>CXWJ01018673.1_pt1 | contig 21504 bp, 21 predicted proteins | sample 590841 | NCBI WGS metagenome assembly CXWJ01 (sample SAMEA3498367, study PRJEB10139) | wastewater metagenome | biome: wastewater treatment plant; material: activated sludge | place: Austria | collected 2015-01-21 | reverse complement strand
TGACCAATGCACTGAGCGTCGTGTAAATCGAATCGGCAGGCAGGCCGACTTTGGAAATCTATTTTGACGCACTTGTCGCGCTGCCGGCGGAGAGCGATGGCGAGCCATCTCTCATGCTGGGGGGCGCGAGGCGACGCTCATCGCGGGGAGGGCTAGCCGCAATAGGCGGTGTTAATTGAGGTTCTGTAGCAACGGCATCGCTTGGGTCTGTCGGCGCCGCGAACGAGGCTTGCACGACCGGCGGTGTTGCGGCATCGTCTTGGGGATTCGTCGAATTCGCTTCAGCTGACGCCGGGACAGGCTTTTGCTCCTGCTCTTGAGGACGCTGATCTGTCATTGATAAATAAACTGACTTGCCGTCCGGCCAGTCGGGCAAGGTGGCCGCGGTCGGCCGCTGCGGTTGAGTGGTTGCAGTCGGCTGGTTCTCCTCATAACGGTTATCTGTTGGCGAGGCGATCTGCGTTGTTGGAGTGTAAGGGGGAACCGCGGTCGTTTGAGCCTTTGCTGTGGACGTCGCAACGAGCGTCAATGCCAACAGCGTAGTTGTGTTGAACGTGCGAAGCATGAAAAGAATCCACGAACGATGCAGGACCGTTCCTAGGAAATAAGGTGCTAGAAAAGAGGATATAGCGGATGTCGAAGAGATGCCCGGTCGGCGGTAGCTTATAGAAGGGCTACCCCCTTTCGGCTAGATCAATCGATCGCCAGCGCACTGCCAGCGACGCTGGCAATACCTACTTGGCGCTGTTTTCGCCGGCGATCAACTCCGCCACGCGGACGCAGAAGTTGTCGTTGAGGACTAGCACTTCACCGCGGGCGATGAGCCGGCCGTTCGCGTAGATATCGACGGGGTCGCCAGCCAACTTGTCGAGCGTGACCACGGCTCCTTGTTTGAGACGCAGCACTTCGTCCAAGTGCATGCTCGTGCGGCCGAGCTCAATTTTCAGATCGAGCGAGACATCCCGCAGTAGATCAAGCCCCGCCGAATCCTGGGAAGTGCGCTCCCCAACCAAGTCTTTGAATTCGAAGGCTTTGACGCCGGGTGGTAGAGGGGCAGTAGGTTCGTTCAGATCGTCGAGTGCTTGCTGCGCTTCATTGAGCAAGGAATCGATGCTGCTTTGATCGACCACACCGGCAGCGCGATCGCCAGTCGTGGCTTCGACAGCGGCAGCGGTGGCTGTGGCTTCCGCCAGCATGCGGTCGATGTCGCTCTGGCCGGCAACTTGCGATTCGTCCGGCATAGGAATCCCTTCTTGATGCGGAGCCGCGCATGTCCATCGCGCGCTTTTGTACAACGCCTGCACGTGCCGATCGCTTTCGTGCTACGGCCGTGCCTCTGTTACCGCTCTACGAAATTGAATTTGCTGAACAGCACTTCCTGGACGAGCGGCTGTCCCAAGGCGCGGTTGGTTTTCTCTAAAATGCGCCTTTTAATCAACCCCAACCCGGCGTCTGTCAGATCGGACGACTCCACGCCGTGGAGCGTCATGATCACAGACTCTCTCAGACGGGCTTGGCAGTGCTCGTATAGATGCTCAAATTCAGTCTGATTCTCAGCTAGCACCGTACCGTATAGTTCAAAATCTACCGCCATGGTGGTATTCGTGGATGGATTGAACCGCGTGACGTTGTAGACGCCGAGCTCCACTTCGTGGAGATCGTGTGAATCACCATGAGCTTCTCCGTGTGACTCTCCATGTCCTTCATGTTCTCCGGTCTCCGTAGATTTGCCCGTTTCAGCAGCCACTATTTCGCGAGCAAGCTTCTCGGTTTCCTGTGCGGAGGGTGCCAGCATAGCGGCAGCCACGATTTCCAGGATGACGAGAATCGATACGAACGCCAGGATCTTGATCAACTTGAACAGGCCACCTTTGCTCTTGGGTGCCGATGCCTCGGCTGGTTCCGTCGATTTCCCTTCCGTTGCTGGTTCGTGTGCCATGGATCAATTCCTCTCGAAATTCTTCTCAGCAGTAGCTCAGTGTTGGCTCGCGCGTGTCCACATCAAGAAACAGTCAACTGCGCCTCCGGCCCCTTAGGCCATGCGCAGTTCAGGGCGATGCGGCCTTTCCTAACCGTAGCTTGTGAAACCCGGCCAGAACGGCAGGGGAATAGGCGTTTGTCGCCAGAAAATGAGTAAAACTGGAGAACTAAAGCCAAATTTTGGGCCAGCCGTGCGGGCGGCGCGCATTTTGGCGAGCGGCGCGATTACGACGGCGCGGTAGGGCAAACTTTCGACGTCGTCACGCTCACCCGGTGGAGGCGGCCTGACAAATCATCTCTCATCAGATTTTCACAGCGTCAGGCCTAATAGGCTGGCGTGTCGTTCTACCGTCGCAACGCCATCAGTTCATCGAGCAACTGTTGGGCCGCGGTGATAACCCGCGTGCCGCCCCGGTACTGAGTGGAGGCAAGGATTAGCTCAATCAGGTTTTGCCCGATATCTGTGTTCGAGAGCTCGGTCGCTCCCGCCGTCAGCGATCCGATGCCGTTTGCGCCTGGATCACCCTCAATCGGCTCGCCCGAGTTGACGCCTTTTGTAAAGACATTATCGCCCACCTGTTGCAAGCCGGAATTGTTGGCAAAGCGAGCCATGCGGACCTGACCGAGGGGGCGCTCCGTGCCATTGCTGAAGACGCCGCGAATTAGACCACTTTCAGTGATGATGAAGCTGGCTAGCGACCCAGGAGGAAAGCCATCTTGCCGCGTCATGCTCATGGTGCTCGTGCTATTGCCCAAATTGTTAGAGACGGCCAGTCCGCTGACCTTGCTGAAATCGAGCCCAAATTCCAATGGCGATTGCGAACCAGTGATTTCGCGATCAATCGCAATCGTAGCTGTTGCCCCACTTACGATCTCACCATTTCCATCGAAGGTGATTGTGCCATTGCCCAGAACGGTATTTACGCCACTGCTCGGCTCATTATCGGCAGAGGTCGCGTACCAGCGATAGGTACGACTATTCGAAGTCTTTTCCTCCATCACGGTTGTGACTCGTACGTTCACCGGAATGCCAAGCGAATCGAAGACGATGAAATCGGTGGTCGAACCGGCGCCATTGACATTTGGCTCCGTTTCGTCAAATCCAATCGTGATGGGGGCCTGAGAGCTTGAGCCAGCCGGCGTGATCGTAAATGCCGTCAGGGGCACGCTCAGTTGNNGCTCAGTTGATTCGCGACACCCATGTTGGAAGTAAATTGCAGCACGCCGTCGTTGATTTCTCCGGTCGCGTTGCCTGGGAGGTCGCCGCTTTTATCGATACCGAACGATTCTTCCATGAACAGGATTAAATCCTGTACGGTCGTGGTGGCGGTGATCTCCAATTCCTTGGCGTTCAGAGTGCGGTTCCCCTTCTTCCCTTCGAATGACAGAGTCCCCACTTCAAACGGCGTCGAATAGGTTTCACCGTTGCGAATCACCACATCCGTCAAGAACGTGCCGCCGGTGGCCTTGGGACCTACTAAGTCAATCTCCGGGTTGCCAAGGATGTCCGCGTCGGGAGCGTTATCAATGTAAGTCGTCTGGTTGTCCGTTAACGTCGCCACCCGGTGAAATTCCGACGTGTTGCCTTCGATGTTGCGATAAATTCGCACCGCGTTGAAGTCCGCCGAAGTAGGCTGGGGAATATTGTCCATGCGAATGCGTCGGTTCACGTCGGAGATGGCCAGGGATCCAACCTTATCGGTCGGCCGGCTTTCTAGGCCCGTGTTGGTGTTATAAAACGTGACGTAGTAACTGTAATTCGCTGAATCGACGTAGTCGTCGTTCAGAGTGGCCCCCGCGGCAGCCGAAGAGTCGTTGAAGTTGGCCGTCGTGGTGTCGGCAATCGTTCCGACCAATTGAAAGTCGCCGCCGTTCGAGCGGTAAATGTGCCGGCCGTCCCACAGGCCGCTGGCATCTACGGGTAGGCCCGTGATCTGAACATCGGTGTTGGCGCCGATCGTGACATTGCCAAACGAGGCACTCGGCGCGCTCTCGTAGACCGTTGATCCCCCCGTGTTTTTGTAGAGGACGACGCGATATTCGTACGAACCGGCGGCCAGGTTTCCGGTTCCCACATTGACGCCCGCGGTTGTGGCGGTGACGGTCGGCGGCGTGGTCACCGTGAAATCCGCCAGATCAAAATTTGGATCATCGGGAAACTCGATCGTTGACGAGCCAAGGACTTCCGACTGAATGATCGAGGGTCGCGTGCCGATTTCAGCATTCGGCTGCAACACACCCGAGAAAAACGCCGTTTCAGTGGCTTGAGCCACGATCTCTTCACCCACTGGAATCGTGAGCGTCGTCAAAGTCTCCACGATTTCGAATTGATCGTCCACGCCGTAACCCAGCACGCGATTGCCGGTAACAGTGACGATTTCGTTCTGGGCATTGGTCTGCAACTGCCCGTTGCGAGTATAGAGCCTTTCTCCTTGGCCACCCTGCACCATTAAAAAGCCATCGCCTTGAATGGCGACGTCTAACGGATTGGAGCTGATTTCAATCGTGCCTTGCGTAAAGTCCGGGTTGATGGCGGCCACTTTCACGCCCAAGCCGATTTGCCGCGGATTCGTACCGCCGCGCGAGGTGGATGGCGCTGAGCCGATGCTTTGCGTCTGCAGAAATTGAGTCGCGAAGATGGCGCTCGATTCCTTGAAGCCCACCGTGTTCGAATTCGCGACGTTGTTGCCCACAACATCAATCGTTGTTTCGGCCGCTTGCAGGCCCGTCAGGGCCGTCGTCATGGCGGATTGTAAACCCATCTTGCTCTCCTCCCCTTGTGAAAGAATAGTTATTTTTCAGATCATGGATTTCGGTGATTCGTTTCAGATCGTTTCGTCGGTGCTTTGGGCAGCGAAAGGCGGTCTGGGATCGGGGCTAAACGCGGCTCGCCGTGCTTCCTCTTCACTCGCTTGATCGTCACTCGATGTGCTCCTAGCGGGCGGGCGAATATCCGACACGTTCTTCAAGCTCACTTGGTAGGACCGCGTTGTGTCGGTTGATCGATAGAAGGATTCGGTCAAACGAGTTTCTGATCGTTCCGCGTCGGAAAGCACGTCGGTGAATGAACCTTGGTTGCCATTCGTGAGAATTCCCACGAGTCGATACGGCCCTTGGCCACTGGCGTCCGTGCGGTAGACTCGCTTTTCGAAACCGTTCTTCGGCAGGTTGCGAATCTGGATTGCTTGATCGATGCCTGGCGTCCCTGTAGTTTCGACTGCCTGATTGCCGGACAGGTCGATACCGAACGAACGTCCTTGATTGTCCTGCCAGACGATACGGTAAGCGTGTGTGCCGGCTTCAATTTCTCCGTCCGATGACGTGCCGACCGCCTCAGATTGCAAATCAACGTGCAGCTTCGGCTGGCCTTGGTCAATCGACACACGGCTGACGACGCCTTCGATCCGTTCGTTGTCGTCCGAGAGTGCTTTTACATCGGCACCTATGAGGTTCGTGGAGCTAGCAATATTCTGGCCCAACAGTACTGAATCCAAAGTTTCGGTGAGTTTATCCGTCGCTCCCACCTGCCGGATTTGGCTGATTTGGGCAAGCATGTCTTTGTTGTCTAGCGGATTAAGCGGATCCTGATTCTGCAACTCCTTAATCATGAGCCGAAGAAACGAATCGAGATCGAGATCATTGACGGCACTGGCCGCGGTCTTATTGCCTGTTGTCGTCGTGGTGGACGTTGTGGATGGTATTCTGCTCATCGCTTTATTTTCCGTCAAAAATGTTTTCGATTCTCATTTTGTGACGTTCAGGCCACGACATTTAATCCGGTGCCGTCGCCGATCGTCGTTGGTAGAGGGACTGCTTTCATCGTCTCCATACTGACGGAGGCTCGCGTTGCGGCACGCCGGGGCGTAGGAGCGTGCGTCCCACGTTCTTGTTGCTGCTGTTGTTGCTGAAGCATTCGGCTATCGGCCTGGCCGCCGTTGTCTTCACGGCGCACATCGACATCGAACCGTTCAATTCGGATGTTCTGCTCGGCCAACCGGTCACGCAGTGCCGGCAAGTGGTCGAGTAGCACGCGCCGCGCAGCATCTGTTTCCGTTTGCAGTGCGGCAGTCATTGCGCCGTCTTTCACCTGCAATTCAAGTCTCAATGCACCCAGTTCTGGTGGGCTAAGTCGCAATTGCAATGAGCCGCCGCGCTGCTGGGCCGTTTGAAATGCTTTGCTGACGCGACCGACGAATCGGGCGACGTCAACTTGCAGCGCGTCGTTACTTTCAGATGAACGGTCGCCACCGGTCACTCGGCCGCTGCGCTGCAATCGGTCTAGCGAGTTCACCAGCCCCGCCGCGGGCGAATTCGTGAGTCGCCCCGTTTTCTGGGGGGCGGCAACTGAATTATCTGTGGGAGTTGGCTTGTTAGTATCAGCGGTTGTCGTCAAGGCGGCGGCCGGGTTTGTTGCCGGCGAGGCGTTGTTATTTGTAATTTCAGTACGTGCTGTGCTGCGAATTGCTTTGTTCGCACCGTCATCGCCGACGTCTTCCACGCCCAGCCGATCCTTTTTCACGGAGGAGCGGTTTGAGCGAGCCGGTCGCTCCGAGTTGCGTTCAACCTCTGCCGGCAATTTCAGGGTGGCTTCGGTTGTCACCGCGTTGCTGCCCGCGCCTTCCGCAGACTGCGTGGCTGTCTGGACAGCTGCCTTTGTGACTTCGCCTATCTTTTCCGCGAGGCTGCTTTCTTTCTTCTGATGAAGCACTGCACCATCTTTTTCGACCATCGCAGTCTCTTCGCCATGAATTGGCGTACGAGTGGCCGTTGTGTCAACGGTCTGCTCGGTTTGCAATGGTTCCATCTTCGCAATAGACATGCCCGATTTGTTTGTTGCAGTCTCCGCCTCGGGGCTTGTCGCAGGCAATTTCGCCGCTACAACCTCTGGACCCGCCGCCGTTTCTTGCGTGGCCACTCCTTCGCCACTCACTACGAGTTGTGAGTTACTCGACTGAACCATTGCCTGGGAATTGACAAGAAGTGCTGCCTCGGCTGCTATTTCAGACTTCTCCGTGTCATCGGATGAGCCGTTCTCCTCCGCGTTGCTTTGGTCGCCCTCTACTTCTATCCTTGTCTCTGCATGTTTAGCATCATCGGTGCCCGGACTCGATCGCTCGTGATTATCTTTCTGGGAAGCGTTGTTTGTATTAGTCGCACCGGGATGGGTTGCAGTGTGGGCTTCGTCGTTTGTTTCCGGTTCGGTATACGTTTCTTCACGAAAAGGCCTCTCATCGGCAGCGAGGCTGCTTATTGGTGTCTCAACCGTCTCCGTTGTAGACCGAGGATCTGGTTTCCGTGGCGATTCACTAGGCGCAGCCACTCGCGCCAGATGATCGCCAAATGCGGGGTCAGCTGTACCGCCGCGCACCGGAATTACCAGCGGGCGTTCCGATCGCGGCGACGTAGCTTGCAACAAATGTTCGATGTTCAATTGCCCCATGTTCGGTCTCAATTTGTAGTCTCGCTCTAACTCCCCGCCTCGACGTTTTTTAACTCGCCAAGTGCTTTTTCCAATTGAGAGGTCTTGTCGCCCCCTTTGATGATCTGCTCGTGGATCTCATGCAGTTGGTCGAGCTCCTCTTCGGTGCTGAAAGTCTTGAGGATTTTGGCTAGCTTGCTTTCAGACATCTTGCTCATTAGTAGGATTGCATCGTTCATATTGCCTTCGTCGATGTACTTGATGAGCAATTCCTTCCCTATGGCCGGTTTGACCTGCTCCAAGTCGCTCACGACCTTTGCCACATTTTCTTGAGAAGCCAACTGCTCTTGCTGCTTCAGGCGGCTTTCCCAATCCTGCGCCAAGCGATCGTAACGACCGGTTTGCTCTTTGAGCTGTTGGAGCCGGTGATCGAATTCTTGCCTGCCGCGCTGCAGCGCCAAAAGTTTCACTTCAGCGTTTCGATCAAGCACTTGCTGACGATGGGAAACGTTTGTTAGCGAGAGCTCTTCGGCCGGCACTTCGTCGGTCGGTTTATGTTGCAATTCTGCAATCTGGTTCAGGTCGACATCGTGCAGCAAGGCAACCATGCGAAACATCTTGTCGTTGGTGAGCCGGTCCGTGTGCCACAAATACCCGAGCCCCAACACAACCGCAATCGTCGTTGCGGTGCAGAAGTATCCAATCAGCGCGAATAGCATGCCCAATAATCGGCTCATGTTGCCACCGCCGTTTCGCTGCGCAATTGTCGCACAATCGCCGCCTCGTCCAATTCCTTGGTTTCTCGCCGTCGCTCTTCTTTCAAGTGCTCGTCATATTGGCGTTCTTTGAGCAATTCCAACACCTTCACGTCGCGGTCCGCTTCGACGAGCGCCAACCGCCGCCGCTCAGTTTCCACCGACAGAAGCGATTGTTGGCGTGCCAGTTGCTGTTCTGAGGCCTTGAGCAACAATTCGTGGCGTTGGGCTTCCAACAGGCGGCCGATGTTCAAATACTTTTCCGCTGCGGCCGCTCGCTGTAACGTCAATAGCTCTGCCTGCTGTCGGGCGATATCAGCTATCTGTTCCGCCAGCACCTGCTCCGCACGAAACGCCTCCGCAAGCGCGGTCCGCGTTTGATCGCGCCGCGCCTCTCGCAGCTTCAGTACTGTTGCCAGTCGAAACTTGAATTTGCTCATGTTTGTAGGTCAGGCTTCAGCCCAAGTCATTGAAGCAGTCAGGCCGAAATTGGAGCTGTCGCCGTCGAGGCGTTCATCTTGGCTTGGCATTGTGCGGCCAGGGCGACTAGTTGCTCGACAACTTTTTCAAAGGGTAGCGACGCATCGATCCGCTGGCGCAGCAAACCATCAATCGCGTCACGCATATCGACAGCCGCATCTACCTTGCGATTACTGCCGCGGCGATATGCGCCAATCGAGAGCAAATCTTCGTGCTCGGCATAGGCGGCGATGAGCTGACGGATCGTCAGCGCGGCCTGCTGGTGTGGCTGGGAGGTAATATCCTTCATAAGTCGACTGATGCTCGTCAGCACGTCGATGGCTGGATAATGTCCGCGTCCAGCCAATTTCCGCGACAACCAGACGTGGCCATCCAAGAGTCCGCGCATCGTATCGGCAACCGGTTCGTTTTCGTCGTCTCCTTCCACCAGTACGGTGTAAAAGGCCGTGATGCTGCCTTGCCGGCATTGCCCCGCGCGCTCCACCAGGCGTGGTAGTAGTGCGAACGTCGAAGGAGGATAACCTCGCGTCGTGGGTGGCTCACCTGCCGCCAGGCCGATCTCGCGCTGGGCCATGGCGAACCGCGTAACCGAATCCATCAGCAACAGGACGTCTTTACCCTGNNTCTTTACCCTGGTCGCGGAAATATTCGGCAACCGCCGTTGCGGTGAACGCAGCTTGCATCCGCGTCAGCGCCGGCTCATTGCTAGTGGCGACCACTACGACGCTCCGCGCCAGACCTGCAGCGCCTAAATCGCGCTCTAGGAAGTCGTTGACTTCACGACCACGCTCGCCAATTAATCCAGTTACGATCACATCAGCATTCGTGTAGCGGCTCATCATGCCGAGGACGACGCTTTTGCCGACGCCGGAGCCGGAGAAAATACCTAAGCGTTGGCCCCGCCCACAGGTAAGTAGCGCATCAATCGCATGAACCCCAGTAGCGAGCGGCGCGCGAATTCGCGGCCGTTCGGTCGCAGGGGGCGGCAGGCGGTCTTGTCTCGCGCGATCAGTCAACAGCGGCCGTGACCGGCCGTCGATGCATTGCCCGCGGGAGTCAATCACACGGCCGAGCAAGCCCATGCCAACCCGCAACGATCGACTCGTTCTTACCATCCGTACGCGCTGCCCGCGGCGAACGCCGGTCGTGGCCGTGAGCAAATAGACGAGGGTCAAGCCGTTACGAAAACCGATGACTTCTCCCTCTGCACCTGGTCCGGAATCAAGCTCAATCCGCACCACGGCACCCACAGGCGCCGGAAAATCGGCGACCGCGATCGTCATGCCGACCGTCTCCACGATGCTGCCGACAAGCGACGTCGTCATGGCTTCGTTCAGATTGTCTAGCACGGCCGTCTGCATTTCTTTCTTGTGCTCATTTCCACCGAGGGTAAGTGGATATTCCTTATGCCAAATCTTCTTCAATCCGCCTTAATTGCGATTCAATTTGTTGGTCGATCTGGCCATAGCGTGTTTCCACGCGACAGCCGCCGATCGTAATCTCTGGATCGGCCACGATGTCGGTCGGCGCAAGTTGGCAGAGCGATTCTGCCAAGCGTTGAATTTGACTTCCCAAATGCTCGTAGTCGGTCGGATTCACATGAAGCGTGATTTCAGCTGAACCGGCAGCCAGTCGCAGCGCGTCAGCGATCAGATCCAATTTGATCTCAGGCTTCCTTTCCAGTTCGCGGCGGATGATTCGTTCGGCCATTGCCGTCGCTACGCTTACGGCCGATCTTTCCCACTCGGCCAACATTTCCCCGCGGGCATCGTTGATCTGTACGACAAGTTGCTCTAGCGCTGGGAGCAGCGTTTCCATACGCTTGCCAACTTTCTCGTCGAGGATTCGTTCCACAGCCGCCTGGGCCGCCTTTCGCCCGGCCACTTCCGCCTGCCGACGAATCTGCTCTGCTTGCTGATGTGCTTCTTGCACAATTTTGGCAGCTTCTTGTCGGACTGCGCCCAAGTAATCGGTCGCCTGACCGCGCATATCTTCAAAACTGAACGATACTGGTTGCACCGGCCGACCGGTGTGCATTGCCCCCGCGCTGTCTTTGCGAATAATCGTGGCCATAGTTGTGTTGATCTAAAGCGGAAGGAATCTATCTGGAAGCCACACCACCCAGGCGTCGCGACCCCATGCGACGGGCGGCCACGCCAGCGACTGCTCGCTGGGCCGCCTCGACATCGCTCAAGCGCGTCGGCCCGAAACGACGCAACTGTCGGCGAAATTCTTTGGCCGAACGCCGCGGCATTTGCCCCGTTATTCGGTCGACCAACTCTTCGCTTGAGCCCGTAAGGGCGAGAACCAAGACGTTGGCGTCGACTTCTCGCATCACGACTTCGAGCTCGGTCGAAGAAAGCTCAACCAGGTCTTCGAAATCGAACCGAATTGCGGCTGCCTGCTGTGGAACAGGCATGGCCGGTCGCGGCGCCGGCCGATCTGTGGCCAGTCGCTTTTCGAGTTTCGATGACTGGGTTGCTGTCACAGTTGGATTAATTGGTGCGACCAAGGAAGAGGTGGCTTTTGCCCGCACCGGTTCGGGGAACATCTGCGCAATCTGTCCCGCCAGTCCTTGATTGTGGGTCCGTAAATTGGAGAGGATGCCGTCGCGCATCCGGCCATCGGTGGCGGCTAGAATTGTTGCCACAGGATCGCAGCGGCGTGCTCGCCCTGTCGACCGTCTCGCAACCCAATCGGCCAATTCCTTCTCGAGGACGCTCAAGCTATCGGGGTCGGTTTCACCAAGCACCGACAACCGCCCAATCGCGTCAACCTGCGTTTGAGCGGGCAAAGCGGCCAGAACGGCTGCCGCACGGGCCGGCGCCAGATACGAAAGGACGACAGCAATGGTTTGTATGCGTTCTCGTGACAGGTATTGCACGAGCGATTCAATGGGGGCCTCATCCAAGAACTCGAATCGCTTTTCGTGGGATCGGGGGGTACTCGTTACCACTTCCGGAGCCGCCATCGCGGCCGGCGTTAATTCCAACTCGACACCGCGTGAAACTGCAGGGGCGGCCAACGGGGCGACTCGGCGAAACTCAGCCAACACATCGGCTTGTTCATCCGGTTCGATCGGGCCCAGCGNNATCGGGCCCAGCGCGCGAATGGCGGTCCGAATCGCTGCCGCCTCTTCAGAAGAAAGCTGGGCGAGCAAAGTCGCTGCGGTATCGCCATCGAGGCTACGAATCAGAACGGCCGCTTTACGAATTGTTTGCGTATCAGTCATACGGTTAATTTCACAATGTCAAATCAAAAAATGATGACCAATCAACCAGCCTTGCCAATCCACGAGCGTAAGATTTCAGCAGCCGCGTCGGGGTCTTCGCGGACGATCTCTACCAGGTCGTCTTTAACGGACTTCCCCTTCTTGAGCCGCAGCCGCGGACGATCGTCGGCAGCCTCGCCACTCTCTTCATGAGGAGCCTTGCTAGCTTGTGAATCTTCCGTGTGAAGGGTCAACGTCGGCATGGCTGTCGCGGAGACTCCATCGGTCGATTTCTGTCCGCCACGCACCACCGATCGCAACACCAGCAGGCTGAACATGGCCACGCCAAGCATTGCAAATGTGTTCCAATGTTTGCCGGCCAAAGTCACCGCGTTGATAGCCAATGTGGGAGGCTCGATCGCTGGAACGGGCAGCGTATCCAACACGACGACCTTCACGCGCTTGTAGGAGTCTTCTCCTTTGTTTTGGCGAGGCAATAATGGCTCGACGATGTTTTCTACATTCGTGATGACGTCTGTCTTAATCGGCGTCAGGTCTTCCGGCTTCGGCGGTTCGGTGGCGTTCTTGTTGCGGCTCTTCCAAACGCTTTCGATGTAGCTCCCAGGCAATGTGACCGTGGCCCAGACTTCTTTTGGAGTGAAACCGTTCCGTAAGACTTCAGTTGCTACGCCGCCCACGACATTGTGGGCCTCATTGTCCTCGGAAGTCGTTTTGTTCGTCGTGTTTTGTCGTACAGCCGTCTCAGCAGCAACTTGCCTGCCGGGGCCCTGCGAAGTGAAGCCCGGCCGCCCGCCCCCTTCGTGAGTTGTTTGTTCGCTACTCTCGGTTCTCTCGACTATGCGGTTCGGAACCACCGCTTCTTTGTCAGGCTTGGTAGTGCGAGTCTTTTCGGTCACCGTGTCGTCCAAATCTGCGCTGACTTCAACGCGGATTCCCGGAATGTCTCCCAGTGCGTTGCGGATGCTTTGCTGCTTGTATTGCTCGTAACCAACCTTGATTCGGTAATACTCGTTGTCGAAGTCCATCGCAGTGGCTACGTCGCCCGCGAAACCTAAGCCTCCTTCGCCCAGATTGGTGACGATCACGTCTTCGGTTTTCAGGCCGATGACGGAGTGGGATACCAGCTTCTGCAATACTTTCATCCGGCGGCCATCGAGCGTTTCACCGATTCGCGGCATGATGTTGACGGTTGCGGTCACTAGCTTGGTAGGGTTCAGCCCGCGTGATTGCTGTTCGTCGAACATGACGACCGCGCTTTCGACCCAGGGAAACTGCTGAACGATTTCGGATAGCTGTGCCTGCCGCGCGATTTTCATTCGCTCGCGCGTGGCCTGGCTCGATTCCCATTGCCCGGCTTTGCCCAGAGCGTTTTCCAGAATGGTATTGAAATCGCGAGGAAGGGCGTCTCCATCGGCCACGGCCGCCGTATAGGCNNGCCCAGACGGAACGCGAATGCGATTCCCGTCGCGTGTGGCACCCTGAAGTTTCGCTTTGGCGATCGCCGCCTCGATGCGGGTCAGTTCGCCGTCGGAAAGAGGCGCACCGCCGAATAGAAACGCGTCTGGGCCAGCTGTGCCTTGCTTGAATAGGTACCCCATGCTGACCACGACAACTGCCAACAGCAACCCGGCCGTAATCCGCGCGCCGGGCGTCATCGATCGAAACAGCTCGCCCAACTGAGCGAGTGACTTATTCAAAAAATCCATCCGTGGATCCTGAAAAAGGGGCGAAAAGTCAGGAGTGAGGAACGAGTTCTTGTTTTATCTCGCCTGTCACACCTAATCTCTAAATCCTTATGTCTTTAATCTCTTGGTACACTTCCATCAGTTTGTTCCGCATTTGCATCGTCAGCCGGAACGCCAGATCTGCCTTTTGCACAGCCGTCAATACTTCCGCTGGGTTGACGTCGCCGCCGGAGAACATAGTCTCAACGGCCTGGTCGGCCTGGAGCTGCATGTCGTTCACTTGCTGAATCGAATCGACCAACATGTCTTTGAACGACGGTCCGCTCGCCTCTCCAGCCGTAGCGGCTGCCGGTTTGGGCATCGCAGGGAGCGTTTGTGAAACGGAAATATTGTTTACAGTGCTCATAAGTCTTCTGTAGCGGTGGCTTGCAGCCGCCGAAACCGGAGTAGGATGCTCCAGCTACGACCCGTTATGCGATAATCCTCAGCGTTTGTTCTGTCATGTTTTTGGTGATATCGATCACGCCGATGTTGGCTTCGTACGATCTGGTAGCTTCCAATGCGTCTACAAACTCGGTAGTCATATCGACGGCCGGATACTGCACGAAGCCTTGTGCATCCGCGTCAGGATGACCAGGCTCGTATTTCATCTTCGGCGGTTCATTCGAATAATGGACGCTTCCAATTTTTACGCCGGCGCCGCCGCCAGGTGTTCCAACTTCGGTGTCGGTTTCGAACGTCACGAAACGGGGCTGATATGGCTCCACTTCGCCTCGTTCATTTCGCGTCGTCGATATATTAGCGATATTCGAGGAAATCGCATTCAAACGCGCCCGCTGTGCGAGTAGACCGCTTGTGCTGACATCCAGAGAAGAAAACATGTGCCTTTCCTTTTGACCACCGTGAATTCAGAATTCGTTTACGCCACTCGCTCGGTAATCGCGGCCTTCAGCATCCTAAATTGAGCGCTCATGATGCTGATGGCCAAGTTGTGCTGCTGTTGGTTCTTCACGATCTCGTTGACTTGTTCTTCCATGCTGACTTCTCCACCGTCATGGCGCAGAATGGCTTTGGAGGTTTCCGCCACTTTATTCAACTTGTTGAACGAAGTGTCAACTTGCTCTTGTTGAAAGTATTCCGTCTCGGGATCAAAATATTTGTCAATCGGTTCGGTTGATTGGATCGGTTGATGCCGGACACTGATGGCCTCTTTTAATCGTTCCTGAAACAACGCCGGCGATAAGTCTCGCGAACGGTAGCCGGGCGTGTCGACATTCGCAATGTTTCCGGCCAGTACGCCATGCCGTGCTTCCGTAAAGTTGACGACCTGTTCCAACACCGGAATCGTCGACGATTGAAACAGGGATGAAAGCATAGCAACCTCCGTGCCACCCAACATTCAGCCCCCATCGGGCGACTTTAACACCTAAACTTTTTGCACTCGTTATAGTCAGGGTTTAGCCAGCGGCAGGAATCGCCGCATGCCAGCGGCAGTTCTTGCCGATCGACAATCAACCAGTCTTCGCAAAGTCCTTTTCTCGTGGGGCGTATCCATACAGCCGTAGTTTGCCGCTGAGTGTTCGTAAGCCAATCCCCAGCGCCTCGGCCGTCTTGGCTCGATGGCCATCGAACTTTTCGAGCGTGGCGACGATCATCCGGCGTTCGACTTCATCGAGCGTCAGTCCTAGCGGCACTCCGTTCGCATCGTTTGCCAGGCTCTTGTTACGATTCACATCGGGTCGATCGGCGTCTCGCAGCCAAGGTCGCAGTTCGTCCGCACGGATCGGTTCGCCTTGATTCAATACGCAAGCCCGCATCACCACATTCTGCAGCTCGCGCACGTTGCCGGGCCAATGGTAGCTAGTCAATAAGTCGCGTGTGGCCGGTTCGAGTTCGTACTCGCCCCGTTTCAACCGGGTGGCAGCATATTGAAGGAAATGATCCGCCAGTTCGCATACGTCCGCTTGCCGTTCGCGTAAGGGTGGCAGTACGATTGGCACGACTGCCAAGCGGTAATACAAATCCTCGCGAAACCGTCCGGCAGCAATTTCGCCTGCCAAATCGCGATTCGTGGTGGCCATTACTCGCACATCCACGGTCAAGGTATCGCTGGAACCAACCCGTTCGAATGATCGCTCTTGCAACACTCGCAGCAATTTTGCCTGCAAGTTGAGATCGATTTCGGTGACTTCGTCGAGCAGAATCGATCCCCCTTGAGCTAATTCGAAGCGGCCGGTGCGATCGGCCTCGGCGCCGGTGAATGCGCCTCGCTTGTGGCCAAATAGTTCGCTCTCGGTGAGTTGCGTGGAAAGGGCGGGGCAATTCAAACTGACCATCGGTCCGCCGGCACGCCTACTCAGAGCGTGAATTGTTTGGGCAACGAGCTCCTTACCGGTTCCGCTCTCGCCTGCAATCAAGACTGTTTCGTCCGTAGCCGCTACGCAGGCAATTCGGTGTCGCAGTTCAAGCATTGCCGGACTACTGCCGATCATTAGAGGCGCGGCAATATTGGCCGAACTTGTCGAGCTACCGGTAACGATGCTCACGGCACTCTCGCTTTGACTGCTCACGGTCTTCTGCAGTCGGCGTCGATCGCAAGCCAACGCAACCGACCGCTCCAATTGCTGCACGTCAAACGGTTTTTCGAGATAGTCGAAGGCGCCGTGCCGCATCGCTTCGACGGCAGACGTCACGGAGGCGTGCGCGGTAATCATCAACACCTGCACGTCCAGCCGGCGTCGTTCGATTTCGCGAATGAACTCCAACCCGTCCATGCCGGGCATCTGCAAGTCCGTGACGACAATATCCACCGGCTGCTCGGCCAAGCGGCCGAGGGCTTCGATCGCACTGGCGCACGTGGCCGCATCGTAACCGGCTTGGCGCAGCACATCGGCAATCGATTCCCGCGCGGAGGCGTGGTCATCGACAACCAACACTCGGTACTGTTCGTCGGGCTTGGTTTTCCGGTTCATGCGGCGGCTCGCATCGATTTCTGACGAGGAATTTTGATGGTGAAGGCAGCGCCGCCTTCGGGGCAGTTCGTTGCGGTCACCGACCCGCCGTGGGCCTCGGCAATGTGGTAGACAATCGCTAAACCTAAGCCGGTGCCGTTCTGCTTGGTGCTGTAAAACGGCTCGAAGGCCCGTTTTTTTGTTTCCGTGCTCAAGCCCGGCCCGCTATCGGCGACTTCCAACTCAAAGCCACGAGGATTGTCGTACGACGTGATCACCAATTCGCCGCCGTCGCGCATCGCATCAATCGAATTGAGAATCAGATTGAGTAGCGCCCGACGGATCATTTCGCGGTCCGCCGTAAGCAGCGTATTGGGGGGCACGTCGATGTCGACGTCGATCATCTGCGCGTTGAGCTGCGGCTCCAGCGATTCGCAGACCTCCGTAACGAGATCACCGATCAAAAATGTTTGCCATTGCGGATTCCGATGGGCGGTAAAATTCAATAGATCGTTCACGGTCGCATCCAGGGCGATAAACCCTGCCTCGATTTTGGCCAAAATGTCCTGGCTGCCCGAATCCTCAGACAGCCTCCTCCGCAACAAACTCAAATAAAGGGAAACGGGCACCAAACTATTACGCACCTCGTGGGCCACATGGGATGCCATCTGGCCCAGGTCCGCCAATCGATTCTTCCTCGCGAGCTCGCGATTCTTGACTTCGAGTTCCGTCGTCAGCCTGGCGACTTCGCCACACAAGGTTTCATGCGTTTTTTCCAAACGAAGTGTGGCGACGTGCCAAGCTTCGAGCACAGTTTCCAAATCCACGCTTTGCCCATCGAGCGTGATGCCGGCGACCGGCTCGGCCGCAGTCACGGTCGTCATGCAGACGTCGGACGTGCTATAATGTTTACTCAGTCCCATCAATCTTCTTATTTCGAATTAATCTACGGCCGAACCATTGCTGTCCGCTGCCACCCGCAATCCCGGCAAGCTGCCAAGTGGCTGTGGCCGACGTTGCGCCTGGTAGGCACTCCGTACCTGTGCGGCGGCATGGACTTGTTGTAGTTGTTCCGCGACTTCATTGCGCCGCATCGTCATCATTTCCGCACTCAGCTTTTCTAATTCCACTACTTCCTGAAGGAGGGTGTTGCACTCGGCCGATTGCTTGGCACAGCGGGCCCGATCTTCTGGCGTCCGCCACACGCGGCGTTCTGGGTCTTCTGTGTAACAGGGGGTTAGTTGTCGTTCCAAAGCTTGTAGGGACATGATCAACTGTTGCTTCGCCGCCAACAGCTTCAGCAGCGATGCGGTGTCGCCGTTCGACACTAAATCAGACTGACGATAGCCGACTTCACGAAGCTGCACTAACACTTGGTGTTTCTTGTGGATCAGCTCAGCAAGTTTCTCAGTGGACTGCATCGTTTAGATTTCAGATTGGCGATAGCAATTTTCGGATTAACTTAAATCCGCAATGCGAAATCCAGAATCCGCAATTCCTTATCACTTCCCCCAAGCCGTCATGTCCGCCAGCAGTGTTCGCCATTCCTCACGGTTAAACGAAGTTGTAGCGGCAAAATCGGCATCGGTCGGCAAACGCTCCAGGGCAATTTGCGCCTGTTGCATCGCACCGCGCGCCTTGTCGTCGCGTTTCAGCCGGCGCCAGCAGTTGGCGATCTGCACGTATGTTTCCAGCACGAACGGCTCGTTTTGATATAACGACGAGACATTCGAGTAGGCTTTAATCGCTTCTTCGTACTGCTTCATGTCGAACAGCACGGTCCCTTCGAGCATATAGCAATTCCGCAGCATGCTGCCCATCACGGGATCGCTGTGGATATCGTGGGTCTTGAGCGTGATGCTGCGTTGCACGGTTTCGAATTGCTCGAGAGCTTTAGTCAATCGCTGCGTCGCCAGTTCCTGCATCTTCTCTGTTTCGCTATTGGCTGGGGCTTCCCTCGATTGAGTCAGCAGTTCCTCCGCCCACTGATGATACGATTCGCCGATCATGTATTGTGCCAGCAGGCTTTGCGAATCCTGCGGGTAGCGTTCCACAGCTTCTTCCAACGTGGCGATGGCCTGCTCGTGCGTCCCCTTCTGGTGCAACAGCATGCCGAGTTCGAACAAGGAGTCTTTCCACTCCCGGCTATTGGGCTTGAGTGTGCTGCCGTCGAGATTATCCCGCAAAAGCTGCTCGGCTTCTTTCGTGCTTCCTTGGTGCAAATATGCCTTCGCACAGTCGATCCGCGCCTGATAGGTTGGGCTGTCTTGGGGATGAAACTCGATACACTCCTGAAACGCTGCGACGCTTTCCGTCACCTGGCCCAACGCCAGATGCGCCTGCCCCAGCCGCAACAGCGCGTCCGCGGCTCGCCGTTCCGGATCGTTGTTCAGGTACTTGTTGAGCTGGAGAATGGATCGAGAAAAGCAATGCCCGCGAAAATAGTTTTCCGCGCTTCGCCACACATCATCCGTGTAGGAGCGAGTGGCGAACCGCAGCTCGGCCAGTTGCTCGAACGCCAGCCCGGCCGCCCGCAATTGCCGCATGCCGCCGGTTCGCGCCATGTCTGGATGCACTTCGTCGCCGGTGGATTGGCTCAGCAATAGCTCGCCCCATTGCCGCCGCAACTCGCCACGGAACTCCAACTGGTCGGTACGCGGAAAGAGGGGCGTAAAATGGTCCAGCATGGCGAGCGCTTCTTCGAAATGGCGCTGGGCTACAAAATCTGCAAAGGCGGCCAACACCTTGGTGCGAATGGTTTCCAGCGGGAGGATCGTGCCGCGGTAGGAGGCGATATTCTTGATGGACTCCAGCACGCGTCGGTAGCCGAGCGCCGCGCCCTCTAAATCTTCCTTTTGCCGCAACAACTCCGCTTCAGCCAAGGTGGCGGCTAACCCTTCGGGCGTATCGCCGTAGATCTGCCGCGTTCGCTGATACTGCTTGATAGCCTCTTCTTTGTTCCCTTGCAGCTCAAACCCGCGGCCCAATTGATAGCAGACGCCCCTCGCGACGGGGCCATCTTGCGTGTCGAGCGTTTTGGCTTGTTGCAACTGCCGCATCGCGTCGCCCACCGCCGTACCGGCAGTTGCAAGTACTGACGATCGTTCAGCAGGAAGTGCTTTTTCGACTCCCGCTTTGACTTCATCGAAAGTCAATTGGGCTGTGGCTAGCAAAACGGGCCCGCGGCGATCTGAATCGGAGGGAATCGAACTGAGCGCCTGACGCGCCTCAGCCAACCGACCCAATCGCAAGAGGCATTGCGTTCGCAACAAGAGTGCGTCGGCCCGCTCGTCTGGCGCGAGGGTGGGATTGGTCAAATAGGCATCGTTGTGCGAGAGCGATTTTTTGAGATTCGGCTCCGGCATCGTCAAGTAGGCTTCCGCCAGCGCGCGATGGGCTTCCCAAACGGTCCAATGTTCGGCGGGTGGGTAGGCAATCAGCAACTCGTCCAGAACCAGGATCCCATCTTCATACTGATTGCTTTCTAGGCAGCTTTCGCCTAACAAGAGCAAGCCTTCGACTTCCAACTCGGGCGGAATACCGTACACCCTAGCTTCCTGTAAATAACGGGATGCGACCAGGTACTCGGTGTGGCGTCCTTCCGCAGTCGCATGTTGCTCAGCATCGTGAATCTTCACGGCCCCCAGCACAAACAGAGGTCCGCCGTATTCGTGCCTGGGAATACTCCCGTCCAACAAGTCCGTGACAAGAGCTCGAGCCTCTTCGTATCGGCCTTCGTTGAGTGCTGCCAATGCCGCGTCAAGAGCAGTCGTCTGGACTTCCTCAAGCGCTAAGCTAGCCAAGTAGGCCCAGCCAGCGACAGTGATCGCAATCAGCAACACGATCGTCGTCGCCACCACGGCGCTGCGCATCCAATGGCCGGTTGACCAAAATCGCAGTTTGGTCATCAGCGAACTGATGCTCGCAAGGGGCGAGAATCGCCTCTGTGGCGATTCGGGCGCTGCATCAGCTTTTGGTTTGCGATCTGACAAAGCAACTTCCCCGCACGGTGGCCGCGCGCGACCGTCACAAATAGGCGATGGGCAAGGGCCCACACAGCCCTGGTAGAAAAGCGGCCAGCTTTTAGCTGAGAAGTGCGGAGAGTGTCAAGGCGGGAGGCGAGCAGGAGTGATTTGCTACCAGCCGTGAGACTTTAGTCAGAATCGAATGGCTGACAGCTACATGCTGTTGGCTAACAGCCTTTCCCACCACAGACCAGTTCCATTAGCCAGCGGTCCAAGTCCGATAGCATGTGCGTCGAAAGCCCGTCGCCGCCGGGGTATTGGCGGACGGCCACGGTACACCCGGCCGAATGGAGCAGCCGCAGATCCTCACAAACTCGCTGCGACGGATAGTCGCTGCTGTGTCGAGACATGGCTAGCAAGCAAGGGACGCGGCGCATTTCGTTCACGCGCCGCAGAGGACATAATTGGGTGGGGAGGGGACCGCCGATCGTCGCGACGCCAGCATAGCGGTGGGGGTCGTTCCAGGCCACACGGACGGCCATTGTGCCGCCAGCGCCTAAGCCCGCCAGGAAGATTCGCTGAGGGTTAATGTTGTAGCGGCGCTGCGCCAAGTCGACGCAGTGGGCAATGCTGGCCGCCGCGAGTTCGATATCGTCGCTCGTTTGACGCCACCGAAAGCTATTCTTTTGGCGACGGTCTGCTGAAACGCCTCGCGGCGCGATGGCGACATAATTTCGCATGCTAACCAGCGGCATCACTTGCCGCAACTGCTGCTCGTTGCCAGGAGTGCCGTGCAGCCAGACGATCAGCGGGTACGCATACCCTGCTTCGTAGTGAATGGGCGCGAACGTCGCATGGGGAGCCCGCGTAGTGTTTGCGAAGCGTGCGATGCTCGCGGGGGCGATGTTGACGGAGCTTTTCAGTCCCGAATCTTGCAGTCCGATGAATGAGGGAGGAACTAAAGTACTTTCTGCGGACGAAGCAATACGGTTCATAATCCAAGCAGCGTGCTGGGTGATGGTGAGTGAGCCCGGGAG
>CXWJ01001975.1_pt1 | contig 21523 bp, 20 predicted proteins | sample 590841 | NCBI WGS metagenome assembly CXWJ01 (sample SAMEA3498367, study PRJEB10139) | wastewater metagenome | biome: wastewater treatment plant; material: activated sludge | place: Austria | collected 2015-01-21 | reverse complement strand
GTCTATTTCGAAGCAGCCGCCATGATTACGGTGCTGGTCTTGCTCGGACAGGTGTTAGAACTGCGGGCGAGGAGTCAGACGAGTTCCGCGATCAAAAGTCTCTTGCGACTGGCTCCGGCGACTGCTCGATTGGTCCGTCCGGATGGGAGCGAGGAAGATGTCCCGCTGGATCAGGTGCATGTGGGGGACCGGTTGCGCGTGCGTCCCGGTGAACGGGTGCCGGTCGATGGGGTGGTGGTGGAAGGGAGTACCTCGGTTGATGAGTCAATGATCACGGGGGAATCGATCCCCATCGCGAAGGAGATCGGAGTGCCCGTGACCGGCGGGACGATGAATGGCACCGGGAGCATCCTCATGCGGGCGCAACGGGTTGGTCGCGAGACGTTGCTTGCAAGGATTGTCCAGATGGTCAGTGATGCGCAGCGGAGCCGTGCCCCGATTCAACGGGTGGCCGACGTTGCAGCGGGGTACTTTGTACCGCTTGTCGTGTCGGTGGCAGTTCTGACAGCAATTGCCTGGGCTCTCTGGGGGCCTGAGCCCAAGCTGGCCTACGCGCTTGTGAATGCCGTGGCGGTACTGATCATTGCGTGCCCGTGCGCCTTGGGGTTGGCGACACCCATGTCGATCATGGTTGGGACAGGACGGGGGGCGACAGCAGGTGTGCTCGTGAAGAAGGCAGAAGCGCTTGAGGTCTTGGGCAAGGTGGATACGATCGTGTTTGACAAGACCGGAACATTAACCGAGGGGAAGCCGGTCTTGATGACCGTCCATACGACTCCTGCCTGGAGCCAACAAGAAGTGCTCCGTTTGGCTGCGAGTCTTGAACCGGGAAGTGAGCATCCGCTGGCAGGGGCTATCGTGGCTGGCGCACGGAGCCGCAAGATTCCCACGGTTGCGTCGAGACAGTTTCAATCAACTACAGGCAAAGGAGTCTCCGGTCTTGTTGAGAATCATTCTGTGGCCATCGGGACGGCGTCATTTTTGAGGGAGACGATCGGTGTGACGGGCGGTGAGATGGCCACGCTTGAAGCAGAGGCAGATAGACTCAGGCAAGAGGGACAGACGGTCGTCTTTGTCGGGATCGACAGAAAAGCAGGAGGTTTGCTGGGCGTGGCCGACCCGATTAAGGCCTCGACAGGAGATGCTGTCCGCATGTTGAAGGATGACGGGATTCTGCTGGTCATGTTGACCGGGGACCATCAGCAGACAGCCAATGCCGTGGGCAGACAACTGGGGCTTGACGATGTGAGAGCTGGAGTGTTGCCTCACCAGAAAGGCGAGGTTATTGCCCAACTGAAAGCTGAGGGTCGCGTCGTGGCGATGGCGGGGGACGGAGTCAATGATGCGCCAGCTCTGGCGCTCGCCGATGTCGGCATTGCCATGGGAACCGGTGCCGACGTCGCGATTGAAAGTGCAGGGATGACGCTGGTCAAGGGCGATCTTCGTGCGTTGGTTCGGGCCAGACGGTTGAGCAAAGCGACGATGCGGAATATCCGGCAGAACCTCTTCTTTGCCTTCGTCTATAACCTCGTGGGTGTGCCGGTGGCGGCGGGAGTGTTGTATCCGATTTTTGGCGTGCTTCTTAGCCCCATGATAGCCAGTGCTGCGATGACGTTGAGTTCCGTCTCCGTGATCTCCAATGCGCTCCGATTGCGTAAACTGGCGCTCTAATCACCTCGGGCGTGCTGCTCAGCGATGAGGAATGACCAGACTCTATCCAGAGGTCTCTCGCTGAATCGGGCAGGAGCGTCGGGGTTGCTTGCTGCGGTGCAATCGATTCTTTCGTCCTGCACGAGTCGTCGAGATCAGCATGGCGCATCATGTTTGATGCATTTGGATAACTGTGCTAGCCTCATACTGTGAAACGATTAGGCCCTAATATCCTTTCCTGGTCGCGCGTGATGCTCCTGGTCTGGACGTCACTTTGGATGCTGGCGGTTCCCTTGTACCACGTGCATCCGGACGCGGATCATCTTCATGGACAAGCAGGCCATCTCCATGGCGGGACCGTCCATACGGTCATGTCGCCCGATCTCGAGTGCGAGAGCCGTCTGTCGCGTGCAGCTGATTCACACGATGTCGCCACCACCATGGCCGGGTTGGGACATCGGCATCTCGAGATCGAGTTTTCACTGCTGACTGATTCAGATCGAAAATCTTACAATTTGTTCTTGAGCCAGGCCCATGTGCTCGGGTCTGCTGTACCATTGAATTTTGAGTCTTGTGTTTCGCAAGCGCCTGAGGCCATTGCTCTGTGTTCCCCTACATGGTTGCTTTACGATCTTCCTTCTCGTGGTCCGCCCAGTTTTTCCGCGTAGACTTCTGATTCGCTTACACTATCTCCCATAGTTCTAGACACGCCTTGGACGAAGAGCCATGGCGAGAGGAAAGGTGCCAAGATGGCTTCCTGGAAGGCTATCTCGCCGGAATGTATTGTGTGGTTTGCTGTCGCCATAGCGATCGCTGCCGTATCCGCATCGTGCCAGCCGGCACAGGATGAGACGCAGAAGGGGACTCCGCAAGCGATACCGCCTGCAACTCAAGCCGGTGTGATTGAGCTGCCGGAGGGGAGTTCACTACTCTCACAGATTCGTACTGAGCAAGTGGGCCACCGCGCCATGCGAATGTCGCTGAAGGCGCAGGGAGGAAAGATTTTACCCAATGAGAACCGATTGGCCCATCTCGGTCCACGAGTGCCGGGGCGCATCGTGGCCGTCTATGCCAATCTTGGCGATCGCGTGCAATCCGGAGAACGACTTCTGTTGCTCGATAGTCCGGCGTTTGGTGAGGCGCAGCTGGAATATCGCAAGCGGCGGACGGCAATGAGGGTCGTAGAAAAAGCCTTTGAGCGGGCCAAAGCGCTCTCGGCTGAGGGTGCGATCGGGATCAGCGAATATCAGCGACGTGAGGCCGAGCATGAAAATGCGAAAGCTGAGCTCTACGCAGCAGAAGAGAAGCTTCACTTGTTAGGGATGGCGGAGCGAGAAATTGAGCGGTTGTCCGCCGAACAATTGCCCCATGCCGAAGTGGCTCAGGTGTTTCTGCGGGCCCCCTTCTCCGGTGAAATCATCGAGCGGAATGCAACGGTCGGTGAAGTGGTCGATTCGAGCAAGACGCTCTTCACCGTGGCGGATCTCTCCACCGTATGGGTCAGGGCTGACTTTCCTGAGCAGCAGATCGGGATGCTGAAAGCCGGTCTTGCGGTGGAGGTTCGAGTTGCGGCCTATCCGGAGACGGTATTTCAGGGCGCCATTACCTATATCGGCGCCATGATCGACCCGGCTACGAGGACGGTGACAGCGCGATTGCAGATTCCCAACGCAGACCGGCGGTTACGTCCGGAAATGTTCGCCGAGGTGACGGTACGGACGCAGGAACAATCGGTCTTGGCCGTACCGAGCGCTGCATTGCAACAGGTCGGCAACCGCACCATGGTCTTCGTCACACGAGGCTCACGACAGTTTGAATGGCTCGAAGTACGAATCGGGGAGTCGTCGACCGAGTATGTCGAGATCAAGGCCGGACTGAAGGAAGGTGATGAGGTCGTGACGGAAGGCAGCTACGCGCTCAAGTCCGAAGCGCTTCGCGGGCAGATGTCCATGGGAGGCCCGCTGTGATCGAACGGCTGATCCGCACATCGCTTGAGCAACGGGTCATCGTGCTGCTGGCGGCGTTCGGCGTGAGTATCGGTGGAGCGGTCGCATTCCGCTCTGTGCCGATCGATGCCTTTCCTGATGTGACGCCGGTTCAAGTCCAAGTCATTACCCGTGCTCCGTCTTTAGCGCCTCCGGAAATCGAGCGCCTTGTAACGTTTCCCCTTGAAATTGAGTTGATCAACTTGCCTGGGAAAACGGAACTCCGATCGGTCTCGCGGTTCGGGATCTCAGTCATTACGGTGGTGTTTGAGGATGCAGTCGATAACTATTTCGCCCGGCAGTTGGTTTTGGAACGACTGGTCCGCGTCCGTTCTCAATTACCGCCAGGAGCCGATCCTACCCTGGGGCCCGTGAGTACCGGCCTCAGCGAAGTCTTCATGTATCTTGTGGAGGGGCCATCCCAGAGCCTTCAGGAATTACGGACGCTCCATGATTGGGTGATTCGTCCGATGTTGCGTGCCGTCCCTGGGCTGGCGGATGTCGACACTCTGGGTGGATTATCAAAACAGTACGACGTGCTCGTGGACCCCAATCGCTTGACCAGCCTGGGCCTCACTCTGCGGCAGGTTCAAGTAGCGGTGACCGAGAACAACCAAAATGCCGGCGGCAGTTACATTGAGCGGGGCGGCGACAAGTTGGTGATCTATGGCCAGGGTCTGGCTCGTTCGGCTGAAGATCTGGAAGGCGTTGTCGTAACGGCCCGCCAGGGGACGCCGATCTACCTGCGGGACGTTGCGGAGGTTCGCCTGGGACATGCTGTTCGCTTGGGCGGCGTCACACGGGACGGAACCGGCGAAGTGATGCAAGGCATTGCCGTCATGCTACGAGGGGGAAACAGCCGGCAAATTGTTTCAGCGGTGAAGGAAAAGGTAGGAGTGATCAATCGGCTGTTGCCGGAGGGTGTCACGATCACGTCGTTCTATGACCGGATCGAACTGGTGACCCGGGCGCTCGACACGGTCGAGCAGGCCTTATTGGAGGGCGCCGTCGTTGTGGTCCTCGTCCTCTATCTGTTCCTGAGAAATCTTCGCGGTGCGCTGGTCGTCGCTCTGACCTTACCGTTTGCCACGCTGACCACGTTCTTGATCATGCAACGGGTCGGACTCTCAGCCAATCTGATGTCCTTGGGAGGACTAGCCATTTCTCTCGGGATGATTGTCGATGCCGCGATTGTGCAGGTGGAGAATATTGAGCGGCATTTGAGCGAACGCTCTAGAGAGCACACCTCCTTCGCGACCGTCTCGGACCGGATTCCTCTGGTCCTTCATGCCGTGCTGGAGGTGCGCCGCCCAAGCCTGTTCGGAGAATTGATTATCGCGCTGACCTTTGTCCCCTTGCTTGCGCTTCAAGGGATCGAAGGCAAGATGTTTATCCCGTTGGCCCTGACGGTGGTAATTGTTCTCCTGAGTTCACTGGTACTCTCCATGACGGTCATCCCGGTGCTGGCAGTCTTCCTGATGCGGCCTCGATCCGCAAGGGAAGAAGGAACAGCCTTGGCAACGGGACGAAGGTTGTATCAGCAACTTCTGGAGAGAAGCATTCGTCGGACTCCCACAGTTGTGACGGCAGCGGCAATGGTGTTGGTCGGAGGCATCGCACTCATTCCTTTGATCGGACGGGAGTTCGTACCGATCATGGACGAAGGCTCAATTGTGGTGAATTTGGTGCGGCTACCGAGTATTGGTCTCACCGAATCACTCAACATATCAGGGCAGGTCGAGCGGCTGTTGTTGGAGATTCCGGACGTACGTTCGGTGGTGACCCGCACCGGTGCCAATGAGTTAGGGACGGATCCGATGGGGATGGAGCTGAGCGATATGTACGTCTTGCTCAAGCCTGAATCGGAATGGAAGGCACGAGGCAAACGTGAGATTGAACAGCTGATACGTCAGCGACTGGGGCAGGTCCCTGGCATTATGTTTGGGTTATCTCAGCCGATCGCGATGCGTGTGGATGAGCTGGTATCTGGTGTTCGCTCTCAAGTCGCGGTCAAGCTTTTCGGCGACGACCTCGATGTCCTACGGGTGAAGGCCGAGGAGATCGCTCGTGTGCTGCGGCAAGTGAAGGGCCTCTCCGATCTCCGCGTCGAACAAGTCTCGGGACTGTATTACTTGAAGCTCGACGTCGATCGGTCCAAGGTGGCGCGTCATGGCATCAATGTGGCCAACATCACGGAAGTGATTGAAGCCATCGGTGCCGGGATTCGTGCCGGAGACGTCTTTGAAGGGCAACGGCGATTTCCGATCATGGTGCGGTTTCCCGATGACAGACGGAACGATATCGAGTCGATCAAGGCGCTTTGGGTGACGGCGCAGGACGGTGCTCGGATCCCTCTGCGGGAGCTGTCCGATATCCAAATCGTGGAAGGTCCGGCCCAGATCAGCCGTGAACAGGCCAGCCGCAGAGTGGTCATCGAGGCGAACGTAGTTGGGAGAGACCTGGTCGGGGCCGTGGAGGAGGCTCAGAGGGTCGTGACTGGTCTTGTGCAATTGCCGCCTGGGTACTATGTGACCTGGGGAGGGCAATTCGAAAATCAGCAACGGGCGATGGCTCGTCTGGCAATCGTGGTTCCGGTGGTCATTGGTTTGATTTTTCTGCTGTTGTTCCTGACATTTGGGAATGTCAGGCAAGCGGCGCTGATCCTCCTGGCAATCCCCTTTGCGATGGTTGGCGGTCTTGTCGCGCTGTTGATCGGGGGGCTTTATCTGTCGGTTCCAGCTTCCGTCGGCTTCATTGCGCTCTTCGGTGTGGCGGTCCTCAACGGAGTGGTGAAGATCGCCTATATCAACCAGTTGCGACAACAGGGGCTGCCCTTGGATGAGGCAGTGATGACCGGCATGGTCCGCCGGCTTCGTCCGATCTTGATGACGGCAATGGTGGCCGCGCTGGGACTGACGCCGCTGTTGTTGGCAAGCGGGCCAGGCTCGGAAATTCAACGGCCGCTGGCCACGGTGGTGATCGGCGGATTGATCTCATCGACCCTGTTGACCTTGATCGTTATGCCGGTGTTGTATCGGTGGATCGAGGAACGTGTCGAGAAGAAGGGACGTAGCGTCGCTCTTTCATGAGGCCCGATAGGGTTCGTTCATGCGATGGGGTACTGATAAGGCGTGGTAGCCCTCATATCGAATTGTGCATGCTTGTGGTCATCCTGCGTGATAAGCTGGCGCTCACTATTTAGGCAGGAGAGAAGGCGTATCGGTGAAAAGAATCCCGCGAAGTAGGATGCAACGTTTTGTCTGCGGAGTCTTTGTTGGTCTAGCCTTTCCAGGGTTCGGACTGGCTGGGACGCAACAGACTCCTATCGCCACCGGCCACGACTTGCAGGGTCAGGTCAAGGCAACCGCCAATAAAGTGATTCCCGCAGTCGTCAGTATTGCCTCCACCGTGATGGTGCGTGATCAGTCGTTCAGCGACGAGGCGCTACCATTTGGTTTGTTTAAAGAACCGCCCGCTCGCCGGCAGTACGGGCAAGGGTCGGGCGTGATCGTGACGCCGGATGGCTATATCGTGACGAACAACCATGTGGTGGCCGATGCGGTCGATGTCGAGGTGATCCTAGCGGATCGTCGCCAATATAAGGGGAAGGTGGTCGCGACGGATCCGAAGACCGATGTAGCGGTNNCCGATGTAGCGGTGGTGAAGATCCATGCGTCGAATCTCCCGACCGCGGCGTGGGGGGATTCCAGCCAATTGGCCGTCGGCGACTTTGTGCTTGCGATCGGGAACCCCTTAGGATTGAGCCGTACCGTCACGTTCGGCATTGTGAGTGCGGTTGGTCGTGCCGACGTCGGTGTGGCGGATTTCGAAGACTTCATCCAGACGGACGCGCCGATCAACCCAGGCAATTCCGGCGGAGCCTTGGTTAATACGAATGGTGAGCTGATTGGGATCAATACGGCGATTGCAAGTCCCACTGGCGGCAGTGTCGGCGTCGGGTTTGCGATTCCGAGCAACATGGCCCGTGCCGCCATGCAGAGTCTCATCAAGACGGGCCGCGTGGTACGAGGATTTTTGGGTGCCTCGACACAGGATGTCAGCCCTTCATTGGGAAAGATCTTTCGCCTCCCGGACGTCAAAGGCGCGATCGTGACGGATGTGCATGCCAAGGGATCTGCCGAACGAGCCGGCTTAAAACGCGGCGATGTCGTCGTCCGTTTCGATGGGCGGGAGATTATGGATAGCGGACAGTTGCGGAACCTGGTGGCGCAGACGCCGATCGGGAGCAAACATCGTGTAGATCTCATTCGGGAGGGCAAGCAGTATCAGGCGGATCTGGTCATTCAGGAAGCGCCGCGTGAACGACCGAAGAAAAGCCAGGCTGCATCCTCAAGCGCCTCGACCGTACACCCGCTTGCGGGGGTGGTCTTCGATGACGTGACGGCTCCCTTGGCACGCCAGATGGATTTGCCGGTGAACAACGGTGTCGTCGTGACGGATATCGAAGAAGGCAGCTTGGCCGAAGCCTCCGGCCTTCAACCGGGCGATGTGGTCTTAGAACTGAACCGCCAGCATGTCGCTACGTTCTCCGCGCTCCAACGATTCGCTGAACCCTTGAAACCCACCGATCTCGCCCTCCTACTCGTCAATCGCCAGGGCAACGTGATGTACGTTCCGATTCAGGGGGAGTAGGGAACGAGACGGCTTCTGCCTGGAAGACGGAGGCTGCGAGATTTGAATCCCCCACAGACCCAGAGCCTATAGTGCCTCATAGTACCTCATCGTTTCAATCTCAATCACTTACAGAGGAGCCAGAGGTAGACGAAGATCCGATGAAACCACGTCGGACACGATAGTTCTGCCACAGTTTCGCCACACATGGGGCAGAAATAAGCAGGGGGGCCATTCGCATTAAGGGTCCTCCGAAGGAGGAGTCCTTTGGGGAGCACGAGACGGCGCGTTTTGATACGACTCATTTCGTCCTGACACGCTGTCGAACTGGACAAGCCATGCGCGAACTTCTTGGAACAAGTCACTATCCCCGAACGCCTTGGCCACTAAGCCGAATGAAGTGATGGTGCGAAAGAAGTAGTTGTAGAGGTCAAATCGATGCGCTTCATGCCTCGGCGTTCCTGCCAGGCCATGGATTTGAAATCGTGGTGGGTAGCCTCCAAACATGTCCATGATATGCGGGGAAGCGCCGTGAATGAACCCGGAATTGGCGCTATAAACCGTGTGGTACATGGCCACGGCAGAACTGGGGTCTATTGTTGTTAGTTGCTCAAACTGAGCGAGATAGGCACGAATTTTCTTGCGTGGCACCGTCGGACGATCGAGTAAGGGCTTTGCTGTTATAGGATCGAACTCTTCTCTGTAAAAGGCGTCGAGATACTTTTGGTGAAGCGGTGTTATCTCATTATTGATCACCGCAAGGGCTAGAAACGAGATGTCCTGGTGAAATTCGTCAAGCATTCGCTGAATAGCACTCTGTTCTTGAACCAATCCATTAGCACAAAGAAGTCGGGCAGCATGAAGACCAGATACGATGCGGGCAAGTTTTTGAATCATTGCCTGATGAATTGTCCTCTCCTTGTATCGAAAGACCCAGGAATCTCCATGCGGCATCTTTCGGGGAAGAGGCACCATTCTCTCAAGCTGTCTGAATGCTTTGTCTATCCGGCGAAGCGTTTCATCATAGAGAGCATCCATGGGTAGGTGGGAAGATATTAGCATGATTGAAGGCAGTCGGCGCATTGCATATTCGCAGCCTCGCCACGCACAGTTCTTTTCCTGTAACCATTGTGCTACAGCGGGAACAGCTGAAGGTCAAAGGCTCGTTCGGTGAACCAGATGAGCGCGATGGTGATCACGGCCAACGATCCGCCCGTGAGGACCAGTCGAAGGTAGGACCAGGAATAGCGGGCTCAGGAAGGGTACATTTTATTGTCGCCGGTGATCGCTTGAGTCAGGAGTAAGACCAGGGCCTTGAGAGTCTGCTCGTCATGTCTACCACCGCAGTTCCTCAGTCATAGGCTTCCCGGCGATGACGTACGGCGGTAATGTCGATCCGTTGTTCTTTGTCGAGAACAGAATAAATGACTCGATAGTCGCCGATGCGGATGCGCCACAGGTGCTTCTCGCCACTCAATTTCTTCGAACCATGTGGCCTTGGGTGCACTGCGAGGGCTTCAATCTTGGAGAGGATGCGGAGAATAATGTTGGAATCGAGAGCTTCCAATTCGCGGCGTGCCGACCGCGCAAGCGTAATGGAGTATTCAGCCACGGAGCTTGCCTAGGCGGCGAAGCCGGGCTTTCACAGTATCCAGAGACTCTCGTGGCTCGGTGGATCGATTCTTGGCAACGACAGTATCGTAAAAGTCTTCCCACAGTTGCCCATGTCGCTTCAGATCAATAAGCACTGCGGTTTTCTGCCCTTGCTTATTCGTGACGAAATCGATGCCTCGCATGTTGCCTCCAGATGGCGCTTTATCTATGCTAAACCTAGCCTCAACCGCATGAAAACGCAAGATAGTATTCCTGATAGAGCGTGATGTATTCAAAGAAATATTAGGAGTGCTGCCGCTGGTGAACCAGGCTTTCGTTACGCAGGAAACAGTTGAAGATCAAAGGCTCGTTCAGTGAACCAGACGAGGGCGATGGCGATCACCGCTAGCGAGCCTCCGGTGAGGACCAGTCTCGGGTAGGACCAGGAACGGCGGATCAGATAAGCCAGTGGGAGGAACGCGGCGACGATGGCGAGTTGGCCGATTTCCACGCCGACGTTGAAACTGACCAGACTCACTAGCAGCGAGTCTTGCGGCAATCCGAGATCGGTGAGGACCGCAGCGAATCCAAATCCATGGATCAAGCCGAAGCCAAACGCTACCAACCAGCGGCGAGTCATCATCGCGGGATAGAGGTTCCCAAGACCTGCGAGTACGACTGACGCGGCGATGGTTGATTCGACTAAGCGGGATGGGAGGCGGACGACATCTAGGGCAGCTAGGCTCAACGTGAGCGAATGGGCCACGGTAAAGGCTGTGACGATACTCAACACGTTCCAGCACACGACTGAAAACTCGCCAGCTGCTTGCCACTGGCCATCTCTTCGGACCATGACTGCCGGGAGCAAGAGAGCAAGTAGGAACAGGACATGGTCAAACCCGAGCCAGATATGCCAGGTGCCTTCATGAACAAACTGAATAATATCGTTCCAGTATGAGCGCCCGGCCACAGAGAATTCACGGGAAGAGGATTCCTGGCTAAATATTGCGGTGCTGGTCTGGCCGCCTTGTGTCAGGCGCAAGAGCCCTTTGTGTTGGGCATCGATATCGAATAAGAGGCGGTATCCCACCCCGAGTTGTTCGACAGCCTTGCTGCAATCAGCCAGGAAGCGGAGGACCGCGTAGGCTCCGTCCGTATGGCGATCGATTAAGTGTTCCACGATCTGAGCCGGACAGGTTTGCTGATTCGCTGAGAGCGTCAGGCGAGACAATGCATAGGCGGAAATCTCACTGTGCTTCCCTCGAACCTCTCCCCAGGTGAGATCGCCGTTTCCATCCGCATCCAGTCCGATCGCATCATTGAGGTCGCGGAGGGCGATGTCCCATTGTCCCTCTACACGATCGTTCTGAACTGAGAGAGAAAGGTAGCTGTCGCTGGGCTTGTGGGCCCAGGTAGGAGCGGCCAACAGTAGTATACAGATAGGCAGAATAAGACGGATCACGATGTTTTCTCCTGGATCTGTCGGGCTAAGTCTTTCAGTCGAAGGTCTTCCACGTGGTTGGTGTTCAGCCACTCAATGACTGGTTGAGCTGCTGTGGAGTTCTTTGCCTCAAGGGCACTTTGAAGAAGAATCCTGGCATCCGCCGGTTCTCGCTGCACGTTCCAATTGGCCTGGGCTAAGGGCAACGCTTGTTGAGCATCGTGCAGTATGGTGAGCGTGAACCGCGCTTCCTCTCTGACATGCGTGGCGGTTCCTCGTTCGCGGCTCGCGGTAAATCGGGATGCGAGTTCGGCCTTATGGTTCTGGAACCAGGGTAGGTTCAAGGCCTGTTCCGCAAGCGCGAGACGCAAGAGTAATCCATCGGATTTGGTTTCATGTTGGAGCATAGCGAGCGCATCGCGATAGCGGCCCTGATCAAGGAGGAAATCCGCGTAGGCTCCGAGCAGGTATTGATCCTTGATACCGACCTTGAAGGCTTCTGCAAAGGCTTGCTCAGCCTCTTCTATTGCACCGGTGCGGGTCGCTGTTTCTGCCAAGATGGTTGCAATCCAAATCCGTTCGTGGCCTGAGAGAGCGGAATCCGATAGGGCTTGTCGGAGTAGATCTTTGCTCTTGGCCGCTTGCCCAGTCATCCCGCCGATATCGCTCAAACATCCAACGAGCACGTGGCGGGCCGCCAATCTGCCAAGGCGGAGACAGGCCCGGCGTGCTTCGTCGTAACGCGCCTGTACCTGGAGGATCGAGGCCTTGGTCAGCCAAGCTTGGGCGTTGGTAGGTCGTACGGTCAGCAGCTGGTCCAGATCAGCTAAGGCTTGGTCAAAGTCATGGGCGTTTTGCCTGATCGTGGCGCGTAGCAGCAGTGCCGTCGGTGGAGGGGATGGTTCGTTCCACCAGAGTGTCAGCGTGGCCTGGGCTTGCCCAAGGAAACGGGGATCGCCTTCTGATCGGCCTTGTTCGATGTAACGAGTAGCCAATTTTACGGCAGAGTCCAGGTTGCGAGGATTGCGGCTGAGGTCGGTACGCAAGCCGTCTAGTTCGCGTGCGACGGGATCAGAGGCTTTGAAGCTGAGCCGCTCGATCACCTGCCGGTCATCTGTCGGGCGGTAGGGTTCAGAATAGGCCGGATCGATATAGTTCATCGTCGACCACCCGAGTACAAGGAACACTAGAAACATCCGAGATCGAATCATGGAGTTACTCTCGCGAATAGGTGATGGGGATGCGCATAGCTACTTGCTGCTTGTTCAAAGGGTGATCCAGCTGCATGGGGAAGGCTCGCTGCACGAGCGACATGGCTTCCCGATCGATGTGATCGAGCCCCGAGCTTTTCACAACCATGGAGTGCAGCAAAGCACCTTCCCGTGACACCACGGCTTTGACCAGTACTTTGAGTGGTTGTGCCTGATCAACTTGAGGCCGTGATGACCGCTTAAGTTCCTCCAATCGCCTGAAGATTGCCTGTTGAAGCCAGCCGTAGTCAGGCCGTGGCGATGACACTGTCTCGACCGGTGTTACTGCTTCGGCTTGTGACGGAGATGGATCGACAGAGGATGGAGTAGGATCAGCTATCGTACTGGGGCTCACGCTGGTTGATTCAGCCCTCGGTGAATCTTCAGGCTGAGGGGCAGTCTGAGCCACCATAGGTTTATCAGTCGTTGGCGGCACTGTGGGAGCCGAATCTGCGTGAGCCGATTCCGATTGAGTCAAGACCTGGTGCATTGACGCACTGGGTTCCAGTTGCGGTTCACTGAGGCTCTTGGGATCAACCATAGGCTGAACGGGCTCCACTGCCTTGCTGTAAGGAGTGGCGGCTCGAGGTGATCGATGAATTGCAGCTGAGTGCGGAGCCGGCATTTGTTCGCTAGGCTGCATTGCCACGTTTGTGGCTGGAGTGGACGTCTCCGGTATGGGTGTGGACTGGACGAGTGTGACATCCCATTGAAATCGTTCTGTCGAAAGGGTGATCGGAGATTGACGTGTGAACACAATGACCGCACACAGCAAGAATCCGTGAAGGGCCAGCGAGGAGAGCCATCCCTGCGCAAGTTGAGAGGATGCTGCCAACTTGGTCTGTCTTGGTTTCATGGGCTGAATCATCTGTTTGCGATGCAGGGTGCCGCGAATCAGCGCGGCACCCCTCGGTCATGGCTAGAAGGCTTCTTTGGGATCGATATGCCGACGATCCCGTCCGTCGAATGGGGTTGGAAGGAAAGGAAATTCCATCGCAATCCCATTCGCTGTTTTGTTGCTACCGACTGCTCCGACGTTGAAATTCACGCCGTCTCCCAGGTTCGGGACGGCTGGGTTTGTCAGGATGCCGGCCACGACGCGAAGCGCTACATCGGTGACATCGTCATTCGGCCTCCGCCCGTTCGGCCAGCCTGCTCGATCGGGTGTTGCATTGCCGCTGGCGTCATGCGCGAGTGGGCCCAATCGTCGCTGCCCACCTGCTGGGGTCGGTGGCACATCCAAATCAACCCGCAGGAGGTCGGCCAATGCCTCGTTGGTCTTGCCCGATCCGCAGACCGCCGGTCCCGGTGCGTAACGAAGCAGGGCATTCACTAGATCTTCACGATTGCTTGTGGGGAACCCCGTACTGAACACGACATTGAGTGCCGTGGCCAGTGCCGAGTTACAGTAGAACGGAACAAATTCGTTCTCGTCTTCCGCATCCGTGGCGTTCCACTTGTCCTTCATGTTCGTCGCGATGATCAACTCATTCACGAGGGGATTACCCATGCGTGCCACTTGAACAAACCGGGAACTGTTGTCGCGATCTCCATTCTTCTTGATGACCGTGACCTTTGGCCGGCTTGTACTGGCATAGGCGCCAAGCACCTTGTTGCCGTTCGACCCGATCAGCTCGCTGATCGGAATCTCCAATGCAATGGTATTGACGTTGAAACCACTGAACGTATCAGCTGTGCCGGAACCTGGCGCTCCGACGATGATGGCGTCATTGGCATCATCAGCCGGTGACAGGATGGGGGAGATATGCAGATTGAGCGTATCGAACGTGCCTCCCAAATCGATGTAGAAGGTCTCATCCCGCTGCCCGGCGAAGACCCTTCCTCCGTTTTTTAAAGGATAGATACCCTTCTCGGCGAGGTCTTCGTAGTTTGGCATCGTGCGGGGGCCGACGTTTGATGGGACGGCATACATGACACCGTTTCCGAGGTCTCTCGGCCTCTGCCCGTAACGAACTTCCGTGACGGTATAGCTCTGGCGTAACAGCAGTCCTTCCGATCCGTTCCCGGTGAGGGCGGTAATTGGTGGCAATGCCACATACGACAAGGGAAAGACATTGCCTGGTTGGCGGATCTCGGTCTTGAATCTGATCTGGTAGACGATGTTTGCGGCGATATTGTTCTTGTTGTTGTCGATGTGGATTTCATACAGCACATCATCGGCGAAGTTGAAGTAATTGGGGCCGGACCCCGGCTCCTGGCTTGGAATGACATTCATGACGAGCACGGCATTGTCAGGGTTCTGCCAGCTCCGGAAGAAATAGAAATCCGTGATATCGGCGGCTGGGTCGTTTGAGATCAACGGAGCTTCACGATGGCTGGCCGCTAGGACAGGCGAGGCCATGAGTACTGTGAGTACAAGTGCAACGAGTGGTCGAAAGCGAGCAAACATGGAATCCTCCTTCTGGAAAGACATCTGCTTCTTGGTCGTCTATTACAGGTCCGGCAGTAAAGCCGGAGCCGGTTCAGAGTCGGCCTGGCTGATCAACGATGCCTCTTCAGCGGTCAAGGCATCGGATTGAATGATGCGCTGCTCTTCTACGGCGGCAGTGGGTCCGCTGGGCGTGATGACCGGCACGTTGTCGTTCCCACTGCAGCCGGACAACAGTCCGACGGCACAGACGACTCCGAGCGGCCATAACATGGGTCGTGTCATGTCTCTGCTCCCTCTCTACATGGTGAACTGCGACTATCATCTATGTTTGTCTTCAGCACCTGCCGGCGGTCTGTTCTTCACTACGAGAGGATTTTGAGATTGGATGTATGCGCCCGAGTCGGTCGGCTTGTCGGGGTATGGGGGCGGTGTTATAGTCCGCCTATCGTCACACCATAGATCCAATGGGCAATCCGATCTTCCCTGTCATCTCGTATAGCTTCATGGGGAAGACCGTATGTCGACCATGACCATAGAACCGACCAAGCTGGATCAAGACCACGAGTGGGCCCAACTTATTGCGCTCACCGCCCAGGGCGATCAGGCTGCGCTCGCCACCTTTTATGATCGTACAAGTCCACAGGTATTTGGCTTTATCTCGAGAATCCTCAACAACCGAGAGGCTGCGGAGGAAGTCACCTTGGATGTCTACACACAGGTGTGGCGACAGGCTCATATGTATGATGCAACAAGAGGTGCTCCCGGTGCATGGCTGATGACGGTGGCTCGAACAAGAGCAATCGATCGGTTGCGTTCCAGGGCTACCGAATCTGGGCGACTCGAATCGTTGGATGCTGTTGAGTTGTTCCCCAGTGATGACGAGACGCCGGAACAGAACGTGGAGGGCCAGGAACGCCGCCGATATGTCCAGGAGGCTCTGGCTGGGTTGACGGCTGAGCAGCGGCAAGCTATTGCCCTGGCTTATTTTTATGGGCTGAGCCAGAGCGAGATCGCCGAGAAGTTACAGGTGCCTCTCGGTACCGTGAAAACACGGATGAGATTGGGCCTCATCAAACTGCGGGAGGCTTTGGCGCCGTATGAGGCGGGTTTACAGCCATGACTGAGACGACGTTACCGGAAGACCTGGAAGAACAGGCCATGCTGTATGCCCTTGGAGTCTTAGATCCAGAGGATCGTCGGGTGTTTGAGGTGAGGCTCCAAGAAGGATCGGATCTCCTGCGGCAAACGGCAGCAGCCTATGAAGCAACCGTTTATGTTCTTGGTATGGTTGTGGCTCCTGTGACACCCTCATCTTCCCTTCGTGCGCGACTGGTTCAGCAGGTTGCGAATGAAGTCGACCGAGAGGTCGAACAATTCGAGCTGGCCGCCAACACCGTGGCGTTAGGGTCAATTCCGGTGAGGCCTCGGGATGCTGTTCGAGAACGACTCCTGTCTCGAATCCAAGCCCATTCGGCTGTCCGGCTTGCGGTCAAAGACTCGTTACCCGCTTTGGGAGATATCGCAGACCGGAAGGGTGTCGAACGGGTCAGTGAAGAGCGGATTGGTGTTCCACAAGATGCGGCCCCCTTGCCCACTTGGTTGTCTTTTGGCTGGACTGCTGTTTCAAACTTTCTGCGGACGCTCGTGATTCGTTCCATGATTCCTCGCCCGTCTTCAGATGGGCTCACGTTCGTGAAGGCATCGGAGGGAACTTGGCGAGAAATTGCCCACGGGGTGACGGCCAAATTACTCGCGTTCGACCCGGTTTCCCGCAGGACCACGACACTCCTTCGTTTTCTTCCCGGCACCAGCTATGCCCCGCATCGGCATGCTGCAGTGGAGGAGCTCTATGTCCTTGAAGGCGGGTGTTCCATCGCCGGTCGTGAGTTGGCGGTCGGTGATTATCACCGAGCCGAAGCCGGGACAGTCCACCACGATACCTCGACCGACGACGGGTGCTTGTTACTCGTCATTTCCTCTCCTCAGAACGAATTGCTCTGATAGCTGTCCGACAGACGATCTCCGTGCGGTCGTAAATCCATTTTCACTCCAGCTTCGTAGAACAGGATAGATCTAAAAAAGCCGATTGCTCTTTGCTTTTACTAGTGCTATGAAGTAGAAATTCGTGCTACCTTCAAGAGGGAGGCAGTCCGTGAAAAAGTTGGTTCGTTTTGGCGTTTCGCTGGATCACCATTTGTTAGACGCATTCGATAAGCATATTGAGCGTCGCAAGTACACCAACCGATCGGAAGCTTTACGCGATCTGATTCGTGACAACCTCGTTGGTCAAGAGTGGGATGAGAACAAAGAGACTGTGGGGACTATTACGTTTGTGTATGACCATCATGTGCGTGACCTAACGAGTAAGTTGACGGACATTCAGCATGACTACCATGGTCACATTCTCTCAGGGATGCATGTCCACCTCGATCATGACCATTGCCTTGAAGTATTGGTCGTCAAAGGCAGAGGATCGGATATCCGCAAAGTGGCTGACGCGCTGGTGAGTGTGAAGGGTGTGAAGCACGGGAAGTTGACTATGACGACCACCGGAAAAGGTCTGGACTAAACTATGCGGGTCTGTGTGATCGATGGTCGAGGCGGCGGGCTGGGGTCCCGGTTAGTATCAGGGTTGCGAGACACCCTGGGTCGCAGTTGCCAAATTCTAGGGTTGGGAACCAACCTTGCGGCGGCTGAGGCGATGCGGGAGGCCGGGGCTGAACAAGTCGCATCCGGGGTCGAGGCCATATCGAGGACGGTGCCGACGGTGGATGTCATTGTGGCCTCGTTGAATATGATCTTGCCCGGTGCCATGTTAGGTGAAGTGACTCCTGAAGTGTCGAAAACAATTCTTGAGGCAAAGGCCAAGAAGGTGCTGTTGCCGCTGAATCGAGTACACATAGAAATCGTGGGGACTGAAGGTCGCACGATGGATGTATTGATTGACGAGTGCCTCTCCCGAGTCCGTATCGCCGTAGGGGCGACCGGCCAAGCATAACAGCATTCCTATCCGTCCAGAGTTGCGAGATCACGAGGGTCTACGCCGGTCGGTGAGTCGACTGTGTAGGGACTATCGTGGGCGTCTCATCCGTCCACCGCATGCATGACAAGGAGTGGTGGATATGACACGCACAATGATATGTGTGCTTGCTCTTGCAATGATTCTCAGTTCGTGGGGAGTCGCCAGGGGGCATGATCCAGATGAGCCAGAGCTCGAAGTCCCTGAGATTGCTGTCATTGGCGAAAAGCCGGTCGCGGCTTCTTCTCAGCAATTTATTCCTGATAAGGAAATTATCCTGCAGCCTCAGGGCCGCCCGGCCCAGGTCCTTCGCCTGATTCCTGGCTTCGTGGCCGTGGAACATTCCGGCGGCGCCGGAAAGGCTGATCAGTACTTCCTCCGAGGCTTCGACGCGGATCACGGAACAGATGTCGGCTTCTTCCTAGATGGCATGCCGATCAATCTGCGCACGCATGCGCATGGGCAAGGCTACACGGACCTCAATTTCATTATCCCGGAGACGATCCAGGGAGTTGATGTGCACAAGGGGGCGTATCTACCGGAGTATGGTGATTTCGTGACGGCGGGAGCAGTGAACTTTCGGACGCGGGATATGGTTAAGGAGGGCGTCCTTCAAGGAGCCGGTGGGGAGTACAGCACGCAGCGGTACCTCCTGATGCTTTCGCCCACCAAAGATCGTGTGCGCACGTTATTCGCCGCCGAGGGATTTTACACCAATGGTCCGTATCTCAATGACAACAATTACCATCGGGCTAACCTGTTCGGGAAGGCGACCACGAACCTGACTGGGCGGGATGAACTGAGTCTGCAAGCCACCTTTCTTCAATCAAGATGGGACGGCTCTGGCGAGATTCCGTTCCGTGCTGTGAGCACGGGGCTCTTGAACCGGTTTGGCTCCATCAATCCGTATGAAGGGGGGAACACGCTTCGTACCACCGGCCAACTCAATTATCACTACGATACGACGACGGGAGGGCAGTTTTTTGCGAACGCCTACGGCCAATATTATCGGCTGGACCTGTTCACCGACTTCACTTTTTTTCTGAATGACCCCGTGAGAGGAGATGGCTTTGCTCAATACGATCGTCGGGCTATCTATGGTGGTGACATCGGATTTAAACAGCGAATCGAACTGCTGGGTATACCGACTGTTGGCACTGTGGGGTTTCAAACGCGAGTCGACGATGCTCATGTAAAGTTGGGAACCCAGATCCTGCGGAGTCCGACCGGTACTACGATCGATAGCGATGTCCGTAGCGTGTCCTATTCCCCATTTGTTAAGGGGGAAATCCAGCCGTTCTCATGGCTGAGGTTTTCGGGAGGAGTGCGGGGAGAGTTTTTCACCTTTGACGTGAGCAACCGTTGCGCCACCTGTGCTGAACAACCTGACGGGCGAAAGGGTTCCGGGATTGTTCTCCCCAAAATAAATATGATTCTTGGTCCCTGGGCGGGGACGGAGCTTTTCGTCAACTACGGCGAGGGGTTTCACAGCAATGATGCTCGATCAGCTGTGTCATCGGGAGCTGCCCCGCTTGCCCGATCCCAAAACTATGAGGTGGGGATCCGTTCGAGGCCCTGGGGGCCGGAAGGTCTCGAACTGATCGCCACGGCATGGCGATTGGATCTCAAGTCGGAGCTTGTTCTGATCGGCGACGAAGGAACAACGGAGATACGTGGTGCCACCAGGCGTCAGGGAGTCGAAGTTGCCGCCAGAGGCAAGGTGTGGGGGCCGCTCTATGTCAACGGAAGCGTTACCTGGACACATGCGGAGTTTCGCAACGGGGATGCGATTCCGTTGGCGCCGGAATACACCGCGTATGGAGCCGCTATATTACAATGGCCGGAAGGGCTGACCTCACAGCTGCAAGCGACCTATCTCGGTGTTCGTCCGCTCGTGGAAGACCGGAGCATCAAGTCGCCTTCATGGATCACGTTTGATCTCTCTGAACGCTATCGGATCCCTGTGAAATTACCGCATGGGCGGCTCGAGGCGTTTCTCTTTGTGCAAAACCTCTTCAATACACAGTGGGAACAGGCCATCTTCGCGTTTGAGTCGCGCCTCAGGACTGAGCCGACTGGGGTGACGGACATTCACTTTGTGCCGGGCAATCCGCGGACAGTGATGGGGGGCATGGCGTGGTACTTCTGAACGGCGAATGTGCCATGGTGAATGGGCGATGAGGAATTGAAAGTTTTGGCTCGCCCATTTACCATCAACCATTGGTATTCGTCCTTTACCATCCACCATTCACCAGTATTGCTATGCCGAAGACGCTTGCTCGAGCTTTTTTTAATCGCCCCACGTTGACCGTCGCCCATTCACTGGTCGGCAAGTACCTGGTCCGTGAGAATGGGATGAGAGCCATTGCCGGAAGAATCATTGAAGTTGAGGCCTACGTCGGGACGGAAGATAAGGCTTGTCATGCGGCGAAGGGTCGGACGGCAAGGACAGACGTCCTGTTTGGCCCGCCGGGGATGTCGTATGTCTATTTGATTTATGGCATGTACCACATGCTGAATGTCGTGACAGAGCGGGCGGACTTTCCTGCCGCTGTCCTGATCCGAGCCATTGAAGTGGACGGCGAATTGATCGACGGCCCTGGAAAGCTCTGCCGCGAGCTGAGCATCGATCGGTCATTACATCAGGTTGACTTGACGGCGGGACGATCCGTCTGGTTCGAAGATCGAGGTCAGAGGGTTCCTAGAAACCAGATCGGCACCTTTCCGCGCATTGGGGTGGAGTACGCGGGACTGTGGGCAAAAAAACCTTGGCGGTTCCGGCTACTTGAGGAAGATGATCCTACGAGTAGTTCCCCTAGGAAACACAAAGAAAAGGGGAAGTTCCTCTAGAGGACTTCCCCTTGCTTTGTTTCACCGTTCAAGAAACCGGTTAGTCGATTTTGCGGTCGCCGGTGATCTTGGTCGCGGATGTCACTGGTGGCGCAATCATGATCTGCGGTCCTTCGACATGTGGAAGTCTGCCGGCGCCCTGCCCCTCGGTGATCCGCGCATTGTCGGTTTTGGTCAGCTTCTGCTCCGCGTTCTTCACTGAGTCCACGGATTTCAACAACGAAGAGGTCCCATGCGCATCCGATTGCCCGGGATCGTTCGCAGTCGGTTGGCCCGTGACAGGGCTACCAGAGTTTTTCATCGGATAGCCTTCATGTTTGGGAAGCAGTGCTGGGTTGGCTGAAGCCATGGAAAGACCAAACAGGACTGCGGAGGCTGTGGCGACTACAGCAGTGACAAGTTTCATACCCGTTCTCCCTTTGAGAATAGAAGAGTGAATGAGGATCACAACACGATGGAGCATCTTCGTTACACAAAGGCACCGACCGAATCATAGCGATCGGTAGCCGTTTCTGTCAAACACGCACGGTCTTCCGGAGCCCTTCGAGGGTGAGTCGAGATGAATGGGCTCGGTCAACCTGGACGGCGTGGAGGTCGCCGACCTCGTCCACGGTGACGGAATGCTGGTCCTCGACTGACACCAGGGAGGCGGATGGTCACGGTGGTGCCTTCACCGGTCGCGCTTCCGATCGCGATCGTCCCGTGGTGTTC
>CXWJ01004296.1_pt1 | contig 21534 bp, 11 predicted proteins | sample 590841 | NCBI WGS metagenome assembly CXWJ01 (sample SAMEA3498367, study PRJEB10139) | wastewater metagenome | biome: wastewater treatment plant; material: activated sludge | place: Austria | collected 2015-01-21 | reverse complement strand
GCTCCAGGTCGCTTGTGGAGAAGGGGGCGTCGTCGTTCTGTGAGAGGCTCGCGTTAAACTCGGCGCTGGAATTGGCAAAGCGCGCGCTCGTCCAGTTGTCGCGGCGCACCGAGTTGCTCAGATCAAGCTCGTACGGCGAATTTGTAAGCAGGGCACGGGGATAGCCCGGATTGTTGGGGTTGCGATCGTTCAGCACTTCATAGTAAGGCTGCCCGGAGTAGTCGAGGCCGATGCCATAGCGGCTGAACAAGTCGGGCGGCGTGCCAAAGGCCGTCCGCTGCGAGATGGCCAGCGGATGATTGAAAAACTTGATCATCGCCGGCAGGTCCGGCAGGGCGCCATCGCCGGTGGGGGCGGTATTATTGGCGACGAACCGGTAATTCTGGCCCGGCGTTGGGGCCTGCATCGAATTGTTGGGGAAAGGAATGCCCGGGTTTAGATTGTCGTTGTCGAAGCCGTAGCGGCCCGGAATGCCGACGTTACCAACGGGAATGCGGCCCGCCAAGAGCGCGGCGTAGTCATCGACGGGCGGATTGTTGTACGTGACCTCGAAGCGATTGCCGACCTGGTTTCCGTTGATCGGTGCTCCAGATGAACTAAACGGCCTGGGAAACAGCGGTCGGAGGCTGATTTCCGGAGGGCCGTACCCGCTGCCGCGGGGGAGGATGCTGGAGCTGAAGCTTCGATAACGGTTGGGCAAAGAACTATCCGCGATCCCGGCGAGCGACCGCCCGGTCGGGTCGAGAACGATCGGCGCGAGATCGTCCACGTTGCCGTGGGCGTTGACGTTCAGCCGGCCGTCCATGTCCAGAATCAGGAAGGCGTAGAGAGGTTTGTAGAGGGTGCCGTCCTCGGCCTGCTGCACGGGGTCGCCGAGGTCAACCCAGATGCTGTCCGGCACGCCGTCGTTGTCGTTATCGACGTCCCACGGGCCGACGGCTTCCCAGAAGGGGATCGCGATGTTGTTGTTGCGGAACAGGTTCGAGAGGTTGCCCAAACCTTGCGGCACGGAGAGGGAATTGCTGCCGTCGAAGTGGGGGTGGTCTTCGCGGAGCGGCCGCAGGCTGATTTTGCGCTTGAGGGCCGTGATTTGCGCGGCGTAGGGAGAAGTTGGGTTCCCGGTCCCATCGTAGGGCTGCAACACCGCACGGACCGCATCGTCCGGGGACATGCTTTGATCGTTGATTAAATATTGCGTCAGTTGGTGGTACCAGTAGTTGATCAGGTCGGGGCGATGGAAGGAGGGGAGGGGGAGGTCTTCCAGATCGAGCCGGAGGAACGCGCCGCTGCTGAGATTGGGGTCGGTGACGTTCAGCGTGACGGGACTCGCGGGGTCGCCCTGCACGACGCGGCCTTGCGCGCGGGGCGTAACGGTTTGCATGGCGAGGGCCATGTTTTGGAAATCGGGCGCGTCGTACCCTTCGTTGCCGCCGCCGGGACCATCGAGCGATTGGTACTTCCATTGGGCGATCAAAGCCGCGCGCGCCGCTGCGGTGGTTACGCTCGATGGAATCTTACGATTGAGAGGATCAAATTGGCCGGTGAGCACATTGGCGAAACGGGCCCCCCAGACGTCGTTCGTCGCCGTGTTGTCCACGACGGGATCAAACGGGAAAAAGTAGGCCGCGTTCGGCGCGAGCGCGATCGGCGGAAACAAAACGTCCGTGTACTGGGTCGGCGCGGGCGGCGCTCCTCCCAGGAAAATCCCCTCGCGGGCCGTCAGCTTCGGGCCAGGATTGGCGGCGAACGGGTTGAACCCGACGCCGGTGCCGCTGAACGCGCGGCCGTTGACGAGGAACGTGGAGCCGGCTAAATCCATCAATTCCGGGGAGCGACTCTGATCAACCTGCAACGAGCCGCCATCGGCCNNAAGCCATAACGGGAGTCAACACGCCGTTAACAACCTCGCTAGCGACTGAATAGTCAACAATTCGCGTGGAGGCGCCCGCGGCTGGACCGCTCGTCATGGTCAGCAAGCAGCCTTTGTAATACCCATTGATTTGTGACAAGTATTGGGGCACTGGCTGGTTGAGTGCGTCGCGTTGGAGCTTATAAGCATAAGCAGTTGGGGGTAAGGCCATGCCAACATACAGATCAACGAATTGACCAGACGTCGGACCGAGCTGCTGCACCGCCGTGCCTGAGATGCCGCCGGCATAGCGAGCAACCTGGCCGCGAGGGATGCTTAAGTTTATTGCGGCTGGTTTATAGACTGCCGCTTCGAAGCCATCGGTGCCGTAGAGATCGCGCAGCAGGCTATGACCGCGAACGGCCGAAGTGGTATTTTCCGTATCGCGCAGCACTTTCAAGAGCGCGCCGTCCAGCAATTTGGTGGGATGATTTCCCAGGCGGTTGAACTTGGCCGCTTTCTTGGCCGCGTCGCGCGATTGATTGCTGGACATCAGGAACGCCGTGCCGATCAACATGAAGAGCACGAGCATGCTGAGGACGACGAGGAGCAAGACGCCCCGGCGCGGGGAGCGAGAGCGGAACTGATTTCGGAATTCGGATTTCGGATTTCGGATTGAATGAAATCCGCAATCCACAATCCGCAATCCGCAATCTGGATGACTCTCAGCTCTCGACTTTTTCTGTTTTCTGTTCCGCATAATCATCGGTGCCTCTCCTTTGAGAAGCGGTTGGCGGCGAGCCAACGTCGGATGCCCCTGTCTCTTTTGCCTCTGGCCTGGCGATCGATTGCTTAGCTGCTAGTGAAGAACAAAGTCTGGCGGATTGATCGGCGCGCCCCCCGTCCCCACGCCCGACAGAGGGCCGGCGCCCCAAGCGGAACCGCGCCAACCTTCCAACCGGAGCGATTTCGAATGAACGGCAACCGCGCCGGGGAAAATGCCGACGCAGAGGTTGTTGGATAAGTCGGTGCCCGGTTCCCAGGGCCACTCCGGTCCGCGGAGGGCGACGATGCAACGTTCCGGATCACTTGTCGGCGGGACGGGCGAAGTCTGACCGCTGGAATTGAGCCGTTCCCCTTTGCCTTCGATCGAAACCACCTGATACCAATGCAACGCGAACCGGGGATCGATGGGCGTGCTGTTGGGATGAGGCCCGCAGAGCATTAGCCATTGCCCGGCTTTGAGTTGGTCAAAAGGAGATTCGGTTACGTAATCTGCCACTCGCTCTAGGAGCAACTCACCGCCACTTGGGCCTTTGGACAGGACGCTCGCTTTCACGACTCGTTCACGCGACGAAATGCTGACGATTCCGTCGTTATCACTTGCTGGTCCATCGGGCAAAACTCGCTTATGAAACACCACTACCGACACATCGTAATCAAAGCTTTCCGGGCTGGTGGCCAGGCCCACGCGGGCGGCCGTCGTCTTGGGGACGATCGAAACCATCCAGGAATAGTCCCCTTGCCAATTCCGTTTGAGTGGAACCTGGTTGCCGCTGAAGTTGTAAGTCTTCCATTGCTGCATCGCGGGATGATCGTCTCGCTCGGGGAAATCAACGGCTAGATCATCGTCGCCGCGAAAATAATGCTCGGCCATGTTGGCGTCCATCTGCCAACCGGTCGTGGGCTGCTGTAGGGTGAGACGGCGAACAGGCCAAGTGTAAACGGCACCGGCTGCAGCTGCTTTGAATGGAGCCCAGGCAGAGGCGGAATACAAACTGGCTGGATACTGAAATGCACTAAAGGGCGCTGCCATAGCGATCGAGTAAATAGAGGAGTCATTAGTCGTCGCCGAGGCCGCAACACCCATCGGATCAAGTATGAAAGCGTAACCGAATTGTTTGCCGATCAGCGAGGGATCCGTTGCTACTTGTGGCTGGGTGAGGGCTTGGCGAAGTGTTTCGGCGAACGGCCGCGTAAATGTTCTAACTCTCTTGGGCACCGGACAGTATTTACCATCTACTGTGAAACCAGTGTTCCAATTGCCAGCAGCCGCTGTGCCTGGAATCATCGCAAACCAACTTCGCGGATTCAGCATTCCGCGCGCGACGATATCGGACATGACCGATTGGGCGATGGCCGAGCCGCGGTCGGAAATTTCGGCTTTTTGCATGTAGTACCCGCCGACCGGGAAGAGGGCGGCCACGCCCAGCAGGCCGAGCGTCAGGATGCCCATGGCGATCAGGACTTCGGTAAGAGAGATGCCAAGGCGGGAGAAGGGACGAGGGACGAGGGTCGAGGGACGAGGGCCAGAATCTCGGCGCAGCGCGACCGCGGACCTCTGGCTCTTGACCCTTGACCCTTGACCCTTGACCCTTGTCACTCGACTACTGACAACTGACATCATCCAACCTTTCGGTCACCAGTGCCCCTGGTGTGCGTGCGGCGTGCCGCGCGGCTCAATACTCGTCATTTCCGGCTCTAGACTCTCGACTCTAGGCTCTTGACCCAGCTACCTTCCCCCCAATTGACTCATCTCGCGGGTGAACTGGCGGGCCTTTTGGATTTGTTCGTTGCGGAGCTGCTCCGACGGCACCACAGTGGCAATCGACTGCTCCGCCACCGTGAGCGGATTGACGAACGCGTTTTCCACGGTCACGATCCGGCCCGATTGGGCCCCGATCGCAATCCAGCGGCTCTCGCCCATCAGCCAATTGACCGTTTTCTTCAACTCCTCGATTTCCTCTTCCGTCTTGCCCTTTAATACGTTGCCATCCAGCGTAGGGTCGGACCCGAACGCCGGCGGGGGCGCGTTTTCGCGACGGCCGACCATGAGGTAGACGTTGTCGACGACCGGTTCGTCAAAATTGGCGGCCGAATACGGCATTTGACCGAAGCTGACCCGCGAAATGCGCCCCTCCGGGGCAAACATGATCAAAATGCCTTGCGGATTGTCGTGCAGGCCGGCGACGTAGAAATAATCGTCGATGCCGACGCCGGACGCCCGCAGGTCGATCGCCGTTCCCTCCGGGAGTTGATAGGGGGGATCCGAGGTGGCGACTGGCTGGCGGAGGACTTTGTAAGTAGCCGGATTGGTAAAGAAATAGGATCCACTCGCACCCGGTGATCCCAGTTCGTTGCCGAACTCGTCATATTTGACGTCGATCATCTGCCCAGTGTTGTTAAGCGGGCGAGCGACGATCTGCGATACTTTGTCCGATGATGCCTTCCCCGTATCCGGCGCAAAAAATGTGTTGGTCTCATCGAGGCGGGCCTCGATGGAGGTATCTCTTGGATCAGCGAGCAATTCGTAACGAGTGCCGTTCAGCTCGATAATGTCCCCAGGGCGGATTGTTTTTGTGGGCAACGAATCCGCGTCCCAACTTGGCGGCAATCCATCCACACCTTGGAGATTAGCATTGCCTTGAACGACGAATTGAACGAGGACTAGCGGGCGAGCGCCATTGTACCAATTCGGATTTGGAGGATTGTACAACCCCACCCGGACCGCCGCTCCGGGATCGAATCCGGAATAGGGGGGTTGCTGCTCGACGTAAAAGACTTCCAGCGCCAGGGCATTGTCTTCGTGTTCAGGTTTATTTTTTAGGTCTGGGTTTGTATCCTGCGACAGTCGCTTGATGGCGATGCCGTACGGGCGGTTCAGGGCGATGGCCCGGGTTTGTGCGCCGAAGATATAGGTATTCAGCCCGCGCGTCGCCTCTCGCAGGCGGCGGCCGTCGTTGGTGGGGGACACGATCGGAATGGCCGCGGCCACGACGGTCGTCAGGATGACGATCACGACGAGCAGTTCGATGAGGGTCATGCCTCGGAAGGGTCGAGAGTCGAGAGTCAAGAGTCGAGAGCCAGAATGAGGGCGCAGAATCACATCAGATTTCCGGCCCTTGACTCTCCGCTCTTGGCTCTTGTCTTTCATCTTATCTCTGCCCTAACAAGTGGTTATGGACGTTGTCCGTGGCGGCTTCGTCAATCGTCGTGCCGAGGATGTTCGACGTAGCTCCATACGGATCCAAGGGTGGAAACAGGTAGCGAACATTTGAATCTGGACTTGTCCTTACCGTCACCACATTGGAAGGATTTAGCCGCCAAGTCACATCGCCGTCGTTGGTCACGATGCCGGAGTTGTCGTCCCGACCGAGCGAAAAGATCAGCGGCACCAGACGAAACGCTCTCAAGTCCGCCCGGAATAGATCGTATGGATCGTGATCGGCGGCGACCGCCTGGTTGGCTTGGTCCACCGTCATGCTGTTCGCCAGTTCATTGAGGTTCAATTGAATCTGCGAATTGAAGCCGGGCGCCCAGCGGAGGAAACCGATCGGATGTCCCCAGCCGTCCAAGAGCTCCGGCGCGCCGTCGCCATCCGTGTCGCCAATATCGTTCTCGCCGAAGAGGGAGCGGGCCTCGCCATCGCCCGTGGCCAGCATGACCATCATGTAGAGGCACTCAGCGCTTTGGTTGGCTTGGATTTCTTCGAAGGTGTTCGCAGTGCCAGATATCGAATTGACGCGATTGAGGAGCGCCAGGTAGCGGCGCAAATAGTTATTGGAGAGCTCCGTTCGCTGGGCGGTGTAGAGCGGGGCCAGGGTAGAGTCGCCGACCGGGGCTAAGTTGACGTCGCTCCAGCGGTCGGGCATGTCCATCAGGATCATTTCCCGCAGGGCGTAAAGCCGCGCTTCGGCCAGCGCTTTGCCACGCGCCGAAGGGCTATTTGCCAATTGATTGTTGATTTGTGTTTCCACGTATGGGTTGAGGCGTACCCGGCGGTTCTTGTACGTGTCATACTGCTCCATGACCAGCGTATGGAGCCGGGCGACCATGTGGCGGGTGTGGGCCTCTTTGGCCGTCTGCCCGGCCACGGCCGCGACGCCCAGGACCAAGGCGGCCAGGATGCTGATGATCAGCATGGTGATCAGCAGCTCGACGAGAGTGACGCCAGAGCGCGAGAGTCGAGGGTCGAAGGTCGAAGGTCGAGGGTCGGAGAGTGAGCGCAGCCCGACGCTTCCCGTCTGGCTCTCGACTCTCCGCTCTTGACCCTTGACTTTCATCACGGTTGCGCGTCCTCGATCTTGGTTTGCGGGATGAAGTTCACGATGGTGTCGGCCACTTCGCCGGTGAAGGGGCCATTGGGGTAGTACAACATGCTTGCTATGGGCGTGGCATGTAACGACATCGTTTCGAAGTCGCCCCACTGGTCGTCGATGCCGGCGTGCAGAACCTGGAACTTGCCGCTGTTGGCGAAATCGGGCGCTGTGGCCGTGGAAGATGCGGGCAGTTTCTTGAACGCATGTACCTCCAGCGGGCTGGGGCTCAAGCTCGTGGCCGCCGGCGGATCAAACGTCGCCGCGCCCGGATGGCGCGAAACGTCGAAGAACAAATAAGGCTGAGTAGACTTGGCTGGCACGTACTGCCAGAAGTTGATGCGGCGAGTTTGGGGAGTACCGTTCACGGCGATCTGGTATTCGAGGAAGCGATTTTCCGTTTCATCGAAATAGCTGTCGTCCTCTTTGCGCGGCTTGAGGCGGGTTACTTCGAATGGAAAGATCCATTTGCGATTTTCGAGGGGATCCAGCGTGCGATTGTTGGCGTCCCCCGCACTCGGCACACGGTAGGAAGGTCCACCTTCGCCCGAGATGGGATATTCCGGATCGGAGCTGAAGCCTCCCAGCCAGAAGACAAGTGCCTCCCCAGACGACATTCCGCCAGCCAGATTGCTGCCGGAAGGGCCAAGTCCGACTAAGCCACGGAGCAAGGCCTCTGGTTCGCGGTTTCGCGGAAAGGCTTGCTTCAGATGACGTTTCAGGTCCGTAAAGACTTGGTTCGAATCGAGAACAGTCCCCCCATCGGTTTGGCAGTTCGAGGGATATGAATTGGCTTTGTCCTTATAGGTTTCCAAAGCCGTCGAAATTTGATCGATCTCCGCCTTGATCCGCGTGGCCTGGGCCTTGCGCAGCGCGGCCGCAGCCGCCACCGTAACCAGCGCCGCCAGGATGGCGATGATCGTGATCACGACCAGCAGTTCGACGAGCGTGAACGCGCGGCGGGAATGCTGGATGCTCGATGCGGGATGCTCGATGCGGGATGCTCGATGCGGGATTTTATGTGTCGTATCCATGAGAGTAGTTCCTAATTACTGCTTGCTTTTAGCCGACAGCCTATCGCTGGCAGCCCGTTTATTTACTCAAGCCCTCGATCAACTTCACCAGCGGAATGAAGAGCGCGATCACGATGAAGCCGACCATGCCGCCGAGGAACAGGATCAACAAGGGTTCCATCAGCTTGGTGAGGCCTTCGGTGAGAACGGCTACTTCTTCGTCGTAGGTATCCGCCACTTTGTAGAGCATCGTATCGAGCTCGCCCGTTTCTTCGCCCACGTCCACCATGTTGACCACAATGTCATCCACCACGCGCTGCTTCATTTTCAGGAGGTACAACAGCAGGCCGACCGGCCCCCCAATGAAACAGAACCAGAAGAACGCGGCCACCGGATGGAAGCCGGGAATCGAGTTCTCTCTCATCGGTTTGGCGATGGCCTCGCCCTCGCGAATGGCTTCCGAGACTTTGGTATAAAGTCTTTCGAACATGGCGTTGCCGGCGGTGTCGCGCGTGATGTTGAGCGCTTCCAAAATGGGCACACCGCTGGCCACCAGGGTGCCCAGGGTGCGCGTGGTGCGGGCGAGAATGTTTTTCTCGATCAAGTTGCCGAAGATGGGCACCTTGATAATGAATTGGTCCCAGCCGATGCGGCCATGCTTGAATTTGCGGATCAGCTTGATGACCAGCCAGATGCAAAGAGGAATGCCCGGGATGAGGTACCAGAAGCGCACGCACCACTGCGACATGCCAACCAGCAGCAGGGTCATCGGCGGCAGTTCGAGATCGAACTCTTCGAAGATTTTTTCGAATTCCGGCACGATCTTGATCATGATGAACGTCAAGATGCCGACGGCCACCGAGATAACGACGGCCGGGTAGATCATCGCCCCTTTGACTTTGCGCTTGAGCGATTCGGAGCGTTCTTGGAAGTCGGCCAGACGCTGGAGAATGAGCTCCAAGGCGCCGCCCGCCTCGCCCGCCTTGATCATGTTCACGTACAGGCGGTTGAAGCACTTGGGGCTTTTGGCCATGCCTTCGGAGAGCGTGGAGCCGGCTTCGATTTCCTCGCAGGTATCTTCCAGCGAGTACTTCAGACGGCCCGCCTTGGCTTGTCCAGCCAGAATTCGCAGGCTGCGGAGAATCGGCAGACCGGCGTCCTGCAGGATGGAGAGTTGGCGGGTGAAGGTGGTCAGGTCGCGCGATTTGACGCCGCCGAAGACGAAGCCGCGTTTCTTTTTCGCGCCCGCGGTTTCGGTTTTCTTGCGGCTTTTCTTGGCGGTGATCTTGGTGACGAAGTAACCCATCTGGCGAATTGTCGCCTGGGCTTCTTCTTCGGTTGGCGCCTCGATCACGTCTTTGATCTCAGCGCCGGTCGCATCCATCGCCTCGAATTGAAAAGTTGGCATGGTAGTAGTCGTAAGGTGTGAGGAGTTAGTCGTTAGTCGCAGTCACCCGTCGTTAGTCGAACGTGGAATCCAGGTACGACTAATGACTTATGACTTACACCTTGTTACGCTTCCAAAACGGTCTCTCGCACGATTTCGTCCGGCGTGGTCATTCCTTCGAAGCAAGCTTGGATGCCGGCGGTCCGGAGGGGAACCATGCCTTGCTTGCGGGCCAGCTCGCGGATGTCGTCCGCCTGGCCGTTGTTCATGATCAAGTCACGAATCGCGTTGTTCATGACCAATAGCTCGAACAGGCCGACGCGGCCCTTGTAGCCCGTGTTGTTGCAAATCTCGCAGCCCGCGCCGCGGTAGAACCGCTTACCGCGGACGGCATCCGAGGTCAGCTCCAGGTCGTCCAGAATTTCTTTAGGCGGCATATATTCTTCGCGACACTGCATGCAGACTTTGCGCACCAGCCGTTGAGCCAGGATGGCCTCTACCGTGGCGGTGATCAGGAACGTGGGGACACCCATGTCTTTGAGGCGCGTGATCGTGCTGGGGGCGTCGTTCGTGTGGAGCGTGCTGAAGACCAAATGCCCAGTGAGCGACGCCTGCACGGCAATTTCGGCCGTTTCCAGATCGCGAATCTCGCCCACCAAAATCTTGTCCGGATCTTGGCGGAGAATGGCCCGTAAACAGTGACCAAACGTGTTGCCGATGTCCGGATCAATCGGCACCTGGACGATGCCTTCCATGTCGTATTCCACCGGGTCTTCGGTGGTGATCAGCTTGTCTTCCACGCTGTTGAGTTCATTGAGCGCGGAATAGAGCGTAGTCGTTTTGCCGGAACCGGTCGGGCCGGTGACCAGCACGATGCCGTTGGGCTTTTCGATGGCGTCGCGGAATTTTGTGAGCGTGGCTTCATTCATTCCGACCGAGTTCAAGTTGAGCGACGTGACGGAACGATCTAACACCCGCATGACGACGCTTTCGCCGAACATGGTTGGCAGCACGCTGACGCGCAAATCGACCGGATGGCCACCGACCGTCAGCTCGATGCGGCCGTCTTGCGGGAGGCGGCGCTCCGCGATATCGAGATTCGCCATCACTTTGATGCGGGTGGTGATGGCGAACGCCAAATGCCGCGGCGGGGGCACCATTTCGTACAGCACGCCGTCCGCCTTGATGCGAATTTTGAATTCGTCTTCGAATGGCTCGAAGTGCAAGTCGCTGGCCCTTTCCCGAATGGCCATCAACAGCACCATGTTGAGCAGCTTGCGGACCGGGGCGCTATCGGCCAGGGCGGTAACGTCGTCCAGATTGATCGGGCCGTCGGAACTAATGCCGGCGGCGGCGGCGGCCAAGTCCGCGTCTTCCTCCAATGCAGAGACGATGCTCTCCACGCTATCCGTGCTTTCGCCGTAGTAGCGTTCGATGCCGGCCGCCATGGAGGATTCACTGGTGACGACGACCCGGATGTTGTACCCCAGAAAGGTCCGCAATTCGTCCTGCACGCTGAGATTTTGCGGGTCGCACATGGCGACCGTCAGCGTGTCACCATCGAAATGAGTCGGAATGATGCGATACATCTGCGCCATCGGCGACGTAACCATCGCGATGACTTTCTTATCGATCGAAATTTCGGCGACGGAAGTGGTCTGAAGCGATAGCTGTTCCGCGAGCGCTTGGGTGAGCTGATCTTCGGTGATCAGACCCATATCGATGGCCACTTTGCCCAGCAGTTGGCCCGGATGCTCATGTTGCTCATCCACCAGCAGCTCTTGCTGCTCGTCGGTGATGAAACCCATGTCAACCAGAACTTGTCCGATACGTCGATGTGCCATGGAGGAAAGATCAGGGGTCGGAGGTCAGGGTTGGAATTAGGCGGCGCCTTCTTCGCCTTGCGGTTGGTCGTCAAAAATGCCCCGTTCCGCCGCGGCGAACCGGGCCGCTAGCTCTTCCGGTACGTTGCACTTGGCCAGGCCGTCTTCCTTGGTGATGAGCCCATCGCGCCACAGATTGAAAATGTGATCGTCCAGTAGCATCATGCCGTGGCGGGCACCGGTTTGAATGGAGGACGTGATGCGGAAAATTTTGTTTTCGCGGATCAGGTTCCCGATGCCGGGCGTGACCACAAGCGTTTCGAATGCGGCGACGCGGCCGCCGCCGATCTTCTTCAGCAACTGCTGGCAGAGGATGCCGATGATGGCGGAGGCCAACTGCGTGCGAATCTGCTCCTGTTGATTGGTTGGGAAGACGTCGATGATGCGGTTGATCGTGCCGGCGGCGCTCGAGGTGTGAAGCGTCCCGAATACGATGTGGCCCGTTTCGGCCGCAGTGATGGCCGCTTCGATTGTTTCCAAGTCGCGCATTTCGCCGACGAGGATCACGTCTGGGTCTTGCCGCAACGCGCGACGAATGGCTTCGGAGAAGGAGGTGACATCGACGCCGACTTCGCGTTGGTTGATCGTCGATTTTTTATGTTCGTGCTGAAATTCGATCGGGTCTTCGATCGTAATGATGTGATGGTCCAGATTCGTGTTGAGGTAATCGACCATCGCGGCCAGGGACGTGGTTTTCCCGGAACCGGTGGGGCCCGTAACGATTACCAATCCGCGCGGCCGGACGATAAGGTTCTTGAAGACTTCTGGAACCTTCAGTTCATCCATCGTCCACATCTTCACGGGAATCTGCCGCAACACCATGGCGACGTTGCCGCGCTGACGGAATACGGAGACGCGGAAGCGGGCCGCATCACCGAAGGAAAAGCCGAAGTCGCAGCTCCCCGTTTCTTGGAATTCCTGTTGGCAGCGATCGGGCGTGATGCTTTTCATCAGCGCCTGGGTATCGGCCGGCTCCAGGGTCTTGGTCTTGAGCCGCTGCATCCGGCCGTGGAGGCGCAACACAGGCGGCTGGCCCACCGTGATGTGCAAATCGCTAGCGCCCTGCTTGACAGTAGCCGATAGCAACTTGACGATCAGAATTGTTCCCATGAATCGCCCATTCCCTCGCTAAGAGCTCTAAACGAAAGCAAACTGGCCGGCATGGCCCAATCGCCCGGCGCCGGAGCACACGCGATCGACCGTCGGAAACACCAAGTTTTGCTCGTCGGTTTCGGGCCATGAGCGGCACGAGAACCGTTGGGAACCCCAGCCAGGGAAGCCTCTCCTCGCCGGCATCGCCTCAGCTACTCTCACACCGCGCCCCAGTGCGGACAAGAGAAGCGTGACAATGCCCCGCCGGCACCCCTACTGCGGCCGGGTTTCGATGGTGGTAAGAAAAGGCCATCGATTCCGCGCCCACAGGCTGTTCCACCTGTTGTTTTGGTGTTCGGCGGTCAACAAATTATTCGCCGGACGCAATGCAAACTCAAGAAATCCTCGATTTTTTAGTAGTCGAACGACCAAAAGGGATCAGACGAACGGAACCCACCCCAACCGCTTGGCCTCTAATCGTTTACTCTAATTGCCGGCAAGACCTAAGTCGCCACTAGGCTGAATAAGATCGCTATTCCGACCTCTTGGCGACGCGGAGCACTTCTTCAATCGTTGTGACGCCTTCCAATACTTTACGAATGCCGTCGTCGTAAAGTGTTGTCATACCGCCTTTTAGGGCTTCTTTTCGAATATCCTGAGTCGGCGCGCCTTGAAAAGTGAGCTCCCGTAGCTTGGAGGTCATGGTCATAAACTCAAAAACGCCCAACCGTCCCCGATAACCGCTATTACTGCAATGATTACACCCGCGCCCCTTCATAAAGCTTGCCGACCCGGCTTGCTCCGGGGTAATACCCACGGCTTGCAGTTCGGCCTCGCGGTAGACGTGAGGTTGTCTACATTTAGAGCAAACCACGCGCACTAGTCGTTGCGCCAGGATGCCAATCACGCTGCCAGCAACGAGATAAGACGGCACCCCCATGTCCACCATGCGCGTAACAGCACCGGGCGCATCGTTCGTATGTAGTGTACTGAAAACCAAGTGTCCAGTTAAAGAGGCCTGGATTCCCATCGAAGCTGTTTCATAGTCACGCATCTCCCCGACCAAGATGACGTTTGGCGCTTGCCGCAACATAGCCCGGATAATTAGCGCAAAATCGAGACCGATGCTGTGTTTTACCTCTACCTGATTGATGCCAGGGAGGTAGTATTCGACCGGATCCTCTGCCGTGATGATCTTGCGGTCTGGGCGATTTAGCTCGTTTAGGGCAGCATAGAGGGTGGTGGTCTTCCCAGAGCCCGTGGGGCCGGTGACCAGCACGATCCCGTTAGGCCGCCGGATCATATTGCGAAATTTCTTAAAATCCTTGTCAGACAACCCAAGCTGCCGCACGCCAACTTTGATGTTGTCCTTGTCCAAAAGCCGCATGACGCACGATTGACCATGGTTGGTCGGCAGCATGCTAACGCGGAGGTCCAGCTCCTTGCCGCCGGCCGTGATTTTGATCCGGCCGTCCTGACAGCGGCGCCGCTCGGCGATGTCCATCCGGGCCAGAATCTTGATGCGGGAAAGGAGCGCACCCAGCATCCGGCGCGGGGGGTTATCCCGCTCGACCAGCCGGCCGTCGATGCGATAGCGAATGCGGATCCGATCGGCAAATGGTTCGATATGGATGTCCGAAGCCCGTAGTTGCACGGCCTCGCCAATCATCAGTTGCACGAGGCGGACGATCGGCGCGCTGGTTTCATCGACGTCGTCCCCGCTGCCATCTTCGCCTCCTTCTTCCGTTTCGGTGAAGTCGATGGCCGTATCGGTGAACTCTTGCAGCATCGAGTCCGCGCTTTCATCCCCCATCTGTCCGTAGTTGCGATTGATGGCTTCCAGGATGCTTTCTCGCGTCGCCAGGCCCATATTGACCTTGCGATTAAGGATAAATTGCAACTTTTCGACCGTCTCATAGTCGGACGGATCGCTGAACAAAACCTTTAGCGCGTCGTCCTCCTCGGCAAAAGGGATGACTGCGTTCTCGCGGGCGACCGATTCGGGCACTAATTCGACGACCGACGGTGGAATGGGGACGTCGCGGAGGTCAACAAACTCGTAGCCATGCAGGTCGGCCATCGCTTGCATGACCTGTTCGCCGGTCGCGTAGCCCTGTTTTACTAGGACTTCGTGAACTTTGCCGCCATTTTTTTTGGCGAGGGCTTGCGCTTCGGCCAATTGTTCTGGGCCGACGATGCCCCGTCCGATCAAGAATTTGCCCAGGTCTGCCATGATTTTACTGCGGGATGCAGTGCCATTCCTAAGGATGATTCGAGCGCTTGGTCAAATTGGATTGCACTGCGAAGGATGGCCGCGCTCGAATGAGCGGACGATCGTCCAGCCCAGGGGGGCAAAACCACCCCAGGGATGCCTCTCCAAAACGCTTGCGAAAAGCGGTAACTCTAGTCAGTATTTAGACTAACGCTCACGCTGGCAAGTGTCAATAAAAGGCGTTTGGGCAAGCCGGAGGGCCGTTATAACCCAACTTGGGCGGGCGCGGGGAGTTGGGGAGTTGCGGCCGGTTGCGTGTGCGGGGTCGGGAGACCCGCGCACAACGAGGTTGGCCAAGGTGCGCAGAAGTAGGGGTGAGGCTTCTGCGCAGCGGAGTGATTCAAGAAGAATCGCGGGCATTGCTGGGGAAATTTTTGGCGTGCTCTCAAAGTGTGCGCGCGGAATTTTTTGTTAGGTTTTGGCCACCGTTTGTGCTAGGGTGTGGGGCGTGACGATTGCGGATTGCCCGCCACGGCGGGTAAACTTCCTGCGGATTGCGGATTAGAGGCAAGTGGACGCTGGAAGCCGGGGCAGCCATTGATCAAGCCAGCTCACCACCAAGTCACCAAGAGTCAGTAAGAACGTTTTTCTCTTCGATCACTCTTTAACTCGAACTCTCGAGCTTTCAGTAATTTCCGCGGCTGCGGATTGGAGTGAGTCGCCGGAAGTTGGGCCTTCGATCTCTATTCTATTTCTTCACGAGGGGCGAGGCGTTAAGCGCTAGGGGAAATTCAAGCAGGCGGTACCAGAAACCGGATAGCAAACTGGTTGAACTTCGATTTGCTGACGTTACAATCGGCAGTCGCATAGCACTCTTTGCCAATGTGCCTTCGGTAAATGCAATGCATTCGGTAGTCCAGGAAACTATCGATTCATCAGGGCAAAAAGGAGGTTCCCATGCGACGTTTTCCGACTTCGTGGATTGAAACTCTCAGCAGACTTGGTCTTCGGATTCGCAAAACGTCGGTAAAGAACCGCGGCATACATTGTCGGAGACCGTCATTCGAGAATCTTGAAAGCCGGCATTTCCTCTCGATTACCGTCAATACGCTCGTAGACGAGAATGATGGAAATTACGGTGCTGACGACCTCAGCCTCCGTGAGGCCATTGTCCTCGCTGCGGATGCGAACCATCCCGGTACAGACACGATTCTATTCGACAACAGTTTGCTTGGTGGCACGATCACGCTGACGATGGGCCAACTGAATATTGCCAGTAACAACCCCGTGCAAATTCTTGGTCCGGGTGCCGATCAACTCGCGATCAACGGGAACGGTGCCAACATTAATATTATCAATGTATCGAGTGCATCGACCATTTCTCATTTGAAACTCACCGGTACCGGAACTTCTGGCGCTGGCGTAAGCTTCTCCGGGAATAACAATGTCGTCCTGGAATCGCTCGATATCGTTGGCAATGGGTTCGGCGTCAGGAATAACAGCAGTGGGACAGGCCAGCTCTCCATCGTCGATTCTTTGATTGCCAATAATAGCCGGGACGGCATTTCTGGGGGACCGTCCGACTATTACGGTGGTGAGGTCATCGTTACCAATTCCACGATAAGCAACAATGCTCGGAACGGGATCAATCTGTTTAACATCGACGCGACTATTTCCGGCAGCGAGATTTCAGGAAACAAAACCGTCACTAGTTCTTCGCCGTTTAGCGGTATTGTTTTCGCCAGCGATGATTTCACTCTGCCGGCGACGTTGTCGATTATCGACAGCACGATCGCCGAAACAATGAACAGTGGGCGAGGAAACGTCCTCGACTCGTCAACAGCAAACATTGTCAATACGACCATCTCTAATAACACGGGGGTTGGCCTAAGTGTTTTAAGCGGGACGGCTACGCTCACCAACGTCACCATCACTCAGAATCGGGGAATGAGCAGCCAAACGGGAGGAGTGCAAACGGGTGGAATCTACGCGGGTGGCGGCGGCACGGTTAAGCTGTACAACACCATCGTCGCACAGAATTTCGTTGCAGCGGTCCCGAACCAGACTGAAGCGGATCTGGGTAAAGCGGCAACTGGCTCATTTTTTGTGGGTACCTCAGGCTCGCATTCGTCCTACAACTTGATCGGCGTCGTGGGCAACAGCCTCGTTACGTCGATCAATAACAACATCATCCTGGCCGGAGGTAGTGCCGGCCTCACTGCGCTTGGTGACTACGGTGGGCCAACCAAGTCGCATATTCCCTTACCCGACAGTCTCGTGGTCGATAGCGGAGCCCCGGATTTCGATCCGGACGACTTTACGCCGGCCCTCGTTAACGATCAACGAGGCTTGAACTTCCGTCGTATGCATGGGCGGATCGATATCGGTGCGGTCGAAGCGAACGTGGTGGCCAAATATGGCGATCTACTCGTCTATGGAACCGATGGCAACGACTCGATTTCGGTTCTAGAGGACGGCGTCGAAATTATCGGCATCGGCAACTTTGCAACCAATGTCCTTGCGGCGGAAACCGTCTTCATCTACGGCTTCAACGGCAACGACACGGTGGACCTCGACGACTTGATTGATAATCCCGCTGTGATAGATGGCGGCGAGGGGGACGACTTCCTTTCCGGTGGTTCCGGCAACGACACGATCGATGGCGGCGATGGCGATGACGCATTGAGTGGCGGCGATGGAGCCGATGCTCTCGATGGCGGGTTTGGCGATGACGAGATCACTATCTATCCAGGCGAATCGTATCTCGATGACCTATTCAGCGATCCCGATCAAGTGCCGCGGATCAGGGACTCGCTTGACAACATAAATCATCCGCCAAGTCTTCAGCCGGTTGCTAACAGAGTTATTGATGCTGGATCGCCTCTTGAATTTCAAGTAGTCGCCTATGACATTGATGAACTCACCTCCAACTTGCAATTCGCATTCGATGGTCCCTCTCACGGTGCAACGCTTTCGTCGGCGGGCATGTTTTCGTGGACGCCACCCTGGGACACGGCCGCCGAGACGGAGCTCACATTTCGGATTCGAGTTACCGACAATGGCTCACCCGTACTCCGGGACAGTCACGAGTTTTCGATTCGTGTTATGCCGATCAGTCCTCGTGGGTTGAGTGTGATTGGGAAAAACGGAACGGCAGGGCAATTCATTAAAGTTGAGTGGGATACTCTCGCTGAGGCTACGGGATATGTTCTCGAGCGCCGTGCTTGGAACGGAGCGTGGACGCAAATTGCCGATACGGCGAGTACCAGCTACGTTGATAATTCTTATCCGATTGTTGAAGTCGAATACCATTTACGGGCTCGCAACGCCTCAGGAGCATTGACGCCTTGGAACGATCCCGTTCGAGATTACTTACTGTTCGAGGACACCAACAGTTTCCATCTCTATCCGGACGTCACGCCAGTGACTAATGGCGTGAAGATAGAATGGGAGCCCGCCCAGGAAACGTATTGGGATTTCGAGGTTCCGGTGACAGAGTATATCGTGGAGCGGCTCCGGTCGTCGTCGGAAGGCTGGATCGAAGTCCTTCATGAACCGATCGAATCGATCGAATTTGACGGCCATAAATACTCGTTTGTGGATCAAACCGCGCTCACCGGGACATACTACGAATACGGTGTCATCGCCGTTGCTAATGATTTTCGGACCTCCCGCTATCAATCTGGGTACGGTCCGGTGCCGACTCCGTCCAATTGGCGTCCGATTGACCTAACGTTCTTGTCGAGCGACTACTATCGAAACCCACCCCATCTTCGTGATATTTCAGATTCCGAAGAGGAATCGATCGGGTATTTCATCCCGCTCAACGATAATTACGACGAGCATAACCTTGATGCAATGGGCAACCCTGTTCGGGACAACGAAGCGGATGATTCGAATGGCCATCGAATTTCAATCTTCCCAGCCAACACATTCGACTTCGACCGACAATTAACGACTCTGTCGGTGGAGAGGTACGGGCTGGGCAGTGAAGTCAATACGGTCACATTCGAATTCCCCAATACAATTAAGCTGTGGGCCTTTGCCTATGGTGGATATTCAGATGAAGCGTTTGAAATCGAGTCTGGCACCCCCTATTACATTTATGATCTGCAAGAATTTGCCCGGGAGATTCACGTTGAGGGCATCGAGGAGAGCGAGAGCATCCGAGACGTTGAAATAAAAGTCACCGGCACGAGCGACAATAATCCAAATGTGCTCGAAATTGATCAACTGCGACTGACCGTCGGGAATCTTCGCGCCGAACTTACCAGCGAGATTGACGCAGACACTGCCGAGATATTCGCTTACGTACCGCTCGCACCGTACACAATCGAGTTCGACGGCGAAACTGTCACGTTCAACCTTCGTCGCAACGGCACGTTGGTCGATACTCAGGAGGCAACCATTGAGGATGGTCAGGTTACGGGACTTTTTACGACGGAACGAGCAGCAGGAGCCGAGTATACCGTCGAAACCGTATTCCGCGGCCGGCGCGGCATGTCGGATGTCGTAAGCCTCGTTGCCGGCGCGCCCCACGCGATTGAAGCCGTGGCTTCTAAAACCAAGTACACGGCCGACGCAACCGATCAGTCCACGATCACCGTCACGATCCGCGATGAATTCGGCAATTTGGTCGAAGACGGCACGCCGGTAAGTTGGAGCATCGGATTCGGCGACGGCGCCTACGTCAACGGCGGGGTGACGACGGCCACGGAAACAACAAACGGCCAGGCGACCATCACACTCCGCGCGCCCGACGTGCCGGGCATCCAGCACGTCGTTATCACGGCCGGCGAGGCCGTAACCACGCTCGACATCGTCGCCGAAGCCGCTAACTTTGATATCAATGGCGTAATAGCTCTTGACATCGCCAACCCTCTATTCAACACGGGCACCGTAACAATTTCAGAGGCCAACGTCGCCGACGGCACACCGGTCTTCTGGACGCTCAGCAATGGCCAGATTGCGGGCGGAGAGTACGGCGGCCGAGTTTTACAGGGAACCGTCCAGAACGGCACCGCCTCGATCAACATCTCTGCCACTGGGCCGTGGGCGCGCGTCGGGCTGGGCGTCATCACGGCAACCATCGCGGGAAAGCTATATTACCACGAGATTGATTTTTACTCAACCGCGCCGTTCTCTGTGGAACTCGAGCGCGTCGTACTAAGCGGCGATAGGACGGCGAACGGCTATGAAACTATCTTTTATGAAAACCTGAATCCGACCTACGATAGCCAGCCAGTCTGGGGNNTTTTGGCCCGCCGCCGCAACAATGGCCAATGCCAAGGATCGTTCAGTATTTCGCGGAAACGCAAGTGACGATTCACGGAACTCCCGGGCAAACCTACTACGTTGATCCAACCAGCAGTTCAACAGGATTCTTGCCGCTTAATCTTCGCGCGGATTTGATTGGTCTCGGCACCAGCAATCAAATCACGCTGAATGCTGCCGGACTCGGCACATTTGCGATCCGCAGCAAAGGGCAGTTGACGAGCGGCCAGCCCAGCGATTTTGTGCCCGTACAGTTCGCCGTCCGACAAGGAAGCCCACTTGTTGGCGCGCCAGAACGAACTGAGCGGGTCATGCTCGTCGAACACAATTGGTGGACGCGCATGTGGGACTCGGCACAGTCCTTCATAGGTGGCGACCCGCAAACAGCGGCTGGCGTGGGCGCAAACGTGGCCGGCGGCATGTTGATCGTCGGTGACGTGGGTTCTCTCGTGAAGAATGGTTGGCGAATGACGCCGCTTTCGGATACCGATCCCAACTACACAGAAGCGGTTCTTTCAGGCGTGGGATTGGCGACTGAAGTTGCCGTAGGAGCCGGCGAAGCGGCGGATACTCCGATCTCAGCTGCTCGGGCAATGGCAGCCGCATCCAAAGGAACCAAGTTTGCCGAGATCCTAGGAATTCTTGTAAAGCGCGGTATCTCCAACGCGCAAGATTTGGCAAAATTCGGCAAATTCTTACTCAAAATCGGCAGCAGCGATATTATCCTCCAAGGCGCCAAAAAAATCTTTACCTCAGAGCAGCTGTTCGAGGCGGGCATTCGTGCGATTGACAAGCTTGAAGATTTGGGAGGCGCGTTTATTGAGAAAGTTGCCCGTCTAGCGGATGGTCCTGGAATCAAGATCGCTCAGGATATTACCACACTTTTCGGCAAGCTCTCTGATGACGCGCTGGATTTCTTCAAAACGCTGAATCCGAGTGAACTAGAACTCGCACTTGATCACCTAGGAACCATTCTCCGGAATGGCAAGATTGACATCGCCCAGGTCAATAAGTTGTTCGGCAACAATCAACTTTTCACCGTGGCATACAACCGCAGCCAGATGCTTAAAGACCTTAACTCGATTAGTAATTCCGACGGCGTTGCCAAATTGGTCAATACGCTGGCAAGTACGACCGTCGGCAATTTCGCGAAGGGGCGACTGTACGAGTTACAAACCGCGGCCAAGTTGGTCGACGACTATCCGGGATGGAAAGTGAGTTTCGTTACGAAGTACGCGAAGGAGATCGACCCGGATACGGGAAAGTTGCTGACGTTTACTGACGTCGATTTCATCATTGATGACGGCACAAACCTTGTTTACTACCAGGCAAAAAGTACAGCAAATGCGTTCGGCAGCATCGCCGACGCGAGACGCTGGGTACGTATAGTGAGGGACGATGCTGCGAGAAATGGCATTACGAATCAGGTGATCCGTTACGTTACTCCGGATAAGAATCCGGTAGCCACTTCAATCAAGGATTTTCTTCAAAGCCAGTTTATAGAAATCGTCGAATCACCGTTACTCCGATGACGTTTTTGCTGTCATGCTCGATATGCGTATAAATCTCGTACGAAGCCATTCGATGAGCGGCAACGAGCTTGTCCAAGCCGTTGAGCGCATACGGACGCGTTGTAGAAAACACGACTTCGTATGTCGCGCGGATGAAGGGATTCACCTGTTTCCACTGAGACTTTATGCTTTGCCAGCTACAGATGCCTATCAGCAA
>CXWJ01002298.1_pt1 | contig 21569 bp, 25 predicted proteins | sample 590841 | NCBI WGS metagenome assembly CXWJ01 (sample SAMEA3498367, study PRJEB10139) | wastewater metagenome | biome: wastewater treatment plant; material: activated sludge | place: Austria | collected 2015-01-21 | reverse complement strand
CACGCAGGCCGTGCACCCATGGCAATCAATGGCAGATTGGGTAGTAATCAGGTACAATATCCATTGCATGGCAATGAGACAACAGAAACGGAATCCGATGACAGGCAATGACTCTCGTGATGACCACCCCCCGATCCCCCGCCTACTGGGAAGACTGGGCCCACGACGTCGCCGACATCTCCGCAGCACAGATCACCCGCATCAAAGCGATTCTCGCCCAAGGCGATCCAGCCATCGAAGCAGAGTTCGGCAAGTTCGTCGACGGGCTGCGGGACAACCTCAACGACTCCATCAGCGCCGACGACGCGATCAGCATGCTGTCTCAGCATCTGATCACCAAACCGGTCTTCGACGCCCTGTTCAGCGAACACGACTTCGCCTCCCACAACCCGGTCTCGTGTGGCGGCGTGACGTCGCCGCCGCGATCGACGTGCCTGGCGGTGCGGCATGACGACGCCTCTGACTGCACCATTTCCATACTTCGGCGGTAAGCGTCGCGGGGCGCCGATCATCTGGGATGCGCTCGGCGACGTCGGCGGCTACGTGGAGCCTTTCTGTGGGTCGGCGGCGGTGCTGCTGGCCCGCCCGCCGGTGACGGGCCGCCGGGTCGAGACGCTGAATGACGCCGACGGGTGGCTGGTGAATGCGTGGCGTGCGATCCGGCTCGATCCGGCCGCGGTCGCTGCGCACGCCATCGGTCCGGTCGCCGAGATTGACTATCACGCCCGGCTGGCGTGGCTTCAGGAGCGGCGCGGCGACGATCTGGTGTCGTGGCTCGAAGGCGATCCCGAAGCGCACGATCCGAAGGCCGCGGCGTGGTGGCTGTACGTCGCGGCGTGCGGGATCGGTAATCCGTGGGGTCCGGGGCCGTGGCGGGTCGTCGATGGACGCCTGACCAAGCTCCCGCACCTCGGGGATGCTGGGCGGGGCGTGAATCGCGAACTCCCGCACCTCGGGGATGCTGGGCGGGGCGTGAATCGCGAACTCCCGCACCTCGGGAGTGCCGGGCAGGGCGTGAATCGCGAACTCCCGCACCTCGGGAATGCCGGGCAGGAGGCGCTGACCTCCTATCTGTCGGCGCTCTCCGGCCGGCTTCAGCGGGTGCGGATCACGTGCGGCGACTGGCAGCGCGTCCTGACGCCATCTGTCGTCCGCGCCACCGCCGGAAACAGCAAGATCGGCATCCTCCTTGATCCGCCCTACGCCGTGGGTGGACATCTCTACCACGAGGGCGCCGACCACACGCTCAGCGATGACGTCCGCGACTGGTGCCTCGGCGCCGATCCGGCCCTGCGGATCGTGCTCTGCGGCTATGGCGCCGATCACGACCAGCTCCTCGACCACGGGTGGACCAAGTCCGAGGGCCGCGCAGGAGGCGGCGCCGGATATTCGGCCGACGAAAAAGCCGGACGCCGTGAGCGTCTGTGGCTGTCCCCGGCGTGCGTCCCCACGCAAGGCTCACTCTTCGACGGCGGTGCCGCGTGATGCGCCGGTGTGAGGTGGCCGGCTGCGGTCGTGAGCATAAGGCGCGCGGATACTGCAACACGCACTGGATGAGGTGGCGGAAGCATGGCGATCCGCTCGACGACGCGCTCATCGATGGCGGCCATCTGCCGCCGTTCGTGTCCGGCCACCCGGTCGTCGGCATCGCGGCGGGCCTGCTCCTCTTCCTCGGCAAGCCTGGCTCGCAAAGCCGCTTCAGCGGCGTGCTGACGGCGCTGACACGCAGGCCGTGCACCCATGGCAATCAATGGCAGATTGGGTAGTAATCAGGTACAATATCCATTGCATGGCAATGAGACAACAGAAACGGAATCCGATGACAGGCAATGACTCTCGTGATGACCACCCCCCGATCCCCCGAGGTCCTACGCGCCCACATGGCCGACGGTCAGTGGGCAAACCGCACCTTCGCCCGTGTCGTCGAGCACGAACTGTGGCGCACCCACGCCGAGTGGCGGCACTGCTCGCCCTCGACCGTGTCGGCTCTGCGATGTGGGCGTCAGCGTGGCTGTCGTCACTCGGTCGCTCGGGCGATGGAGGAGGTGCTGCGCGTCCCGGCGGGAGCGCTGTTTGAGGTCATCGACCGCGATGACCTGTGGTTTCGCAACGAAAAGGCTGGCATACCCAACAGGAAGGCGAGCAATGCACGGCAAGCTGCTCGAAAGAACACTCGAACCCGGAAGCCTTGAGTGGCTGCGGGCCGGGGTCTCGGCGTCGAGAATCCCGATCATCATGGGCACGGTGCCCCCGAGCTGGGGGTCCAAGTGGGAACTCTGGCACCGGTACGCGGGGAATCTGCCCGTCAGCACCCCGGCGACCGACGCGCAGGCCCGAGGCCACTTCCTCGAACCGGCCATCGCGGACTGGTGGGGGGCGCAGCACCCCCTCGTCAGGGTGGAACACACCGGCACGTGGGTACACCCTGAGGACTCGCGGTTCCTCGCCTCCCCCGACCGTCTGCTCGCCTACACCTCCGGCGACGTCGAGGTGTTGGAGATCAAGACGGCCGCGCGCCCGGACGACTGGGCCGACGGGCTGCCGCCCTACTATGTCGACCAGACGCAGTGGCAGATGGGTGTTCTGGGGGTACCTCGCGCTCGCGTGGCCGTCCTGACGGCGTACCTGGAGTTCGACTCCCTGACCGTCGAGTTCGACCCGCAGCGGTGGTCCGAGATGGCTCACGGGGCGACCGAGTTCCTGGACTCACTGCCCGACGGTAAGAGCCCGAAGATGCCGCCCATCGACGGCTCGGAGGCGACCTGGGCGGCGGTCAAGAAGATGCACCCGAAGATCACCGACGGGGACGTGGAGATTCCCGCCGAGCTGGCCGCGAGCTGGTACGAGGCCCGTGACATGGCTGACTACTGGGACGAGCGAAAGCGCCGCTTCGCCGGGGAGGTCGTCGACCGGCTGGGGCCGTTCCGCAATGCGGTTACCCCGGATGGGCACAAGGTCGGGCGTCGGCAGGGCGTGCGGGGTGGGGGTACGACACTCGTCGCCACCGCCGGTAAAAGCCTGTCGTCAAAGCCCGCCGTTCAGAGTGGGAGTGTGAAATGAGCGCCAACTACTCCGACTACTACGAACCGGATGCGCTGCCGACTCACTACCGCGATGACGACGACAACGTGTGCTCGTGCTCCGGCACCGGCGGCATGGCCGAGGGGTGCCCCCGTGGCTGCTCTGGGGCCCGCGTCCATTACTCCAACGACGGGCATCGCGACTGCGAGGAGTGGACGCATGAGTGAGACGGCGATCGAGAAGGTCACGCCCGGCGTGAGCGCCCTCGTCGAGGTCTACGCGGAGGACTTCACACGCGCACTCCCCCGGCACATCGACGGGCCGCAGTGGATTCGCAACTCCCTCGCAGCCCTTCGCAAGGATAAGGACCTCTACGCGGCGGCGAACAACAACACGCCCGCCGCGATGCGCGTCCTGATGGAGGCCGCGCGGCTGGGCCACGTGCCGGGTACCAAGGAGTATTACTTGATCCCGCGAGGGAACAAGGAACTCGGATTCGAGGAGTACACCAACAAGCGTGGCGAGCGCAAAAAGCGTGCGCGACAAGAGGTTACGGGCATCGAAGGTTATCTGGGAATCATTTCCAGAATCTACCGAGCCGGGGCCGTTCAGTCGGTCATCGTCGAGCTGGTTAAGTCCAAGGACCGCTTCACCTTCAATCCCGGCCTTCATGACCGGCCCGAGCATGAGGTCGACTGGTTCGGGGACCGGGGAGACCTGGTCGGCGTCTACGCCTACGCAGTGATGCACGACCGCGCGATCTCCAAGGTCGTCATCATGAGCCTGGATGAGATTCATGAGCACCGCGCTCGCTCGGAGACCTGGAAACACACCTGGTCACGCGAGTATTCGCCGTGGACAACCGACTTCGAGGCGATGGTACGCAAGACGGCCGTACGCCAACTGGAGAAGTGGGTACCCACGAGCACTGAGTACCGCGAGCAGCAGTTCCGTCTCGCCGAACAGGCCCGCGCCCAGGAGGTCAAGCCCGAGCCCGCGCCGGAGGAGCCGATCGAGGCTGAGGTGGTCGGGGAGCCGGAGGGTGAGGTGGATGGTGAGTAGTTCCATGCCGTCGGCCAATGCGGTCGCTCGCGCATGGAACGCCGCCGGGCGCGAATGGGTGGATGAGTGGGGGTTCTCGTGCTTCGCTTGCGGGCGCTGGGAGCCAGAGTGGGAAGGATGTAAGGCGAGTTTCCGGGGCCTGGAGCGCGCGCGCCTCCTCGGCAAACAATTCGGAGGCACGAACGAGGCCGACAATTTCGCCCTGCTCTGCAAACGGTGCCACCAAGACTCCCCCGACACTCCAGACACGAACGACATCATGGGATGGATCGACGGGCGCGAGGCGTGGATTGTCCGCGACGCTCGTGAGGTAAATACACTCCTCCCGGACGAACTGATTCTGCGATGGCAAGACGCGAGGTGTCCGAACTACGCAAAAGCCATCGACCTTGACCTGATCTATGTCGGAGAGGAGGACGGCCAGCACGTCTTCGAGGCCGTCGGCGTACCCCCGCTCCCCACCGACCGGTTCTGCGTCGACACCCTCCCGCCCAAGACGACAGTGCGCTACTGCCTCGACCCGAAGCTGATCCCCGTACCGAAGGAGCTGCCTGATGCTTGACCTGATGACCGTCCGGGAGGTCGCCGAAGTCCTGAAAGTCTCCACGTCGCGCATCTACTCCCAACGTAGTGAGGGGCACGNNACGTCGAGGTGCGGTTCGCCGAAACGTCGAGGTGCGGTTCGCCGAAACGTCGAGGTGCGGTTCGCCGAAACGTCGAGGTGCGGTTCGCCGAAACGCTCCCCCGCCGCGCCGACGTCATGCCCCACACCTCCGGCCTGACCACGAAAATCGAGAAGGACGCCGCAAGCCTGGACGCGATACCGGCCATGTGCCCCGAGGCGATGGACTGGCCGCAAGCGCGCATCTATGACGGCAAGGTCGACGTGATCGTCGGACACGACCTGGTGCGCAATCTGTTCATTCCGCAATCACCGAAGTAAGGAAGTCATGTCAAGTAACCAGACCACCCTGATCGGCCAGCTCGCCGCCGACCCGGAACTGAGGTTCCTGGCAAACGGCGACGCCGTCGCGTCGGTCACCGTCGCGCACAGCCGTCGCAAGTTCGACAAGGACAAGGACGAGTGGGTTGACTCGGGCGAGCCGCTGTTCCTGCGTGGGACGGTGTGGCGTAAGCACGCCGAGAACGTCACGGCCTCCCTGTCCAAGGGGGATCGTGTGGTCGTCGTCGGAATGCTCAAGCAGCGCTCGTGGGAGAACGACGCGGGCGAGAAGCGCTACGCCGTCGAGATGGACATCGAGGAGATCGGCCCCGGCCTTCGCTATGCCGAGGCCAAGCCGGTCAAGAACCCGAAGCAGGGCGCGAACGTCGGCACACCACCCCCTGCCGGGTATGGCAAGTCCGCCTCCGACCCGTGGGGGGATGTCCCGCCCCCGCCGGAGCCGCAGAGCGACGAACCCCCGTTCTGATGACTGCCTGCTGTAAGCACAACCCGTGCCCAGGTAAGCCGAATTGGTTTCTAGGCCGGTTCATGACACGGCCGTGGCGCTGCCCACAGTGCGGGCAGTTCTGGGTCACCAAGGGCACGTACTTATGGGGCCGCCGCGCAGCTCGGGCACGCCAATGAGGTGGTGACCCGTCGGCACTACATCCAGGCCCGCACACACGCCCCAGACCTGTCAGACGTGCTAGAACTGCTAGCGAATAACGAGTCGGGTTTGCGGTGCGTTTCCGGTGCCTGCGACCCCGCGAGCGACGGAGAACGGGCAGGTCAGGACAGGTTATGCCGACGTATGCAGCGTATGGGTCGAGTACTCCCCGACCCCTGATACCACCTGCGGCAACTGGAGATCAAACAGCCCGCTGAGCTGGGATGGTCCATTGTGTTCTGCCATAGGATGCTTTCATTTGCCATCTTTTCCGGTGCGTTTCCGGTGACCGCAAGCACGACAAAACCGGCCCCCGCCGGTGAAGGCGAGGGCCGGTTTACAGGTATTCGTCGAGTCGTTCGGGGGGGTCGGGCAGTTCGTCGTCGGGGACGTGGTTGCGCAGGGCGGCGATCAGGCGGCGGATATACCCCACCGCATCCCAGAACCGTTGGTTGCTCTCGGTCAGGTACCGCTTGAGTTCGGCGATCTCGGCGCGCAGCTCAGCAATGTCGGCGCGCCAATGCTCGTGGTCTTCCTCGCGGGCCTGGGCCAGCCGCTGGTAGTCCTGCACGACTCGGTCGATCTCGGCACGCGAGACCGCGTCGGCGGCAGAGTGGCGCTCACGTGAACGCCACCACCGGCCGAGCGCACCGAAGACACCGGGCAGCCTCGCGGCGACCGAGGACACGAGCGCGGCGAACGCGGCCTGGCCCCCGAGGAGGAAGATGAGCAGCCACAGCAGTGGTGGGATGCCCGCAGGTGGATTATTGGGGTCCATCGGCACGCTCGTAGGACGGCTGGAGCGCGTATCCGGTCGCTGCGGCCTGCGTACCAGCGGCCACGCCGAGGTAGAGGACCGCAGTCGTGCCACCCATCCCCAGCCCAAGGGTGGCCATGAGTGCGGCCTGCGTGACGAGCCCGACGATCACGACCATCCGCCACCGGGCGACATACCCGGCCACGACGATCAGTCCAGCGGTCATGAGCAGCGATCCCCACACCACGAGAGGGAGCGCGTCTTCGATCACGCGCATACGGGCTGGATGTGTCGGTGTACCCAGGATGTAGTCGAGGCCGACCGCTATCGCCAGACCTGGAAGCACCGCGAGGGTCAGGGTTCGCCAGACGCCGTGGAGCTGAGGTACCCAAGCGCCACGTTTAGGAGCCATACGGGCTGGATGTGTCGGTGTTGGCTACAGCGACACCACCAGCGGACGCGCCGACGAGGGCGGAGATCAGGGGAATCCACACACTGACCTGCCCTTCGGTGGCCAGGCCGTAGCCGACCAGGAGGGCTTGGCCCGCAGCGAGCATTGCGTAGAAGGCTGGCCGGAATGTCGACACCGACCTCGCGGTCACGAAGGCGATACCGGGGCCCAGTAGAGCGGTGACCAGACCGCCCCACAGGCTCGCCTGATTCTCATTGAGCACGCCTTGGGTGACCAGCAGCGCCGAGAGGACCGGGAGCAGCGTGTACAGCAGCGCCCTGACGTCCGCGAGGGAACGTACACCGAATAGGGACATGGGTTCTCCTATCACTTGTCGAGCAGGCGGTCGAGCTTGGCGTTCAGTTCCACCTGCCCATTGAGGACTGCCGCGATCCCGTCAACCAGGGTGCGGTCACCGAGTTGCTTCCAGCCAGGGTACTTGTCGAGGTCCGGGGAGCCGGTGAGCTGGGTCTTGATGTCGCGCAGGTACTTCTCGTCGGACACGGGTGCTCCTGTCGTCGGGGTCTTGAGGGCTGCAGCCCAGGTTCTCGGGCCGACGAAGCCGTCCGGGAGCAGACCCGAGGTAGCGGCCTGGAGCTTCTTGGTGGCCGCGTGGGTGGGGTCGTCGTAGACACCGGACTGGGCAATACCGAGCGCCTTCTGGAAGCGCCGGAGCCCGGCCTGCCATTCGGAGGCTTCGTTGTAGCGGCACGAGATCATCCACTCGGGGCCGGTCGCCCAGCCGTAGACGTAGCCGTCCGGGAGCGGGAAGGCGTTGGGGTCGACCGGGCCGACCGTGAGCGGCAGGTACCAGAAGTCGTGGAACAGGCTGTCGTTCCACGCTCGGGCCGTCCCGGCGGCGACGTGGCCGGACACTCCCCTGTACATACCCCGGCTCTCGAAATTGAGGCCGTCGACCGTCGAGGACACGTGCGAGTTCTCCCCGCCGCCGCCGTGCAGGAAGCCCATCTTGAGCACCGCATTGGCCGGGACTGCCGACTTGGACGAGGCGTGGACCATGCCCAGGACGTTCGCGGGAGGCCCGGCGACCGCGCCGTAGCGGCCGGGGCAGTTGAAAGCCTCTGTGCTGCCGTACCTTTGAGTTGTCGGCTTGCCTTGAAGGGAGGCCGCACCGGCGCAGGCGAACCATGAGCAGTCCCCGCCGGGGTTCCCGGACCCGCCGTAGTCGTACGGCAGGCCGTTCTTGGTGCGAATCCATGCCTTGGTCTTGTCGATGGCCGTTCGCGAGATTGTCTGCATAGGTGCTCCATATGAGTGGTGGCTCCACTAGGCCGGATCGGCGTCGAGCCAGGTGTTGGTGCCCTGCACGGTCGTGTTGGTCCCGGAGCCGGTAACGGCCAGGTGCAGAAGATGCTTGGTCAGGTGGGTGCGAGTTCGACCACGACTGTGCCCCATCCGTCCGTCGATCGATTGCCCGATGATGTGAACGTCTGGGAGCTGGTGGCGACTGTGCCGCCGACGGGACCATCGGAATCCCACACAGCGACCACCGCCCGATTCGGCGATGTCGTGATGGTGGTCGACCCTCGCGGGGCGTCAGGGGCGGTGGTCGGATCATCGACGCCCGGGGTGCCGGTGCCGCTGGTGCACACAGCGAGCTGCAACGCCAGTCCCCCCTCGCGCACTATTCGAACGTGCTGGTCAACCCCGTTTTTGGTGGTTGACCAGCATAGATGGCCCGAATCGGTGGGTGTGCGAAGGTGTGCATTTGTGCCGGTATGTGTTGCAGAATTGGGCAAGAATTGGGCAAGGACTCCGGCCGACTCTTACGCGGGGCACCGTCAGACGGTCAACTCGATCAGGTACGCCATCCAGGATCGGACGCCGTAGTCCGTGGCCGAACTCCAGGTGATGGCTTGCGAGCTGGTGGCGACCGTCGTGGAGCCGACCGCGCCGCCGGAGTCCCACATCTCGGTGCGGGTGAGCGCGCTGGCATTGGTGGTGGCGGCGCGGGCGGTGGTGGGCGTGCTGGCGGGGTCGGCGATGTCGGTGGGCTGCACATACCAGTCGCCGCAGTGCGCGACCTGGATGGCCCACGAGGCCGCGTTGACGGTGGCGGCCGCGCGTGCGAGTGCCCCCGCGCCGACGTTTCCGGCGGTGGAGTAGGTGGTGGCGCCGACGCCGGAGAATCCGCGGTAGACGACTGCGATGAGGGTGTTGGCGTTGGTCCAGGTGCCCGACGTCTCCGACGAGCTGGCCGCGATTTTCCGGCCGATCGTGACTCTGCCGTACGAGGTGGTTCCGCCCGCGTCGGCGCGGACACTGGTCCACCCGGCGGGGACTGTCGGCTGCGCCGACGATGATGAGGCGAATGTGGTGGCCGCGATGATGAGGATCAGGTCACCGGCCTGATGGGCGGGGAGTGTGAGTGTGGTGGCGGCGGCTGAGGCGGCGCTGATGAACTCTGCGTCGCCCGGCTCGGCGGTTGCCGAGTAAGTAGCCGTCACAGTGACCGTCGCGCTCACTGGCCGGGCTTGCTTGATACCGCTGATCGACATGGTCGCCGACGTCGTGACCGGCGCGGTGACGGCGCGGACCGGGATGACCGACGCGCTGTAGGTGGCCGAGGTGGCTATGGGGGCGCTCACCGGCCGGACAGTAACCACGTCCGTCATGTAGGTGACGGCGGCGGTCGCCGTAGCGGTCGCCGGGAGCGCCTTGACGATCGTACTGCTATAGGTGGCCCCGGCTGTCGTTGCGGCCGAGACCGGGAGCGCCTGGGCGACGTCGGCGCCGTAGGAGGCATCGGCCGTGACGGGGGCGTCGACCGAGATACCCCCGCCGACCGTGTCGACGAGTGCGGAGTACCCAGCGGTCGCCGCGAGGTTGGCGGTCACCGACCGGGCCGCAACGAGGGTGATACTCACACTTGCTTCGAGGGTCACCGGCGCGGTGACGACCCGTGCCAACACGACCGTGCACGAGTAGCTGGCCTCTGGCGTTACCGGGGCGGTGACCGGGAGCGCCTGGGCGACTGTGCATGAGTAGGTTGCCGTGAGGGTGAGGCCAGTGCCGACCGGCAATGCCTGCTGTACGGCGGCGGCTGTGGTGATGCCAGCGGTGACCGGGGCACTCACCGGCCGGGCCTGCTGGATACTGGCGGACATCGTGGCCGACGCGGTGAGACCGGCGGCGACCGAGCGGACCGCGACAACGCTTGCGCTGTAGGTAGCCGTGGTGGTGACTGCGGCGGTGGACAGCACGCCCTGCGTGGCCACCGCGGCGTAGAGCACGCCGACGGAGACGGGGGCCGGCACCGCGTGCGCCTGCACCGCCGTGGCCGAGTACGCGACACCGACGGCGACAGGGGCAGCCACCAGCGGTGCGGGGAGTACGCTCACGGCGTAGGTGGCCGTAAGCGTGACCGCTGGCAAGACCGGACGAGCGGCAAGGACCGTGAGCCCATAGGTGACCAAGGCCGTGACCGCCGGAGTGACCGTGTTACCAGATGACAACACCACTGAGTAGGTGGCCGAGGCGGAGATGACCGCCCCCACCCATCCCGGCATCTGCGGGACAAAGCCTTTGGGGACCGGAGTCAGCGTCTCGGTCGGCCAGGGGCCTACCGTTGTCACCAGTGGCACTAGGCGACCTTAGGTAGCAGTTCGACCAGGAACGAGCCCCAGTTGACGCTCGCCGACAGTGAGGCTGACGCGGAGACCAGGTTCCTGGTCAGGCGTCCGCTCTGCCCGCCGTCGGCGTGGGTCCAGACGCGGGCGGGGTCCCAGTTCGCGAACAGGAATGCGACCTCGTCCAGGTTTGACGTCGAGGACAGGCCCGCGTTGGTGGCGGAGAGGTAGAACCGGCCCACCGTGGCGTTCATAGTGGTCAGGTTCAGGGCCGGGAAGGTCACCGTGGCACTGGTCGGCGAGGCGGTGTTGGCCGCTGTGAGCACCTGCCCGACCCCGGAGGTGTTGCGCCACAGTGAGAAGACGCGCGTGGAGTAGCCCGAGACGCCGCCGGTGGTGAAGCTGCTGCCGCTGGTGGCCAGCGTGAGCGCCCCCAGGGTGATCCCGAAGCCCGAGTAGCACGGCAGCCACAGGAGTTTGGTCCAGTTCCCCGGCACGCCGGTGTCTGCGGCCCCGGCCCACATGCCGAGCCAGATGTCCCCCGCTGAGAAGTTGACCGAGATCGTCTTGGAGTTCGCCGAGGAGTCGATATACCCCCAGACGCCCCCGCATGTGACATCGGGGCGCTTGTCGGCTCGTGCGCGCACATATGGACGGACGTGCATCAGAGCATGTCCCCGGCTACGAGCCAGGTGTCCGAGGCGCGTTTGCGTAGCGTGAGCACCGAGTACTGCACCCGGCAGATCAGGGACGAGGCCGTGTTGAGCGTGACCCCCGACCCGGCCAGCAGGGTCACCGACCCGGTGCCCAGGCGGACGACTTCGATGATCGTGCCGACCGGGAAGGCGACTGAGGAGTTCGGCGGCACTGTCACCGTGGTCGATGAGGCGCTGGTGACTTCGACCGCCTTGGAGGCGTCGGCCAGGACCAGGGTGTAGTTGGCGGTCTGGGCGTTGACCGCCACCCCGGACAGATCGGCAATCGCCGAGGAGAGGGCGGCGGGCTGGACCGCCGAGTCCGCCTTGCCCAGTGAGGTGCGGATCGCGGCGGAGACCTTCGCTGAAGTGACCGCGTCATCGGCGAGCATGTCGGTGTCGACCCCGCCGGCATCGGAGGCGTCCAGTTTGCTCTGCACTTCGACGGTCAGGTCGTTGAGGTCGCCGGAGGTGAAGACGTCACCGGGCAACCAGTCGGTTTTGATCGTCACGGGGCGCCTCCCAGCGGGAACGGTAGGACGTACGGGAATGCGGCCTGTTCTTCCATAGCGGTGTTCGCCGTGACGTATACCGTGGAGGTGACCGCTGCTGTGACGATCCGATGCGCAACGACGGTGGCCGAGAATGTCGCGGACAGGGCGATCTGAGGCTCCAGGGCGACCGCGCCACCTTCGGAGATGACCGTCGCCGAGTAGGTCACCGCGCCGCCGTAGCCGATGTTCAGGTACCGCTCGGTCGATTGGTCGATCGGGAGCACGACCATGCCGGCTGGTACCGCGATGAAGCGGTCAGTAGGCCAATTACCTACCGTGACAGCCGATTCGGGGACGGCGAGGAGCACTAACCGGCATCCAGGAGTGGGTGGTCGGGGGAAAGCTGCGACAAAGCGGCCTCCAGTTCCTTGATACGGGCGACGGCTACGTCACACTTATACTCGGAGTGACCAAAAGTTTACCTGCCGAAGCAAACACCTGGTCCGCGATGTCGATCACCTCGATCGCGCTACCACCGGTGGAGGCCGCATAGATGCCGATATGCGTGTATGTGCCTGCGGGGACGTCGATTTCGACCTGCGAGCCGGTGTAGATACCGTCGCCGCCGGTGCCCGCCGACCAGGTGGTCTGTTTGCGGGCGTAGCCACCACCGGTGGCCTCGGTGGAAGCGTTGGTCATTGCGGCAACCCAGGCCCCAAGTCCGGCAAGGTATCCCGCCGTGCTTTCCTTGGTCGCGCCTACTGACAGTGCCATGTGAACCTCATTGCATTCTCAGGACCATGCCGTAGAACCAGCACAGGTCGAGGGTGGGGGAATCGGGAATCGACACCAGGAGCCGGTAGCGGTACTGGGCCGGAATCGCGTCTGCCGCAGCGGATTCGATGCGGAAGGTGATGGTGTTCGTCGTGACGTCGGCTGCCCCCCAGGTAGCGATGACCGGGGCGTTGGTCTTGTCGGTGGCGGTGATCTCGATCTTCGCGGTGGTGCCTGCGGGGATGTCCGGGTCCGAGCTGGCCGTCATGAACTTGGCGACGAAGTCGGCCCCTCGGGTGAGGACGAGGTTTTCCTTGATCGGCTCATGTCCGGCCATTCAGTCCTCCTCCAATGTGTAACCAAGCTGAGCGAGGGCATCGGCGATCGGAATTGCGCTCTCGCAGCGCAGAAGTGGCGTCATGCCGTTGGCCGGATTGCCGTCGGCGTCCAGGACCACGGCGTTCTCGTCGGCCAGGAACACCTCTGTGCGAAGTCCGATGTGCGAGCGGCGGATCGGGACGTCGGCCAGGCCGATAGCCCGCAGGGTTTCGCTCATACCGGACAGCCCGGCCAGGGTGCCCAGCACGTCGAGCCGGGGGTAGGTGACCAGCAGGTGCTTGCCGTCAGAGGTCGCGTAGAAGTTCGTGACCGGGCAGAAGTGGGACAGATTCTCTTGCACGAGAGTGGCTTTCATAGCTTCTTTCGGTAGAAGACCCAGGCGCAGCCGGGAGCGCCGACACCACCGCCGCCCTTGCTGCCGCCTGCGCCACCCCCACCGCCACCGCCGCCGCCGGGGTAGCCGCCGTTGCCGCCTGCGCCGCCGGAGTAGGTGTTGCCGAACTCGCCGTTGCCCGAGGAACCGCCACCCCCGCCACCACCACCGCCGCCGCATTTGACGTAGGAGGCCGGGGAGACTGTGCCGCCGTCGGTGCCTCGTGTGCCGTGGCCGTTCACGACCGAGGTACCCCCAGGCCCGCCGGGGCCCAGGGCCGACGTCGTCCCCGTCGCCCCTTTCGACCCGGCCGACGGTGGGGTGGTGAACAGAACCGGCGGACTGCCGGTGTACTGCCAATACCCGTCGGCCAGCCCTTTGTCGCCGCCTTTGCCGCCCTGCCCCGGCGTGGAGGCGTTCGGGAGGTAGCCCAGGAATGTCGGTACGGGAGAGGAGTTTTGGTTGTCGACGACCAGCAGGTTCCCGAAGTAGCTGCCTGCGCCCATACCGGAGCCGACCGTGACCTCGACCTCGCGACTGGTCGAGCCCATGAGCACTGCCTGCGGGTCGAAAACCTTGACCAGATGCCCGCCGCCTGCCCCGCCGAGGCCACCGGCGGACCCGCTTGGTGTCTGTCCGTTTTCCCCCGAGCCGACGAGGACGACGATCAGCTCGCTCATCTCGTCGGTGACGGTGAAGGTGCCGTCGCTGGTGAAGGTTTGGACGGTGTAGCCGTTGATGATCGCGTCCTTGATGGATTCGATCGTGTATTGCACTGCGGCCGGGGAGGATTGGTCACCGCCACCGAACCAGCCGTTCCAGATGCCCGCTCCGATACCGCCGCTCGCGCCGTCAATGTGGGCGTTGGCCTGCTCGCGCTGACCGCCGATCGCGGCAGTCAGGGGGTCCCGGTAGAGCCCGTCGACGGTCTCCTGGGTGACGTCTTGCAGGTCGCCGACGTTGGCGTAGGAGTGTGCCCCCTGCGGGGATGCGCCATTGGGTGAGGTCACGGAGCACCGAGCCGGTAGAACACCCACGCGCAGCCGGGTGCGCCGGCTCCACCTTCTCCGCTGATACCTGGAACCCCGCCTTGACCCCCACCACCACCACCACCACCGGGGTAGCCGCCGTTGCCGCCTGCGCCGCCTGCGTATTGCACGAAGAGGTTGACGAAACCGCCACCACCGCCGCCACCGCCACCGCCGCCGCATTTGACCAGGGCTGCGGTGCTGACACTGCCGCCGTCTCCCCCGCGCGTGGCGTTGCCGCCGGTGTACTGACCTGCGGCCCCGCCGACCCCGTCACGAGAGCCGGTACCGATGGTGCCGTTGGACCCGACCGCACCCCCCGGCCCGCCGGAGCCGGGGGAACTGGCGGTGGCGGTGTACCCGAAGTTCGTGGCGATACCACCCGCGTAACCCGATGCGGCGGTGAGTAAGTCACCGAAGGTGGTGGGCACGCCGTTACCGGAGCCGACCGTGACCTCGATGTCGACGCTGGCCTGACCATCGAGCACGTCGACGACCGAGAATGGCTGGGCGACATAGGACCCGGAGAGCCCGCCCACCCCGAAGGTGGCACCAGCGTTAGAACCACGGTCCCCCGAGCCGACGAGGACGACGATCAGCTCGCTCATCTCGTCGGTGACGGTGAAGGTCTCCGAGGAGGTCATCGTGTGCACGATGTAGCCGTTGATGACGGCGTCCTTGACCGCCTCCAGGGTGTATTCGGCCTTGAGTGCCGCGCTCTGGTCGGGGAGCCCGGAGACCCCGAACCATCCTTGGAAGATGGCTGACCCCAGGGCGTTGACCGGGGCCATGATCCAGTTCAGGGCGTTGCCCTGCTGGGTGGCGATCTTGTCCTGGAGCGGGGTCCGGTAGAGCCCGTCGACGGTCTCCTGGGTGACGTCTTGCAGGTCGCCGACGTTGGCGTAGCCACTGGCCCCTGACGGGGACGCGCCATCGGGTGAGGTCACCTCTTGCGCCTCTTGCGCTTCTTGGGCTCAGGACGCGGGACATCCTTGAGCCGCGAGACGTCGATGACCGGTTCAGGCCGGGCCAGCATGGGGGCTGGGGCGATCCGGTCCTCGCGTATCTGCCCGCGCGCGAGCATGTCGTCGATCTGCTCGGGGGCGAACTTGCCATCGCGCACCATCTGCTCCAGCAGGTCGGCCTGCTCGTACTGGGTGTACTGGGTGACGTCGGGCGTGCGGATCGGCGCGGGGTCGGGGGTGTCGATCGGCACCCATTGGTAGGTCGGGTTGAGCCAGTGCTCATCGCCCCGGCGCGGCGGGAGACGTTTGATCTCCTGGCACTCGGGGTGGAACCGGTACCCGGCCTTGAACAGGTGCTCGGACCAGCGTTCGAGGTCATCGGGGTGGTTGAGCATGATCCCGCCGTCGGTGGTCTTGATGCTCACCAGCGCCCACGCCAGATGCAGTCTCGGGTTCTCGGGGTCGGCCTCCATGTCGGCCTGGGTGTGAATTGTCCTGGTAGACAACGTTGCCTAGTCTCTCGTTAGTGATGGATATTCGAGTCACAGAACGCCCAATTCAGACAGTGCTGATGTGACCTCGCGAATCCGCCGCAACATCCGCGCCTGCGGCTCCTCGTTATCCTTGCGGTCCCCGATGACGCACTTCCACCCCGGAGTGCTGGAGCGGTCGAGGGTGAAGGTGAGTTCCTGTACCTGGTCGACCCACACCCGACCGACCGGCCCGCCCTTGATGGTCGAACCGATGCGGTCCCCGAGGAAGAAGTGGCCGCAGCCGTTGTCGCCGACGATCCACGGCACCGCCGCCGCGTCGAACTCGACAGTGTGCGAGAACCGGGACCGGGTGGCCCAGAACGCGGTGCGCAGTGCGAGCAGTGATGACAGCGAGTAGGCCCGGCTGTTGTCGTCGGCCAGCATCTCGTTGTAGTGCGAGCCTCCGGCGTGCATAGCGCGCACGATGTGGCGGAAGTTCCACCACGCCAGGACGGTGTCCTCATAGATCGGCTTGAGTAGGGTGTCGACGATATTGCCCAGGGCAGAGAAGCCGAAGAGGCCGCCGAGACCGCCAGCGAGCGTCTGAATCGCCGCCGACATCGTCTCGTTGACAAACGGCATCGAGTGTCCGCCCGCGACCACCTGAATGGCGGTGGCGGGCGTAATAGTGAAGGTGGACTTCGTGATCGGACTTCGATCCCCGCAGCGGAGGATCACCCACGGTCTGGCAGGCATCGTCCCCATCCAGTTCTGGACGAGGTACTGCGTATCATCGACCGAGTCGGTGAGCAGGTCCAGGGTTTCGGTGATGAAGTCGTCGGCCATCTGCGCGATGGTGCGGGTCAGCCCGTCGAAGATCGTGCCGGAAGTGCCTGTGCCGCTGTAGTACCCGGACTTGTCAACGATGTCGATGACCAGCGCGCCGTGACGCGGGGTGAACCCCGGCCACGGCTGGGGGTCTCCGGTGAGCCAACGACGGCACACGACCATGAGCTGGGCATCTTCCAGGGTGCTCTCGGCCATGTCCGCCCAGGTGCGGAACCGGCTGTGCAGAATCGTCCACAGCGAGGAGTCGCCGAAGAAGCTGGACGGCTTGACGACAATCCACCAGGTCGCCATGTTCAGGTTCGTCTGGTTGGCCGGGTTGAGCGGGTCGGCCGGGATGTTCCACAGGTTGCCGTAGATGCGGATCAGATTCACGAACAGCGCCAGCTTGAGCATGTAGATGCTCGGACCGGCCAGCAGGAACGAGCGCGGGAACTGCAACGCCGCAGGAAGGAACGGGTTACACCAGGCGAGGATGTAGCGCAGTTCTTCGTAGTCGTGGTTGAAGGTCAGGATCAGGCGTTCCTTGCCCGAGTCATCGACGTCGGCGACCGCCGAGGTCATCCGCCCACCCCACCTGGCACCGTCGCGGTCCATCGTGATGTGGACGTTGCGCAGCCGGTGGTCGACGTCGAGTACCCACTTGGCCAGGAAGTGATGCAGGGGAATCTCAATGACCGCGACGCCGGTCTCGTTCAGCTTCCACTGGAAGCTCGCGCTGATCGCATTGGAGACCCGGCCCCGGTACTTCCAGTCGCCGTCCCACAGTCGGATCAGCGGTTGGTTGATCTTGCGGGCGCGCCTCATTCTGCGCACCGTCCGGTGGGTGAAGTGCCGAGTGTCCAAGCGGCCCTTGGTGGCGACTGACACGCTCACCCGGCAAGCCCCCACGGCCGCTGGAAGTTCCGGGGAATGCGCACCTGGCAGGCTGCGCCCGCGCTCGCGCCGGTTACCGACACCGGTAGGTTCACCGGGTCGTCGGCGATACCGGCCTGCGGGGGGATCGCGTACAGCGGCTCACTCTGGAGCAGGCCCCAGATTTGAGAACCGTCGTCGGCCACGATCGTCTCCTCGGTCGGGTCGTAGTTGACGGTGATGCCCACCGACGTCAGGGCGGGCATGGTGATATTCCGGTTGGCGTCGATCCCGAAGCGTCCCCATTCGTCCGAGCCGTAGGAGCGGTCAGGGAGCGTCCAGATGCCGGGGGCATCGAGCACGAACACCGGATAGGCGGGCATGTCGGTCTCGTTGACGCCGGGGAAGGTGAACGACTGCGCGGACCCGACGGTCTCGAACTCGTAGGTGTCGTCCTCTTGGGTCCAGAACGGCCACCCGGCGGTCAGGGTCAGCACCAACTCGGACTTGCCCCAGATGCGCGGGTCGCGCTCCATCTTCTCCTCGGTCGCCTCGGTCAGGCGGCATCGGAGTTCGCGGGTGCCCCACTTCTCGGTGGTGACCCGGATGGTTGAGTCCTCGGTGTAGGACCAGTTCGACCGGAAGCTGTCGTTGTTGTCCTGCCATTCACTGGCGGTGTCGCCCAGGATGTTGAACCCGAGCACCAGGTCGCGCCGGTTGTAGCGCATCCCGCCCCACCGAGCACCCCAGCCGAACGCGGTCTCGTTCCAGATGGTCGTGATCGGCACGTCGAGCATTCCCTGCGGGCTCAGTGCGAGTTCGACCTTGCCCTGAAACCCTTTGCCGGAGGTGAGGAAGTAGTCGCCTCGGGTGCCGATGATCTCTACTGTCGCGGTATCGCCGTCGGCCAAGTCGGGCTCCTATTGAATTACGTTGCCACCCAAGGGATCATGTAACCACCGGGGAATGATCGACCGAAGATTGGTCGATTCCTATCGCCGCCCGCCCGCGTACCCCATCGCCTCGCGGTTCTCCCGGAGCTTGGTGAGCCGGAGAGCCTGCTGGGCTTCCATGCCGTGGATGTTGTACGTGGGCGAGTACGAGCTGTTGTTCGTGCGAGTACTGGTGGCGTGGTTGGCCGCTTGGGTGATTGCCGCGACGCCCTGACTCTTGAGCGACTGGGCGAAGTTGAGACCTTGCAGCGCCGCGTTGTTCACGCCCTTCATTGCGCCGTAGAACGTGTCGACCGCCGCCGCACCGGCCGGGCCGACGCCGGGAATCGCCGAGATCGCGGTCTTGGCCGCGCCCTGGGCGACCTCGGCCATGCTGCCGTTCTGGAGCGAGGTCAGAATGCCTGAGACGTCCTGCCACTGGTCGTCGGTGAGGACTGGTTCGGGCTTCTTGGTCCTATTCGTGCCGACCTCATTGGGCATGAGGTAGCCGCCACGGTCGTAGAGATAGGTCGCGGTCATGGTCTGCGCCTCGGTCAGCTTGGACTTGATCTCGTCCATGTAGCCCTGGCGCCCCCCGGCGAACGCATTCTCGGCGGTGTCGATGCTCGGAGCCTGCTGGAGCCAGAAAATGTTCTTCCAGATGTCCGACGACGCCCCCTCGGAAGCGCGCTTGATGTCGAGCCGATTGAAGAACTCGGAGATGTTCGTGTTCACGTTGTCGCGGCCGGGGTAGCTGGTGTCCTGCTGGTAGATACCGTTCCAGCCCTGCGGGTTGTTCCGCATGATGAGGTCCGACTCTTGGAGGGCCGTGGAGAGCGTCGCCGTGGCGTCCTGATCGGAGTATCCGCGACTGGTTGCCTCGCCAAGAATTGCCTTGGCGATCTCCTCGCGGGAAGACTGATTCGTCAGGTTGCCAACACCGGCGAGCTTCTTGCGCTCGGCCTTGTTGTCTTCCTTCTTCTCGTCTTCCTTCTGCTTCTTCTCGTCCTTGGCAGCCTGGTCCTTCTGCTGCTGCTCGGTGCGCTCGGTCTGGCGCTGCTCGACCGAAGCCTGAATCGACTGGAGGTAGGCACCCTGGAGCCGGTTGACTTCCTTGTCGTACTCGTCCTGCGTGATCTTCTTGGCCTTGAGGTCCGAGTTCAGCTTCTTGATCGACTTCTGGTAGTCGAAGCCCTGATTCTCCTGGTCACGCTTGGTCTTGAGGTTCGCGTACGCAGTGTCGGCGTCGGTCTGCTCGGTGTAGAACGCCTCTTGCAGGTTGGCCAGCCGCTTGTCGTACTCGGTCTGGCTGATCTTCCCCGACTTCTTGAGGTTGTCGAGCTTGGTCATCGCGGCAAAGAACCTGTCGCGGCGGGTGGCCGATTCCTTGCGCCACTTCTGCTCCTCGGCGCTGGTCTTGTCCTTCTTCTTGTCCGAGGTGTCCAGCTCGTCGGAACGGTCCTTGCCGAGCAATCCGCCGGTGGCCTTGTAGAGCTGGGTCTGGAGCTTCTTCTGGTCCCACGGCACCTTGTCATCGTCGGCGTCGACGCCCGCCTTGAACGCTTCGAGAATCGGGATGTTGTCGCTGATCCCGAAGACACCCAGGAAGTCTTGGGTGTAGTCGCGCGCGGCACCGGCAGCGATCTTCGACACCCACCCGGAGATCGTGGTCGGGGTTCCGTCGTCATCGTCGTCGTCGTCGTCATCGGTTGACTCGGGCTCGTTGGTCAGACCGTCGTTGCTCCACGGGTAGAGCGAGGGATCGTAGGTCGAATTGACTCTGGTGCCCTCGTTGACGCCGTAGAGGTCGCCGACGTCGACCTTCTTACCGTTTGAGTCGTAGAGCTTATCGAAAGTCAGGGTCCCGTTGACGATCTGCTGAATCTGTTCGTCGGAGAGCTTGGGGACGTCAGTGGGAGCGTGGTCCATTGCCCAGTGGATGTGGTCACGATGGCCAGCCATTGTGCCCGAGCCGTAGAAGCCGTAACCGTCGCCGACATCCTTGCGGTCCTTGACATTGTGGTCGAACGGGCTATGGATCAGCTCAAGCGTCTCGGAGCCGTAATTCGCGAAAATCCACGCGGCCTGCTTGGGGAAGTTGCCCCAGTCGCCCCCGAGGTCAATCGCACGCCCCGCATTGTGATTATCGGGATGACCCTCAGTCATTACGGTGCGAGTTGCGCTGGACAGCACCGCTTCGGGGAACTGTGCCCGAATGACATCCCACATCGCCTGCTGAATCTCGGTGGTGATGCCCTCGCCCGAGATATTCCCTAGTGCGACCGTGCCGCCACCGGCGAACTTAGGCAGAGCGAGCAGCTGCGCAGCGACCGCCGGGGACGCCTGCCACCCCTTGTTCATAGCGACCTGGAGCGCTTCGTTGCCGCCGGCACGAGAGCGCTCGGTCATGACGCGCTCGCGGTTGGACACCCAGGCAGTCGGGACGCCTTGGTAGTTCACGCCCAAGATGGAGTCGGAGGTGCCGGTGCCGGGGCCATAGAGCGCGCCGTCGGAGGTGCGCCCAGCCTCGCCGCCCTCGGCGAAGGATGGGATCAAGCCGCCGGTCTTGCGTCCGCCGTAGGTCTTGCCCCCAAGCGTGACCTTGCCGCCATGCGAGATTGTGTAGTCGATACCCCGGCCGTAGTCCCAGCCCTCCGGGAGCTTCTTGTTGATCTTGTCGATTTCCGCCTGGTTCTCGCGGCGGATTCGGACAGCAATCTCTAGCTCACGCGGCTTGTCGGTGAACTGCTTCAAGTCGATATCCGCGAGTTTGATGTCATTGCGAAGCTGCTTGAGGAGGAGCTGGGCTGCGGGGATATTCTCTTTGTTCTTGAAGTAGTTGGTGATTTTCTGGAGTTCGGTAAACGAAAGCGCCTTGCCCTCCTTGAGCTTCTGTAGCTCAAGTGCGACCTCGGGGTGAGGACCCTTCTTCTCGATGTCCTCCAGTTGTTCCTTTGCGTCCTTGGACCTCGCGTAGAACTGTGCGTCCTCAAGGCTGATCTCGGGGTTGATCTTCATGGCCGCGAGAACGTCAGTGTTCTCCTGGACGACCTGGAGTCTGGCTAGTGCTTCATCGTCCTTGACGGTGACCGTCACCTTCTTGGTGACCGGGTCCTGCTTGCTGCGATCCAGGCCAAACTTGGTCCAGAAGCCGTCGATCTTGTCCAGGTCGTCGATCGTGGATGGGTCGACCTCGATGGTCGACCACTTCTTTGCCCCCTCCTCGAACTGGAGGTCCTGCACCTGCTCACGGAAGGCTTCGGTCCGCTCGTTCTGGTCGGCCTTGTTCTGGCGGGCAGTAGCT
>CXWJ01000758.1_pt1 | contig 21593 bp, 23 predicted proteins | sample 590841 | NCBI WGS metagenome assembly CXWJ01 (sample SAMEA3498367, study PRJEB10139) | wastewater metagenome | biome: wastewater treatment plant; material: activated sludge | place: Austria | collected 2015-01-21 | reverse complement strand
TTCCATCACCCGTTTGACGTTGAGATCGAAGGCGCGCGAGAGTTAAACCTAAAGTGCATTCGCGATTGGAACGGTCCTTGCTCCGCGCCGCATCCCTGGCGTGACAGCCAGAAGACGTGCCTAATGGGGGTGTCATAAGTGGTGTCCGGTGCGCGAGCGGGTGATAACGGTGGATGTGGTTGCTGAGGGGCGCGTTGGCACAGTGGACGCCTTTACTGAGCTAACCGAGGCGCTGTCGCGCATTCGCGGTGTCGGCACGATCGGCGCCGTTTGGCCGAGCGTTAAGGAATTCGCCGCGCGGTTTGGTTACTCCCATTTCCTTGCCGTTGACTTGGGCCGAATGGTGGGCGGCGCTCGCGAAGCGCTTCTTTATAGCGACGAGCCACATGTCCTGGCCGACATCGATAGGGAGATGCTCGCCTCCCAGCACCCGCTCGTTCGCAACTGCTTGGAGGCGCAACAGACGTTTCTGATCTCGGGGTTGCGTAATGATCCTGCCCACCACGGTGCACGCTGGCTCGATCTAATGGCCGAGGTGGTGCGGCAGGGCGATGGGCTTGTTGTACCGGTCTATCGGGCGGGCCAACCGATTGGCGGGGCAATTTTTGGCGGCCGAGAGCCGGATACCGCCGTGCTGGCTCGTGCCTTGTTGCTCGTCCTGGCTCATGCCGCCGTCGAGCGCGCCCTTGCGCTCCGGGATGGGCGATCACCCGCGGTTAACGCGCTGTCGGCGCGCGAGGCACAATGCTTGCGCCAAGTCGCCATCGGGCTTCCGGACGCGGAAATTGGCGCGCTTCTGGGCATTAGTCCGCGCACCGTCCGGTTTCATGTCGATAGCGCCAAGGCAAAGCTTGGTGTCTCCACACGCATCCAAGCCGTCGCCAAGGCCCTTCGCGAACGCATCATCGCAGTTTGACCGTGACCCTGGCGCCGCAGCTAGGGTGCGGTGATCCATGGTAAGACCCCTCGGCGGTTCGTTTTGGGGAGGGGGCGGTGCGGCGTTGGTTTTGGCCTTACGCCATCCTGGCTGTCGTGTTGACGCTGGCTGGTGCCGCTGGCGCCGGATCGCTGCTTGCCTTAGGCGGCATAGATAGGATCGGCGGGCAGATCGCGATGGCGAATGCGACGTTGGTCGAACCGGCGATGCGGTTCTTGATCTCGGCCCTGGAGATGGTTGCGCCGTTCGATCTGCCCGGTTGGTTCAAAGATCTCTACGCGGTGCTGGTCATGATCGTGATCGTCGGTTTGTTGCTTTCGATCGGATTGGGGCTGCTTCTGTTGCCCATATTCTATGCCCTCTACCGCGGCATGCGTTAGCCAAGGACGCGTCCGATCCAAACGACCCGGCCGAGCGTCTCCAACGCATCAGGGTCGAGGTCGGCGTAAGGCTGGTACCGGACGTTGTCGGCGGAAATCGTTACGCGCATCGTTGCGGGATGCATCGACACGCGGCGGATCAGCAATGTGTCCTCCAGGCGAAGAACATAGATACCTTCGCGCCGCAAGTTTACTTGTGCGGTGTCTACGAGCGCGTGATCGGCGTGGCCGAGTGTCGGTTCCATCGAGTCGCCCGACATGGCGATGACGGCAAGCTGGGAAAAGGGGCTCGGCGACAACTGGCGCAACCATGTGCTTGAGAAGAGTTCGAAGCCGATCGCGCTTGTCGTGTCGGTGAGCGAGCTGCGTCCTGCGACCGTGCGCATATCGAACAGGGGAATGCGTTCGTAGTCGGCGAGTTCGGGCAGTGCCTCTTGTGGATCCGTGCGCGCTTGACGTTTAGCTTTGGCGGGCTCGCGCATGCGGCCGTCACCAGTTTCGAGCCACAGCGGATCCTGACCGAGCGCGCGGGCAAATTTCGCCGTATGTTTCGTTCCCTTCGCGCGGCCAGACTCGAGTTCCATGACGGCCTGTTGTGAGACGCCGACCGCGCGCGCGAGGTTGACCTGCGTCATGGCCAGCGCTTCGCGCGCCTTTTTGATCCGCGTGCCTACGCCTGACATGCGAAGTCCCTCCCGATTCCTCGCCAGTTTAGCGTGTCTGGCGACCAAGCGCCGCGATTGCCCGATTTCTGTCCTTTTCCCGCCATCGCCAGCGTTGACCATCTTGTGATCGCCGCCAATTCTCGGCGACAAGGTGCTTGCGCGGGTCAAGGGGATGAGGCTCTCTGGCGCTTGCATCATCGGTGGGGATTGATGCCTTCAGCTTGTGGTTCCGGCAATTTGCTCGGCTGTGCGGTCTCGAACGTTCCGTGGATCATCGGAGCGCTCTTTGTCGTGGTCGTGCTTCTGATCGCGCTTCGCTATGGACTGTCTTATCTTGAGCGCGTGCGTGGTCCGGCGCGCGCGGCTTCGACAGCAGCACCGGCGGTACCCAAGATCGTTCCCATCGGCAGTCCACTTCAACCGCCGTTACCCAAGGAAGAGAAGCGTCAGCCGGCGAAGCCCACGCCGCTTCAGCTACGCGTTACCGACGCACCGGATCTGCGGGTGACCGACTTCTCCGATGTGAAAACGCGTTCGGCCTTCGGCGAACTTCTGACAGACGTGATCTTGACCGCAGACGGATGGAAGAAGCTCGCATCGGGCGGAGGGGTCGGTGGACTGTTCGTGCGCGAAGTGCGCGGCGGCGGCGGATTTGAGGCGCTTGCAGTTCAGACGCTGACGAACGAAATTGCCAACGATCCCGGCGCGATGGCAGATGTCGTGTTGGAGCGGGCGCTAAGTTCGCTCTACGCGCAAGGTGCGTTCGGCAGAGCGATCAACGATGCGGTGGCCAACGAGCTGATCCGCGGGTTGCGCAACGGTCCACCGTTCTTCCGTAAGGAGCTTTGGCGGCACAATCTGTCGAATGGGGTCACCGCCGTAACGCAACTTGGGCCCGACGGCGAACCCAAGTCGAGTACGATGCGATCGAATGCGCGGTTGATCGCGGGCGCCTATGCATCGCTGAAGCAATTCGACCGCGGCGCCTTCTATGTCGGCGGTCGGGCGACCGACGACGGTGGCGACGCTTAGCGGGCGGTGGCGCCGATCAGATCGAAGTCGCCGTTGATGACCCCGTCGAACTTGCCCGAGCGCCACCCGCGTTTGCCGTCGCGCACGAGCGGCGACGCGCCGCCACGGTAGCGACGAACGACTGTGTTCGAGGCCCCCGCTTTGTCTATCGCCGAGTGCAGCAATTTTACCGCATTCGCTGCGGGCAAGCCGCCTAGCGGAGCGGCTGCAACGCGGACGCGGGCCACCACGCGCGATCCTTCGTCATCGACCGCCGTTTCGAGCACGTGGAGGCCTGCCTCCTGTTCAAGCACACGATAGGCGCCAAAGCCCGAGATCGCGAGGATCTGTTCGCTTCCGCCATGTTCCTCGATCTGCATGCCCCGCTTGGCCGCCCATTTGCGGTACATCGCAAGGAGCTGGGTGCACCAGTCACGGGTCTCATCGGTGACGGCGGAGCCTTCCAGTGCGGGCTCTGCTATCAGCACGGCTTCGACAGGCGCGTCGGCAAAGGCGTCTTCGACACCCATCGCGGTGACGAGAACCTGTCGCGCGAGTCTGCCTAATACCTCGCTTGAGAAGTCGTCTCGATCGCGCGACTTGGCGAGGCGCTCGCGCAGAGAAACGACCGTCTTCATCGCAGCCCTCACGCGGTCCATCAGTGCATAGCGTGCAAGCACGCCGTGACGGTCGGCGCGCGACCAAAATGCGCCCTCGGCCATCTGGGTTGCGAGCGTTGCGGAGAGTGCCTCCCACTCGGGGCTTGCGAGGCGTTGTTCGAGCGCGCGGTATTCGGATTCAACGACGTTGCGTTCCGCGGTGGTTCCCTGCGCGTTGAGAACGATCTCCGCCAGCGAGCCGCCGCTCACGCTCGTGTGTGCGGGTGCTTGGTCGGTGTTAGGATCGACGAATTCGACTTGGATCGCCTTTCTGTCACTGCGCACGAACAGGAATTGGTCGCCCTGCGGAAATCTGTGCTCGACGATCGTCGCGGCGAGCGGTGCGAGCAGATATTGGTCGATCGCGCGCTTCAAAGGGCGCGCGCCGAGTTCCGGCGAGAAGCCTCTGTCGAGCAGGAATTCGATCGCAGAGTTTTCCCACTCGACGGCCCACTCGCGGTTTCGAAGTCCGCGACGATCGAGAACGTTACGCAGTTCCTTCTGCAGGATCTCGCGCATCAGATCGCGGCGAAGGGGCTGGAAGACGATGACTTTGTCGAGGCGGTTCACGAATTCGGGGCGGAAGGCTTGGCCGATCGCACGCATGATTTGGTCGGACGAGAATGTTGCGGCCTTCGCGCCAAAGCCGAGGGCAGGACCTTGATGAGAGGTTGCGCCTAGGTTCGAGGTCATGATGATGATGCAGTGGCGGAAGTCGGCTACGTTGCCCGCCGCGTCGCTCAGTCGTCCATCGTCGAAAACTTGTAGAAATAGGTCCCACACATTGCCGTGCGCTTTCTCGAATTCGTCGAGAAGAATGACGGAAAACGGCTGCTTGCGCACGCGGTTGATGAGCGAGTCCGTCTGGCCGCCCGAAGGGTCGCCGACGATCTTGTTCAGCGCCTCCGGCGTTTTGAATTCGCTCATGTCGAGGCGGATCAGCCGCTCGTCCGAGCCGAAAAGGTAGGCTGCGAGCGTTTTGGCGAGTTCCGTCTTGCCGGTGCCCGTTGGCCCCGCGAACAGGAAGACACCGATCGGCTTTGAGGGATCGGTTAATCCGGCTTTGAGCATGGCGATGCGGTCGACGACGGCGCGCACGGCCTCGGGCTGGCCCATTACCCGATCGTCGAAGTAGCGCTGAACGTCATTGAGCTCGACCTTCTCGGCGCTGTCCAGGATGGCGAGAGGGAGGCCCGTCGACTGGGCCAGTGTCGCCATGATGTCTTGCGGTTTGATCGTCTTCGAACCTTCCGCCACGCAGCGGTTGAACGTCAGTTTCAGGAGATCGAGAACGACGCCGGGCAGCTGTTGCGTGCCGAGGTACTGCCGAGCCAGTTGCAGCGCTTGCGAACCGGCGGCGGGGTCGAACTTTACCTTTGATGCTTTCGAGAGTTCGCTGAGGTAGGTGCCGACAAGCTCCTCCGTACGCTCTTCGCTCATCGGTGCTAAGGGCGCGACTTCGAACACACCTTTGAGGTTCGGGCGCAGCTGCACGAGTTGCGTCACCTTGGTGGGCGTCGCCTCGCTCATTATCACGAGCCGGCCGGAGGTCACGGCCGAATGGATTTGGTCGAGGATACTGGCTGTTTGGCCTTGGTGCGTGCCGCTGACGGCGATCTGCAGAATGTCCGGCACGTACCAGATGGTGCGCTTGTCTGCGGTGACTTCGCTCGAGAGGCGCCGAACGCGCTCCTCAAGCTGCCCGATATAGGTTTGGCCCGCTTGAAGCTCGGGGCCGCCCGCCTCGAAGATGGTCCAGCCCTTCTTGATTAGGCGATCACCTAGCAACTGGAGAAAGGCGCTCTTGCCGACCTTGGACTCTCCGCGAACGATCAGCGAGCGCGCAGGTGTTTGAGTGAGCGATGTTTCCGCGGCCGAAAGCAGGTCCTTCCAATCGTCCGGCTCGACGAGCGGTTCGTCGGAACTTGACCAGAAGCGGCCGAAGGTTTCCAGAAACGTTCGATCGAGCTTGGCGGCGCGGGCGGTTCGTAGGTCGGCGACCAGCGCGGTTGCGAAGGGATGATCGAGGCTTCTTAGGAACGATTCGATTTGCGCGGGCTCGCTTGAGTATGGGGCGGTGGCTGTGGAGCCGAACACCGGTTTGTCGCCGAGAGTCTGGAGCTTCGTGAAGTAACTGCGGAACAGGCCAGGTATGACCAAGTTTTCCTGCCACCAGTGGTCGGCGCACGCCGCCGGTGCGCCAGCCGCTATGCGGGTCTTGAGCGAACTCAAGTACTCAAGCCCATAGTGGATGGCCCAAGGTCTGAGGCGACCGAAGGATGAGGCGATCTCTTGTGCGGACTCGGCGCCGTCTGCGCGTTGGCTTAGGGCTTGAAGTGCAGCGCATGACATCGTCCAGTTTGCACCCAACGCGTATTGCGTCACGACTTCGCGCGATACCTCTGGTTGGGCGAACAGCGAGACTGCCTCGGCGAATTCGGTCCGATCCGACAGTTCGCGCGGGTGCGCTGTGGCGTCGCCAAACGATTCGAGCGGTCCGGTGAGGCGGTGCAGCTTGGCGCTTAGCGGTTCAGGCTCATCGCTTGGGGCTGACTCATCGACCTGCGGTGGGGCCACCGCCGTTCCAGCCTTGGCGGGTGCACCATCCTGTTCTGCCATAAGGCGCGCGGCGAGATAGCCCGCAGCGAACCCGACAATCAGCCCAATCAGCAAGGTCATGTCGCGGTTATGCCGCTTGAGGCCGTCCGCCCGCAACGCTGGTTCGGAACATTTCGCGGCGCTGGCCGTGATAATCGTTCAAGGCGTTGTGTTGGGTTGCCCGGTTGTCCCAGATCGTGAGCGTGCCTTTTGCCCACCGCACGCGACAGGTGAAGTTCTCGTTCGTTTGGTGCCGGTAGATGTGCTGCAGCAAGGCCTGGCTTTCGGCTTGGTTCCAGCCCTCGAAACGCATCGTATAGACCGGGTTGAGATAGAGCGCGGCGCGCTTGCTTTCCGGGTGCCGGATGACGGCGGGGTGCGTGCACTCTTGGAATGCCTCTTCGGATGGCGCGATCTCAGTCGACATCTTGTGCTTGACTCGATCGAGATAACCGCCCGTGCCATATGCTGCGCCGGCCGAGTGCACGGCGCGCAAGTGCTTAAGTGTTTCCTTGAGACCGTCCGACAGCGTCTCGTAAGCGAGGTATTGGTTCTGGAATAACGTGTCGCCGCCGTAGTCAGGGACCTCTTGCGCGTACAGGAGCGTGAAGCTCGGCGGGTCCGGCAGATAGGAAAGGTCGGTGTGCCAGGCATTGGCGAAATTGAGCTTGTCTTCGCGCTCCTTTAGCACTCGGATCACGTAGGGGCGGTCGGGGAGCGGCTTCACGAACGGCGTTACGGCGCGGCCGCCGAGTTGGTCGGTCAAGCGCTCGAGGGCGTCGAGCGACATCGACTGACCTGGAATGGCGACCACGAGGTGGTCGATAAGAGCCCGCCGCAAGTCGGCGATTTCGGGGGGCGACTGTTCGCGGGCGAGGTCGAGGCCCCGGATCTCTGCGCCGAGTGCGCCGGCCAGGCGTGTGATCCGGATCCCCATGTTATGGCGCCGGTTCGATCTTCAGCACGCTGCCCGTCTCTTCGTCGGTGGTGACATAGACATAGCCGTCGGGGCTGACGCGCACGTCGCGGATGCGCTTGTCGAGTTTCGTCAGCAGCCGCTGCTCGCCAATTGCGCGGCCTTGGTCGTCGAGGTCGACACGGCGCAAGTGTTTGTGCGCAAGCGCGCCGACGAGCGCGTCGCCATTCCATGCCGGGAACTTGTCGCCGCGGTAGATTGCAAGGCCAGATGGTGCGATCGACGGCGTCCACTGCGTCACCGATTGCATCATGCCTTGGAAATCCTTGAACGGCGATACGTAGGCGCCGGTGTAGTCGAGGCCGTAGGTGATAACGGGCCAACCGTAGTTGCGGCCGCTATCGATGATGTTGAGTTCGTCGCCGCCGAACGCGCCGTGTTCGGTCTCGTAGAGCCGGCTGGAGACGGGATCATAGGCGAGGCCTTGCTGATTTCGGTGGCCGAGGGAGAAAACCTCGTAGTTCGTGACGCCGATTGCGCCCATGAAGGGGTTGTCCTGCGGCACGCTGCCGTCGTCGTTCAGGCGCACGATCTTGCCGAGGTCGGAGTTCATGTCTTGCGCTTGCTCGCGGTATTCGAAGCCATCGCCGATGGTGAGCGCGAATGTGCCGTCTCCCAAAAACGCGAGCCGGCCGCCGTAGTGGTTGTTCGTATCTTTGTCCGGTTTCGCTTGGAATATGACCTTCACATCTTGCAGTGCGGTGCCGTCGAAGCGCGCGCGGGCGACGTGCGTGCCGTTGGCGGCCTTCGTGCCCGCTGCATAGGTCAAATAAAGGAGGTTGTTCTCCGCAAATTTCGGATGCAGCACGACGTCGAACAGGCCGGCCTGGCTGCCCAAATGAACTGGCGGCACACCGGGGATCGGTTGCGGCTGGAGCTGACCGTTCTTGATGATTCGCAGGCGGCCCGCGCGCTCCGTCACCAGGATCGACCCGTCCGGCAGGAACGCCAGCGAATACGGGTGATCGAGCCCCTTGGCCACCTCCGTCACCTTGTAGCCGGTGTCGACGGCTGGCGCGCTAAGCGGCTTGGGCGGCGGCAGGTCGAGCGGATCTGGCAGCACATCCGCAAGGGCGGCCGTTGTGGTGAATACGCTTGCGCCCAAAGCGAGTACCCGCAGGTTCATTACAGAATGCTCCTATGTCGCTAGAGACATCAGACCCTATTTCAGGGCATAAGCAAAGTCCGCTTCGGCAGGGAGGTTTGTCCATGGTGCGCAGGCTTGTCGCGTTTTTGATCGCGGCGCTCGTCATGGCGGTGTTAGGTGCGGCGATGCACTCGCTGTTTGTGCAGGAGGCTTGGCTTGCGGCGGCAACGCAGGCGAACACAGGCGGTCCGGTTGCGCTTTCGGTTGGCGACCGGCTTGCATGGATCGGGCACGACATCGTCAACATGGAAATTGGCACGGCACCGAATGCGCCGCCCTACGGCGTGCTGACGAGCGTGGGTTTGCTGATTGCATTCCTTGCGGCTGGTTTGGTCGCGCGGTTTACGGGGTTGCGGCTGATCGTATTCGCGGTCGCGGGGGCGGTTGCGATGTTCGTGCTGTTCATCGCACTTAAGATCACGGTCGGGACCGTGGGCGTCTTCGGTGCGAGAGGCATGTTGGGGCTTGGTGCGCAGATGTTGGCGGGGGCGATCGCCGGCTTTGCCTTTGCACGGCTGACGCAGCCGCAGAGTTGAGCATGGCCACGCCAAAGACGCCTGTCGCGAAGTTCATTCAGACGCTGAAGATCGGCGCCGTGTTCGTCGTTGTGTCGCTTGGCGGGTTCGGGCTTGCGCGCTATTTGGAAGAGGGCAAGCGGTTCGATTTCGGTTCTTGGGCCGTCATCGCGATACTGGCCGCGGCTGTCGTGGTTACGGCAGGGTTGCGGGCGCTGGCTGCTAGCTTGAAACAGAAGTAGCGGGCGGCGCGACCATTTTTACCCGCAATCTCAAGTTCTTCCTGGCCTCGCGATTTGCCGGCAACGTGGCGATGCAGGTGCAGTCGGTTGCGGTCGGCTGGCAACTTTATGAAATCACCGGCGATGAACTCGCCCTGGGCCTCGCAGGTCTTGCGCAGTTCGTTCCGATGTTTGCGTTGACACTTTATGCAGGGGACCTGGCCGACCGTTTCGAGCGGCGGCTCTTGTTGACCGCAAGCTATGCGGTGGAGGCGACTTGCGCCGCCTTATTCATCGCGCTGACGCTGAACGGCGTTACCGAAACCTGGCCTTATTTCGCGACACTTGTTCTGTTCGGTGCGGCGCGTGCGTTCTCGGCGCCAGCGTCACAGTCGTTTCTACCGCAGATCGTTTCGGCCGATGATTTGCCGCGCGCGATCTCGGTGGGGTCGACCGTGTTTCAGGTTGCGGTCATATCGGGGCCTGCGATCGGTGGCGCCGCGCTGATCGCCGGGGCGGGCGCCGCATATGCGATCTGCATCGCGTTGTTCGTGCTGGCCGGTTGCTTTGTGTATGCGATCGACGCGGTTGTCCGGCCGCCGGCCGAAGCAAAGGGCTCGCTGATAGAACGCGTGGCCGAAGGGATCGCCTATGTCAGACGCAGGCGCGAGATCTTCGGCGCGGTCTCACTTGATCTCTTTGCGGTTCTTTTGGGCGGGGCGGTGGCGCTTTTGCCTGTGTTCGCGAAGGACATTCTTCACGTCGACTCGTTCGGGTTGGGCCTGCTGCGATCAGGCATGGCGATCGGGGCTGCAGTGATGTCGGTATTGCTAACGCTCTATCCGCTCAAGCGGCATGCCGGATTGAAGATGTTTGGGTGCGTCGCGATCTTTGGCGTCGCGATCATCGTGTTCGGGTTGTCCGAGAATTTCTATCTGTCGCTCGCGGCGCTGGTCGTTATGGGCGCGACCGACATGGTGAGCGTCAACGTCCGTCATTCGTTGACGCAACTCGCGACGCCAGATCATATGCGAGGGCGGGTCAGCGCCGTGAACATGCTCTTCATCGGGGCTTCCAACGAACTTGGTGAATTCGAGTCCGGTCTGACCGCTGCTTGGTGGGGGGCGGTTCGGGCGGTCGTCGTCGGCGGTGCTGGGACGCTGGCGGTCGTGGGCCTTTGGGCGTATTGGTTCCCAGAACTACGCAAAGTCGACAGGTTGAGCGATTTGAAGCCGGAATAGGGGAGTTCCATGGAACGCACCGCAATGTGCTGCTGCGGGAATCTGCGTGTAAAGGTTCGAGGTGAACCGTCGCGCGTCGCGGTCTGCCACTGCTTCCAATGTCAGAGGCGCTCGGGCAGCGTATTCGCAGACAACGCTCATTTCGAGCGCACGGCGATCGCTGCGATCGAAGGGGAGGGGAAAACATTTGCGCGCGCAACGGAGCGCGGCGGTCGGGTGACTTTCCACTTCTGTCCGCGTTGCGGTTCGTCGGTCTATTGGGACCTCTCGCTTGATCCAAGCATCGTCGGCATTTCCGTCGGTGCGTTCGCCGATCCGGGGTTTACCAAGCCAACGCGTTCGCTTTTTGGGGTGACGCGGCATCACTGGGTTCCCCACATAGAGGAAGCCGAGGCTTTCTTGGCCGATCAATACGGGCCGAAGGAATAGGCCGCTCTCTAGCCAATCACGATCGCAGCAATACGCTCGTTCTGCATTTCCGTCGAGCCGTCGGTGTAATTCGCGACGCGGGCCGACGCGAGGTGGCGCAGGAACGGATACTCTTCGCGCAGGCCCGCCGCGCCCATCAGCTGGCACGCGTCGGAGATGCGTTGGATCGCCATACGGGTCGCGAACTTCTTGGCGTGGGCCGAGGCGAGGGCCGCGTCTTCGCCTTTGATGATAAGATCGGCGGCTTTCGCGACCAGCGTGCGCGCGGCCTCGGCGTCGGTTGCGATGTCGGCAGCCATCCAGCGCCAGCCTTGCTTTGCCGAGAGCGGCGCGCCGAACGCTTGACGAGACTTGCCGTAGGCGACCGTCGTGTTGAGGCAGGCGTCGACCATGGCGACGCACATGGCGGCCACGTAGGTGCGCGCCTGATTAACGCTCGCCATGGCGCGGCGAAAGGCTTGGCCCGGCGGCGCGACGACTTCATCGGCACGGACGGGATACCTATGGAGTTTGAAGCCGCCAGCGCCAATCGCGCCGCCGCCGGCGAGCGCCTCGGCGTTTGAGCGCTCGAAGCCTTCGCGCGTGCCATCGACGAGGAAGCAGCCTATGCCGCGCCAGCCTTGCGTAGGATCCGTCTGTGCGTAAGTGATGAAGACATCGCCGAAGGCCGCGTTCGTGATCCAGCCTTTTTCACCGGTGAGGCGCCAGCCGTCGCCGTCCTTCTCGGCCCGCGTCTTGATGCCGGCGAAATCGCTGCCGGCGCCGGGTTCGCTCAACGCACTGCCGCCGAAGCGTTCACCCTTGAGCATCGCCGGGACGTAGCGCGCGGCGACGTCGTGCGGCATGGCTGTTGCGATATGTGCAGCCGCGCCAGCCGTGTTCGTGAGGCTGAAGGCGAAGTCGTAGGAGTGGCGCGAGAGTGTCTCGAGCAGTTTCAGCTTGTCGCCAAACCCCGCTTCGTGGCCGCCCCACGCCCGAGGGGCTTGGAAGGCGAGGAGGCCTTCGGCGGCGGCGGCGCGGAGGGCGTCGACCTGCATGCGGCCTTCGCGCGCCCATTTTGCGGCGTTCGTTGCGACATGCGTTTTGGCAAAGCGCGCGGCGGTTTCAACGATGTTGCTCATGATCTATAGGCCGAGTTTGGAGCGGGCGTGATCGGCGGCCGCTTTGTAGTCGGCCTTGCCGTTTGGGGCGCGGAACATATGCGGCACGGCGAGGATGCGTTTCGGCGTCTTGTAGCCGGCGAGGTGTCCGCGAACGTGGGCACGCAAAGTGCCTTCGTCGAAGCGGGCGCCGGGCGCGATTTCTACGACGGCGGTAACGGCATTGCCCCACTTCTCGTCCGGTACGCCGACGACGAGCGCGTCTTCCACGCTGTCGTGCAGCTTCAGAGCTTCTTCCACCTCTTCCGGGTAGACCTTTTCGCCTGCGGTGTTGATGCAGGCGCTGCCGCGGCCGAGCAAGGTGATCGAGCCGTCGGCGTGGAGCAGGCAGTAGTCGCCCGGGATCGACCAACGTTTTCCGCCGATCGTGAAGAACGTCTTGGCGGTCTTCGCTTCGTCCTTCCAGTAGCCCACCGGAATGTTGCCACCGCGCGCGATGAAGCCGGGTTCGTTCGAGCCGGGCTCGACGGGTTTGTGGTCCGGCGTGAACACGGCGACATCGTTGCCGAGCGTGAATTTTGCGGTTTGCGCCTCGCCATCCTTCGTCGTGGCGGAGAGGGCGAAGCCGACGGCTTCGGAGGAGCCGAACGAGTCGAGCAGCGTTGCGTGCGGCAGGTGAGAGATCATTCCGTGCTTGACTTCGCGCGACCACATCGTGCCGGACGAGACGATCATCGCGACGGATGTCAGGTCCCAGCGGCCCTTGTTCTCGTCGAGCGCACGCAACATGGGCTTGGCGAAGGCATCGCCCACAATCGCTATGTTCGTCGCCTTGTGTCGGGCGGCGATGTCCCAGAGTTCGGTGGGGTCGAAGGTGGCGGAGTCGAGGGTCATCACGCAACCGCCGCCCACGAGCGCGGCCATAGACGTCAGCAGGCCGGTTCCGTGCATCTGGGGGCAGGCAGGGATGAGGCGCTGACCTGGCGTTGCGCGCACGATCTCGACATGCTCGGCGATCGTTGTCGGGACGACAGGCATCAGCGCTGGGTTCATCTGCGCAGCCCGCAGATCGTGTTGGCGCCACATCACACCCTTGGGCATGCCGGTCGTGCCGCCGGTGTAGATGAAGAAGAGGTCTTCGGGCGAACGCTTTATGTCGAGGTCAGCCGCGCCGTGCGCCGCGACGAACATTTCGTAATCTTGCGCGAAGGCCGGAAGGGACGTGTCGTCGACTTCGACCTGCAGCCAGGTTTTGACGCCCGGCAGGCGGTCGCGGATGGCGGCGACCAGCGGGGCAAACTCGCTGCCGTAGACGACGATGCGGGCGTCGGAGTTGTCGAAGATGTAGTGCAGTTCTTCGGCCTTGTAGCGGTAGTTCACGTTCACGTGGACGAAGCGGCCTTTGAAGCTTGCGATCGTCGCTTCCATGTATTCGGGGCGGTTGCGAATGAGGATCGCCAGTTTGTCGTCGGGCTTGTGACCGGCCTCGGTCAAGCCGCGCGCCAGCGCATTGGTGCGGCCGTGGAACTCGAGCCAGCTTGTCGTCTTGCTTCCGTGAGCCAAAGCTGGCGCGCCAGCGGGCACGACCTTTGCCACGGCGTCGATGATGTCGCCGTAGTTCCACACGCCCATGGACAGTCCTCCAATTTCTTTTGTGGCGAGCCTAGCTGAAATTGTCGGCGCCACAAGCGGCTGTTAGGTTCGAGCCATGAGCAACACGTTGCCCGAACTCGGGATTATCGAAGGTTATTTCGGCAAGCCGTGGAACTGGGTCGACCGGACCCACGTAATGCAGACGCTTGCCCCGCGCGGCTATCGCTTCTTCATCTATGCGCCGAAGGCGGACGAGCACCTGCGTCGCCGGTGGAAGGAGCCGCACCCGCGGGAGACGCAGGATGCGCTTGCGGCCTTTGCGGGATCCTGCCGTGGCGCGGGAGTGCGTTTTGGCGTGGGGTTGAGTCCGTTCGAGGTCTATCGGCACTTCGATGACGAGGCCCGCGCGACGTTGCGCACGCGGCTTGCTGCGCTGGAGTCGGTGGGGCTCGACGACCTTGCGATCCTGTTCGACGACATGCGCGGCGACATTCCCGATCTGGCGCAACGTCAGGCCGCCATCATCGGGTTCGTGGCAGGGTGCACAAAGGCTTCGCGGCTGATCATGTGCCCGTCATATTACACGGACGAAATCGTTCTCGACCGCGTGTTCGGTGCGCGGCCGGAAAACTATCTCGAAGACTTGGGTCGTCTGTTGGATCCGAAGGTGGAGGTTTTTTGGACGGGCGAAGAGGTGTGCGCGCGCGCGTTCTCGCCGGGGCATTTGCAGGATGTGGCGGGGCGGCTCGGGCGCAAGCCGTTTCTTTGGGACAATTATCCGGTCAATGACGGGCCGCGGATGTCGCAGTTTCTGCATGTGCGCGGGTTCACCGGACGGCCGGCATCGATGGCGGCGCATGTGTCGGCGCATGCGATCAATCCGGCACTGCAGCCGCACTTGAGTTTGATACCGGCGCTGACGCTCATCGACAGCTACACGCAGGGTGACCGGTATTGCTACATGGGCTCGTTTCGCAGCGCCGCGCGTTTGGTGATGGGCGACGAGGGCGCTCGGCTGATCGAGAACGACTTGCTTTCGCTGCAGGATGCTGGGCTTGCAAATCTGGGCGAGCGTGTCCAACGGCTACGGGCGAAGTACGCGGCGCAAGCCCATCCGGCGGCGAAAGAGGTGGTCGCTTGGCTTGATGGCAGGTACGCCATTACCAGTGCGGAGATGCTGACGAGTTAGCGGCGAAATTCGAACCGCGCGATTGCAGACGCGAACAGCATCAACAGCGTCACTGCAATGATGTGCGTGCCAAAGTCGACGGGATTCGTGCCGTGGGCGTGGACGAACTGCAGCAGCGTTGCAGCTAGTAGCGCCGCACCAAGTGTCGCCATCGCCATCACCCGGACCGCGTCGACCGCGAGGTGGCGGCGGAGGAAGACGTAGGTTGCCGCGGCTGTCGGCACTCCGACCGTCATGATGAAGATGAAGCAGTTGCTACTCGTGAAGATCGAGGTCGGCACGTATCCCAATTCGCCGACCTGCCGGTAGCACTCGAGGCCGCCGCCGACCAACCACAGGATGATGCCCGGCAAGGGGAGATAGGCCCATGCTTGCGGACGGCCGGGGACCGACAGCATCACGGCGGCGACGATCGCGCCTATTCCCGCGATTAGGGCTCCGACCAGCTCCAGCGCGAAGAGCGTGTTTGAAAGCTGCGCGATTGTTTCGCTCACGTGGCCGCCAAAGGCGGCGTAGGCAGCCATCGCGGCGATGATGGCAGTGAGCAACGCCGTCGCGCGTAGCACCGGCGACGCAAGGGGCTTTACGGGCTTTGCATCGCGGGAAAGTTCGTCGATGAGCTTCTCGGTGTCACGCATCGCCGCCACCCTTTAGCGTCGATTTAAGCGTCAGCATCGCGCGATGCAGCAGCGATTTCAGCGCAGGCACGGACTGTCCGCTGCGTTCGGACGCTTGTGCGAGCGAGAGTTCTTCGATCTTGAGCATGCGCACGGCCGCGCGCTGACTGGCGGGCAGAGATGCGAGCGNNGCGGGCAGAGACGCGAGCGCGGCGGCGACCTCGGCTTGGGTCTCGTGCCGCGCGTCGGCGCCCGCAGCGGCGTCGGGGATGTCCGTCAGCTGCGCGGGGGCTTCTGTTTCGACAGCGGCGCGGCGTTGCCGTGCACGCAGCGCGTCTATGGCGCGGGCCTTGGCGATCGCCGCGACCCATGGTTCGACTGGGCGGCCGGGTTCGTAGGTGTGGCGCACACGATGGAGGCTGAGCAGTGTCTCTTGGATGATGTCTTCGACCGCGCCCGCGTCGCGGTGGTACCGGCGCGCGATGACGCGCGCGAACACCGCCGCTTCTTTCAGGAACGCGGCGTAGGCTTGCCGATCACCGGACTGTGCCGCAGCGAGCAAGCGTTGCCAGCGGGCAGATGGCGTTTCGTTCACGTCATCGGCTTGCACGAGCGCCCAAATTCCCCTGAAGATAGCCGCGATCATCACGAAAGCCGACGCTTCGTCAATGGAGCTTGCTTTGAAGTGTGCCGAAGCCGGCGCCGTCGTCCGCATACGAGGATATTCGCTGAGGACACTTGGTTTGTTGCGCGGGATCACGTGTCTGTGACACCGCGAAACTTTTGGGCGGGGGCGGGCGAACTGCTCTTCGAGACCAAAGCCAAGGGAGCCTTTCTCATGAATTCTGCTGTTTCACGCCTTCTTGCCGTCTTCGCGCTTTGCGGGGCGCTGTTCTCGGCCTCGGCCGCGTCTGCCCGGGAAGCTGAGGTCTATACTGGCACCTTCTCGTCGTTGGCGGTCGGGGGATACGACACGGTTGCTTATTTCAAGGCGGGTCGTCCGGCTGCCGGTAACGATCAGTTCTCGACCCAGTACAAAGGGGCCACGTGGCGCTTTGCGTCGAAGGAGAACTTGGATGCGTTTGTTGCGAAGCCGATGGCGTATGCGCCGCAGTATGGCGGCTATTGCGCGTGGGCGGTTGCGCAGGGCTATACCGCCTCCGGCGACCCGCAGGTTTGGAAGATCGTGGGCGGCAAGCTCTATCTGAACTACGACCGGTCGGTGCAGGCGAAATGGGAGAAAGACATCCCCGGCTTCATCGCCAAGGGCGACCGGAATTGGCCCGGCGTATTGAACTGAACGCGCCGTCTATCGACACAATACCTTCCTTTAGCGGGCTTTGAGGGCGACCTTGGGGTCCGCAACACACGAGAGCTGCCATGGCCAAAGACCTCTTCGACCTCGACGTGACGACGGACCGGGCGGATACGCTTGGGGCTTACAACGTGTTTGCGGCCGATTGGATCGGCTATGGGCCGCGTGTGCGGTCTGTGTTCACGGCCGCGGATGCCGATGCCAACTGTGCGCTGGTCAATGCCAATGCGGCGGCGGTGCATATGGCGCTCGAAGCCGCGCCCAGTTTCAAGAAGGCGCGCGGGTATCTGCGGCGGGCGCGGAAGGTCGCAGGAGCGGCGACGCCGCGCGAGCAGGCGTTTGTGTCGGCGGTGGCCGATTGGTGGCGCGGCAACGCTCCCGGCGCGTTGAAGCGTTTGCGCGGGATCGTGGCCGAGTATCCGGCGGACATCGTGGCCGCCAAGTGGGCGCAGTATCTGGCGTTCAACATGGGCGACGCGCGCACGATGCTGGACGTGGCGAAAGCCATTTTGCCCACCCATGCGGAGACGGCGGCGGCGTGGAGCATGCTGGCGTTTGCGCACGAGCAGAACGATGCGATCGGTGTCGCCGAGGAGGCGGCCTACCGCGCACTTGAACTCAATCCGAGAGACCCTTGGGCGCAGCATGCGATTGCGCATGTTCTGGAGACGCGCGGGCAGGTCGATGCCGGCGTGCAATTCTTGACCAAGCACGCACCGGGTTGGTCCGACCGCAGCATCTTCGTGCGGGAACACAATTACTGGCACCTGATGCTGTTTCATCTGGAGCGCGAGGAGACGCAGCGTGCGCTGGAGATCTTCGACAGGCACCTGTGGGGCGAGTGGCGCGAGTTCGCGCAGGAGCAGATCGGCGCGATCTCCGCCCTGTGGCGGTTGGAGATGCGCGGTGCTGATGTCGGACGCCGCTGGGAGCCCGTGGTGGGCAAGGTGATCGAACGTTGGCACGAGCATATTCTGCCGTTCAACGATTTGCATTTCGTCTATGCGCTTGCGCGCGGGGGGCGCGTGCGGGAGGCACATGAGTTTCTGGCGTCGATGGTGCGGCATGGTGCGCAGGACGTGAGCGGCGTTTGGGAGTCGGTTGCGATCCCGTGCGCAACTGGTCTCATCGCCTATGCCTGCAAACGTTATGGCGAAGCGGCAGAGGCGATCGGACCGGTGCTGGCGCGGTTGCATCTCGTCGGCGGCAGCCACGCGCAGCGCGATGTGTTCGTGCAGACGTGGATCGATGCGAACTTGCGCGCGGGCCGTCACTCGGCGGTGGCGCACGTGCTCGACACGCGGGCGAGTGCCAGACCCAGAGAGGCTCGACACCTGATGCAATTGGTTGCTAAGGCTGCTTGATGGAAGCCATCTACTGGGTGTTGACTTGGGCGTGTCACAGGAAGTGCCGCCACTGCTACGATGACCGGTTCCGACCCTACGTGCGCGACGAGTTGAAGCGCGTCGTGGGTGAGGGGCAGCGTGCGTACCGCGCGATCCTGAACAACCTTCCGGACGATATGAGCTTTCGCGACCCTAAGGCGGGTGCGCGTAAACGCAGTCTGCTGGTACTCGCAGGCGGCGAGCTCTTGATCGACGGCGTGCGGGAGGAGCTGTTCTATCCCGCGCTCGAGGCGATCAAGGAGCGTTGGGGCGCCCGCGCGCCGTACGTTTCCGTTCAGACAACGGGCGATGTGCTGACGCCGGATCGGATCGAGGCGATGCTCTCGCGGGGCGTGCGCACGATCGCGGTGGCGTCGATCGACGACTATCACGTCGGCCTTGAGGGCGAGAAGAAGTTCGCCTTCATGGACGACATCCGCGCGATGATGGCGCCGTTCGGGGCGAANNCGTTCTTCCTGTTCTTCGGCGCGCAGCCGGAGCTTTGGATCGGCGAGCTGTGGCCGCGCGGACGGGCGTGGGCGAACGGGCTTTCCAATGCGACCTACGAAACGAACTTTTGCGCGCGTTGGAGCGGCGGCAAGAATTTTATGAACCACGGCGAGGCGGGTTCCGAAGTTGCCATCGAGCCTGACGGTTCGGTCTATCCGTGCTGTCTGAAGACGAAGGCGCCGCTCGGCAATCTCACCGAGGAGCGGCTTACCGATATCCTCGACAGTCTCAAAGGCCATTCCGCATTCGAAGCGATCAACCGGGGCGATCCGGAAGCGATGGGGCTTTCGGCCGGCTGGTCGCGCGAAACCTACCGCGAGGCGTCGATGCAAACCGATCCCAAAGGCCGAACGGTCGGCAATGTGTGTCTGGGTTGCGACGCGTTCTTCGAGAAGCACCTGAAAGGCGAGATCGAACGATTGCGCGCGGCGCGCCTAGCCCACCGCGAACATGCCGCGCAGGATTAGCTCGGCGGTCGCCGGATCCATCGTCGACACGTCCTTGAACAGCGCGAGCGCGAAGCTGCAGGCGACCTTCGCCTCTTCAGCATTGGCGGGCGGGCGTTTGCCGCCGGCGACCTCGGCCGCATTGCCGGTGAGGAGCGGCGCGTGGCGCTGCGCGAGTGCGGCGATCGCCGCGTCAGCCTTCGGCTTGTCGAAGACGACGATCGTCGGACCGGCGTTCGTTACAAGAGCGTTCAGCGCGACGAGTTGTTTTTCCTGACCTTCCTTGCCGATCACGGCGTTGAGGCGGCTTGTGGGCAACGGCTTGCCGTACGATGCGCCGAACTGGTGCAGGACGCAGGCTTCGGGATCCTTTGCGTTCATCATGTCCAGTACCTCGGCCATGGTCTTGGCGAAAAGCATCAGGTCTTGTGCGCGGGCGCGAGGGAGATAGCGACCCATGGCTTCGCCGATGACTTCGGCGCCGATGCCGCCGGACGATTCAAGCAGTTCCTTCGCGCCGCCCTTTTCAAAGGCCGCGCGCGCTTTGTCCTTGAAGCGTTGTTCGACGGTCGGATCGTCCTTGAAGATGCGCTCGAGGGCCGGGATCTTCTTTATCTCGGCCTTGATCTGAGATTCGTAGAGCGAGTCGAATTGGCTGCCGCGCAATGACGGGCCGAGATAAGCCTCGATCTGCGGCTGGATCACGGGCCTTGCCAAAGTCGCGCCCGCAACGGCAAGCCCCACGACGAGCGCAGTGCGAACGGCGGTCGAACCGAAGAACCGGCTGATCAAACCGCCGAGACCTCCGCCTATGCCGCCGCCTATGGCTGCGGCGATGATCGCTACCCAATCCATGATGTTCTCCGACGACGTGCGCTATCATTGGGGTTGGGAGGGGCACTGGCAAGGCGCCGCGGACCCGTGCTCCCGCGGCTCTTGGCCGTGTCTCGGGTGGGGTGCTAGCGTTCGCGTCATGACACGGGATATGTGGAAACCGATTGCACTCTATGCGCTCGCCTTGGCGGTGGGGGCGTTCGTGCTGCAGTGGCTGCAATATCAGTACGTGGCGCGGATGTTTGCGCCGGAGATTTACATCGCGCTGATCGCGCTGGCGTTCACGGGGCTTGGGATTTGGGCAGGGTACCGGTTGACGCCGAAGACTGTCGCTGGGCCGTTCGAGCGGAATGAGGCCGGCATCAAGGCGCTGGGGCTGACCGAGCGGGAACTGACCATGCTGGAGCGGCTGGCCGCAGGGGACGCGAACAAGGAGATTGCACGGGCGCTCGACATTTCCCCGAACACGGTCAAGACGCATATCGCGAACCTGTTCCAGAAGCTTGAGGTGCAGCGGCGGACGCAGGCGATCCAAAAGGCGCGGGAGTTGCGGTTGATTCCCTGACCTCACCCTTATGGGTGCATTCAGCTGTGGGAAGCGAACGAATAGGCCTCGCCCGACCGGCCGATTTCCGCCAAATCACCCTTTCGGGCGATACATTTTCCGCGCATTCGCCGGTAACTCAGACAGCCTCGACAACGCCCATCGGAGGCAACAGTTCACATGACCAACATCATTTTCCTGTTCGGCACGTTAGCCGGGCTCATCATCATCGGCGTCACGCTCGCCATGATCGCCGCCTCGGGTGGCCAGATGGAGATGAGCGAGCATTCTCATCTCGTCGGCTACTCGATCATGATCGTGGCGCTGACCATGATCTTCTTCGGGGTGAAGCGCTACCGGGACCGCGAATTGGGCGGGGTGATCAAGTTCCTGCCGGCGCTGTTCATGGGGCTTGCGATCTCCGTGGTGGCGGGGGCGATCTACGTGGCCGGGTGGGAGGTCTATATGGCCGCGACCGGGGGCACGTTCATGGACGCCTATATCACCCACGTGGTGGACGGCGCGCGGGCGAAGGGCATGGCGCAGGCCGAGCTCGACAAGATGATCGCCGAGATGAATGCGTTCAAGGTTCAGTACGCGAACCCATTGTTCCGCATGGCCATCACATTCGTGGAGATTTTCCCGGTCGGAGCGATCATCGCGCTGATCTCGGCGGCGTTGCTCAGCAATCCGAAAGTGCTGCCAGCGCGCGCGTGATTGAGGAGGTAAAGCACTCGCATGACCAACATCATCTTCCTGTTCGGCACGATCGCCGGGCTGATCGTCATCGGCATCATCGCGGCGACGATCCATTTCGGGATCGGGGATCACTCCGAACTCTTCGGTTACAGCGTCATGATCGTGGCGCTGACCATGATCTTCTTCGGGGTGAAGCGATACCGGGACCGCGACCTTGGTGGGGTGATCAAGTTCGTGCCCGCGCTGTTGATGGGGCTTGCCATCGCGGTTGTGGCGGGCGCGATCTACGTGGCCGGGTGGGAGGTCTATATGGCCGCGACCGACGGCACGTTCATGCAGGCTTACATGGACAAGTACATCGAGGGCGAGAAGGCGAAGGGGCTTAGCGGCCCGGCGCTCGACAAGCTCGTCACCGAGATGAACGAGATGATGACCGCGTACAACACGAACATGGCGTTCCGGATGGGGATCACGTTCATGGAGATCTTCCCGGTCGGCGTGATCATGGCGCTGATCTCGGCGGCGTTGCTCAGGATGCCGAAGTTCCTGCCGGCGCGGGGGTAAGGCTCACCCGGGAGCGCG
>CXWJ01005182.1_pt1 | contig 21602 bp, 24 predicted proteins | sample 590841 | NCBI WGS metagenome assembly CXWJ01 (sample SAMEA3498367, study PRJEB10139) | wastewater metagenome | biome: wastewater treatment plant; material: activated sludge | place: Austria | collected 2015-01-21 | reverse complement strand
TAAGGCAACGTGCGGCGGCTCAACTCAGGCTGCCGCGCACAATTCGCTCAAGCGCGGTGATAAGGATGTCCTGCAAGGATCGTCACTGCGCGAAAGAGTTGCTCCGCTAGCATGGTCCGCACCAACAGGTGCGGCCATGTCTGCGTCCCGAATGCGAGTGTCATCTGCGCGCGCCGTTTCACGTCGTCGGGCAGGCCGTCGGGTCCGCCGACTACGAACAGCGCGCGCGCTTCGCCGACGTCGCGCCACCGTGCGATCTGCTTTGCGAAGGCCTCACTGGTGAGCGACGTGCCGCGTTCGTCGAGCGCGACGAGCAACACGCCGCCCGCGCACGCGTCGATCAAGCGCTCGGGCTTACGCTCGTCCCATTCGCTGAGCACGAACGAACTCAAGCCCAGCGCCCGCCCGGTGTCCCGCGCGCGCTGCAAATAGCCGGTTGCAAGTTCTGTTTCCGGCGCGCCTTTCGCCCGGCCGCCGGCTAAGATATCGAGCGCGAGCGCCAATCGCGTCTCTAGACGGCTTGGGCGGCAACGGCCCCGTCGCCCCACATTTTCTCGAGATTGTAGAAGGCGCGCACTTCCGGACGAAACACGTGCACGATGATGTCCATGGCGTCGACCAGCACCCAGTCGCCTTGCGGCAGACCTTCGGCGCGGCCCACGACGCCGTGCTTCTTCAACGTCTCCGTCAGATGCTCGGCGATCGCGCTCACGTGCCGGTTCGAGCGCCCGGACGCCACGACCATGAAGTCGGCCATGGGGCTCTTTCCGGTGAGGTCGATGGCGACGATACTCTCCGCCTTGTCGCTGTCGAGCGACTTCAGCACGATGTCGAGCAGCTTCTGGGAAGCTTCCGGTGCGCGCTTTTGCGACTTCGGCGCTGCCGCTTTCTTCGCCGGTGCTTTACGCTTCGGCGCGGTGACTGGTGACTTCGCCCGCGAAGTGCGGGTCGTACGCTTGGCGGTCAGTGGTGCACTCCTTCGGTTGCCGGGCTGAGCGGGCGACGCCAATCCTTGGGCAGCCAAAACGCTTGCACCGTCTGGACCAGAGCCGACATCCTCGTGTTCGAGAAAGACCCGCCGTCGAAGCATCAGCCTCGACGTCAAACGCTAACACAGTTCGGGTGACGGCACGATGAACAATCCTGCGAGAATTCGACCAAAGTGAACGCAATTGGCCCTGATTTCAGCGGAAAATAGGTCGGCAAGGCACCCTTACCGCCACACGCCGCGGTTGCGCAGTGCGGTCGCGGAGGTCGGATCGAGCCGCTCGCGCAGGAACGTCCACGCCGGCGGCGGCAGATCGGCAAGTGTCGCCGCGTTCTTATCGTCGATCCGCGCATCATCCAGGAATTGCGCCGCCGGGCTCGCGAGCGCCCGGACGGTAAAGCGCGGGCGGGCGACAACGGCGATCGGCAGAAGATTCGCAATCGCCTTCCACCGCCGCCAGAGATGGAACGAAGCTAAACTGTCGCCGCCCATCAACCACACGAAATGCGCTAGTGGAAATCTCGCTTTCAATGCCTCGAGCGTGTCGATCGTGTACTGGGTGCCGAGCATCGTCTCCGCGGCACTCACGTGAATGTTCGGATGCGCAGCCACCGCGCGCGCCTTTGCAAGCCTGCGCTCAAGCGACGCCATGGCGGTAGCGCTCTTCAACGGATTCTGCGGCGACACAAGCCACCACACCGCATCGAGTTTCAGCCGCCGGATCGCAATCAAACTGATGTGCCGGTGGGCCTGATGTGCCGGATTGAACGACCCGCCCAAGAGCCCGATCCGCCGGCCGTCCCGGGCGAGCGCCGCGACCGGAGGCGGCAACGCATCAGGGTCGTGTCTGACCATTGCCCCGCACGACATATTTGTAGGTGGTGAGCTCACGCGCGCCGACCGGCCCGCGCGCATGCAAGCGCCCTGTCGCGATCCCGATCTCAGCGCCGAGCCCGAACTCTGCGCCGTCCGCAAACTGCGTCGAAGCGTTGTGCAACACGATCGCGCTGTCGACTTCGCGTAGAAACGTCTCTGCCGCCGCCTTGTCCTCCGTGACGATGGATTCCGTATGCGCCGATCCGTACTTGGCGATATGCGCGATCGCGGCATCGACACCTTCGACAACCTTCACCGCGATAATTGCGTCGAGATACTCCGTGTGCCAGTCGTCATCTACAGCCGCTTCGACGCGTGGATCGACGGTCTGCACGATGCGGTCGCCCCTGACTTCGCATCCGGCATCGATAAGCGCGAGCACCAGTGGTCGAAGCAGTCGCCCCGCGCCGGCCGCGTCGATCAGCAGAGTCTCGGCCGCTCCGCACACCGACACGCGCCGCATTTTTGAATTCAGTACGATGTCGAGCGCCTTTTGCAGATCCGCCGCCTTATCGACATAGACGTGGCAGTTGCCTTCAAGATGCGCCAGCACGGGCACCCGCGCGTCCTTCGTCACGCGTGCGACCAAGCTCTTGCCCCCGCGCGGAATGACGAGATCGATGTTGCCCTCAAGCCCTGCAAGCATCTTGCCCACAGCAAGCCGGTCCGCCGTCGGCACGATCTGCACGGAATCCTTCGGTAAGCTCACGCGCTCCAGCGCCTCGCCGATCGCCGTTTGGATTGAGCGCGCCGAACCCAGTGCCTCCGATCCGCCGCGCAGGATCACGGCGTTGCCCGACTTCACGCAAAGCGCCGCCGCATCCGCCGTCACGTTGGGCCGGCTCTCATAGATTATGCCGATGACCCCGATCGGCACGCGGACACGCGCGATTTTCAGCCCGTTCGGCCGTGTCCATTCCGCTTCTGCGTCGCCGATAGGATCGGGCAGCCACGCCACAGTTTCGATCCCCTTCGCCATCGCTTTGACGGCGTCGGAGGACAGTTTCATCCGGTCGATAAACGCGGCGCTTAGCCCGGCGGCCTTCGCAAGCTCGATGTCGCGCGCATTGGCCGCCAAGATCTGCTTTTCGCAAGCCGTGATCGCCTTCGCCATCGCGACGAGCGCGCCTGCGCGCTGGCTCTTGTCCGCCTTCGCGAGCACGCGCGAGGCTGCGCGCGCGGCGCGCCCCATACGCGTCATCAGTTCGTCGACGTCTTCTGCATGCGGCGCATTCATCAGCGCACCAGCGCCATGTCGTCTCGGTGGATCATCTCGGCGCGTCCACGGTACCCGAGGATGGCTTCGATTTCACGGCTTTTCGCCCGCACGATCCGTCGCGCGTCGTCCGCACCGTAGGCGACAAGTCCGCGCGCGACTTCCCGGCCCGTCGAATCCTTAACGACGACGCAGTCGCCGCGCTCGAACGCACCGTCCACCGCAACGACCCCGGCGGGCAGCAAGCTCTTGCCTTGGCCGAGCGCCATCACAGCGCCCGTATCGATGACGATGCTGCCGGCGGCCTTCAGCGTTCCCGAGATCCACCGCTTCCGTGCGGCCGCGGGTGACGCCGACGCGAGGAACCACGTGCAGCGCGCGCCTTCTTGGATCGCCTTCAAGGGCGGCTGCAACCCGCCGTTTGCGATCACCATATTCGCGCCTGCATCCGTCGCAATCCGCGCCGCCATGATCTTCGTCGCCATGCCGCCCGATCCCATATCGGAACCCGCGCCGCCGGCCATCGCGTCGATCTCCGGCGTTATCGCGGGCACCTCCGCAATGAACCGCGCGCTTGCATCTGTGCGTGGATTGGCGCTGTAGAGCCCGTCGATGTCGGACAGCAGCACCAGACAATCCGCCTCAATCATGCCGGTCACGCGCGCGGCCAGGCGGTCGTTGTCGCCGAAGCGAATCTCGGCGGTCGCCACCGTATCGTTCTCGTTGATAACGGGCACCGAGCCCAACGAGAGCAATGTCTTAAGCGTTGAGCGCGCGTTCAAATAGCGCCGCCGGTTTTCCGTGTCGCCGAGCGTCAACAGCACTTGAGCGACGGTCAGACCGTGCGCAGCCAGCGCCTCGCTCCACGCGCGTGCGAGCGCGATCTGCCCGACCGCAGCGGCGGCCTGCGCATCCTCGAGCTTCAAGGCGCCTGAAGCGAGCCTTAAGGCTCGCCGCCCGAGCGCGATCGCCCCCGACGACACGAGAACTACGTTTTGGCCCCGCGCCCTGGCGCGCGCCACGTCGGCCGCAAATGCGTCGAGCCAGTCGCGCTGAATCGCGCCCGTCGCCGCGTCCACCAAGGTTGAAGATCCGATTTTGACGACGATTGTTTTGGCGGATGTGAGCTTGCCGCTCACGGCGTCCACCCGCGCTCGGTCGGAAGCCCCTCCGGATCGTCCTGCCGCTCGATCAGACGCACCCCATCGGGGTCGGAACGAAACGCCGCCGGATTGTCGCGCCGGTGATAGGCAAGCGCGACAGCAATTTCGCGCAAGACTTCATTCACGCCTTCGCCCTGTTCGCCCGACATCATCATGGCGTTGACGCCGGCGACTTCCGCGAGTGCGCGTCTTTTGCGTTCGACGTCGCCGCTGTTCATCAAGTCGGCTTTGTTCAGCACCAAGATCTCGAGCTTGTTCTCGAGCCCCTGCGCATAAGCCTCGATTTCGCGGCGCACGGTGACATAGGCGTTCGCGATCTCCTGCGCCGACAGCCCGCCGTCCACGAGATGAAGTAGAACGCTGCACCGCTCGGCATGCCCCAAGAACCGGTCGCCCAATCCGACGCCTTCGTGTGCGCCCTCGATCAGTCCCGGAAGGTCGGCGATAACGAACTCCATCCCGTCGATCGCGGCAACGCCGAGCTGCGGGTGAAGCGTGGTGAATGGATAATTGCCGATCTTTGGCCGCGCACTGGTGACAGTCGCCAGGAACGTCGACTTGCCAGCGTTCGGCTGCCCGATAATCCCGACATCGGCGATCAGCTTCAGGCGCAGCCAGATCGTCTTCTCTTCGCCTTCGGTCCCGGGCGTCGATTTGCGTGGCGCGCGGTTGGTCGCGCTCTTGAAGTGCGCGTTGCCAAGCCCGCCCTCGCCGCCGCGTGCGATAATGAACTCCTCGCCCGGCCGCGTGAGGTCGGCGAGCAGCGTCTGATTGTCTTCCGCGAAAATCTGCGTGCCGACGGGCACCTTCAGCGTCACGTCCTCGCCGCCCGCGCCGGTGCGGTTCGAGCCCATGCCGTGGGTGCCCTTCTTCGCCTTGAAGTGCTGCTGGTAGCGGTAGTCGATCAGCGTGTTCAGATTGTTCGTCGCCTGCAGGATCACATGTCCGCCGCGCCCGCCGTTACCGCCGTCGGGTCCGCCGAATTCGATGAATTTCTCGCGGCGAAAGCTCACGCAGCCCGCGCCACCGTCGCCGGCTTTGATGAAGAGCCTAACCTGGTCCAAAAACTTCATGGCGCCACGAGAACAGGGGTTGCTTGCTCACCCGCCGCCGCCAATCCCCAAAGGCGCAGCTTGAGCACCCCTCTAAGTAGTACGAACAAGCGAAATTCGCGAGTCTGTTTTAACCGTCAAGGTGAAGGCGCAGGCAGGTTTTGCGCCCGCCCGCGCCAAAAGACTCACGAAGCCGCCATTTCGCAGCTGCGGCCGCCTGTCAGTGCCAGCCAGCGCTCCCGCGGCAGCACCATATCGAGACACTTCACCTTGCAGCCGAGCGCGAGCGACGGCCGCATGGTCTCCTTCGTATAGCGAAAGCCGAGCTTGGTGAGGATCGCCCCCGACGCGTGATTGTCCGGGTAATGGCCTGCCACGATCCTGTCGAGTTTGAGCGCGTCGAACGCGTGGTCGCGCAGCGCGCGCGCGGCCTCGCTCACATACCCGCGATTCCAGTAGGGCTCGCCCAGCCAATACCCCATCTCCCAGTCGTCGTGATCGCGCACGCCCACGCCGATCCCGCCGATCAACTCGCCGTCAAGCGCGATGACGAGGGGCACGGTCTTGCCCCCTGCCCAAAGCCCTTCTTGCAAGCCGAGCCATGTTTCAGCGGCCGCGTCCGTGTACGGAAAGGGCATCGTCGAGAGGTTCTTCGCCACGCGCCAATTGTTGGCGAGCGCGATGAGGCGTACGCGGTCGCGTGCCTCAAACGGCCTCAACTCCAAACGCTCGGTCACAATCGGTTCGAACTTCGCCACGACACGTCTCTCCAACGCGAGGGAGAAAAAAAGAGGGAGATGGCGGACCATCTCCCTCATAAACCTTGGACCGCCATCCCGTTTTAGTCCGGGTGCGGTCGATATGTGGACCGTCCCTTATGCGTTCGCCGCCGCCGGCTTTACCCAAATGACTTGGCGGCCGCGGCCATCGAGCTTGAAGCCGACATGACCCGGAACAAGCGCGTACAGCGTGTGATCGCGGCCCATGCCAACGCCCGCGCCCGCATGGAACTTCGTTCCGCGCTGACGAACGATGATGTTGCCCGGAACCACGGCCTGGCCGCCGAACAGCTTCACGCCGAGATACTTTGGATTCGAATCGCGTCCGTTGCGTGACGAACCGCCGGCTTTTTTGTGTGCCATGACGCCTTACCCTTTGATGGCCGTGATCTTCACCGTCGTCAGGTCCTGACGGTGGCCGCGCGTACGGTGGTAGTTCTTGCGACGGCGCTTCTTGAAGACCTTGATCTTGTCGCCGCGTGAGTGATCGAGAATCTCGGCCTCGACCTTGGCGCCGCTCAGCACCGGCTTGCCCACGGTGGCTTTGCCGCCATCGACGAGCATCAGAACTTCACCGAGCGACACTTTCGCGCCCTTCTCGCCCGCCAAGCGGTCGATGGTGAGTTCGTCGCCCTGCGCGACCTTGAATTGTTTGCCTTGGGCCTTGATGACCGCGAACATTTGAATTCGTCTTTCGTCTGCAATTGATCAGGGCGGCCGCCGGTGCGAAAACCAGCGCCGCCCAAGAGGGGCGCACTTATGATGATGGCGCGAAGGCCTGTCAAGCCGGAAAGCCTTGGAATTCGGCCAGTTTCATGAACTACCGCCACGCTTATCACGCCGGAAACTTCGCCGATGTGCTCAAGCACGCCGTGTTGGCGTGGGTGGTGCGCTACCTGCAGCAAAAGGAAGCACCCTTAAGCCTGATCGACACCCACGCGGGTGCCGGCGTTTACGACCTGACCGGTGTAGCGGCCGGGAAGACGGGCGAGGCTAAGGACGGAATCCTCCGCCTCGGCACCACAGGGGGGCCGGCCGCGCTCCAGCCCTACCTGCAGGTCGTACGTGAAATGAACAGCCAAGAGGTTAAATCCTATCCTGGTTCGCCGGCCCTGATGCTGGCGCTGGCCCGTGCGCAAGACCGCGTCTTTGCCTGCGAACTTCACCCGGAAGACAGTGAGGCGCTACGCCGCTCGCTGGGCGCCGACCCGCGCCTGCGCGTGGCGACTGGCAACGGCTACGAATGCCTGCAGACGCTGGTTCCGCCGCGCGAAAAGCGCGGCCTCGTGCTGATCGACCCGCCGTTCGAACAAATCGACGAATTCGAACGCCTGGCCCGCGCGTTCATCGCCGCACACCGCAAATGGCCGACCGGCGTTTACGTGCTCTGGTTCCCGCTGAAGCACCCCGGCGAACTCGACCGCTTCCAGGCCGAACTCCTCAGTGCCGGCATCAAGAAGCTGACCCTCGTAACGCTCGACGTCGCAAGGCCCGAGGGATTGAGCAGGACCGGCCTCGTCCTCTGCAACGCGCCGTTCACGTTCGGTGCCGAATGGAGCCCTGCCCTCGCGTGGCTCGCTGAAAAACTCGCGCAAGGACAGGGCGCCCGCGCCGAAATCGTGGCCTTAACCGGCGACTAGCGCCTTTCTTGCAGCCGAAAGCCTCCTCGGGTATTCATCCCGCCCTTCTTGGGACCACACCCGCAACTGGAATACGGATGGGTGGCAGAGTGGTCTATCGCACCGCACTCGAAATGCGGAGTACGGCAACGTACCGTGAGTTCGAATCTCACCCCATCCGCCACACCTCGTGCTCAGCGCAGCCCCGCTGCGCGCACCGCATCGATCACGGCCATCGACTTTACCGGATCGTCGCCCGCCAGCGGAAACGGCGCACCGTCGAGCAGCGTCGCCGCGACCGCCTCAAGTTGTGCCGCGAACGTCGAGGGACCTTCGAGAGTCTCGGAACGCACGTTGCCGCCGAGATCGACGTCGAGTTTGTGCCCCATGTGCGGGGCCAACGGGTTCAGGACTTTGATGGCACCGCGCTCGCCAGTGACGGTCAAGAGTGCGGCAAACGCATCGCCGTCCATGCGGCACGCAACATTGGCCATTGCACCGCCTGGGAAGCGCAACACCGTGCTTGTCTCGGCATCGACGCCGTCCACCATCCGCATCGAAGCCTGTTCGACGACCGGTTCCTCGCCCGCCGCCACGCGCACCCATTGCAGCGGATAGCACCCGAGGTCCATCAACGCCCCGCCGCCGAGATTCACGTTCCAGCGAAACTCGTCTGGCATCTTCGCGATCGGCGCATGAAAGGCAGCGTCGAGCGACACGATCCGGCCCAACACGCCACTGCGGCAAATGTCGACGATCCGATACCACAGCGCGTGGTGCCGGTAGTGGAACGCCTCGAACACAAGTCGCCCCGCGCGGCGTGCCGCAACAAGCACCGCTCGCGCCTCGTCAGCGTTCATCGCAAACGGCTTTTCGACAAGCACATGCTTGCCCGCCTTAAGCGCCTTCATCGCGACAGCGGCATGAACCGCAGGCGGCGTCGCCACATAAACGAGATCGATTGCCGGATCGCCGATCAGCGCATCGTATGAGGCATGAACGTTCGCAATCCCATGTGCCGCCGCGAAAGTTTGCGCCCGCTTGGGATCGCGCGCCGCGATGGCGGCGACGTGCACGCGCGGCACTTCGCGCGCGGGTGCCACCATCGCATAAACCGCAACGCGCGCAGCGCCGACAATGCCGATGTTGATGGACAAGGCGTACGCTCCCGGCGCCACAAAGGGCGTGGATCACGCTACCGCCAAAATTTCTAGAAGATCAGCGAAAAGACGAAGTAAACGCCGGCCCAAGACGCAGCCGCGAGCGTGATCCATGCCGGGATGCTCCACTGCAACGGCACGACGTCCTGTTCCGGTGCCGCGAACGCGTCGACCGTCAAAGGCAACTTGGACCTGAAGTGGATATTGCTCATCCCGCACCATTCTTCTTTGTCGTGATTCGTATGCTCGAATCATCGGTGCACGGATTTTACCAAACGCGAGGCACTACAAGTAGCGTTCGAACCGTCCGCCCCCGGACGATTTGGTAGGGGTCCACAGCTTTAACGTGAAAGTGCCTACCCCCGGTTGGTGTCAGTTGAACGTGATCAGCGCGGACCCGACTGCAAAGCTCGCGCCGAACCCGATCATCAGCGCGTTGTCGCCCATCTTGGCCTTGCCTTCGGCGATCAGCTGATCGAGCAGCAATGGAATGCTGGCACTCGAAGTATTGCCCGTCTCGGCAAACGACGCACAGAGCTTCGACGGGTCGATCCCGGCCGACTTACACGCCGGAATGAGGATGCGGGTGAGATTGGCTTGATGAGGGATCAACCAATCGATCTGATGCCCATCGTTCTGATAGCGGTGAATCTCGTCGACCAGAATGCGCGTCGCCCCGACCGCCACCGGCGGCCCCGCCATGTACCACCGCACGTCCTGCGGCACTTCAAGCGCGGGGTTGCTCGCCTGCATGCCGGCGCCCTTGATCAGTCCGATGGTCCCGGCATCGATCATCGACGTTGCGCGCGTAACTTTGATCGTGGCGAGACCCTGCGCTCCCGCTTCCAGCAGCACTCCGGCTGCCGCATCGCCGAACAGGGTCGAGATCCCGAACGCCTTCGGGTCGTATGCGATACAGCGCGACGAAAACTCAATCGCCAAGCACGCCACCCGCCGGTATCCCATGGCCTGCACCAGGCTCTTGCCGACCGTCAGCGCGTACATGAACCCCGTGCAAGCGTTGCTCGAAATGTCGAGCACGAACGGGTGCGCCAGCGCCCCATGCCGCTCGCGCGCGCCCGCCACGACCTGCTGCGAGATGCCCGGAAATCCTTGCGTCGACGAGGACGATACGATGATCGCGTCCAGCGTCGCCCACGTGGTGTCGTCCATCATTTTCTCGAGCAACGCGAGCGCGACGTCGACCGGCGTCTCCTCAGGTGCAAAGAACCGCCGCGCGCGCAAGCCCGTCTTCTGCTCGATGATCTCGGCGCGCTGCCGTGCAGTCTCCTCCGCCGCCGCGTCGCGCACATTGCGCGAATGCGCGCCGTCGATCAGCCGCTGACAGATGTCCCGGTTGGTGACGACGATCTCCGGCAAAATGCTCGCCGTCGCGACAATGGAAACGTCCTGCATGCGAACCCCCGTACTTAAACCCTACTATCGGAAACGGGCAGGGCGCTTGTCCAGGAAAGCTTCGACCGCCTCTTTGTGTTCGGGCAACGCCCAACACGCGCGCAAGTAGTCCGTCTCCCGCTTTTGCGCGAGTGTCATATCTTGTTCACATGCATTCTTGGTTAGCAGGTCCTTCGTCATGCGAAGCATCGGATCGGGATTGGCCGAAATCGCCTTGCCGATCTCGAACGCCTTGGGCAGCAACGCCTCCGGCGACGTGACATGGTTGGCAAGCCCCATCTCGACCGCCTCGCGCCCGTCGATCAGGCGCCCGCTCAGCATCAGGTCGCTGGCTTTGGCAAAGCCCACCCGGCTGACTAAGAAGTGCGACGATGCCAACTCCGGCACGATACCCATCTTGACGAACACGAGGCCAAGCTTCGCCGCCTCCGATACGACGATGATGTCGAACGGCAAGATCATCGTCACGCCGATCCCGACCGCGGGCCCGTTCACCGCCGCGATCAACGGTTTCGACGAGCGCACCAGTGAAATCCAGTCGAGTCCCGACGATAGCCCGCCCATACCGCTCGCCGTGTTCTCGCCCGGATCGCGTCCGTCCAACCGGGACTTGAACGTCTGCTCGATATCGGCGCCTGCGCAAAATCCACGCCCTTCGCCGGTGACGACGATGGCCCCGATCCCGCGATCGTTGTTCGCGCGGGCGATGGCATCCGCCATCTCTTGGCTCATCTGCGGCGTCCATGCGTTCAGCCGCTCTGGCCGGTTCAACGTGATGAGTCCGATGGGCGCCTGGGTCGTGTAGCGAATTGTGCTGTAGGTCATGTGAAAAGGCTCACTGTCGTTCTTGAACGACAGTGAGCCCTCAACACTTCGATTGACAAGTGCGGCTGTTATGCCGCGGCCGGCACCATGCTGCCGTTGCCGTTACGCCATTCGACCGGCACGGCAAAATAAGTCGTGGGCTCGCCGATCTTCAACCGCGCCCGCGCGCTCTCCAGCTGTTCGGACAGAAGCGCGATATAGTCTTCGCCAGGCAGCCACGCGGCCTTGGCCCCATTGCGATAGGCCTGCCAAACCGCCTTGAGCATCGGTTGGCTGGGCAATTCCTTCTTGAGCTTCAGCGCACCGACCAAGCCGATGAATCCGAACCCGAGTGATTTCGTCTGCGCATAAGAAAACGCGACGAGACACGTTTCGCCGATCGCATCGCGCCCATAACCCGTCAGCACGTGCCACAGATCGTGCACGTCGCGCAGGCGACGGCCGTACCACGCGAACGGGTGAGACCGCTCGACGTCCTGGTTGCCCGCACGCATACTCTCGTCGATCAAGCCTTGCGCGGAAATGTTCTCGCTCGTCGTGAAGGTCAGATAAGCGCGCCCGACACTGCCCGCAGGCAAGCTTTCCAGGAACACGCGATCCGACAAAATCTTGGCCAACTCCTCGCGCCGATAAGCGATCGCGCCGCCATTGGGCGTCTCAAGCAAGCGCGCATACCCGTTCGGGATCGATTTGCCCGAAAGCGCCCGCATGATTTCGAACACCTGCACGGTGTCCTCTTTGTCCTTGAGCAGCTTCCCGATCGCACGAAGCGCTGTCAGCGGCCGGTACCCCAGCTTCTCGAACGGCACGCCGTTAGAAGCGGCTGTTTCTTTTTGATAGGTCGGGGCGGTGCCCATGAGGATGCGTCTCCGTCAGCTTGACTTCGGTATAGCCGCAAACTGACAAATTGTCATTCTTCGCCTGATTTCAAGCCTGCGTCAGCGCGTCGCCCGCCGCTTTGGCTGTAGCAAACACGTCATCCACCCGTGGCAGCCGCGCCTCATTGCCCAAGAACTGGACACCGTATGCCGAGGCAGCCCGTGCAAAACGGAAGCAAAAGTCCCAACTCTGCTGTGGCCGGCTCAGCCGCGCATAGACGTAGGCCCCGTGAAACAGATCGCCAGCGCCGTTCGTATCGATCACTCGATCTCCCGGCACTTTGATCGCCGCCAGCCGGCGCGCGGCTCCTGCGCCCTCATACCAAAGCAATCCTCGCTCTCCTTGCGTGACGCCTCCGACCTTCACGCCATTCCCGCGTAGATGATCGAGCGTGCCTTCGGCCGAGCGTCCCAGCTGCTCGCAAAACCGTTCGCTCACGATCGCGACATCGATGAGCGGCAACAACTCCGTCGTGTTCGAACGGACCCCCCCGCCGTCAAGCGACACGAGAATCCCACGCTCGCGCGCGGTCTTCGCGTAGGCGATCGCGGCATCGCCTTGATGGCCGTCGAGATGCAGCAGGCGGCATCCGTCTAGGTTCAGCGTCGGAAACGGGTGCAGATAGTTGTCGTCGCGGCAACGCACGATCGCGCGCTTGCCATCGTTCGGCATGATGAAGGAGAGCGACGATCGCGCAACCTTCCGTCCATGCACCGAAATCCGATATTCGCGCGCCATGTCCAGGAACATGCGCCCCAGCCAATCGTCGGCCACGGTCGTCAAAAGGTCGGGGACGACGCCGAGCTTCGCGCATGCAAACGCCGCCGTGACCGCGTTGCCGCCGAACGCAACCGCATAATCCTTCGCGACGGTCTTCTCGTCGCCTGAAGGAATCTGATCGGTCAGGAAAGTGATGTCGACGTAAGTGTGCCCGATAAACAGCGCTTGCACGTAGGACTCCCGCGGCAACTCGCAAACCCCTAGCATGCCTGAAACGCCCTTGAGGACCGATGAAGAACGAACGCACCTACCGCTGGGCCGATCCCGCCGAAATCTTGGAGGCGGGTCAGGGCCGCTCCGGCATGGACCTCTTGCGCCTCATGGCCGAAGGCAAGGTGCCGCCGCCCCCCGTCGGGAGCCTGATCGGCGTGACCGACTTCGTGGCTGAAAAGGGCAAAGTCTCCTGCGGCTTCGATCCGGCGGAGTTCCACTATAACGCCTTGGGCACCGTCCACGGTGGCGTCATCGCGACCGTCATTGACATCGTCATGGGGTCGGCCGTGCACTCGACACTGAAGGCCGGGCAGGGCTTCACGAGCTTGACGCTCGAACTCAAATACCACCGCGCGGTCACGGCAATGTCGGGCCGCCTAACTGCCACTGCCGAAGTCGTCACCAAAGGCCGCGATATCGTTACCGCCGAGGCTAAGCTCGTGGACAAGAATGACCGCCTGTTCGCGGCAGCGACATCGACACTGATGATTTTGCGCGGACCGAAACCCGCATCGTGATGGTTTCGCCCTTGACGTGTGCCGGGCGGATGCGCGTCAATAGGCGCCGTGAGAGGGGAAGGGGAAACCCCTCGCGCAACTTGGGGAAGTGCCATGCGGGGGCGCTGGTGGGGGCTTGCCGTCCTTTTGGCGGCGACGAGCCTAGCCGTTTCTGCGGATTCAACGTCGCGGGCGAGTTCGAGTGCGGACTCCGTCACGATTCCGCTCATCTTGAGACAGCCCGCGGCCAAGCAGCCCCCCAAGAAAACCGAGCCGCCAAAAAAAGAAGAACCGAAGTCGCCCCAGGACATCCTGGAGGAAGCAAAGCCGACACCGGTCGCGATGCAGTCGACCGACACGCCCGTAAACGTGCCCTCGCTCGAAGCGCCGCCCGCACCGACACTCGACCCCGCGCTGCCAACAACGCCGGAACTTTTCGTCCCCGATCTGGCGATGCCGTTACCGCCGCCGAAACCGCAACCGAAAAAACTGACCCAACCACCCGTGGCGTCGCCGGAGCCGGTGGTCGCCGAACCGAAACAGCAGCCTAAGAAGTTGATACCGGCACCGGTGGCGCAGCCGGAGCCGAAAGCGCAGCCCGTGCTCGTTGCCGAGCCAAAGCACCCGACCCCAATGCCGAGAGAAAAGCCGCGCGCCGCGACGATGGAGCCGGTCGACGACGTGAAGCCCAGCAGCCTGCGCAAAATACGCGAAGCGGCGCTGCCGGCCCTCGCGCCGCAAGAGGCGCCTGCAACGCCGCGCACCGTCGAAGTACAGCCCGTCGATGACCTCAAGCCGGGCACGCTACGCGCCGCGCCCGACGGCAAGCCGCCGTCCTTCCGTTGCCTCGTGCGCGACGTGATGGCGTTTAGCGACCGTACCCACGTTCGCTGCCACAACAAGGTCCAAGGTGTCAGCTACTTTGCGGTCGACACGAACCAACCGGTCGCCGAAACCGTGCTGACGAAAGCGCTCGCCGCCATGAAATCCGGCAAACCCATCACCATAGCCTTCGCCCCAGACAACGACCTCAACCCCGCAAACTGCGGCCCCAAAAACTGCCGCCGCCTCATCGACATCGAGAACTAATGACAAGCTCGCGAGCCCCGAAGGCGGTCGCACATTAACCCTCAGAAATCGCTTGCGATTCCCTTGCGCTCCCAATCGCCATACCGTGTGGGCTCCGGCCCCTTCGGCCCGCCGAGTTCTTTGCGCTTCGGCTTCGCTTCTGACTTCGCCTGTTCGGCGCGCCGGGCCTCTGCCTCCGCAAGCGCGCGTTGTGCGGCGGCGGCGATGTTGTCGGCAATCTCTTGTTCCGTCGGCATGGTGCCGAAAATAGGCGCGAGACCGCTGCACTGCAATGAGCGCTCACCACGGCGTGACACGCGCTTTGTCGCGCGACGGCCGCGACGCGCAGCCCCTATGATCGCGTTCAAGCTTGTAGGGGGCTTCATGTTCAAGCGCATGTGTTTGCTGGCACTTCTGTTGCCGTTACTCGTCGTTGCTGTGCACGCAGCGGATTTCGATCCGAAAGCGGCAACGGAGGCTTATCTCGCGACGATATCCGGCGAAGCCAAAGCGAAATCCGACGCTTACTTCGAGGGTGGTTACTGGCTGACGCTTTACGACGTCCTCTACGCGGTCGGCGTGGCGCTACTCCTGCTTTTCACCCGCGTCGCAGCGGGGCTGCGCAGCCTCGCCGAGCGCTTGCCCTGGCGCTGGCTGCAAACTTTTGTGTTCGCAGGCTTGTTCATCGCGCTCACGACGGCGCTGACCTTCCCCTATTCGATGTATGTCAGCTTCACGCGCGAGCACGAATTCGGCCTTTCGAACCAAACCTATGATGAGTGGTTCAACGAGTATCTGATCGGCGCGGCCGTCGGTCTCGTGATGGGCGGCATCTTCCTGACGATCCTCTACGCCATTATCCGCCGCGCGCCGAACACCTGGTGGATTTGGGGCGCGGGCGCCACCTCCGCGTTCTTCGCCTTCGCGGCGCTCATCGCGCCCGTTTTCATTTCGCCCCTCTTCAACGACTACAAACCGATGCGCGAAGGGTCGCTGAAGCAGGAAATTCTCTCGCTCGCCCGCGCGAACGGCATTCCCGTCACCGACGTCTTCGAGGTCGACGCCTCGAAGCAATCGAAGCGAATCAGCGCGAACGTCCAGGGCTTCATGGGCACGACACGCATCTCGCTGAACGACAATCTCCTAAACCGCGGGACGCCGGCCGAAGTGCGCGCCGTCATGGCGCACGAAATGGGCCACTACGTCCTCGGTCACATCAACGAGATGATCGCCTACGCGTCGATCCTGTCGCTGATCGCCTTCGCCATCGCCCATTTCGGCTTCCAAGCGCTCACCGGCGTCTTCGGGGGGCTCTGGGGCATCCGCGACATCACCGACCCTGCAGGTTTCGCGGTCTTGTCGATGCTGCTCTCGGTCATCGGCCTCGTCGGCACGCCGATCACGAACACAATGATCCGCGCGAACGAGGCCGAAGCGGACATTTACGGCCTGAACTCCGCCCGCGAACCGGACGGTTTCGCAACGATCGCGCTGAAGCTCGCCGAGTACCGCAAGCTCGACCCGAGCCCGTGGGAAGAGTTCGTCTTCTACGACCATCCGTCCGGCCGCTCGCGCGTCGCGATGGCGATGCAATGGAAGGCCGAGAATCTGCCGAAGAAGCCGCAGCCTTCGGCCGCGCCGGACGCAGCACCGTTGGCCGCCACGGAAACGCCCCAATCCGCACCCAAGCCTGCGCCATAGAGTTCCTTGATGAAGGCGGTGAGCGCACCTAAATCTTGGAGCCGTGACGCTACCGACTCAGGGCTACCGATGAACTGGACCAAGACCGCACTTCTTCTCGCCTTCATGACCGGGCTGTTCGTTGCCGTCGGGTCGCTGATCGGCGGCTCGACCGGCATGGTTATCGCGTTCCTGATCGCCGTCTGCATGAACGCGTTCGCCTATTGGAATTCCGACAAGATGGTCCTGCGCATGTACGGTGCGCAGGAGATCGGCGAGCGCGAAGACCCCGAACTCTTCGGCATGGTGCGCGAACTCGCGCGCCGCGCGCAGATCCCGATGCCGAAGGTCTACATCATGCAGAACCCGCAGCCGAACGCGTTCGCGACCGGCCGCGATCCCGCGCACGGGGCCGTTGCCGTCACGACCGGCATCATGCAGCGCCTCTCGCGCGAAGAACTTGCGGGCGTCATCGCGCACGAACTCGCGCACATCAAGAACCGCGACACGTTGATCATGACCGTGACGGCGACGATCGCGGGCGCCATCTCGATGCTGGCCCAGTTCGGCTTGTTCTTCTCGAACGGGGACAACCGCAACAACCCTATGGGCATCATCGGTACGATCGCGCTCGTCTTCCTGGCGCCGATCGCCGCCTCGCTCGTGCAGATGGCGATCAGCCGCTCGCGCGAGTATGAGGCCGACCGCGTCGGCGCCGAAATTGCGGGCCAACCGTTGTGGCTCGCCTCCGCGCTCGACCGCATTCAAGCCGGTGCCGAGCGCACGCTGAACGTCGATGCCGAACGCAACCCGGCCACCGCACACCTCTTCATCGTGAATCCGCTGACGGGCCAGGGCATGGACAGCCTGTTCTCGACCCACCCGTCGACCGCGAACCGAATCGCGAAGCTCCAGGATATGGCGCGAGGCATGTATGGCGCCGCGCAAGAAGCTCCGCGCCGCGGACCTTGGGGTTGAGGCCGCGCCGCCAGCAGCGTGACGCACAAGGCATTGGCTCACGCGCAGCCGCATTGGCTGCGATCCAAGCCGTGTTTTTTAGCGAGCGCCCGCTAACCGAAGCGCTCGACGCATCGCTGGCGAGGGCAAAGCTCGAACCGCGCGACGCCGCCTTCACCCGCGCGATCGTTATGATGACGCTGCGCCGCCTCGGCGAGATCGATCACGTCATCGCGAACTTCCTGCGCGAACCGCTGCCGGTGCGCTCAGGCCCCGCCGAACTGATCCTGCGTATCGCCGCAGCCGAACTACTGTTCCTCGACGTGGCACCGCACGCGGTCGTCAACTCCGCCGTCGCGCTCGCGGATAAGGACCACCGCGCCCGCCACTTCAAAGGCCTGATCAACGCCGTCGCCCGCCGCATCGCCGGCGAAGGCAAAGCGATGCTGCCCGCACTCGACGCCGAACGCCTGAATACGCCACCCTGGGCCTGGGACAACTGGACAGCCACCTTAGGTGAAGAAGCAGCGCGTGCTATCGCGAAGGCGCACAGCATCGAACCGCCCCTCGACATCAGCGTGAAAAGCGACGCCAGAGCATGGGCGGCAAAGCTCGACGCAAAACTGCTCCCCACGGGAACACTTCGCCGCGCCACCGGCGGCCGCATCGAAGACCTCCCCGGCTACGCCGAAGGCGCGTGGTGGATTCAAGATGCCGCCGCCGCGATCCCCGCTCAGCTGCTCGGCGATGTCAAAGGCAAGTCGGTCATCGACCTCTGCGCAGCCCCCGGCGGCAAGACCGCGCAACTCGCCGCCGCCGGCGCCAACGTCATCGCCGTGGACCTCGCCTTCGAACGCATGAAGCGCGTCATGACAAACCTTGCGCGCCTAAACCTCAAAGCCAAAGTCGAAGTCGGCGACGCCCACACCTGGCGTCCGAAGGAACCGGCAGACGCCGTCCTGCTCGACGCGCCCTGCACGGCGACCGGCACGGTCCGCCGCCACCCCGACGTCCTCTGGCGCAAAGACCTTTCCGACGTCATGGCGCAAGCGGCTGTCCAGGATCGCCTGCTCGCCGCAACGGCGGAGATGGTTAAGCCCGGCGGCCTACTCGTCTACTGCGTCTGCTCGCTCGCCAGAGAAGAGGGCGAAGACGTCGTCGAAGCCTTTCTCAGCCAGCACCCAAGATTCGGGCGCGTGCCCGTCACCCAAGCCGAATCGGAGTTCGCAACCCCTGGAGGCGACGTCCGCACGCTCCCGAGCCACTGGCCGGAAGAAGGCGGCCTCGACGGCTTCTACGCCGCGAGGCTGCGGAGAAACGCCTGAGTTGATTGCGCCAAAGCCCTTGGACGCGCTAAAGCCGCCCTCATGAAGAAGCCCAAAATCGCCCCATCGATCCTCGCTGCCGACTTCGCCAGGCTGGGCGAGGAAGTCCGCGCCGTAACCGAAGCAGGTGCCGACTACATCCACGTCGATGTCATGGACGGCCACTTCGTCCCGAACATTTCGATCGGCCCGCAGATGGTGAAGGCGCTGCGCCCCCACACGAAGCTGTCGCTTGATGTGCATCTGATGATTTCGCCCGTCGACCCTTACATTAAGGAATTCGCCGATGCGGGTGCCGATATCATCACCGTGCACCCCGAAGCGGGCCCCCACGTCCACCGGACGGTGCAATTGATCAAAAGCCTAGGAAAAAAGGCGGGTGTGTCCCTCAATCCGGGTTCACCCATTTCCCTAATCGAGCATATCTTGACCGACATCGATCTGATTCTCGTGATGACCGTCAATCCGGGATTCGGGGGACAAAGCTTTATCGATAGCCAGCGCGCAAAGATGCGAGACATCCGCGCGCTGATCGATCGCTCGGGCCGTCCCATAGAGTTGGAGGTCGACGGAGGTATCAATGGGCAAACCGCTGCCCTCGCTGTCGAAGCAGGAGCCGACGTCCTTGTCGCCGGAACCGCCGCGTTTGCAGGCGGCCCGACCCGCTATCGCGACAACATCGCAAAACTCCGTGGCGGATGAATCAAGCGCAGCGCCCCCAGCCTACAAGTTCAACATGTTCGCGAACGCGCGCGAGCTGGTCGCTGGCGCCAGCGTCAGCGTGGGCGCATCCTGGCAGCGCTTGCTTCATAAGAGTCCGTTCTGGCAACGCAGCCTGAACGGCCCTGCGCCCGACCGCATCCTAGTCAACCCGCGCAGCTTCCACCCCAAGAGCATCGCCGAAGCGGAACTTCTCATCATGGGCCGCTTCCGCCTGCCCGGCGGAGATGCTACCGCGCGCGACGGCTCGCCGTTCTTCATCAAGGCGCCGAGCGAGCAATGGGCCGAGGCCCTGCACTCGTTCCACTGGCTCCGCCACTTTGATGCCGGCGGCTCGGAGCCCGTGCAGGAGCACCTGCGCCAACTGATCGCCCATTGGATCCGCACGCATGGCAGCTGGCATGACATCGCCTGGCGCCCGCACGTCACCGCGCGCCGTCTTGTAACCTGGGCCGCCTTCGGTCGCCTGATCCTGACGAACGCCGACGTTCTGTTCCGCTCGCGCGTGCTGCTCTCGATGGCGCGTCAGGCGCGTCACTTGCTGAAGACCGCAAACACAGCACCCGCAGGCCTCGACCGCCTCGTCGCCGCGATCGGTCTCGTTCAGTCGGGCGTGTTCCTGCCGGACGGCGATGCGCGCATGGCCAAGGGCCTGCACATGCTCGCGGAAGAACTGGGCGAGCAAATACTGCCCGATGGCGGCCACATCTCGCGCAATCCGGAGACGGTGTTGAGCGTGGCCAGCGACCTGCTCTCGCTTGTCGACGCTATGACGCAACGCGATTTGATTGTTCCGGTCACCATCCGCCGCGCACTCGATCGCATGATGCCGATGATCCGCTTCATGCTGCACGGCGACGGCAGGCTCGCGCTATTCAACGGCGGCACGGAAGGTGTTGGCGGCTGGGCGCAAACGCTTCTCAGCTACGACACGGGACGCGCGCGCGAGACGCTGCACTCGACGCAAGCCGGCTACCACCGCATCGCGTGCGGCGAAACGCTCCTCATTGCCGACTGCGGCGTCGCNNGAACGCATGATCGTCAACGGCGGCACTGCGCCGATGAAGGGCGCGGAGTGGGTGCAAGCGATGCGCGCGACCGCCGCACACTCGACCGTGACGATTGCGGACACCTCGTCGGCGCATGTGGTCAGTGGCGCCTGGGCGCGCCGTTTGCTTGGCGCCCGTCTCACGGACGGCCCCACGCGTATCGAACACAAGCGCCACGAAAACGAGTCTGGCATCCTGCTGAACACCAGCCATGACGGCTACGTGAAACCGTTCGCTCTCGCGCATGAACGCGACATCTTCGTGGCGCACGACGGCAACGACATCCGCGGTGAAGACCGCCTTGTCCCGCGCGGGGCTGCTGCATCGCACCGTTTTGCCGCACGCTTCCACCTGCATCCGTCCGTGAAAGCTGCACGCGGGGCCGACCGGAAGTCGGTCGTCCTGACGCTNNCGATGTCGACGCAAAACCTACGTCCGGTCCGCCGGGCGCTGATCTCCGTTTCCGACAAGACCGGCCTGGTCGAGTTCGCACAATCTCTCGCAAAGCTCGGCGTCGAACTGATCTCGACTGGCGGCACCGCCAAAGCGCTCGCGGCGGCTGGCTTGAAAGTCACCGACGTTGCCGCCGTGACCGGCTTTCCCGAAATGATGGACGGCCGCTTGAAGACGTTGCACCCGCGCGTGCACGGCGGCCTGCTCGCACTGCGTGACGAACCTGCCCATGCGAAGGCGATGCAAGAACATGGCATCGAAGGCATCGACCTGCTCGTTTGCAATCTCTATCCGTTCGAAGAAACCGTCGCGCGCAAAGCCCCGTTCGAAGAGACGATCGAAAACATCGACATCGGTGGCCCCGCGATGATCCGAGCGGCCTCGAAGAACCACGGCTACGTCGCCGTCATCGTCGATGTCGAAGACTATGCGCCGGTGCTCGCCGAACTCGCCGCCAACAAAGGGGCCACGACGCTCGCCAAGCGCAAGCAGCTCGCCGCCCGCGCCTACGCGCGCACAGCGGCCTACGATGCCGCGATCTCGACCTGGTTCGGCCAAGCAAACGCGATGGACCAAAAGCCGGAAGAGCGCACGCCGCCGCGCCGCTTCGCCCTCGCGGGCCACCTGAAGCAAAGTCTGCGCTACGGCGAAAACCCGCACCAAGGCGCCGCCTTCTTCACGACGGGCGAAAATCGCCACGGCGTCGCAACGGCGACACAAGTCGGCGGCAAGGAGCTCTCCTTCAACAACATCAACGACACCGACGCGGCCTACGAATGCGTCGCCGAGTTCGACCCGGCCGCGACTGCCGCCATCGCTATCATCAAGCACGCGAACCCCTGCGGGGTGGCCACGGCCGCGACGCTCGTTGAAGCCTACAAGCTCGC
>CXWJ01012132.1_pt1 | contig 21650 bp, 23 predicted proteins | sample 590841 | NCBI WGS metagenome assembly CXWJ01 (sample SAMEA3498367, study PRJEB10139) | wastewater metagenome | biome: wastewater treatment plant; material: activated sludge | place: Austria | collected 2015-01-21 | reverse complement strand
CGAACGCGCTCACGCCGACCCCGTGACCACGCTGGCCGCAGCGGAGGCCCTCGTCGCGCAGGCGCGTGATGCTGCCGACTTCGAAAGCGCTGCGGTGGCGGCGCGCGCGGCCGCCTTGTCGGGTATGCAGCTCGACGAGCTCGCCACGGCCGTGGCCCACCTGCGACGGGCCGTCCGGTGGGCCACCCGGTCCGGCGCGGTGGCTGTGCGTGGCGAGTCGCGCGTGAGTCTCGCCGGAGCCCTCGTGCGCAGTGGCNNCTCAACCGAGGAGTGCTGCATACCCTGCAGCATCGCTACCAGGCGGCGGCCCGCGACCTCGCCGAGGCGGGCGAGCTCGGGGAGGCGCTCGGTCGTCGGATGTCGGTGGCCCTGACCCACGAGAACCTCGCCTTCGTACACCAACGCCTGGGGGACGTCCCCACCGCGTTGCGGCACGGAGACCTGGCCGCCGAGATCTACACCGACGTCGGGTCGCCCATCGGATCGCTCCTGATGGATCGCAGCGAGCTCCTGCTCTCGGTGCACATGTTCAGCGAGGCCCGCAAGGCCGCTGCCGATGCCATCGCCGAGTTCGACCGCACCGACCGGCGCGTCACCCGACCTGAGGCGCGCCTGGTGCTGGCCCGGGCGGCCATGCTCGAACGCGACTACGACACTGCCTACGGACAGGTCGTGACGGCGGCTCGAGAGTTCCGGGCTCAGGGCCGGCACTCCTTCGTGGCGCTCGCGAGGTATGCCCGCCTCAACATCTGTTGCGACGACCCGGACCGCCCGACCCCCCCGTTCGCGGCGCTGGTCGAGGTGGCCGACGCCCTCGACGGGGTCGGCTGGCGCAAGGCCGCCCTCGACGCGCGGATGCTCGCGGGGCGCACCTGGCTGCATTCCCCCCGGGTGGCCGGCCGGGCGCGTGAGCAGCTTGGGCAGGTGGCCCGGTCGCGTGGTCGGGGTCCGGCGGCAGGACGGGTGTTGGGCTGGCATGCGGCAGCCCTGCTGCGAGAGCACGCGGGCGACCAGGCGGGGTCGAGCGCGGCCTCGCTGGCTGGGCTACGCGTCCTCGCGGAGTACCGCGCGCTCATGGCGGCCACCGACCTACGGGCCCGGGTCTCGGCGTTGGGTCAGGACCTGGCCCAGATCGGGCTGCGGCATGCCCTTCAACGGGCAAGCGTGTCGGCTCCCCGCCACCGCGCCGGCCGGGCCTTCGACGTGCTCGAATGGGCCGAGCGTGGTCGCGCACAGCATCTGCTGCAACGACCCGTGCGGATCGAGGACGACGAGCTCGCGACCCTACTGGCAGACCTTCGCGACGCATCCAGCCGGCTCGACGAGGCGGAGGCGGTGGGTCGGCCGACCGAGCGGTTGGTGGCCAGGGTGGCTCATCACGAGCGTCTCATCCGTGACTACACACGTCGCCAACAGGGGGAGGAGGCGGCGCAGACCGAGACCCTGCCGACGCGCAGCGAGCTCGTCGACCTGCTCGGCGCGGCGATCCTCGTCGAGTACGTCGAGAGTGACGGCCGGCTGTATGCCGTCACCGTCGGCGACCGGCATACGACGGTCACCGCCCTGGGCGCCGTGACCGAGATCGAGCAAGCGGTCCGATGGCTACCGTTCGCCTTGTCGCGGCTGGCCCGTCCGACGGGCTTGCCAGGCCGCGCCCAGGCCGCCGCCAACATGCTGGCGCACACGGCTGCCACGCTGGACGACCTGTTGGTGCGTCCGTTGCCGCCGGGGGTGCACCGACCGACGCTGGCCCACGACGGTCCTCCCGTGGTGATCGCTCCGACGGGGGTGCTGCAGTCTCTGCCGTGGTCGATCCTGCCCTCCTTCTCCGGTCGCCCGGTGACCGTGACGCCGTCGGCCGCGTTGTGGAGCGCGACGATGCAGCGCAGGGCGACGCCGGGTCCGGTGCTCGTCGCGGCCGGGCCGGGGCTGCCCGGCGCCAACCTCGAGGCGTCGCAGGTCGCGGCTCTGCACGGCACCCGGGCACTGCTCGGGCCGGACGCCAAGGTCGAGGCCGTGATGAGTGGCATGCGAGGGGCCTCCATCGCGCACTTGGCCGCGCACGGCACGGTCCGGGCCGACAACCCGCTGTTCTCCTCGCTGCGACTGCACGACGGACCACTCACGGCCTACGACCTCGAGCGGCTCGACCACGATGCCGACACCGTCGTCCTGGCGGCCTGTGAGTCCGGCCGCAGTGTGGTCCTGGCCGGCGACGAGCTGCTCGGCCTGGGGGCGGCGATGCTGTCCGGCGACACCCGCCATCTCGTGGCGTCCGTCGTCCCCGTGCCCGACGCCGCGACCGCTCCCCTGATGCTCGAGCTGCATCGGCGGCTGCTCTCTGGTGACACGGTGGCGGGGGCCCTGGCTCGTGCCCAGGCCAACGTCGACGCGTCCGACCCAGCGGCCCTCGCGGCGGCAGCCGGGTTCATCTGCCTCGGAGCCGGGCACGACATCCCGGCGCAAACGGTGACCCTGGACGTGAGCGGGCGTTGAGCGGCTCCGAGGCTGGTCTGTTGACTGGCCGGCTGACCTGGCCGGCTTGCCTGGCTTGCCTGGCTTGCTGTCCGCCCGGCGCGGTTCGCCACCGGGACTACGTCGACTGGGACACCGGTGTCTCGCTGTGCATAGTCCCGCCGGTCTGACATCAGAGCGCCCGGCACGCCTGCGAGGATGACGTCTATGGGCGAGCTCCTCACCGTGGCCAGCTGGTCATTGGGCGCGGCCGCCGTCGTCGTCGTCGCCGTGTGCGTGGCCTATCGCCGCACTGGCCGCATCGCGGTGGTCGACACCTTCTGGGGGTTGTTTTTCGTCGCCATTGCCCTGACCTGCGCCGTTGTGGGTTCCGGTCACACCGGCCGTCGGTGGCTGGTCGCGGCGATGGTCACGGCGTGGGGGGTGCGGCTGGCCTGGCACCTGCATCGTCGAAGCCACGGGGCTGGTGAGGACCCCAGGTATGCCGCCCTCGTCGAGCGGGTGCCTGCCGACCAGCTGTTCAGCACCGCGATCCGGCGCTTCTTCGTGCCCCAGGCGCTCATTGCCTGGTTCGTGTCACTGCCGGTGCAGGTGGTAGCCGTCACCGCACCACCGATGGACGGGCTGGTCCTCGCCCTGGCGCCCGTCGGGTTGGTGGGCGTCGCGCTGTGGGCGGCCGGGCTGGCCCTGGAGTCGGCCGGAGACGCCCAGCTCACCCGGTTCAAGGCACGCCGGGCGTCCGGACAGCTCCCCGCCGACGCGATTCTCGACTCCGGCGTCTGGCGCTGGACGAGGCATCCCAACTACATGGGGGATGTCGCGCTCTGGTGGGGTCTGTTCCTGGTGGCCGCTGCCCACTGGCCGGGAGCCCTGACGGTGGCGTCGCCCGCGGTGATGACCTATCTGCTCGTCGTGGCGACCGGAGCCGGGCTGCTCGAGAAGTCGATGATGTCGCGGCCCGGTTACCGCGCTTATGCCGCCCGGACCAGTGGCTTTCTGCCGTTGCCATCCAGGCCGGCTGCGACGCATACCGATCCGGTCCGCGGCGCCCTCGGCTTCCCCATTCGACCGAGCACGCGTTAAGTCCCGTTCGCGGCCCCCTCGGCTTCCCCACGCGACCGGGCACGCGTTAAGTCCCGTTCGCGGCGCTTGCGGGCCCTGAACGGGAAGTAACGCGTGCCCGGTCGTTGCGCGTCACACGTGCGGGCCAGGCCCTCTCGGTGACGCCCATCCCCACCGAGCACGCGTTAAGTCCCGTTCGCGGCGCTTGCGGGCCCTGAACGGGAAGTAACGCGTGCTCGGTCGTTGCGCGTCACACGTGCGGGCCAGTCCCTCTCGGTGACGCCCATCCCCACCGAGCACGCGTTAAGTCCCGTTCGCGGCGCGTGCGGGCCCTGAGCGGGAAGTAACGCGTGCTCGGTCGTTGCGCGGGGGTGGGCGGAGTGCTGAACGGGAAGTAACGCGTGCCCGGTCGTTGGGGCGTCGCGGGTGCGGGCGAGCGGCCGACGATGCCGGCATCGCTAGCGACTCGACCCGGTCAGCACCTCAGGTCGTGAGGAGGTGGATGAGGGCACGCGCGTAGGCGCGCTCGACGTCGACATCGATCGCCCGAAACTGTCGGGAGCGTTCACCCACGACCGTGACGACATACCCACGTCCTAGCCCCGGCGACACGTCCCCCGAGCCCGTGGTGGTGAGTGATGCGAACGCCGACCCGAGGGCCTCACGCATCTGGTCCTCCCGCGGAAACCACACCACGTCCCCCAGGTCGACCGAGTCCAAGGCCCACTCGGTGGTGCCATTGAAGCCGATGACTGGACCATCGACGAACTCGTGCAGCTCGACGGTCATGTCCGAGAGGAAGAACAGCTGTTCGCGCATGTCTCCGGTACGCAGTGCGAACCGGTCGCCCGGGGCGGGCTTCCACGGCAGTCCGGCCTCCATCAGCGCCTGAGCGAGCTCGTAGGTCAGCATGCGCACATTCTGCCGCCCGGGTCCCGTCGGCACGTGCCCGGCCCGCCCCGCCGCTGCCACAGTGTTCTTTCCAGCACTTCACCCGCGGACTCCACCCCGGGACTCCACCCCCGGACTTCACCCCGAGACTTCCCCCCCGGACTTCACCCCGAGACTTCGCCCGGGGACTTCACCCTCGAACTGAGCACTTCACCCCGTTTCGAACCGGGGTGAAGTGCTCAGTTCGAGGGTGAAGTAGGCGGGCGAAGTCGGTGGGCGAAGTCGGTGGGCGAAGTAGGTGGGTGAAGTAGGCGGGCGAAGTCGGTGAGTCGAGCCACGGACGTGATGTTGGCCGCCGTGCAGCCGCCGTCAGCGCGGTCGGGCCAGGTCGAGCACCTGGTCGAGGCCGTGCAGCGGCCCTCGCGTGCGGGGCAGGATCAGTGTGCGGATGCCGAGAGCTGCGGCAGCGCCGTCATCGGCCCAGCTGTCACCCACCATGAGCGCTCGCTCGGCGGTCACCCCCGCGCGGTCCAGGGCGATCTGGAAGATGTCGCGGGACGGCTTGACCACCCCCACCTCGAACGAGAAGACGCCGTGGTCGAGCAGCTGCCAGAGCCCGAGGCGCATCAACATGCCACTGATGTCGATGCCCACGTTGGACATGGCGACGGTATGCACGCCCCAGTCACGCAGCGCGCGCAGGGTCGGAGCGGCGTCGTCATACGCGACCCAGGTGTCGGTGAGTCGCCGGTAGAGGGCCCCGGTGAGCGCCTCTGACACGTCGATATGCCGGGTGAGGATGGTGTGGAACACCTCGGCGTGAGCGGCCGAATCGACGTCACGTCGACTGGCCGGGTCGATGTCCCGGGCATGCTCCCACACCCGGTCCAGCAGGTCGGCGACCCGTCCTCTCTCGGCCGAGTCCAGCTCGTGTCCGACCTCTGCTGCGGCCGAGTCGAGCCACGCCGCGGCGTCCCCCTGGTCGATCAACGTCGAGTGCACGTCGAACAACACGGCGTCGAACCGACGGGTCAGCACCTCACACCCCCCGCCGCCTCCTCACCCCCGGACGACGGATGGGTAGGCGCATGAAACCGGCCGTCATTCATGCATCTACCCATCTGTCGTCCGGGGGCGCGGGGAGGAGGGAGGGGAGGGATAGGAGGGAGGGAGGGAAAGGGAGGAGAGGGAGGAGATTGGAAAGGGAGGAGGTTGGAAAGGGATGAGGTCAGATGACGTCGAGCAGCCCAGGGCTGGCCAACGCCTTGACCGCGTTCAGCGCGTCGGCCGCAGTGCGTGCTTCGAGTGCCTCCGCCGCCATCTGGGTGCAGTCGTGCAGCGTGTGCTGCGACAGCCCGTAGCGCACCGCCGTGACCTTGGACGAGGCCATCGACAGGCTCGACACCCCGAGCCCGACGAGGACCAGGGCCAGCAGGGGGTCGCCGGCCGACTCACCGCATACCCCGATCGGCTTGCCGGTGATCTTGCCACCGTCGCAGGCGGCTCCGATCACCTTGAGCACGGCCGGCTGCCACGGGTCGAGCAGGTCGGACAGCTCGCCCTGCATGCGGTCGGCGGCCATGGTGTACTGCGCCAGGTCGTTGGTGCCCAGGCTGGCGAAGTCGACCTCGGCCAGCACGTGCTTGGCGGTCAGCGCAGCTCCGGGCACCTCGATCATGACGCCGACCTTGGGCAGCCCGTTCTCACGCACCCGACGCGCGAACCAGGCGGCCTCCTCGGCCGTGGCCACCATCGGGGCCATGACGCGCACATCGGCGCCGGTCAGCTTGGCCGCCACAGCGAGAGCCTCGAGCTGAGTGTCGAGCAGCTCTGGACGCTCGGCCGACAACCGCAGCCCACGCCGGCCCAGCGCAGGGTTCTCCTCGGGGCCGAGGTCAGCGAAGGCCAGCGGCTTGTCAGCTCCGGCGTCGAGCGTGCGCACGACGACCCGACGGCCAGGGAAGGGCTCGAAGACCTGTCGGTAGATCTCCGTCTGCTCTTCCAGAGTCGGCGCCTTGTCGTTGCCCAGGAAGACGAACTCGGTGCGGAACAGGCCCACACCCTCGAGGTCCTTGGCGCCGGCCTTGACGGCGTCTGCGACTCCGCCGATGTTGGCCAGCAGGGCGACTGCGTGCCCGTCCTTGGTCACGCCGGGGCCGACCGAGCCGGCCAGGGCGCCCGCGCGACGCTCGCGCTTGGCGGCGAGCTCCTCCTGGTAGCCCAGGTCCGGGTTGAGGGTGACCTCGCCGGTGTCGCCGTCGACGGCCACGGAGGTGCCCACGGGTATGCCGGTCGCGCCCTTGACCTGCACGGCCGCCGGGATGCCCATCTGGGCAGCCAGGATCGCCGTGTGGCTGGTGCGCCCGCCGATCTCGGTGACGATGCCGAGCACCTTGGCGGGGTTCAGCGTCGCCGTCTCGGCGGGAGCGAGGTCCATCGCGACGATGATGCTGGGGTCGGTGAAGTCCGGGACCCCGGGCTCGTCCACGCCCAGCAGTCGAGCCACCCCGCGGTCACGCACGTCGCGCAGGTCGGTGACCCGCTCGGCGTGGTAGCCACCCAGCGACTCGAACATCACGCAGTACTCCTCGATGGCGGCATCGAGTGCGTTGGCCGGACCCTTGCCTGCGGCCAGGTGCTTGGCCGCCGACTTCACGATGCCCTTGTCACGCGCCATCATCGCGGTGGCGCCGAGAATCTTGGCCGCGGTGTCGACCGAGCGCGCAGCGCGCTCCTCGAGCCCGACAGCGACCCCTTCGAGGGCCGCGCGGATGGATGCGGTCGCCGCCTCAGGGTCCAACGACGGAGCCTCGTTGCTCGGCGCGCGCACGGGTGGTCGCACCTGGACGACCGGCCCGACGGCCGTGCCCGGGCTGACCCCGATGCCGATGATCGTGCTTACCTCGGCTTCTGGCACGATGCTCAGCCCGCCGCGTCGTGGTCGATGGACAGGAACGCGACGAGGGACTCGAGGGCCTCGTCGGCACCGTCGCCCTCGGCCGTCAGCACAACATCCTCGCCGTGCTTGGCACCCAGAGCCATGACCCCGAGGATGCTCGTCGCGTCGACCGGGTCCTCACCGGGACGACCGATCTCGATGTCGAGTCCCGTTGCCGACGCCGCCTGCACGAAGAGGGCGGCCGGGCGGGCGTGGAGTCCGACCGACGAAGCGATCGAAACGGTGCGAGTAGCCATTACTGCTCCTATGAGGGTGATCGACGTTGCTGATGGCATGAGCGACATGTCTGTGGTTCGGGGTGGAGAAATGGCGCTGCCATAGTCTCCATCGACGTCGCCTGACGCAATGGAGACTATGGCAGCAGACTTGCCTAGGCGACTCGACTGTGGTCGCGCGACTTGAGCGCCACGACGGTGAAGCCCATGACGGCGACACCAGCGGCCAGAGCCACGACGAACAACAGCGGGTTGCCGATGAGCGGAAGCACCCAGATGCCACCGTGCGGCGCGCGCAGGGTGGGTCCGAACGCCATGATCAGGGCACCGGTCACGGCCGAGCCGGCCACGGACGACACGATGATGCGCAGCGGGTCGGCTGCCGCGAACGGGATGGCGCCTTCAGAGATGAAGGACGCGCCCAACAGCCACGCCGCCTTGCCGTTCTCCCGCTCGACCTCGGTGAAGACCTTGGGCCGCAACGTCGTGGCGAGCGCCATACCGAGCGGTGCGACCATGCCGGCGGCCATGACGGCAGCCATGATCTTGAGCTGAGGCGCGTCGGTCGCCGTGCCGGCTGCGGCGAGCCCGGTCGTGCCGAAGGTGTAGGCCACCTTGTTGACCGGCCCGCCGAGGTCGAAGCCCATCATCGCCCCGACGATGACACCGAGCAGGATCGCACTGGACCCCGTCAGACCGTTGAGCCAGGTGTTGAGGCCGTCGAAGACGGCCTTGATCGGACGACCCAGCACGACGATCATGAGGAAACCCGTGATGAGCGTCGACAGCAGCGGTATGACGATGACCGGCATGATGCCGCGCACGCCCTTGGGGACCTTCCAGCCCGAGATCCACCGGGCCGCGAAGCCGGCGATGAAACCCGAGGCCAGACCGCCGAGGAAGCCGGCGCCGACCGAGTTGGCGATGGCGCCGCCGACGATGCCGGGGACCAGGCCCGGGCGGTCGGCGATCGCGAAGGCGATGAAGCCGGACAGGATCGGCACGAGGAAGCCGAAGGCGGCCGCGCCAATGACGAAGAGCAGGGCAGCCCAGCTCGTGAGGCTCAGCGGGCTGAAGTTGCTGACGATGTTGTACTCGCCCTCAGCCGTGATGCCGTACTTCACGATCTCGATCGCGCCGTTCTCGCCCAGCGCGAGCTGGGCCAACATGAAGCCGAGGGCGATGAGGATGCCACCGGCGGCCACGAACGGGATCATGTACGACACGCCGGTCATCAGCCACGTGCGGATCTTGACCGCGGTGCTCTGCGTCTCGGCCACGACCGGAGCCGGCGGAGGAGCGCCAGCACCGGCCCCACCCGCGGCGGGGACGTAGGCCTCGGCGGCCGCAACGGCTTGGGCGATGAGCCCGGGGCCGTCGCTGATGGCCTTCTTGACGCCGACGTCGATGGTCGGCTTGCCCGCGAAGCGGGCGCGGTCCTTGACCTCGAGGTCATGGGCAAAGATCACGGCGTCGGCCGCGTCGATGACCGACTGGGGCAGCGGGTCAGACCCGGCCGACCCTTGGGTCTCGATGGTGATCTCGTGGCCGGCGTCCTTGGCGGCGATCTCCAGCGCCTCGGCGGCCATGTAGGTGTGTGCGATGCCCGTTGGGCACGACGTCACTCCGACGAATTTCATGCGTTGACTACCTCTCGATTAACGATGTCAACGACCTCGGATTCGGACGAGGCCGCCATCAGTGAGGCGCGAAAGTCTGCGCGCATCAGTTTTCTTGCCAGTTTTGCCAAGATCTGCAGATGCTCCTGGCCCCCGCCATCGGGTGCTGCGATCAAGAACACGAGGGTGGCCGGGCCATCCTCGGCACCCCAGTCGATGCCTTCGGTGGTTCGACCGAAAACCAGCGACGGGGCGGTGATGGCGGCGCTTCGGGCGTGCGGAATACCAATTCCGCCCGGCAGTCCCGTCGCCATCTGCTCCTCGCGCTTGCGCACGTCGCCCAGGAAGACGTCGAGATCGGTGACCCGACCGTCCGCCAGGAGCGTTTCGGCCAGCACACGGGTTGCCGCGTGCCGGTCCGGGGCTTGCAGGTCGAGGACGACCTGCCCTTCAGTGATCAGCGTCATGTCGCCGTCCTTTCGTCGTGTTCGTTCCTCAGCGGTCTCATCGGTCTCATCGGGTCGGTCGGTTGCGTTCGGGAGTCGGCTCGTCGTGACGTATGCCGGGTGTCTGTCCGTGCTCTCAACTGATGCTCATCATGAAGTCAGGGGTGGCCGTCAGCGTGACGGGGACGGCGGCGACATCCGACGGTGTCGGCATCCGGCTGCCCGGCAGGCTGACGGCCGCGCCGCCCCAGGCCGATCCGGTGGCCAGGGCGTCACTGGCGCTGTCGCCTCGGGACAGGGCGTGCAGGAAGCCGGCCAGCAGGGAGTCGCCCGCGCCGACGGTCGAGAGGGGCCGACCGACCGTGGCCTTGGCGTGGGCGACTTCCTGGCCGGTGACCAGCAGTGCTCCGTGGCGTCCCAGCGAGACGACGACGGTGCCGATGCCTCCGGCATTGAGCTGGGCGGCGGCGTCGCGCACGTCACCGAGGGTGCGCAGCGTGCCCCCGACCAGCTCCTCGAGCTCTTCTTGGTTGGGCTTGATGAGGTCAGGACCAGCGGTGACCGCCTTGGTCAACGGGGTTCCCGAGGTGTCAATGGCCACCCGCGCCCCGGCATACCGGGCGCGGCGGATGAGCTCGGCGTAGAAGTCGTCGTCGACGCCGGGCGGCAGGCTGCCGCACCCGACGAGCCAGGTGGCGCCGGACCCCAGCTGGTCGATCGTCGCCTCGAAGACGGCGTCGAGCTCTTGCGGGCTCAGGCGTGGGCCGGGTTCGTTGATCTTGGTCGTCGTCCCATCGGGCTCCACGACCGCGATGTTCATGCGGAGCACGCCGGCGACCGGCACGGCTCGCCGACTGACCCCGGCATCCTCAAGCAGGACATCCATGAGCCGACCCTCGGGGCCACCCGAGGGTAGGACGGCGATGCTCTCGGTGCCGTTGGCGGTCAGCGCACGCGTCACGTTGATGCCCTTGCCGCCGGGGTCGATGCGGCTGTCAGTGGCTCGGTGCACCTCACCGTGCATCAGCTCGGGCACGGTGATGGTGCGGTCGATGCTGGGGTTCGGCGTCAGAGTGACGATCATGCGCGAAGTACCTCCGGTCCAAATGCTTCGATTTCGGTTGCGGTTTCGAGATCGAGCCCGGTGTCGGTGATCACCGTGGCGACGTCACTGAGGTTGCCGAAGCGGCTGAAGTGGTCGACTCCGATCTTGGACGAATCGGTCAAAACGACCGCGCGACGCGCCGCGCCGATCATGGCGCGCTTCGCGGCAGCCTCGGAGGGGTCGGGGGTCGTCAGGCCGCGGGCGACCGACAGGCCGTTGGTGCCGATGAAGGCGACGTCGACGTACTGGTCGCGCAGCGCCGACAGCATCCAGTCGCCGACGGCTGCTTGGGTCCGGCCACGGACTCGGCCGCCCAGGAGGTAGAGGGCGACATTGCGAAAGGTCGAGATCACCGTGGCGATCGTCAGCGAGTTGGTGACGACGGTGAGCTCACGGTCGCGGGGGAGCAGCTCGGCCAGGCGGTGCGTCGTCGTGCCGGCGTCGATCAGGACCGTGCCCTCGAGCGGCAGGTGGTCGACGGCCATCTTGGCGATCCGCTCCTTCTCGGTCACGTAACGTTCCGAGCGCACCTCGAGCCCTGGCTCGAAGCCCAGGCGCTCGACCGGGATGGCCCCACCGTGCACCCGGCGCAGGTGCCCGAGCCGTTCCAGCGCGGTCAGGTCGCGTCGGATCGTCTCCGGCGTGACCGATAGGTCGTCGGCAAGGGCGTTGACCTCGACTCGGCCCGCGGCACGGGCTACCTCGAGGATCCGCTGCTGTCGCTCGGCGGCGTACATCGTGTGGGTGCAACTCCGATCTGTTAGGGGGGTCTTCGGCGCTGCATCGTGATCTTTGCAGCGATCGGGGTAGGACGCTCCCTGACACGGGGCTTCCCGAGGAAGTTGTCCGTGTCCTTAGCCGATATCGCTGACGATATGGAAGTAACGGGGCGATGTAAAGAGGTTCGGGAGAAATCTCACACGCCAAACGTTGGTTTTGTGTCTGTTGGTCTCATGCTGCTGTCAGGGTCTCGGACTCTGAGTGTCCGAGACAATGGAGCCGTGCCGACCACCATCGTTCGAGACCGGTTCAGGGGCAGCATCATCGGGTTCGGCTCCGCGGTTGGTCGCCGGTGTGTCGTGGGCGTGTGGGAGCAGTCTCCCCTGGGAGCCTTCGCCGACGTCATGACCGAGGACCAGGCCGGGTGGCGCACGCTCATCGCACCGAGCCACGAGAGCGCCGACTACATCTGCGACACGTATGTCTTCGACGACGTCGTGATCGCTCCCGTCCGAGTCGACCTGGCACCGACGGAGGTCGGCGTGGTGGCCGGGCCGCTGTCCGTGAGACTCACGATGGGTGGGCTGACCCTGCTCGGTGGCACCCTGCGTCTCGTGCCGCGTCGGCTCGCCACGAGTCCGGCCTGGGCCACCGCCGTGGACCCCCTCGCGCGGCTGGTCATGCCCGGCGTGCGCACCCGTGGGATCGCTCGAGCGGGACGCCGTGAGTTCTACGGCGCCACCGAGGTGCGGCGCGTGCTGGCGTTGACCGGGTCGTATGCCGATCGCGACCTCGGCGGGCTGCGCCCAGTGCACCCCCCGTGTCGCTTCGGGTTCTCGTCGACCCCCCGGCAACCCAGCCTCACCCGCGTGGTCACGACCGTCGAGCGGCCCGTCGAGCGATCCGACTGACGCGACCCGAACGCACCCCGCGCACTAGTCTGGCGAGTAGCCGGCGTCCGAGGGTGTCAGCCGGTGCTGGCCAGATGCGAAGGGATTGCCGTGGGGTTTCCGGAGAACGTCCTCGCCCGTGACGAGAAGGTCGTGCGCAGCCTGCACCCGCATGGGTGGACGATCCTCGGCCCGGTGCTCATCGGGGTCATCCTGCTCGCCGCCGGCATCGCTGTCGCGCGCTTCACCGGCCCTGACCAAGACGTCATGCAGTGGATCGTCGTCGGGGTGCTCGCGATCCTGGCCGTCCCCTTGGTGCTCGTGCCGATGTTGTCCTGGCGCACGACGCACTACGTCATCACCACGCACCGGGTGATGATCAGGCAGGGCATCCTGTCCAAGTCGGGCAAGGACATCACCCTCTCCAAGATCACCGACGTGAGCTTCGAGCAGAGTGTGCTGGACCGCCTGATCAACTCCGGCACGCTGCGCGTCGAGTCGGCGGGCGACAGTCCCAACGAGATGTTCCGCAACATTCCCAAGAGCAACGAGGTCCAACAGGTCATCAACCGCCTGATTGACGAGGACGCCAACCGCCGCTCGGCCCTGATCCACGAGCGGATCCGCAGGGCGGACGGCGTCTTCGACCAAGATCGTGACGAGCGGCGCGCGGCCCCGGCCCCGGTTGAAGGCGTCGGCCCCGCAGGCGACGGTGAGCCGGTGCCGGGGATGCCGGGGTCGGACGGGGACGGCCGTGCCGCCACCGGGGCGCACTCGTCCCTCGAGACGCCGACGCCGGGTGCCTCCGGCTCGCTGTCCTCCGCCAGCGGCGGGACCCCCACGGAGCCCGAGAGCCGCCCACGCACCGACTGACCGGGTGCGGCCGGCCTGTCGGCCCTGGCCGAGTGCCCTGGTCGGGGACGGTCAGGCCCAGCCGAACCTTCGCGCTGTCGCCACCCCGCCGGCAGCGACGCTCGCGGCAAGAACCGTGCCCCACGTCATGTCGACCACGGCCAGAACCAGCGGGAACCCGTCCAGGACGGCCAGGTTGGTCAGGTCCCAGGTCGCGTAGGTCACCAACCCGAAGAACGCGCCTCGTCCGGCAGCTCGCCGGACGGCGCCGGGACGCTCGTCCGCCAGCACGGGGACCGACACGAAGAACAGCAGGCCGGCGATGAAGATCGCATAGAACACGGCAGCGGCGGCGACGTTGGCCCGAGGTGCGAGCAGGTCGCCCAGCTGGTCGCGATAGAACCCGCCGGCGAGAGGCCCGAGCCAGACCGCATCCAGCAGGCAGAACAGGCCGGCGGACACGGCATACAGGCGAGCGATGGACGGCCGGGTCATGGCAGGACGCTACGCGGGGCGCAAACGGCGTCAGAGCCGGGTTAACCCGTGATGGGCGAGCAAACGAGGGACTCGGCAAGCGTCTGAGCGCAAGGTGCGCCAGACTGAGGCGACGGGAGCGCCGATCGGGCGCGCCACAGCGGACTGGTCGCGCCCAGATCGGTCATGACGGCAGGATCACCACGTCGATGTGCACCTCAGGGGATCACGTCCCACCCTCGACCCGGCCACCGGCCACGGCCACCTGGCCCGCGCGCAGCACCCCTGCGGTCGTCGGTGGCACTGGCACGCCAGAGTCGGTCTGGACGTCGTGGCGACACGGCATCCCCGACCTCGATGTCGAGAGCATCCTCAGCGGCGTCGACCGGGTGCTGATCGTCTCGCCGCACCCGGACGACGATGTGCTGGGGATCGGCGGGTTCGCGTTCCTGCTGGCCAACGCGGACCGACGCCTGCCGGTCGAGTCGCTCATCGTCACGGGCTGTCGGGACAGCGCCTCGCTGATGCCCGGGTGGGGTCCGTCGGTGGCTCTCGGGCTGCCGACCGGTGGGTTGGCGGACCTCGAGGACGACATCGTCGACGCCCTGCTCCCCCGGTTGACCCCCGCGACGCTGTGCCTCACGACGTGGTTGGGCGACCACGACCCCGACCATGAGGCGGTGGGACGTGCCGTCGCCCGAGCCTGCGGCCGGGTCGGGTCCAGCGTGCTGGAGTTCCCGGTCGACATGTGGCACTGGGGGTCACCGACCCACCCTGAGGTGCACTGGCGCCGGGCCCGCGTCGTGCGGTTGACCCCTGATGCCTACGCGGCCAAACGCGAGGCCGCCGCAGCAGTCGGCGGGTCGCTGTCGGCCTCAGCTCAGGCGCGGCTGATGCGCAAGACCGAGCTGGTCTTCTGGTAGCCGCCGCTCGCGCTGGCGCGCTGCCATTCGAGTGGATGGTTGCCGCACCCTTGATGGGCTGACCTTCGAGGTAGGCGGTGTCCGCTCCCTTGTCCGCGCCAGGGTCTTGGGGCGTCAGAGGTACTGGCCCGTGGGGCCGCCTGGCAGCGGCACCGCACCCGGCGCCTCCTCACCCTCCGGATGCCCTGGAGGCAACGCGCGCATGCTCTGCAGCTGCTGCTGAACCGCCATCTGCTGGGCGAAGAGCGCGGTCTGGATGCCGTGGAAGAGCCCTTCGAGCCAACCGACGAGCTGCGCCTGCGCGATCCGCAGCTCGGCATCGCTGGGGGCCTCGTCGCGCAGCGGCAACGCGATCCGGTCAAGCTCGTCGACGAGCTCAGGGGCGAGCCCGGCCTTGAGCTCGCTGATGGACCGAGCATGGATCTGGGCCAACCGAGCGCGGCCCGCATCATCGAGAGGCGCTCCCCGCACCTCCTCGAGAAGCTGCTTGATCATGGAGCCGATGCGCATGACCTTGGCGGGCTGAGCAACGAGGTCGGCTGGGCTGCGCGTGTCGTCGGCGCCGGCGCCGGACACACCCATGCCCTCGGGCGTGAACACGACGACCTTGGGCCCGTCGGACGCCTCCTGTCCCGCTGCCTCGGCGGCCGGACCGGTCTCGTTCGACGCGAGGGTGCCGCGGTGCTCGTGGCTGGCCAGGGCGCTGGTGGGGGACAGTGTCATGACCCCATCCTGCCAAACCCGAGCCGCGCCGCCTGTCTGCCTGTGCAGAGGGCGCCGAGATGGCTCGGTCGACGGCGCGACAGCGTGACGCCTCGGTTCACGAACCGGCCGCACGACGGCGCGACCGGGTCAGTCGACCAGCGCCACACCCCGGATCTCGGCGTCGTCCGCCAGCTCCTGGATCCGGGCGACTGCCGTCTGGAGCGCGGCGAGGGCCTCAACGGCATCACCCAGCTGAGCGTCGAGCCGTTGTCGGGCCTGGATCTGTGCGGCCCGCGACGGTGTGTCACACCCCCAGGACGCGAGGTGCACTTCTGCGTCACCGACGGCCTGCTGCTGAGCCATGACGGCCCGTCGCAGGGTCGTCAGGCACGCGGCGATGGACTCGTAGGCGACGTGGGACGCGGTGATCACGACGTGACCAGACCCGCCTGTCCGAAGGTCGTGGCCGACTCGACCTGCGTGGCCTCGACCGTGACATCGACAGCCACGAGGTGCGTGGCGTAGGTCATGATCTCGATCGGCAGCCGCGACACCTGGTCGAGGACCACCACACAGGCCAGCGCCAGAGCGGCGGCGCAGTCGCCACGCACGGCATCCAAGGCCCCGTCGATCGCCGAGCGGCTCGCTGTGATCTCGGTGACCAGCGGGTCGAGTGCGCCGGCGACACAACGGGCCGCCGCGTGCTGGGCTCCGAGGTCGAGTGACGTGGTCGTCATCCGGGCTCCTTATCTGTCACGACAACGCTAGGTCGCCAACACGGCGTGGCGGTCCTCCAGGCATCAACCTGTGGATAACCCCGACGCCCGACCCGGCGGGCAGCAGACTGGCCCGATGACGAGCTACGACTTCTCGGTGTCGCTCACGGCGATCATGACGACCGCGCACGGCGCTCTCGACACGGCCGGAATGATCCACGACACCGACGTGGCAGACCACCTGCCCGGCGTCTCGGTGGTCGGCTCCGCCGTGGTCGGGGCGGCGGTCGCCGAGTTCGCGGACCGCTGGAACCTCGGCCTGGAGTCACTCGTCGCCGACACCGAGGAGATGGCGACGAGGCTCGCCGCGGTGGCGGCGACCTATGCCGGGTTCGAGGAGCAGGGCAGTGCGCTCGCCCGTGAGGTCATCGACGCGATCGGCGGCACCCGTCGATGAGTCGCCGGTGCCTCGCGCGGCGCTGTGCCGAGTGAGGTGCGGATGGCGCAGGGTGCCTGGTCCCGCGGGCGCGAGCCTCGCCGCCTACCCCATCGGCTCGCCGGACGAATGCTGGTTGCGGGCCGCGTCGAGGTCTGCCGGCGTGTCGACGTCGCTCGAGGCGATGGCGGGGATCGCCACCGTCACCACGACAAGGGAGGACACCACCTGTCGCATCGCCACGCCATGCGGCTCCGCGGGTATGACGAGGCGCAAGGCGGCCGTGCGGTAGGCCGCGAGCAACGGCTGCAGATGCCCGGTCTCGTCGGTGCCCACCACGGCGTCACAGGCGTCGCCCAGGTCGTCCAGGTCGGCCAGGTCGGCCAGGTCGCCCAGGTGCTGAGCCAGGTCTGCTGCGCAGCGGCCGGCGAAGGGCTGGTCGCCAGCCAGCAGCGCGATGATCGGTGTCTGCACCAGGGGCAGGGCGGCCGCCAACGCAGCCACCGGCCCCCCGAACGGTGGACGTTCGCGCAGCCACTGCACCGGCCGAGTCGTCGGTCGATCGGCTCCGACGACCAGGACCGGCCACGACCCAGGCAGCTCCGCCAGCAGGCGATCGAGCACGGTGGTCCCGCCCAGCGTCGCCGCCGTCTTGTCGCCGGCACCGAACCGGGCGGACCGGCCACCGGCGAGGACGACTGCCGTCACCGATCTGACGCCACGGGGCTGGGCTGGGCTCGGCATCGGGGGAGAACTGTCTCGACCGACGGGGCTGACCGTGGCTGACGTGGCTGGCTCGACGGACTCGACTCGGCGACCGCGCTCAGCCGGCGAGGAAGTCGAGCAGCGCCGCGTTGACCTCGTCGGTGTGACTGACCCCGATGCCGTGCGGGCCGTCGGCGATCACGACATAGGTGCTGCCAGGGACCGCGGCATGTGTCCGGGCGCCCGAGGCCTCGAGCGGCACGATCGCGTCGCTGTCGCCATGCACCACCAGCGTCGGCAGGCCAGCCGACGCGATCGCGGCCAGGTCGGACCGGAAGTCGGTGCGGCAGAACGCATCGACGCAGTCGAGCACTGCCTTGTCCTCACCAAGGCGTCCGAGGGCCAAGGCGTCCTGCACGTCGCGCTCGGTCACCTTGAGGACCCCGTTGCTGGAGAAGAACGCCCGAGTGAACCCCGCGAAGAACTCCTCTCGACCGGCTCGGATGCCGTCCTGCAGACCAACGATCCCGGCATCGTCGATCGCGCCGTCCGGGTTGTCCGCACCGACCTGCATATACGGGGGCACGGCACCGAGGAACGCCAGAGCGCGCACTCGCTCGTGGCCATGGCGGCCGACATACCTCGCCACCTCGCCGCCGCCCATGGAGAACCCCACGAGCGTGACATCGCGCAGGTCGAGTGCGGTCAGCAACGCGGCGAGGTCATCGGAGAACGTGTCGTAGTCGTATCCCTGCCCTGGCTGGTCGGACTCGCCGAAGCCGCGCCGGTCGTAGTCGATGACGCGATAGCCCGCAGCCACCAGGGCGGGCACCTGCCTGGCCCAGGACCTGCCGCTCAGCGGCCAGCCATGGATGAGGACGACTGGCCGCCCACGGCCACCGCTGTCTTCGTAGTGCACGGCGACGGGCTGGTCCACGGATGCGACGGCGAGGCTCGGCATGCTCCGACCATAGGACGAGCCACCGACAGGCACCACACCGGACCAGCCCGCCCGCAGCGCCGGGCCCACGTGGCAGCACATCAGCTGCGGCGGCACCGCAGCGAGATGCGGACGACGGATGGGTAGGTGCATGAATGCGGCCGGCTTTCGTGCGCCTACCCATCCGTCGTCCGGGAATTGAGGGAAGGAGGGAAAGGACGGAAAGGGGGAAAGGAGGGGGTCGACTTCCGGGCCGTGGTGGAACGATCGGGGCTAGAGTCGAGAGGTCCGGCCGGGGAGTCGGGCGGGTTGGTCAGGACCACGGTGAGGGGTCGGTTGTGGGCATTGGTCAGATGCGCGGAGACGGTGCTCAGATCGCGCGCTCACGCGCGGTGACGGTGGTGATGGTCGTGCTGGCTGCGGTCGCGGCAGCGGCCCTGGCCCCACAGGTCGCAACGGCGGCCCCACAGGTCGCGACGGCACAGTCGGCCGCGGACTCTCGTCAGCCCGGCGTCGCCGACGGCGGGGTGCTGTCCGTCTTCTCGCCCAAGTACATGGACCGCGGTCTGTTGCCCAGCCGCGACAAGGCCTTGCTGGACGCCGCGAACTTCGACCTGTTCATGGCTCATCCCCGTGACTACCAGCGGCATCTGACCGCCATGCGCTCGGTCAACCCCGACTTGGTCATGCTGGCGTATGTCGATGCGACCTTCACGCCCGACGCCGGACTGCCCGCCGACTGGTACACCCTGTCGGCCACGGGCGAACGCATCACGCACTCGCTCTACGGCACCTACCTCATGAACCCGGCTCACCCCGGGTGGGTGGCCAACCGGGTCCAGGCCTGCACGACGATCATGGCGAGCTCGGGGTATGACGGGTGCGTCTATGACGCCATGGGCACGACGGCAGTCGACACGGCCGGCTATGTCACGGCGTTCCCGTTCAACCCGGCCACTGGTCAGCAGTACACCATCGGCGCCTGGCTGACGGCGCTGACCTCCCTGATCCAGGCGGTCATCAACGGCAACCCGGGCGACCCTGTCTGGGCCAACGGGCTCGGCGGCGGGCCGCGCTTCGCGACCAAGCCCTCGCCGGTGCGGTGGATGCCGATCGTGGCCGGTGGGATGGCCGAGGGCTTCCTGCATCGTGGCCGCGACCTTGTGACCGTCTATCCCACCGACATCGAGTGGCGTCAGAACCTCGACATGCTCATGCGGGGGGCGTCCAACGAGTGGCCCATGGCGGCGGTGACCAAGACCTGGAACACCGGCACCATGGCTCAAAAGGATGCGTGGCATCGCTTCGCCCTGTCGTCCTACATGATCGGCGCCAGCCCGACCAGCACGTTCTTCTTCACCTACGACATCCTGTCCGACCAGTCGGCGTGGCACCCCTACTGGAGCACCAGTCTCGGTGCCCCGCTCGGTCGGTATGTCGCTCGGACCAACGGGACCTACACCAGGGAGTTCGCTCGCGGTATGGCGGTCGTCAACCCGACGACCTCGACGCGCACCATCGTGTTGCCTCGCGCCGGAACCACCTTGGAGGGTGCCCGGCTCACGACGATCACCCTCCCGCCGAAGACGGGCGACCTGTTGACCTGGTGAGGCGTGACCTCACCAAAGGCTCAGGGCCGACGGGTCAGCCGCCGGGTCAGAGCATCGGCCGCGGACCCGACGCGCATGCCGAGCCGCACCCGGGTCGACTCGGGCACCGCGTCGGGGTCGAAGGTCAGCGCGAAGGCCGCCACGGGGTGCCCGGTGTGGTCCACGGCGGCCTGGGCCACCGACATGAGCCCGGGAGTCACCGTGCCGCTCTCGAGCGCATAGCCTCGCCGCCGCGTCTCGACCAGCTGGCTGCGCAGCTCGCGCAGCGTCGTGGGGCCACCACCGCCGAGGTCGACGAACGCCGACGCGGCGGGAAACAGCGCGCGCACCTGTGGTCCCGGCAGGGCGGCGAGGATCGCGAGCCCGCTCGCCGTGAGCGGGGCGGGCAGCCGGATGCCGACATCGGTGACCAGGAACGGTCGCCCGGCGGCGCGCTCCTCCACCACATAGAGCACATCGCGTCCGTGCAGGACGGCGAAGTGGCCGTTGTGCGTGGTGTCGTCGACGAGGCGGGTCAGGATCGGACGGGCCATCCGCTGCAGGGGCGCCTGCCGTTGGTAGGCCGAGCCGAGCTCGAAGGCGGCGACCCCCAGGCCGTAGCGCCGCTCGTCTGGCAGGTGCACGACATACCCGTGATCGGTCAGGACCCGCAGCAGGTGGTAGGTGCTGGATCGCGGCAGTCCGACCTCGCGGGCGATCGCGGCGGCCGGCAGTGGTTCGGTATGTCGAGACAGGACTCCCAGCACCGCCAAGGCGGCCGAGGCGGCTTGAGCGTTGGGCATGTGATGCTCAGCTGCCGCCCACGACGACTGCGAGCAAGGCGGCCGCCGCGGGGAGCGCCTGCACATAGAGGATCTTGCGACTCGCCGTGAGGGCCCCGAAGACCCCGGCGACGACGACACACCCGAGGAAGAAGCTGAGCAGCGGCAGACGCAGGTCGTCCGGCGCCACCAGCCCCCAGCCGAGCCCGGCGGCCAGGAACAGGTTGTAGAGGCCNNGCGCGGCGTCCTGCGGGTTTGTCCCAGAGCAGCATCTCGAGGACGGCGAAGTAGACGTGCAGCAGGCCGACGACGGCGGCCAAGATCGTGCCCACGGTGCGCATGCTCACACGCTAGTGACAGTTGGCGTCACACGTGAGCCAGGTNNGCGTCTCATATCTGAGACACATCGTGCCCTCCCGCCATGCGCACGGGCCACCGTCGGCGCTCCAATGGACGTATGCCGGTCACCGTCCCTCTCGCTCCTGCCCCCGCCAGCCACGTGACGGTGGGCGTCGGCCCGCTCAGCGCTGCGGAGGTCGTGGCCGTCGCGCGACACGGCGCCTCCGTCGACCTCGCACCGCGGGCGCAGCAGGAGCTCGAGCGCAGCCGCGCGGTCGTGCGGGGGCTGGCCGAGGACACCGTGCCTCACTACGGCGTCTCGACGGGCTTCGGCGCCCTGGCGACCCGGCACATCCCGGCCGACAAGCGCACCCAGCTGCAGCGCAGCCTCATCCGCTCCCACGCCGCCGGCTCCGGGCCCGAGGTCGAGCGCGAGGTCGTGCGGGCGCTCATGCTGCTCCGGCTGTCGACGCTCGCGACTGGGCGCACCGGCATCCGACTGCAGACGGCGCAGACGTATGCCGACCTGCTCACCGCCGGCATCACCCCGGTGGTTCACGAGTTCGGCTCCCTCGGGTGCTCCGGCGACCTTGCTCCCTTGAGCCACTGCGCCCTGGCCGCGATGGGGGAGGGCACCGTGCGCGACGCGTCCGGCGCGCTGATGCCCGCCGCCGACGCCCTCGCGGCCGCGGGCATCGCGCCCCTCGTGCTGGAGGAGAAAGAGGGACTGGCCCTCATCAACGGCACCGACGGCATGCTCGGCATGCTCGTGCTGGCCATCCATGACCTGCAGCACCTGCTGACGGT
>CXWJ01001040.1_pt1 | contig 21661 bp, 20 predicted proteins | sample 590841 | NCBI WGS metagenome assembly CXWJ01 (sample SAMEA3498367, study PRJEB10139) | wastewater metagenome | biome: wastewater treatment plant; material: activated sludge | place: Austria | collected 2015-01-21 | reverse complement strand
GGGCTGACCGCGTTCAATATCAGGGCGCGCTTCATGCGCTCCTGGTTGACAATTGCCGTGAATGGGAATACTGCGCGACGTGCCATAAATCCGTTCGACTCCGGTAAGGGGATGGATTAGGATGTGTTGCCCCAATCTGCTCGTGGGATTATAGCCTATCTTGCCGCCGATTGAAAATGAAATAGCGGGAGGATTAAGACCTGAGGCGGGCGCGATAGAGTTCCCGCCGGCCGCTATTGGCCAACCAGAGGTCTTCTCCCGCCCAGCAAAGCCCGGAAAAGAGGCGATCGGCCGTATAACGAGCCATCTCCCGCGCATCGACAGGATCAAGCCGCAGCACGGCAAACGCCGGCGTCTCGGTCAGCCACTCGAACCGGCCCAGTTCGGCGTCAAAGCGCATCGGCTCGGCCACGGCGGCCCAGAGCGAGCCGTCATGGTAATCGATATCGCCCATGGCCACAGGCGCGGGCAACGGCGGCTGGGTCTCATTGGTCGCCAGATCGATTGACAGCAGGCGGCCGTGTTGCTGGGCCACGGCCCACAGGCGGCGGCCGTCCCAGGCGACGCCGGACAGCCAGCCCTGCCCGGTCAGGATGATCGTCTCGTCGAAGTCGTTGGTCGCCGGATTGACGCCGCGGATCATCTCCTGATCGAAGAGCGATTGCCACAGGGCGCGACCGTCCCAGGTCAGACCGCTGAGATTGCCGGGGCAATAGAGCGACCGCCGCACCGTGCCGCCGGGATCAAGCCCATAGAGGCGCCCGTCGCGGGTGTCGGCATTCCAGAGCGTCTCGCCGTCCCAGGCCAGACCGGCCGGCCCCGCGCCGGGGGCCGGCCGCGTTTCCAGGATTTCCAGCCGGCCCATCAGGCTTCGATGTCGCGGCCGACGGCCTGGGCAATCGCTTTCATCTGGGTCACCAGCTTGGCGAATTTCTCCGGTTTCAGGGATTGGCCGCCGTCGGACATGGCCTCTTCGGGCCGGGGGTGTACTTCGATGATCACGCCATCGGCTCCGGCGGCGACGGACGCTTTGGCTGCCGCGGCCACGTATTCCCATTTGCCGGTGGCGTGGCTGGGATCGGCCACCACCGGCAGGTGGGAAAGCTGCTTGGCGACGGGGATGGCGTTGATGTCGAACGTGTTGCGGGTGTAGGTCTCAAAGGTGCGGATGCCGCGCTCGCAGAGCATGACGCGGGTGTTGCCGTGGCTCAGGATGTACTCGGCGCACATCAGCCACTCCTCGATCAGGCTGCTCATGCCGCGCTTGAGCAAGACGGGGTATTGCGATTCGCCCACGGCATGGAGCAGGGCGTAGTTCTGCATGTTGCGCGCCCCGACCTGCAAGATGTCGGCATATTCGCAGACCAGCGGCACCAGCGCCGGCTCCATCACCTCGGTGACGATGGGCATGCCGGTCACTTCGCGGGCCTCGGCCAGATACTTCAGTCCCTCTTCGCCCATACCCTGGAAGGCGTAGGGGGACGTGCGCGGCTTGAAGGCTCCACCGCGCAGGACGTGGGCCCCGGCTTCCTTGCAGGCGATGGCCGTCTCGATAATCTGCGACCGGCTCTCGACCGAGCACGGCCCGGCCATGATGACGATGCCGTTGCCGCCGCCGATGGTGTGGTTGCCCAGGGGGAAGGTAGTGTCTTCGGCCCGGAACTCGCGGCTGGCTAACTTGAACGGCTTGAGGATGGGCACGACGCGCTCCACACCGGGCATCCGCTCGATCTGGTCGCGGTTGATGACCCGGTCGTCGCCGATGATGCCGATGATGGTGCGCTCCTTGCCGTCGGAAAGATGGACTTTGAAACCGAAGTCCTCAGCACGCGCGATGACGGCCGATTTCTCGCGCATGGTCGCTTCTGCCCGCATAATAACGATCATCATTCAATCAATCCTTTTGAAAGGTAAGATTCGGTAAGATTATCTATTTTTCCGGCGCGGGCAATTCGCGCCGGTTCGCTCTCGTAATTCCTGCGTAGTGGTAGGCAGGCTAGAGAGTCATCGCCAGAAAGCGCACGGCGGCTTCGACCTGGTTCATCTGGCGCGGCCGAATGGGGGGGATGGTCTTGCGATCGGGGCGCAGCGAGCGCGCCTCACGCAAATAGACGTGGACGATCTCCTTGGGCAATTTGGTCGTGTTCCAGTGGATGAGAACGCGGACGCATTTTTTCAGGCTGCCGGGCACGGCCATCTCATGGCCGCATAACAGGGCGGCGTCGTACCAGCCCAGTTGGCGGGCGGCATAGGCCGGGTAGGTGGAGGTCAGGTCGGTCGTGGTCGTGAAGTAGACGCTGGCAACGTCATCGATGTTCATGCCGTTGGCGGCGACAATCGCCTGCAACAACTCGCGCGTGGCCTCCAATATCTCGTCCTCGTTGTCGCTGCTCACGGTGATCGCCCCGCGCACCCCACGGCACATAATCGCCCGCGCCGGCCCTGTCCCATTTTGCGTCGTCTGATTTGCCATGATATCCCTCTCTGCTCCTGATAAATGCCATTTATAAAACAAAAAACGCGGCTTGCTCAGCCGCGTCTTGTCTCGTTTGGGGTTCTTTCCGTTTGGCTTGTGCTTCTTAGCCGGCCATGGCGGACTCTCCCGTTCGCAACAAGTGCGGCTGGGTGTCGGTGCCAAAATAAAAGAAAAAGAAGCTGACCAAAGTGGTCGGTGAACCTTTCATAGTGGGAGCATCATAACACGCTGATGGACGCGCGTCAAGCGGTAGGAGTGCCCAGTTTTTCACGCAAACATTGGGCAATCTTGACCGAGGATAGACCCGTATTGCCATTCGCTTAATTCGACTCCGGCGTGGGGGTCAACTCCTCAAACGTAAGCACCGGAAAGGCATAGTTGGGGATCAGTTCAATCGTGCGGCGGTAGGCTTCGCGCAGCGTCGTCTCAGTGTTGAAATAACCGGAGAGCATCTCCTGCAATACAATCGAAATGATCAACTCATCGTAGAGGCGGGTCATCAGCGCACCATATCCCTCACGTATCCCCCAGCGCGGCGCGGCGGCGATGCCGTCACGCAGCCGGGCCACGGCTTCCGCGCCGTACAGGTCGGTCAGGCTCAAGCCGCTCTCGCCCAGTGGCGTCAGGCCCCAGGCGTCGATGTTGGCCCGCGGCGCGCCGGCCGTGCCCCAGCGCAGGGGAACCTTGCGCTCCGAATTGACGGCCAACCAGTCGGCATACCCTTCCTCGAACCAGTATTGGGCGAAGGCCAGGGCCGCGGCCTGGTCGGCCGTGGTGGTGATACCCAGGCTGCGCACGTTGCCGAAGGCCGTCGGCGCGCCATCCGGCCCGGCGATCTCGGTCAGGATGCCCACGTTGCGGGCCAGGAAGTTCACGCCGTCCTCGCCCGCCTCGCACTCCGGGCAGGAGGGGACGACAGCCGGATTCAGCCCCGCCAGATCGGGCAGGATGGCCGGGGAGGTGACGATCATGCCCGTTCGCCCTTCCAGCAGCGCGTTGCGGGCGCTGGTGTCGGTCTGCACGCCGGACGGGCTGAAGCGATTGATCGTCGTGTAATAATGTTCAATCGCCACGCGACAGACCTCATCCAGAATGACCACCTCGCCCGCGTCGTCAATGAGGCGGCAGCCGTTGGCCAGAGCGATTTGCTCGAAGGCCTGGTGGGTGGTGACCAGGTTGGACTCGGTGGGGATGACCAGCCCGGAAATGATCGCCTCGCTGTCAAAGATGGCCTCGGCGGCGGCGGCCATCGCGGCGTAGGTGTCGGGCGGCGGCAGATTGCGCTCGGCGAACCAGTCGGCGCGGTAGAGCAGCAGTTGGTGGTAGCCGTCGCTGGGAATGGCCCCCGCCTGGCCGTTGACCGTCAGCAGGTCTAGCGCCGCCGGGTCGAATGTATCGCGGCCGAGTTGGGCGATGGCCGTCTCGGCCGCGGCGGCATCCAGTATGCCGTCCTGAACCCACCCGGCGGTGTATTCCACCGGATGCAGGATCAGATCGGGCAGCGTAGCCGAAAGCACGGCCGTTGTCACCAGATCGGGCAACAGCGCCGGCGACACCAGCTGCACGGCCACGTCGATGCCGTGGCGGTCGGCGAAGTCGGCGGCCATCTGGTCGAGCACGGCCTGGTGTTCGGGGGAGGTCTCATCGACCCAGATAGTCAGACGTGCGTCCGCTGCTTCGGTATCGGTGATGGGCGCGACGGGCGTGTTGACGCCAATCGCGGCGGAATCCGGCGCAGTCGTCGTCGGCGCGGGCAACACCAGCACGTCCGGCGCGGCCGTGGGCGGCGCGGCGGCGCGGGCCGTGGCCGTCGCCAGCCGGGGCGGGTTAGCCAAATCCACACCACAACCGGCGGCCAGAAGCCCCAGCAAGATGAACAGAATGATTAGGGGAAAACAGGGACGAGAACGGCTGAAAAGGACGGGTAATGGTTTCAAGCGAAGATTCATGCCTTGCAATGGCGCTCGGTCGAGAGCGCGGTTTATATCCAATCGGGGATTGTAGTAGCCTCGCCCCCCGGCGACAAACGAGCCGCGTCTAAACCCGACAGGTTTTCAGCAACCTGTCAGGTTTGCCCGGCTATTCTTCCTCATCGGCCGGTGAAGCGTCCAACCCGGCCAGCGGCGGCAACTCCTCGCTACCCAGCAGGCGGCGCACCTGGCGCGACATGCGGGCGATAGGTTTCTCGCGGTACGTTTCCATCAATGAGCGGGCCAACGCGGGCAGGTCGTCGAAATCCCCATACGCCTCGCGTAGCCGGTCGCGATGCAGCGACATCCAGGCGAACAGGTCGGCCTCGGTGCGGCCGGGAAAGGCGGCCAGTAGCTCCGACGCGCGAATGATTTGCACCGTCGGCAGATAGACCAACTCATACCACGCATCGGCCGCTTCCTCGAACGAGATTTCACGTTCGTCGATCAATTCCAGCTTTTGCCGTAAATCCTCGATTTGGGCCTGGAGTTCCGGGTAGCGCCCCCCGGCCGTGAAGCGAATGTCATAATCGGGGTAGCGCTGGTTGAGACCCGTCTTCTCCAGGAACACGCGCTCGCGGAAGCGGTTGAGCACCTCATCCAGCGTGGCGCGGGGGTCGATCACGATGTCGTCGGGGTATTCCCAGACGTGGGCCTCAATCGAGGGAAACCTCAATTGGCGCGCGGCCGACACCCGATGATTGCCGTCGCGCACGAAATAGGCGTTGCCCACTTTGTATAGCTCAATAGGCGGCCAGCCTTCGGTCTGGGCCAGTTCAACCATCTTGACCCAGCGGTTCTTCAGGCTGTCGTTGAGGGGCAGGAAGTGGCGGGTCATCTCGTCGTAGCGGCCGACACTGCCGACGATTTCGGGCAACTGCACCTGGTGGATACCACGGTAGAGCGGGCTTTGTTGCCGCAAGTTGCGCCGGATCGTCTCAAAGGGCAGGAGCCGATCATCACGGCCGCGCAACCAGGCGCCGAGGCGGTCGATCTCGGCCTGGCGGCGAGCCCGGTCAAATTCGCCCTGGGCGCTGAGGCGGGTTTCGATAGTGGTCATACTAATTCGACCAGGAGTCTAAACCGTCAACCGCCAATGAGCAACAGGCAACTTGCCCCATAGCGGCGGCCCGGTTTTAGAGGCTTTGCCGCCGCGGGCTGTGATACAATCGAACGTATGAATAACCTGCTGCACTTCTCCCCTTCGATCCGGCAATCGCTGGCCGATGGCGCGCCGGTGGTCGCCCTGGAAAGTACGGTCATCACCCACGGCTTGCCCTACCCGCAAAACGTGGCGACGGCGCTGGCGATGGAAGCGGCGGTGCGCGCCGGCGGCGCGCAGCCGGCCACGATTGCCGTCTTGCACGGCCGCCTGACCGTGGGTCTGGAACTGGACGACATCGAGCGCCTGGGCCAATTGGCAGGCAGCGCCGTCGTCCGCAAGTGCAGCCGGCGCGATCTGCCCATCGCCATGGCCTGCGGCGAAGACGGCGCGACGACCGTGGCCGGGACGATGGTCGTGGCCCACATGGCCGGCATCGAGCTATTCGCCACCGGCGGCATCGGCGGCGTACATCGCGGCCACCCCTTCGACGTCAGCGCCGACCTGCGCGAGCTGGGCAAGACACCGGTCACCGTGGTCAGCAGCGGGGCCAAGTCGATCCTCGATCTGCCGGCCACGCGCGAAGTGCTGGAGACCGAGGGCGTGACCATCGTCGGCTATGGGGTGGATGAGCTGCCGGCCTTTTTCGCGCGCTCCTGCGGACTGCCGGTTGACGTGCGTTTGGATAGCGCGGCGGCCGTGGCGGCGTTGATCGTGGCCCGCCGCCAATTGGGGCTGGCCGGCGGCACGCTGGTCACCGTCCCCGCCCCCGAGGAGGCATGTATGGATCCGGACGAAGCCGAGGAAGCCGCGGCCCAGGCCGCCCGCGAAGCCGACGCGGCCGGCATCCACGGCCCGCTGGCCACGCCCTGGCTGTTGCGCCGCGTCGTGGAACTGACCGATGGGCGCAGCATGACGGCCAACACGGCGCTGCTGACCAACAACGGCCGCATCGCGGCCGAGATCGCCGTGGCTCTGGGGGATTGACAGCCCGGCGCGGCCTGTCTATAATGTCTGCTAATTGAATCCGACATCGACTTTGACGGAGACAAGTACGGCAATCGCGGGTTACAGAGAGTTGGCGGACGGTGCAAGCCAATGCCCAGCGCGCCGGAAATCCCCTCCCGAGTTGCGCTCCGCAACGCACTGCGAATAAGGAGCGCCGGCTGCGCCCGTTAACGCGCACCAGAGGCCGGGCCGGTATGGCTCGGCGAACCCAGGTGGCACCACGAGCCCCCTTCGTCCTGGAAACGAAGGGGGCTTTTTCTATTGAGGAGTGACATGATCGACATCAATTTGATCCGCGAGAAGCCGGAGTGGGTGAAGGCGCAGATCGGCCGCCTGGGCGACAGCGCGCCCATCGACGCCATCGTGGCCGCCGACGCCCGCCGCCGGGAGATTATCCAGGAAGTGGAAGAACTGCGGCGGCAGCGCAACGAAAGCTCGAAGCAGATCGGCGCGTGGCTGGGCACGCTCAAGAAGCTGGAAGGCGATCTAGGCCGGGCCACGGCCGGCGGCCAACCCGGCGACGCACTCCAGACCCAGATTGCCGGGCTGCAATTCAACGCCGACGAGGCCAGGGACGAGACGCGCCGCCTGGGCGATCGCATCACGGGGCTGGAGGAAGAACTGCGCCGGGTGGAGGCCGAGGTGGACGATCAGATGTTGTGGGTTCCCAACCTGCCCCACGAGAGCGTGCCCGATGGCCCCGACGACAGCCACAACATCGCCTACCCGCCGCAGGGCGCGCCCCTGCCGGCGTTCGACTTCGAGCCGCGGGCGCATTGGGACCTTGGCCCGGCGTTGGGGATCATCGATTTCGAGCGCGGCGTGAAGATGAGCGGCTCGCGTTTCTACGTGCTGCGCGGGGCCGGCGCGCGCCTGCAACGGGCCATCATCCAGTTCATGCTCGATTTCCACGGCAACGTCCACGGCTATACCGAGATCTACCCGCCCTTCATGGTGCGGTCGGCGATGTTCGTCGGCGCGGGGCAACTGCCCAAGTTCGCCGATAATATCTACCGCGACGCGGAAGAGGATTTCATGTGGTTGGGCACGGCCGAGATCGCCCTGACCAATATCCACCGCGATGAGGTCTTGGAAGAAGCGGATTTGCCGCTCAACTACGTGGCCTACACGCCCTGCTTCCGGCGCGAAAAGATGAGCGCCGGGCGCGACGTGCGCGGCATCAAGCGCGGCCACCAGTTCGACAAGGTGGAGATGTACAAGTTCACCACGCCGGAGACCAGCTATGAGCATCTGGATCAGCTCGTGCAGCACGCGGCCGACATCTGCGAGGCGCTGGAGCTGCCCTACCGGCGCATCGAGATGGTCACCGGCGATCTGGGCTTCGCCGCGGCCAAGAAATTTGACCTGGAGATATGGGCCGCCGGCTGCCGGGAGTGGCTGGAGGTCAGCTCGGCCAGCAATTGCGAGGCGTTCCAGGCGCGGCGGGCCAATGTGCGCTACCGTCCGGCCGATGGCGGCCGGCCGCGCTTCGCCCACACGCTCAATGCCAGCGGTCTGGCGCTGCCACGGGTGATGATCGCCGTGCTGGAGAATAACCAACAGGCCGATGGGTCGATTCGTATCCCGGCCGTGCTGCGGCCTTACATGGGTGGCATGGAAAAACTGGGCGGCTAATCGCCGGGACGCCAAATAAAAAGCCCGTCCGTGAGAGAAAAGCGGACGGGCTTTTGAATAAACATGGCTCATTCTGGAGCCATGGTGCTGAGGCTAGGAAGCCATCGCCAGGGGCGCGATCTGCCGGGCGTGAACGCGGTAGATGGCCGCGGCCTCGTGCCGGCTGGTGGTCTCCAGCTTCTTGAGGATATTGTGGACGTGGTTCTTCACCGTGCCCCAGCCGATCACCAGATGGTCAGCGATTTCACGATTGGAGTAACCGGCGCCAATCAGACTGAGCACTTCGCGCTCGCGCGAGGTTAGTTCATGCAGGCCGGCCGAGGTGTCCATGCCCCAACCGCCGAGAAAGGGTTGTTGGGCCAATTGGGTCAAGCGCCGCATGATGTGCAGGGCAACGTCCGGCGATACCAGCGCCTGTCCGGCGTGGACGGCGTGAATCTTCTCCACCAGACGGGACATCGATTCCTGACGGGATACGTAACCGATGGCCCCCGCTTCGATGTATTGGGTGATCAGCTCCGGCTGATTGCGAACGCCGACCACGATAATCTTCTTTTCCGGCTGCTTGCCGTGAATGCGTCGCACGAACTCGACGGTGCTGTCCCCCTCGAGGGCCGGGCCAACCAGGAGCAGATCGGCGTGGGGTTGGAGGAATTCCGTCTCTTCCAGGGTACGCGCGCAACCGACCACGTAAATTCCCTTTTCCTGATCCAACACCGTGCGCATGGCATCGCAGATAAGACCCGAATCGTCAGCTATCAGTACGCGTATCATCGTATCACTCCCTATGGCTTGGTTATAGTAGGTTGAATAGTGTGATAGAACTTGGTCTGATAGGTATGGGCTGCGAGGTTGTTCTATGGCCTGTATTATGCCGGTCGATCTGTGCCGGGGATATGGGGGAAGTACCTACCATTGGCCCAGAGAAACCCGTATTTCGTGGCTGGATTGGGATGTACCGGGCCACCAAAGAAAAAGGCCGGGAATCAAGTGGCGATTCCCGGCCTATCGTTGCCATGATAGTGAGCCGTAGGGTCTAACGCGGCAAATAGGAGGCGGGGATGGCCGAGCTTAGGAACACATCCCCCAGATAAGCGGCGCGAATGGCCTTGGGCAACTCGTCGGTCACCTGGCGCTTCAGTACGTAGCCGCGCGCGCCCATGCGCAGCGCCTGCTGGATGAGGGCGGCATTGACGTGCATCGACAAGATGACGATGCCGGTCGATTCTTGTTTATTGTGGATAATCTCCGTCGCATGAATACCATCCATCTTGGGCATGGAGATGTCCATAACCACGACATCGGGATGGTGGGCGGCGGTGAGGTCGATGGCTTCCTGACCGTTGCCGGCCGTGGCGACGATCTCGATATCCCCCTCATTAGCCAGGATCGCGCGGACACTCTCGCGCACCAGCGCGTGGTCATCGGCGATCAAGACACGAATCGTTTTCATAAAAATCCTTGATGCAAGTTGCAAGCTTCAATGACCCATGTTCATAGCAGGCTACCGTAAAGTATTCCTCTCTATTATCGCCTATACGGGCCGTCACAATAATGGGGGAATTCCCTACTCTGCAACCTGTTTGTAGACTATTTCACAAGATATTTTCTGAATCAGGTATCAAGAAAGATATAGCCGCGCTTGATGGCGACCCGGATCAACGTCGCCAGGTCGGCGGCATCCAGCTTCGTCATAATATTGGCGCGATGTTTTTCGACCGTCTTGACGCTGATGCTGAGTATTTGGGCAATGGCCGAGCTGGTATGCCCCTCGGCCACCAGTTGGAGAACCTCTTGTTCGCGCTCTGTCAGAGGATTGGTGGCCGCGCCATCCTCGTTGCGCTGGGGGTTGACCAACATATTCATCACCGATTCGGAGATGGTCGGACTGAGATATAGTTTGCCGGCCGCGGCCGAACGGATAGCCAGCATCAACTCATCGGCCAGGGCGTCCTTCAACAGATAGCCCTTGACGCCGCGCCGGACCAGATTATGGATAACGGCCGTGTCGGCGTGCATCGAGACAATGACGATCTGGATGGGGGCGTTCAACTCCAGGATGCGCGCCGCGGCCTGCACACCGTCGAGACGGGGCATGGAGAGATCCATCACGATGACGTCGGGCGTCAGTTTCTCGGCCTGCTCCACCGCCTCAAAGCCGGTGGCCGCTTCGCCGATGACCTTGACTTCGGGATTGCTTTCCAACAGCGCCCGCAGCCCCTGGCGCACGAGATGGTGATCGTCGGCGATGACAACACGGATCATGCTAATTCCTTGCCTAAGGCGGTGCTTCCCGCCGCCACCTCCGGCCCTTCATACGGTACGCGAACCGTAATGCGCGTGCCCTGGCCGGGATTGGTGGTGATATCCAACGCGCCGCCGATCAGGTCGGCGCGTTCCTGCAAGCTGACCAGGCCGATGCCATTGCCGGGGTGTATATTGGGGTCGAAAATGAAACCTCGGCCATCGTCGGCGATCGACAGTTGCAGCGCATGATCGCCCCGCGATAAATCAACCCGGACTTGTTGCGCGCCGGCGTGTTTGGCGATATTGGTCAACGCCTCCTGGGCCAGCCGGTAAAGAGTGAGGGTGACGGATGTGGGCAAGTCCGGCAACTCCACCCCGTTATAGAGAACCGGCAGCGATGTGCGGGCCGAGAAATCGTTGCACAGCCCTTCGAGGGCCACGTTGAGGCCAAACGTATCGAGGCCGGGCGGCCGTAGATCGTGGGCCAACGCGCGCAGCGTATCCATCGTCTCGCCGGTCAGAGTAGCCAGATCGGTCAGACGGTCGCGTAGGCCCGATTGGTCGGGCGGCAGCCCCTTGCGCATCAGGTCGAGGCTGATCTTGAGCGACGTCAGCGCCTGCCCGGCTTCGTCGTGCAATTCGCGCGAGATACGCAGCCGCTCCTCTTCCTGGGTCGTCACGATGCGGTCGGCCATAACCCGCAGCCGTTCGCGCTGGATTTCGGCCACAGCCCGCGCCCGGCGCTGGGAATCGAAGAGATAGGCGTTTTCGAGTGCCAGGCCGGCCTGCACCCCCAGAATGGTCATCAGTCGCTCATCCTCGTCGTTGAAAGCCGCCGGCTGCATACAGTGCAGGCTGATCGTGCCCAGACGGCGTGTGCCGGCCTGGATGGGGGCCACCAGCAGCGCCCTGAGGCCGATTTTTCGCGCGTAGGCTGACGAGCGGTGATCGGCTTGGGAGTCGTCAACGTTGATGGGCAAGCCGTCGCGCATGACCAAACCGGCAATGCCCTCCTCCGGGCCGATGACGTAATCACTTAGGTCGTCATCCGTACCGGCGACCGCGATCGGGTCAAGCTGTTCCGGACGGCCGCGCAACAGGTGAATCACCGCCCAATCGGAACGCGGCACGATGGAATGAGCCGTATCGACAATCAGATCAAGGATTTCCTGTGGTTCCAGCGTTTCGCTAAGGGCGCGGGCGACGTGGGCGATGGCTTCGCTTTCCTGCAGGCGGCGCTCCAGGATGTGATGTTGGCGCGTCTTGCCCAGGGCGATGGCCGTCCAGTTGGCAATGGCCTGTAGCGCGCGCACATCATCGAGATTGTAGGCGTCATCCTGCCTGTCGGCCGCCTCCAGCACGCCCAAGACCTCGCCCTGCCACGTCACCGGCACGGCGATAATCGACCGTGGTTCCAGCCCGGAACCCTGCGCCAACCGGGACGAGCGACGGCGCCGGCACTCCTGCCCGCTGACCCAGACCGGGCGGGTCATGGTCAGTGCTTCCCCAACGATCCCCTCGTCTTCAGGAATCCGGCGACCCAATAACTCATGCGCGCCGACCTGATCGACGGCGACGATGCACAATTCCTCGGCTTCGTGAAGGAAGAAGATCATCGCATCCGTCGCCAGCAGGTGCCGCCCGGCCGACAGCACGCGGCGATAGATGTCGGCCATGTCGAAAGACGAGGCCACGGTCTGGCCCATGGCATCGATCGTGGACAAGCGCTCGACGGACTTGGCCAGGGATTGCTCCAGCGTTCGCCGGCTGGTGACATCCTGGATAATCCCGTTCATCCGCACGACCGCGCCGCTCGCGTCCCGCACCGGCCCGCCGGCGGCAAAGAAATTGCGCATCACGCCATCGGGCCGGATGACGCGAAAATCTATTTCGTAAGGCCGGCCGGATTGGAGCGAATGGCGCACTCCCTCGCGCAGCAGGTTCTCGTCTTCGGGATGCACCAGTTGACTAAGCCCCTGGAGGCTGGGGGTGACGTCGGCTTGATTCATGCCGAACAGCTCAAACAGCGTGGACGACCAGGACGCTTCTTCGCCGGCCAGGTCATAATCCCAATGGCCCATGTGGGCGATGCGCTGGGCTTCCTCGAGGCGGAACTCCGCCAAGCGGAGGCGATTAATCGTGTGCCTCAATTCGGTGATGTCGCGCCCCTGGGCGATCAGCATCACAATGGAACCCGCCCGGTTGCGTATGGGCGTAATCGAGAAATCAATGATGGCCAGGCGGTTGTCGTCTATACGGATTTCCAGGTCATATTGCCGAAATTCGCCGTGGGCCGCGCCTTCCACGGCCGCGCGAATCGTCTGTTGCATGTCGGCGGTGATGCGCGCGCCGAAGGTGTCCCAATATTTCAGGCCGACGATTTGCTCACGGGTGACGCCGCGATAGGCCAGCGCGGTGCGGTTGGCGTCGATGAGCGTTCCATCCGGCTGTAGCAGCGAGATGAATTGGGGCGATTGATCGAAGACCGCGTGAAAACGGCGTTCGCTCTCCAGCAGCCGGGTCTGCACGGTATCCCGGTGGTCGGTCATAACCAATAGCTCCTGGGTTATGCTGACCAGATCCGGCTCGTTGATGGCCGCGTCACGCTCGTTATCGTCCACTAGGATTACCTTTCCCGGTTAATTCGCCTGGGCCGCGCCCTTAGGATGGGTCGTATTCTACCCCAAGGCTAACCAGATACCAGCGGATGGAGAGCCGTCCTATCGGCCCTGGGCTTGTTTCGCCTGTTCGACTGTTTCTTCCAGCGGGATGCCTTGTTTCGCCCGCTCGACTTCTGTCAGGGGGACGGCGCCCTTGTCCGGCGTGATGCCGGAGCCTAGCTCTGTCGAGTAGACCTGGGTGAACTCGGCCCCCAGGAAAAGGATCTGCGCGGAGTAATAGACCCACAGCAAGAGAGAGATGACCGAGCCGGCCACGCCGAAGGCCGAGGTTGGGTCGCTGCGCTCGAAGTAGAAGGTCAGCGCGTATTCGCCGATCTTGAACAGCAAGGCGGTGAGGACGGCGCCGATCCAGACGTCGCGCCAGGCGATTTTGACATCGGGCACGACCTTAAAGATGAGCGCGAACAGGCCGGTGATCACCAGAAAGGAAATGATGAAGTTGACGACCAGCAGCAGCATTTCAGTATCCGATATGTAACTGCCGAGGAAAGTGCCGAAGGTGGTCAAGAGCGTACTGAGCATGAGGGAGACCAACAGCACGAAGCCGATGCCCAATACCATCGTAAAAGAGAACAGGCGACCTTTTAGCGATTCCAGAATGGTGCGATCGGGGTCGGCCTTCACGTTCCAAATCGTGTTCATCGCGTCCTGGAGCTGGGTGAACACGCCGGACGCGCCGAAGAGCAGCAGGGCCAGACTGAGGAGCGTCGGCCCCAACTCCCCCTTGCCCGGTTCCTCGGCCGATTCCAGGATCGTTTCGATGGCATCCGAACCCTGGCTGCCCATTAACGCCTCCGCCTGACTGGTGATCTGGGCCTCGACTCCCTGACGGTCGGTGAACAGCCCGGCGATGCCGATGGCGATCACCAGTAACGGCGGGATGGAAAACACGGTGTAATAAGCCAGCGCCGCCGCCAGCCGCGAGGCCTTATCTTCGCCCCACTCTTTGAATGTCTGCTTGATCAAGTTGAATAGTACGCCCATACAACAAGCCTCTTGTTAGTCATATTACTGTCAATCAATCCAAGTACGAAGGACGACGATAGACGCCCTCCGCCGCTCATGAGCCGGTGATATTATTGGATCAGACCCTCCGGCAGGCCATTGGGGAATTCGGCTTGAATAGCCGCCTCGATCTCTTCGATCCGATTTTCGGGGTTGGGGTGGGTGCTGAAGAATTCGGGCGGGCTTTCGCCGCCGGCCTCGGCCAGAATGCGCATCACGTCGATGAGCATTCGCGGGTCATAGCCGGCCTGGGCCATGAAGCGCACCCCCAGCCGGTCGGCCTGTAGCTCGTGTTCACGGCTATAGCGCATGGTCAGCAACTGCCCCACGACGGCGGCCATCTGCCCCGTGGCCGCGCTGTTGGGATTCGATGGGTCATAGGAAGCGATGACGACCGCGCCGGTCAACCCCTGGGTCAACTGCTGGCGGGCGATCTGTTGCGCCGAGTGGCGGGCCACGGCATGGCCGATCTCATGGGCCAACACGCCCGCCAACTGCCCTTCCGATTGCAGACGGCTGTATAGCCCCACGGTCAGGAACACCTGGCCGCCCGGCAAGGCAAAGGCATTGACCGTCTGATCGTCAACGAGCAATGAGCACTCGTAGGGCCATTCCGCCTGCCCGGCGTCGCTCTCGTTGATGAGCTTGCGGCACACGTTATCGAGGAACTCCTGGGCGCGGGCATCGGGGTGCAAGCCGCCAAATTGAGCGGTCATTTCGGGCGCGGCCTGCAACCCGAGGGCGATCTCCTGATCGGGCGTGATGCCGACGTATTGATCTTCCTCGATAACCGGGTTGAACGTTCTGGACGAAAAGTAGGAAAACAAGGCAAAGCCGGCCACGACCAGGGCCATAAGCAGGCGACCACCGTTGAAACTTCTTCTGCGATTCATGGTAAAAGTCCCTCCATCCCCGGACGATTAGCGCGAAGGCTCGGTCTGCCCGGCCGGCGTTTCGTCGACCACGTAGATGTCGCGTTCCAGCGCCTCGTAAATGCCCCCGGCCGTGGCCCCGAAGAAGATATGACCCACCAGGGCAATCCAACTGCGGAGCGGATAGAACCAGGGAAACAACGCCGAAAAGGTGTAGTAGTTGATGATATAGAGCGCCAATCCAAACAAGGCCCCGCCCACGATGCCCACCACCAAACCCCAGCGATGAATAATAAAGGCCAGGATGAGCGCATAAATAACAGAAAGGACGAGTTGGACAAAAGCCCCGGTCAGGATAATTTGGGGGGCGATTGTCGCCGAGGGGGTCAGGGCGTCCTGCCCCAACAAGATGGCCGCGGTGTGATGAAACGGCGTCCAGAGCGCGCCGCCGGTCACCGTGGACAACAGGATCATCCACAGCAGCATCGTCAGACTGCCGGCCACCAACCCGGCCACGACGGCCGCCCGCCAATCCATGATAAGGCGCAGTGTGGTGTTGACTCGTTGCATCGTTCTCCTCCCTTGATGGCTCGCTCGCCGATCATAAAGCAGGGACACACCTGTTACCGTGCATCCCTGCTCAATTGTATCACTGTCCCCATACTCGCCAGGACACTCAGCGCCGGGGCGCGGAATTAGAAATCGTTGCCGTTCGACGTTGCGCCAAATTCCATCGCGTCCTCGCCGGTCAGGTTGTGACGGCGGGCCGCATCCTTGGCCTCGCTGACCACGGCGCGCTGCGTGTCTTCAACGACCGACTGGACTCGCCCAACGGCATCCTGGGCGCGGGTCTTGGCCTCGTCCATCAGACGGTCGCGGGTTTCGCCCATCAGCTTGTTTTCATACTCGGTCGAGGGCACGGCCGCGCCCACGGCCGCCCCGGCAATCGCCACGACCGCGCCGATAGCCAACGGGTTCTCCTCGAGGGAGTTCCAGAAGGACTGCTTGGTGCGATTCATCGCCATCCGGCTGCGCCACTCCGCTTCCATGCGCAGGCGCTCGGCCTCGGTGCGCGTGCGTTGGGCGACTTCGCCGGCGCGCTCCTGCACCATTTCGGCCGTCTCGCCCACCCGCTGGGCCGTCTCGCTAACCGTTTCGCCGACGCGCGAGGCGGTGCCGCTGAGGGTGTCGCCCACGCGCTGGGTCGTGTCGCTGATGGCTTCGCCGGCGCGGTGCTTCACATCGGACACGGTCTCGCCGGCCGCTTGCGCTGCCTCGCCCACGCGATGCTTAACGTCACCCGCGCGCTGCTCAACGGCGTGGGTCGCTTCGCGGACGCGCTCGCGGGCGCCGCCGTTCGGCTGATCGTAGGCATTGTCTTCGTAGTAACGATAGCCGGTGGTACGGTAACCCTGACTATCAACTCGATACTCATCCCGCTTGCTGCGCTCGGAAAAGAGCAGCCAGCCGAGACCCAGGCCGATAACGGCCACCGGTAACGGATTATCACGTAGGGTTTGACTAAAGCTACTGGACATACCTTCCACCTTTCGATTCGCTTCGTATTTCATATCGTTCCATTTTCCTACCGTAGCCTCCTTGGCGGAGGACTTCGCTTGCTCGATCAAGTTATCCGGCGACAGGCGCTCGGCGATGGCATTGACGGTCACCGCCAGTTGGTCGCGGGTGTGGTCGATCTGGCGCTGGATGACGTCCGGGTCGTCGGATTCGCTCACAAGCGCCGGGGCCATCGTCGCGTTTCTCGGGGTCATACTTGTTGAGACAGCCATTCTTTATTCTCCCTCAGGGTTTCGAGCGTACGGCGCGGGGCCGGGTCGATCTCCTTTAATTTCTTCAAACCGTGTTGCACCAATAGCCCGGCCACGATCGCCAGCAGGACGCCGACAACCAGGGCCGCCAGCCAGGCCGCCATCCATTGGGCCAGGATGAGGATCAACCCGGCCACAACCGCCAGAAAGGCGCCCAGGGCGATGACTGCCCCCGCGGCGATAAAGGCGGCGTTGCGGCCGGCGCGGGTGGCCTTGCGCGTCATTTCCGCCTGGGCTAGTTGTATCTCCTGCCGCATCAGCAGGGTGGCCTGGCTCGAGAGATTTGAGAATAAATCGCCCAGGCTGGGTTGCTCATAGCCCGTAGAATTGTTGGTATTTGTCTGGTAATTCATCTAATCCCTCGTACAGGTCGGGTCTGAACCATATCAGGCCGGACGTACCGATGAACCAATAGATACACTTCGCCAAGCCCTTAGTCCCAATTCTGGGTCGTCGTGGACGTTTGGTTAAGGCCGGTCTGGGCGCGGCTGCGGGTCTGATCGCTGTAGCCGGAAGCCCCGCCGGTATAGCCGGTGGAACCGCCATAGGACGCATCGGTGTACGGCTGGCCGTACGGGTTACGGCCGCCCTGATCGAGGCCATAGCCACGGTCGGCGCTGCTGCGCAGGAAGCGGCCGACGACGATGCCCAGCATGAAGGCCCCGCCCAGGAACATCGCCGGTTGACGCCGGGCAAAGTTCTGTAAATCGTCCAGTACCTCTTCGACGCCGTTGTTATTGAGATAGGAGGAAATCCCCTCAATCTGGCCGGCCAGTTGCTCGCCATAACGGGCTACCGTGGCGTTCTCATCGCCGCCGACTTCCTGGGTGGTCTGCCGAACGGCATCGGCGACGGAGCCTAATTCGTGGGCGACCTCGTTCATGCGGGTATCGACGGTGGCCTTGGCCTGCTCGCCCACCTGGGCCGCCTTGCGGGTGACCTGTTCCTTGGCGACCGCGGCCGTCTCGCTGACCTTCTGTTGGGCCGCCGTGGCTGTCTCGCTGACCTTTTGCTGGGTACGGGTTGCCACTTCCTGGGCCTTGTCCATGCCCTTCTCGGCTTCCGCTTCTAGATTCGTGTTGGGGTAATTACTCATTTTGTCACTCCTAAAGTGATTTCCACCCTGGCCTGGGGCCATTGATGGACTTAGACTTCCAATCCGCTGTCGTCGGTCAATGGCTGCCGTTGGCAGCCCGTCGTTCTCAACGTGCAATTTGAAGTTACTTGGATGCTCTTTCAGTTGAGCACCATCCTTCAAATTCGCCCTGAGAAGAATCTCTCAAAGCTGCCCATAGTGTAATCCCCGGAGAAGAGGTTCCGATGGTTAGGCGATATAGGGTTGGGATATAGAAACAGGTATATTTGCTGGAGAAGAAGCCGAGATAGGGGCGTTCGGCAACCGAGTAGATTGGTTTAACCCCCCGCGAGGGAAAGCTAGGGACAGGTCACGTCGGCGGCGCACTGCATGGTGTCCGGCGCACAGGCGTAGTTCAGGGGCAGACCAAGATAGGGCGAGGGATCGACGGTATTGGCGAACTCCAGCTCATTGGTATAACGGCCGCGGCCGTCATCCATAACAATAGAGAAGTGGAGGTGAACCCAAATATCGCGCAGGGCGTCGCCGTTGTAGTCGCCCGTGTAGCCGAGGAGCGTGCCGCGCGGCACGAATCGCTCGCTGACGCCCGGCGGGAAAGCGGGTTCAATGAAGGAGTTGCCGTCGCGGTCGGCCATGTGGGCGTAGTAGAGCCATAGGGGCCGGCCGGGATGCAGCGGATCATCGGCCACGCGCTGGATCAGGGCGCTGCGCCAGCCGGCCTCGCGACTGATGTAGCCATCATAGGCGGCATAGACCGGCGTCACGCCCGGTTCGGCATTGCTGAAGATGTCGATGCCCTGATGGGGCTGGGCGGCCGAATAAGGCCCGTTGGGGTCGGCGTAGAGCAGGCCGATGAAGCCATCGGCGGGCAGGATGAAGGGCGCGCCGGGGCAGGCGTCGCGCTGCACCGTGATCAGGTCGGCGCGCTCGGCGGCGTCGCCCCGGCCCCATTGCAGGAAGCGGCGGGCGCGCGAATCGCCCCCAGAGCTGATCCAAAGGACGGCCAGCAGCGCCAACCCCAACAGCCCCAATCCCAGCCACAGCGCCCTGCGTCTCATCATTTAGTGCTTTCAAAAACAAATCCCGGTCGCGGCGAGGGCGTCGCGGCCGGGATGATAGCGTTCGAGCCGAATGAGCCGCGCGGCTACTTGAGCGACGCCGGATCGATGCCCGCGGCCTTCAGCGCCTTGTTGTACGCCGCCGACGCCTTGGCATTTTCGACCCGGGCGCGACGAATTTCCTCCGGCGACATGGCGTCGGTGATCGCGATCAGGTTGGGCGGGGCGATGCCGGCGGGGATGACCGGCCCAGCCGCGGCCACCGGCGCGGCAACAGGCGCGGGCGCGGCGGCCGGAGCCTCAGCCACGACCGGCGCGGCAGCCACGGGCGCGCCGCCGGCTTTGACCGCCGCCGGGTCGATGCCCGCGGCCTTGAGCGCTTTGTTGTAGGCCGATTCCGCCTTGGCGTTGGCGACCCGCGCGTGGCGAACCTCTTCGGGGGGCATGTTGTCGGTAATGGCGATGAGATTGGGCGGCGCGATGCCGGTGGCGACCGGCATCGCGGGCAGCGCGGCAGCGGGCTGGACGGCCGCCGCGGGCGCGGCGACAGCCGCGGACTGGGCGGCAGCAACACCTGGCACACCACCGGCGGCCTTGAGGGCCTTGTTATAGACGGCTTCGGCCTTGGCGTTGGCGACCCGCGCCTTACGCACATCTTCGGGGGCCATGCCCGGGGTAATCTCAATCAGCTTGGGCGGGGCGATGCCCACGGCCGCCGATGGAGCCGCTTCGGGGGCGACACCCGGCCCGGCCGGAACGGCGACGGCTACGGCCACCGGCGCGCCCGAGGCCGCGGCCTTGAGAGCCTTGTTATAGGCGGCCTCGGCCTTGGAATTGGCGATACGCGCCTTGCGCACATCCTCTGGGGCCATGTCGGGGGTGATGGCGATCAGCTTGGGCGGGGCAATGCCCACCGGAGCCGCCGCCACCGCAGTAACCGCCCCGCCGGCCATGACCGGCGCAGCGACGCCCACCGGCGCGCCGCCGGCGGGAATGCCCGTCCGCGCGCCGTCCCAGCCATGAAAGCGGGCGATGCGCACGGCGGTCATGGGGTCATCCTTGGCGCTCTTGCCGGCCGTGTTGAGGGTCGATTCACCCAGGCGGCCGATGCGGTTGTTCGCGCCGCGCGGTGTGGCCGCCGCTGTCTTGGCCGCGGCCGTGCGGGCCTGCTGCAATTGTTCGTCATAGTCGGCCCCGGCCTTGATCTTGTGGCCCAGGGTCAGGCCAGGATTGTAGGCTCGCTCTTCGGCCACCATGCCGGCGCGCGTGGCGGTTACGGTGCGGTCGAGCCGGGAAAACACGAAGGCCAGCAACATGCCGGTCAAAAGGACGAGGAAGATGACGACGACGATCAGGAGAATGACCATAGGAATTACCCTTCATTACGCCCGGTTTTTGTTCGCTCCAGGCCCATATCTTGCCATTCATTATAGCGATTGTGAAAGCTATCGCAAAACAANNTACGCCCTGAACGTAGCGCGTCTGCCAGTTTCGCCACTTCGGCCGGATAGTTCTGGTATTTTAGCAGACTCGATTGAATTGTCAATGAAAGATCAGGTCGCGCAATCCGATTTCCCGGCCAGCGCTTGCCCGGCGCGCTCCAGGCCCTCCAGCCGCGACCCCTTGGCATTTACCCAATGGACGCGATAGTTGGCCGCCAGATCGACGAGCGGACGCCACAGGTCGGCATTGGCTACCGGCAGGCCATCTTTCTTCAGCCAGCCCTGCGCCTGCCAGCCCTTCACCCAACGCGTCGCGCCCTGGAACAGATAATCGGAGGTCGTGAAGATTTGCACCTGACTGCCGGGCGGCATGAGCAACAACCCTTCGATGGCCGCCGTCAGTTCCATGCGGTTATTGGTCGTCATCGGCTCCGAGCCGGTGTAGGTTTGCCACTCGCCGGCCGATTCGACGGCCGCCGCCCACCGCCCCGGCCCCGGATTGCCCCGGCACGACGCCCGCAGATACAAGCGCGGCACGTCGGTGGCGAGATCGACCCTGGGCGTGATCTTCAGCCGCGCCTCGCGGGCCAGCCGGTCAACGCGCTCATTGGCCGGGTCGCCGCTGTGGCCGCGCACCCAATGCCAGGTGATGTCGTGGCCGCTCACCAGCGCTTGCAACTCCTGCCACAGATCGGCGTTGGGAACCGGCCGGCCGGCTTTCGTTTGCCAACCGGCCGCGGCCCACTTCTTGACGCCTTCGGTGATGCCGCGCCGCACGTATTGCGAATCGGTGTGGAACTCCACCACGCACGGCCGCCGCAATGCCCGCAGCGCCTCGATGGCCGCGCGCAGTTCCATGCGGTTATTGGTGGTTTTCGGCTCGTTGCCCGAAAGCTCTTTTTCGCGGTCGCCAAAACGCAGCAGCGCCGCCCAACCGCCGATACCGGGATTGGGGTCAGCGCCGCCGTCGCTATGGATGATGACGCTATCGGGCATCTATTGCGGCTCGCTCTCCGGCTTCAAATCCAGCGCTTCCAGCATTTCATCGATGCGCGTGAACTTGATCCGCGGGCGGCCCTGCTCCTTGCCGCGGCTCAATTCCAGCGCGTCGAGGCGCTGCCAATCGGCGTAGGAGATCGTGCAGGGCTGGCGCAGATGGACGAGGATGTCGGCCTCTTCGGCCGTGCCGTGGCTGGGCGACAGGGTGAGGCCCTGGCGCGCGTCGGCCAGCATGTTTTCC
>CXWJ01001580.1_pt1 | contig 21714 bp, 33 predicted proteins | sample 590841 | NCBI WGS metagenome assembly CXWJ01 (sample SAMEA3498367, study PRJEB10139) | wastewater metagenome | biome: wastewater treatment plant; material: activated sludge | place: Austria | collected 2015-01-21 | reverse complement strand
CGCGCTTGCTCTTCTCCGCGCCCTGGCTCGCCGGCGTCTCGCCGGCCGCCGGCAGCGTCTTCACCAGCCTATCGAACTCCGCGCCGCTAACGCTGGTCGCCCGATTGCCACGGCCGCTGAAAACGAAGAGCACCTTGCGCGCCATATCAACCGTCACCTTCCGCGCATTGGGAAAAGCTTCAGCGATGCCGGCCAGGTCACTCGTTTCGGTCACTTCGTACATCGGTTCAGCCATGGCACCCTCTCTAGGCCAGTTCAGTCGTCGCAATGACGACCTTCGACGGATCCTCAATCACCGGCAGGCCATTGGTTACGGATTCGCCATGCAGCTCCCACGGCCGTTCCTGCGGCACATACATCCGACCCCAGCGACCGGGCACATTCGCCCCTTCCACCGTCGGCCCGATGTGGGTGTAGCCCACCGGCCGGTTGTCCAGCGGGTCTTCCTGAGCGCCCATGCCCACCACGTAGCCGCCCCGCCCCGCCTGGCCGATCGCGATCAACTTGCCCGGCTCCAGGAAAGGCACTTTCACCGTCTGCGTCGGGTTGGCCGGGTCGATCACCTCACCCTCGAGGCCATAGGCCCACAGCCGCAGAGTATCCCGCGCGTCGCCGCTCGGTTGCTCCGTCGTCCCCGTAAACCGCTGAATATCGAACCAGCCGCCGTTCGCATCCTGCCCGATCACCCGCGCCGTGTTGACCGCGTTATGGATGATCGCGTCAATCGTGTCCGGATGGGCGATAAAGGCCGTCACGCGATAATTCAGCAGCCGTTGCGCCGCCCGCACGTCTTCCCAGAACTTGGAGGTCGAGCCGCCGTAGGCATTGTTGGAGGCGAGGGTGCGCACGGTCAAAATATTACCGACCGGAATCCCGTAATTGACCGTCAGCGACACGTTGTCATACCGCCAGTTGATGCCCGTCCCTTCGCTCAACGCCTGCCCCCGCAGCCACTCCATCGTGTCCAGCTGCGCCTGCATCACCACATTGTTGAAGATGGCCTCGATCTCGCCCCGCAGCCAGCCGCGCACGTCGCCGCCCTGGCCGCTCAACGCCTGGCTGAAAGCATAAATCTCCCGCAGCGCGTTCTCCGTCAAGGGCACCGACGCCGTCAGCTTCGCCGTCCGCTCCATAAACGTCCGCGCGTCAATCGCCCCCACTTGGGCATAGCGCGCGTCCATGCCGCTCAACCCGGCCATCGTCGGCGTGATGCGCATCGACCCCGCCGACACATCGTAAGTCGGCCGCACCTGCTCCGGCAGAAAGCGATTAAACAGATAACTCGCCGGCGCCCGCGTCTGCCGCGCGATCTCGAAGAACCCCAGCCGGCCGCCCAGGTCGGCGATCACTTGTGTGAAATCCAAATCCATGATGACTACCCCCTTAAGCCGCGGCCGTGTTCTGATGTGTCAGATAGACGAACGTCAGCCCATTCGTCTCCAATTCCGTCTTCCAGGTCGCCAGGTTGGCCTGCCCGAAGTCATATAGCAGGTTGTTGTAGACCACCCCGCCCAGCAGCAACCCGTAGCCCGTCAGCGCGTCGCTCCGGTCGCCCTCATTCGCCTGCCCGATGAGAATCCCCACCGCCACTTCCGTACCCAGCGCGTTCCCCCGCGCCGCCACGTCGCGCCGCGGGATCAACTTCCCATTCGACACGATCCGCGCCATGATCGCCCCATCCGGTATGTACTTCTTCCCGTTTGCGTCCACCCGCGCCGGATCGACCGAAGCCCAGTCAATCTGCGCCCCCAGGTCGCGCGGCGCATTCTCCCAATCCACCAACCACTGCGCCCGGCTCAATCGATAACTATTCGTCGTCGGCATATTTCACCTCGCCTCTCCCCGATCTTGATTCCTACCTCTTCATCATCGCCGCGAACGGATCGTTCTCCGTCGCCCGCTTGTTCTGCCGCTCAATCGCCTGCTTCACAAAGCTCGCCTGCCCGGCCGCCTGTGGCTGCGGCGTCGGCGTTGTCGTCGCCCGCTGCCCGCCCGCCGGCTGCGCCGCCAGATAAGCGTCCACGATCTCCAGCTGGTCAAAGATGCTCTTGTTCTCCAGCAACTTCGCCATCGACTCCGGCAACCCCTTCTTCTTGCTCTCCAGCAATGTCGTGATCAGCGTCGTCGCCCGCTCCAAATCGGCCGTCGCCGCTGTCAGTTTCCCGTCCAGCTCGGCCGCCCGCCCCTCGTGTTTGCGCGCCAACTCCTCATACTTCTTCTCATCCGCCAGCCGCTTCGCCTCGGCCGCGTCCGCCTCGCTCGTCGCCTTCGCCTTCTGACCCGCTTCCCACTTCTCCTGCGCCCGCTTCAACCTGTCGGCGATGATCTTGTCCACCGCCGCCTGCTGCTCGGCCGCAAGCTGGATCGCCGGCGTCCCGCCGGCCTCCTTTCCCCCCTCTCCCTGTGGAAGAGGGTCGGGGAGAGGGTTCTGCGCCTGCTGTCCCTGAGCGCCGCCCTGGGCGCTGTCCGTGTTTGTCTCAGTTGTCATTCCTTTCTCCGTGAAACCGTTTATGCCGTCCGTCGACGTAGGGGGAGAAAACGAAAAAGCGGCCGGTCATCCTCGATGGATGACGGCCGCTCGTAGGCGAGTTCGCCGAATTCGTATTCAGTTAGGCGTAGTATATTCGCTCTATTGTTCTATGTCAACCGCCTGTGTTCGTTGCAATTGCCGCAGTTGTTTCCGCTGTGCATTCGTGATCACCGCGCTCTCCAGCTTATAGCGCGCCTCAATCGCCGCCACCACCAGCAGCAACGCCTGCCGCACTGAAATCCAAAACTGCCGTTCCCGGTCGTTCATCACCATCCTCTCCTCGCGTTGCGATTATCGAACATCCGGGCTATACTGTTCTCAGTAAATCGCCCTGGCGGTGCGCAAACACCCCAGGGCATGGTGACTGAGTTGGCAGTCACGGACGGGATTCTATCACGCTCCTGTGGCTGACCATAGCTATAGGAGCGTTTTACATGACTGGTAGACACGGAACTCTGGAAGAGCGCTTTTGGCGCAATGTCCGCAAGGGCAGGGGGTGTTGGGAGTGGACGGCCAGTAAGCACAAACCCAACGGCTACGGTATTATCGCCGCCCCTGGCGGCCACCCAATGCTTAAGGCGCATCGTGTCAGTTGGGAGATTCACCACGGCCCGATCCCTCCCGGCTTTCACGTACTCCATAAATGTGACAACAAAGGCTGCGTGCGGCCGGATCACCTTTTCCTCGGAACCCATGACGACAATATGCAGGATATGAAGCAGAAAGGGCGGGCACATGGCCCGACTATGAGCGGCGGCTCTAATGGCGCGGCCAAGCTCACCGACGCCCAGGCCCACGAGCTTCTTTCCCTCAAATCGCAAGGGTGGAGCAATATACTCTTGGCTAAGAAGTTTGGTATCAGTCGGCCGCAAGTCTCGAGGATCGTTTCCGGCGCGAGTTGGAAACACCTGAAAGAATAGCATCATCTTCCTCGTGGAATTGGGGCGGGCGTCACAGAAGGCCCCCAGGTCGGATGTTCCGTCCGCCTCACCATCGTGTCCCAGGTTAGACGGCCGTCTTTCCACGCCTCCCAACGGCCGCGCCCCATCGTCGCGATCTGCTCATCTTCTGAAAGCCCCTCGAACCAAGTTCGGCCCGCGCCTAGGCTGTCGTAATTCACGTCTCTCACCGAGGGGATCGGCACGCATCTCCCCTGAGCGTGTTCCTCGAACGGCTCACTCAACGGATAGAATTGCCCATCCAGCGCAATGCACGCCACGCACGTCCGCCCCGCCTGCCGCGCGCACCGCCGCACATACCCCGTCACCACCCCACTCCGCCGATACGTCTCCAGCGCCGCCAACCGGTGCGCCCGATTGTACTGGTCTCTCGTCACCAGCAGCAGGTGGTTCAACCCATCGCTCAGCCCGTCGGCCGCCATCCGCCGCGCGATCTCACGCGGCCCCAGCCCCAGAGCCAGCCCGTTCACCAGTTCCCGCGCGATCCCCGCCGCCGCCAGTCCATACATCGGCTCCAGCAGCAGCGCCAACGGCCGCCCCGCCCGCGCCAGCGCCACTACGTTCTGCACCGCTGCTGCCGGTAGCCGGTTGAATGCCCCGGCCACGCCCAGCGCGTCCAGGCTCAACCCCGCCGCCTCCACTCCCAGCAGCGCCGCCTCGCGCGCGCCGGCCTCGAGTGTCCCCGTCGCCAGTCCCTCCAGCGCTCCCAATTCCCGCTCCACCTGAACCAGCAACGCCCGATACCGCTCCATCCGCAGCAATTGCCCCGTCGTCAACTCCTGCCCCGCCAGTCGCGCCGCGAACCGCTCCATCTCCTCCACCAACCGCGCGTCCACGCCGCGCCAGGCGTCCACCATAGACCGCACGGCCGCCTCGTCCAGCCGCCCCAGTTCCTCCCGAAACTCGGCCGCCACAGCCACAGCCGACATCCCGTCGGGCATCTACCGGCCTCCTCTTCCCGCCCGCTGGGAGGGGCCAGGGGAGGGCTTACTCGGCCGCGTCCCGGCGCCCAGCGCGCCGGCCATCGTCCCCACGATAAGAAACACCGCCGAACTGAACACGTGCGCGCCGCTCCACAGCGCCACCACCCCCACCGCCGTCAGAAACGTCACTGCCAGCAACAGCGCCCACGCCAACACCGCAATCACCATCGGCGCTCGCCAGTACGTCCGCTCTTCGATGACCATCCTTCCCTCGATCACTTCTCGCTCTGGTACTTCTTTGACTGAAAATCCTTCACTCGCCATCACTCACCTCTCCGCGAACGCCGAGCCATTGCTCCGACAAGTTGCTCCGCTCGATGCTGGCTAATGTTGTAGAACCTCTCTTGAAACTTCACTTCACCCCCTTTAATTACTCCTCGCTGCACAACAGCTTTTACATGAGGTGCATCCAGACACCGTTCATCAATGGCGAACTCCACACTCACTACGATTGACTTCTTGCTATGCATCCTGCTTCTCCTACAGTTGCGTTAGTCCATTATCGGCCGCCCCATTATCCACAGCCTGCCGCGCTCTCATCAACGACGCGGCCAGAGTCGTCCGCTCCCGCGTCGCCTGCTCCGCCGCCGCATCGTCGTAAGCCTCAATCACCGATTGCGCGAACTCCACAATCTGCATCGCCAGCTTCGTCGGAATCTGCGCCGCCGCCAACTCCTTCAGCGCCGCCACCTTCGTTTGCAGCGCCGGCTCAAACACCGCCCGCTCCACAAACACGTGCCCAAAGTCCCCCGTCTCATACGTCCCGATGTCGGCCGCCGCAAACCCCTCCAGCCCCGCCGCCTGCCCCAGCGTCAGCGCCATCATCTGCGCCCGCACCAGCGCCCGCTCCAACGACCCGCGCACGTCCAGCACCCGCTGCGTCGCCTGCTTCAGCAACATCTCCAGCGTGTTCGCCGCAATCGCCGACCGCGCGTCGATCTTGGCCACCCGATACTCCGGCAACGACAACTCCACCGCCTCGCGCACCTCACTCATGTCGCGCTGCAGCGCCTCGAAGTCGATCGGCCCGCTCGACCAGTCAAACTCCGTCCGCCCCGGCAGCCGCATGATCGCCGCTGCGCCATCCCCCACTTCCTCGTAAGTCGCCGGCAACCGGCTCTTATCTACCGCCGGCGGCGGCATCGGCCGCCCCTCGCTGTCCGTCGCGTTGGCCCGCACCACCCCCAGCGGCACGTTCAGCCGATACGACTTCCGCGCCAGCAGATTGTAGTAATCGATCTGATCCGTCTGCTCCCACCACGGCGTTTCGCACCGCGCCCACACCACCGGCACGAAGTCATACCCCAGCTCGCCGAATGTTTGCGCGCCAACAGCCGCCGGCAACTCCTGATCCGCCACGTTCTGCCGGCCTTCCACCTCGTAGAACCGCACACCTCCTGGTGTGCCCACTCCTCCCTCGCTCCCGCCCCAGCTTTTACGCCAGATCTCCACCAGCACGTGCTCGCGCTCCGCCGTCCCGAAGATCGACGTCAGCCGCGGCGTATCGATCCGCACCTCCTGCACGATGCCCCGCTCATCCGCCCGGCAATAGCGAATGCTGCTCAGCGGCAACTGCTGCAAATAAACGCTCGTCGCCTTCTCCTCCTCCCCCTGCAAGGGGGCTGGGGCGCGGGAGGTTCGCTCGGCCACCTTAATCAACACATCCCCATATACCGCCGCCGCCTTCACCAACTCCTGCTTCAGCATCACGAAGTTCGACCACTCATGCACCCGGCCGATCGCCCCCACCAGCGCATCCGTCTCCTGCTTGCTCGACTCCCCGCCGACGGCCGTCGACCGCTGCTCCGGTGCCACGTCCAGCGCGCCGAAAAGCACGTTCTCCGTGTAAAACCGCACCACCGCCGGCACCGGGTTCCACGCCGTCTTCATGGCGTGTTCCACCTGCCCCCACGCCTTCAACTGCCGGTACAACCCCTTGTTCCTGGCGTATGCCCAGCGGATGCCATACTCGGCCGCCTGTTGCTCGCCAATCTCCCCACTCTCCGCCGGCTGAGCCGCTACCGCGGCCTCCCCCAAACCGCCATATCGCCGCAGATTATCGCTCGCCCATCCCCACACCCGCCCTCTCCAACCTACCTGATTCTCAATGATCACCCTTCTCCACCTCCTCGCGCCCGCCACCCGGCCGCCAGATAATGCTCCATAAAAATCACCAACTGACTGAATGCATCCACCAGGTCTTTAAACTCCACGTCTGGGAACGCATATAACTGCTTTTCCAGTTCATACAGCCATGGCGCCGCGGGCGACGGCTCCGGCAGTAACACGCAATCCCGTTTACACCACAACGCCGCCTGCTGCGCCCGCTGCACCTTGTCCCCATAATTATGCGGCCGAAACGCCACCAACCGCTCGGCCAACCAGTCATCGCCCAATCTCAACGTCTGCACCAGACCAATCCCGCTGCTCTTGTCCTCGATGATGATTGATTCCAGCTTCCCGTCTCGATTGCCCGCCTCCGCCTTTTCTCGCACCTTCCCCGCCAGGAATGGCACGGTCAATCGCTCTTGCCAGGCCAGCGAGATCAACAGCCGATAATCGGCCGTCAACTCGCCCGCCACCAACGCCGTGAACGCATGTTGCTCCCCGTCCTTCGTCGCCGTGTCCCAACTATGGTACCGGCCGACCACTCCATATATCAACGCCCGATCCCGCTCCGGCTCGAATCGATTCCTCCCCCGCCACCACTCCCGCAAGAACGGCTTCCCGGCCGGGTCAGTCACCCACAAACCCTCCTCCAACTGCTGCCGCTCCACGTCGTCTAACTCGGTCAGCCCCTTCCGGTATGCCGCTTGGTCAATATGCGGGTTGTCCACCAGCTTCGCCGGAATGAAAATCCGCCCCGTTTTCCGCCGGTGCCCCACTGCCTCGGCCGTCAAATCCGGCATGAACCGATCATACACCCATCCATGCCCCTCCCCGCCCGGATTGCTCGCCACCCGCATCCGCAGTGGCACGGCCACACCCTCCAATCGCCGCAGCCGGGAGAACAGGTAGGTATACTGCCTCTGCGTAAACTGCGTTAGTTCGTCAAACCCCACAAACTGGAACTCGGCCGACTGATAACGATACTTGTCCTTATCCGTTGCTAAATAGCCAAACGTCAGCGTCGCCCCGTCCGGAAACGACCACGTCTTCTCCCGTTCATTCCACTTCGCGTCCGTTCCCCGCAGCCAATCATGCGACCGATCCATGATCGCCCCCGGCAACGCCAAATCCGCGAACGTCCTTCTCAAAAGCAACGCCGCGTACCCTTCCACGTCGACGTACTGTAACGCCGCCATCAGCAGGGCGTCGCTCTTCCCGCCCCCGGCCGCCCCGCCATACATCGCCTCCAGGCAATCCAGCAGCAAGAACGCCTGCTGCTTCGCCGTCGGCCTATGCGGAATGTACTTCGTCAGCTTCGGCGTCACCGCCCTGGCCATCTGGTCGTAGTTCGACTGCGCCAGCCTCAACCAGGATTCGCGCGACGGCCGCCACGTGCTCTGCGCTGCCATGAACCCGCCCTATCTCCTGCGTCCTCAACGGCCCACCTTCGGCCCCCGTCACCTCACTTCGCTTCACCTCCGCCGGCAACCCTAACGCCCGCCGCGCCAGATCGCTCGCCCCAATATTCAGCTTAACGGCCGCATTAAAAACAGCTGCATTCGCCGGATCGAGGATGATCGTCTTCTCCTCCCCATCCTTGCCCTGTTTCGTCTTCTTCACGATATGCGGTAGCTTCAACAACTCTCCGGCCTTGTCAAACTGCTGATGCGCCGCCTCCATCTCCTTATTTTCCAGCCACGCCCGCTTCGCCACCCGCGCTCGTTCCTTCTCCTGCGCCTCCCGCTCCAGGTACAGATTCGTCACACTCTCGATGACCTGGCGCACCAATGGATGCGAATACCAGTGTTTCTTCTCGTAAAAGTTGTTCTCGCTGATGATGATCGGCCGCCGCTTCGGCCCCAGCACCCCATTCGGCCCCGTCCACGGTTCATCAGCCACCACCGCCTCCGCCAGCGCCCGAATCGTCTCCACCCGCTGCCGCCGCGCCCGTCGGCCGACCGGGAACTCCGGCCCCTCCAGCCGGTCGATCTCCGCCATGACCATCCGCTCAAAATCGTCCATTTCTTTCTGAAAGACATTCAAATGACATTCAACCGAGCCTTGACTTCACCCCCGTCCGAGTATCATGTGTCACAGTAATCAAATTCTGGAGAGCGAGAAAATGAGAAAAGACATAGCCACCGAATACGACGAACGCACCGACGCGATCAATAGCCTGCTCAGCCAACTGGCCGCCGACGTCGAACGCCACAACCGCGAATTCGCCCAATCCGGCAGCCGCGATTGGGGCTACCCTGGCGACCTTGCTCACGTCGAAGACATTCTCCGCGAAGCCCATAATTTTCTGACCAATAACGAGGATTAACCCATGACTGACAATCTGCTCCACCACCTGCGCCCAACCACCCTCGCCCGCCTCGCGGCCGAGATCGTCATCAGCCACACCGACAACCCCGGCCCCCGCGCCGACTATCGCTTCGACTTCAATACCGAGGCCGCCGGCGCCGCCTACAGCGAACTGCTCAACGCCCTCGTCGCCAACACCGGCGAGGATGACGCCTTCGACCTGCTCGACCAGGCCCTCGCCGCCGAGTGGGACGCCTACAACGACCAGCTTTTCAACAACTAAGACTGAGGAGACCAACCGATGAAAACCAGAACGATGACCACCGATGACCTGCGCGATATTTTGTACGAGGCCCAGGAACACCTCAACGAAGCCATCCGCCGCATCGAGACCTACATCAACGAGACCGATGACCGCAACGCCGAAGCCTACCTGCTTGACCACCTCCGCATCTTCGCCGGCCGCGAGCACGGCTACCTCACCCGCGACATCAATATCGACGACCTCATCGAACGCCTCGACGAGCGTGATGACGAAGACGAAGAGTAGCCAGGAACTTCCCCCATCATCCAGCGGCCCGGCAACGGGTCGCTGCCTCTCGGTCGGCCGCCCCTTCATCCCTCCACCAACTCCCCCCGAATCTCAAACGCCCGAAAATAGCGATCTAAAGCAACCGCCACAAACGGCGGCGCGATCTCAATCGCCCGGCACTGCCGCCCCAGATTCTCGGCCGCGATAATTTGCGAGCCACTCCCTGAAAACGGCTCATAGCACAACTCGCCCGGCTCCGTATGCTGTCTGATCGGGATTTCAAATAGTGGTAGCGGCTTAGACGTGGGGTGATCCGTCGCCTCAAAGGCCGCCTGCGTCGGATAGCTCCATACCGACCCGATCCACTCATCCACCACCCGCCGCGGCTTCTTCCCCTTCACCCACCCGAAAAAACAGGGTTCATGCTGCCACATATACCAACTGCGAGTCAAAACCGGCCGGTCCTTGAACCAGATAATCTGCTGATGGACAAATGCCCCGTGCTTTGCCCATACCGCTTCCAGCATCGCTTGGCGGCGCGACGCATGCCAACAATACCACGCCGCGTCTGCCGTAATCGCGTGTTCGACGGCCACGGCGATGAATCGGTCGTACAGTTCCTCCCCCTGGCCCGACGCGTCCCAATCTTTATACGTCGTGCTCCAATCCTTGTTCATCGTCTGCCGCTTCTTCTGCGATGCCTTCCACCCTTGCGGGTGATTGGTGCCATCGTAGTCGACCAAATAGGGCGGGTCCGTCGCAAAGAGAGTCGCCTTCTCCCCCGACATCAACCGCTGAACGACGGCCGCATCCGTACAATCCCCACAGGCCAGCAGGTGGAATTGCCCCGCCGTCCGACTCGGCAGCCGCCACATCTGCCCCGACACGACCCCCCACTCGGCCGCCAGCTCCTCGGCCCGGTCGAATCGTGGCTCCGCGTCGCCTGGCTCGCCCGGGCTCGCGCCGCCCCCCTCAAAGTCGGCCGCCTCCAGCAGTTCCTCCAGCTCTCCCTCCGCGAAACCCGTCTCCAATTCCCGATCAGGGTCAATACTGCCGATTAACTTTTGCAGCGTCTCATAGTCCCACTCCGACAACTCCGCCAGACGATTATCCGCGATCCCAAACGCCGCCGCGGTGGTCGGATCATCCTCAACAAACACAGCCGCCACGTGCGTCCAACCCAGTTGTTGCGCTGCTTGCAACATCCCGTTCCCGGCCTCCACCTTATTCCCCTCGGAGCGGTTCACGACGACCGGCTTTCGCTGACCGTACTGCGCCAGGCTGGCCGCGATTCGATTCAGTGCGTGCCCCATCCGCGCATTCGCTGGGTCGAGGTGCAAATCCGCAATCGGCGTCGCCAACGGCAACAGCCCCGCAACGATGTTGTGAACCATCGGTAACTCCCCCATTTTCACCCCACCTTTCCCCCATCTTTCTCTCTTCTTTCGGCAAATTCGGCCGCTCTTTCGTCATCACATAACGCACATATGTTCTGCCCGTCTCTACTGCCTCCCGGCGACTCCTTCTGCTGCCCACCAACTTCATCGAACACCCACGTCGCCCCCGGCACACCAATCCGCCGCGCGTCCCCCCGCGACGGCCGCGTGATCAACCCCGCCGCTTCCAGCGACATCAAATGATGCTGCACCAACGACGTACTGGGAATCCCTACCCCGGCCATGATCTCCCGTCTTGTCGGGCTATCCCCGCCCGTCTGCCGCTTGAACCGGATAATGAACCGGTACACCGCCGCCGCCGTCGGATGTAATCTTGGTGAGCTACTCACTCTCAATCCTCTTCCTCCTCACGAAAATCACACACGTCTGCTCCCCCTTCACGCACCCACACGTCCCGCTGCACGCCTTGAAGATCACCAACCCCTCGTGGCCGACCACGTGGCCGCTTAACGGGTCATACACGCCCAACCCCGCCGCCTCCTCCAACGAATACGTCCCCGGTTCGATACCAACGTCCACATCGTCCACAGCATCCACCCTCCTACAGCGCGATCTCCAACTTCTGCCCCTGCGCCAGCCGCTCCACCACCACCGTCACCCCCGCCAGCGCCAACCCCCGCGCCGCCCACTCCGGCAACAGCGACACCACCCACGCCAGCCAAAACGCCGCGCACACCGGGCACTGCACCCCGGCCGCCACGTTGCTCTCCTCGCCAAACCTCACCGCCGCCAACTCGCGCGCCCGCTGGAACACGTCCCCCGGCCCCCGCTTCTGCGTCAACGCCACCGCCAGCGCATAAACCGCCAACGCCCTTATCCAAAAGCTGCTCATGCTCGTCAATCCCCCGACGGCCGCGACGCCTCCCCCTCGCAGAGTCAACGCCGCGGCCGCCTTATCCAAAATGAGACATACCATTCGTCAATCCCAGTGTAAACCACGTTTCATAATGAAACAATATCCATAGACCACTTGTTCGCCTTCGGCTAAAATAAAAAAGGTCAGCCCCGCAGCCGACCTTTCTTCTGCTTAAGCAACCTTGAAGCTCAATCCTAAGTTTTATCCCGGCTTAAATCATAAATGTCGATCTGTCGACCACCCTCATAGGAAAATCCAACCGCCTGGGAAAGAATATTTAACGGAGCAGCAATTTCAGCCAACAACTCAGCAATGGCAATCAGAGCTATAGCTTGTGCCCGCTCATTTTGCACTCCATCCACTGCGGCCTTTGCTGCATCTATTAATTCTTGCGATTCCTTAAGGGACATAGTTACCTCCTAATTTCTGGGCGTGTGCGCCGTATGTGCGTCAATGAACAATCATATCGCTCGATGGCCTGATGATAAAACGATTGTTCATCGAGCAGTCCATCAAACGCTCAGCCACCCTGCTTACGATTGGATCGCCTTGTTATACGCCCCCATTGCCTCCCTCTTTGCAAACTGGTGCGCCGCCGTTGGCGCCTCCCCACGCCCCTCGGCCCCCGTTCGCTTATCCCGATACGCCGCCAGTGCCTCCAACATGGCCCCATTCGATTTCTCGCCCGGCTTCCACCCCGGCACCAGCGCCTCCCGCGTCTTCGTAATCCGCTCCACTTCGGTATAAAGTCCGTTTCTGAGCAACATGAACGCCGCGTAATCAAACGCCTCGGCCGTCTTCGCCTCCAGCGCCAGCTTCCGGTAATCCGGCAACCCCATCATCCCCGGCCCGTCGTCCGCCGGCTCATCGGGTGGCGGCGGCGAAGTCGGCCGCTGCGGGGCGCGCGCCTGCTGCTGGCCCTGGCCCCCCTCCGGCCGCATCTCCCCTGCTCCCCTGCTCCCTTTCTCCCCCGCTCCCTTCCCCCTTGCTCCACTCAGCGCCTCCCGCGCCGCCTTCGACAGCCGCAACACCTCCCCAAACCGCCGCTCCTTCCCCATCTGCGTGTCCTTGCCATCGAACGTACAGATTTCAAAAGCCGGACACTCGTGATAGATGCCCTTCTTCCGCGCCTGTTCCTTCGACGGGTTGGCTTCCGTATCCCCCCCGTCAACGTCCACCGCAATAAACGCCGGCAGCTTCTTCAGGTCGCGGTCATACACCCTGACCACCTTCTCCTTCAAATTCTCGGCCGCCGGATAAAGGATCACGAACACATCGCCATTCGAAGTCTGACCATAGACGTACCCACCGATCCACCAGATATGTCCCTCGCTCCTCAACTGCACCTGCAACATCTTCTCAATCCTGTCCAATTGCTCGTTCATCATTCATCCCTCTTGGCCGTCCATAGCAGGCCAACCGCACACACAATCATGATCAAACAAATCGCCACACCCCATCCAATCTCGCTAATCGTCATCATCCCCTCCCTAAAACGGCAACGCCGCCTCCACCGCCTCATCCCCGAACGTCTCGAAACAGCGCGGGCAGGCAAACATCGAATCCTCAATGTCCCCTAGCGACTGGTTGCACGCCGGGCAACGAACCACGTCCGGCCCCTCCTCCGGCCGCTCGTCACTCGTCACTCGTAATTCGTCACTCGCCCTATCCCGCCACCTACCGGCCAGGATGTCCATCACGTCCACGCGCACCCAATACACCGTCTGCGCCGTTGGCGCGTCACACTCCCGACCAACCACCTCCAGCAACACCTCAAACGCCGCCTCCACCTCCCCCAGCGTCACAGTTCTCATCCCATCAATCCCATCAATCCTGTCAATCTTGTCCATCTTGTCCTCCAAATTCGTAGCTCGTAGTTCGTAACTCGTCATTCGTAGTTCGTCATTCGTCATTCGTCGTTCGGCCGATTCCCGCCCGCCTGGCTATGTCCGCCGGCAGAGACCCCGCCCCATTCCCCAACATCCGCAGCGCCGCGTCCCGCGCCCCATGGCTACTCGCCCGGTACGCCCGCTCCCGCCGCAGCGCCTCGTCGATCACCTCGCCGCTGGCGATCAGCGCCAGGTCCTTCGGCCGAATCAGCGGCCCCGGCTCTTCCTGCGCCACCGGCAACTCAAAGCCATACTTGACCAAATGCCGCCCCATCCTCACCGCCAGCCGGTGCTTACACCACCCCCCGCGATGCCGGAAATCCGGGCACGTGCAAGCGTCCGAGGAGATAACGTAAGGCCCAATCCGCCCCGTCTCCCCCTCCAACACAACTCGCCCCTCCAACACCAGCCCCGCGGCCGAATCCAACCGCCCCGCCAGCCTCGGCTGGTTCCCCTTCCCCTTCGCCACCATCTGCGCCACCGCCTCCCCCACCGTCCCCGGCCGCGGCGCTCTCTCCTCTTCATTCGTAGTTCGTAATTCGTCGTTCGTAGTTCCCACCCCCTCTTCACTCGTAACTCGTCGCTCGCAACTCGTCACTCGAACAATCCTGCTCCACCCCTCCACCGACTCCACCAGCGCCGCCCCCGCCGCCTTCAGCGCGTCCAGCAGCGCCCCCGCCTCATAGCCCATCAGCGCCACCTCGCCGCCGTCCGCCAGCCGCGCCGTATGCCGCATCACGAACCCCGCCCACGGCGACGCCGCCGCCCGCGCCCAGGTAGCCCGAATCTCCACCACGTCTAAGGGATTGATACTCATCGCTACCCCTCCCGCCGATAGACCGAATCACTGGTCAACTCGTAGTCCGTGCCCAGCACCAAGTCGGCGACAAAACTGCCGCCCGGTTCAATGAACGACGGCATCTTCCGATGCGTCTCATACGGGGAATGGACCACCAGCAGCCCGCGGCCGTCCCATTTGCCGGCCTCAAACAGCTTCACCGCCACGGCCAGCGCCCGATGCCACGCGCCCGTGTCCCACCGGCCGGAGCCGATCTTGACCTGGTTGTTCCAGTCTGGATTCTTTTTGATAGGGGAAGGGGAATCAGTTAGAATGGTCATGATCAACACCTCCAGTGTTGGTTGCCGAGCCGCCCGTCCGGCCTCGTAAACTGTTCGGGCGGCTCTATGCTATGTACCTACTTACTCAGTAGTATAACTGGTATGTACCTACTTGTCAATACTCCATTGACATGTATGTACCGTCCGTGCTATCCTTTCTCCCAGGAGTGGGAAAAGTGACACGAAAATACAGCTACGCTTACAAGGTCAGAATCAAAGAGGAGTCCCTGCCAATTCTGCAAGAACTGTCGGGCGATCTTGGTTTCACCGTCGATACGCCCGGCCGCTACCTGGGCGACCCATCCCCCGCCGCTATGCTCGACACCCTCGCCACCGCCTACAAGCGCGATCCCGGCGGCGTCAAGCTTGCCTTCAAAGTCCTGGGTATCACACCCACCGGCGAGGCCACCTACACCAGCCAAATACCGGCCGAACCAGCGGCCGAATAACCGTTAATCCCGGCCACCCTTCCAGCGGCCGTTTCTTTTAACTCGCGGATCCCCATCCGCCCACAACCCAAATCAGGAGCCCCCATGAGACCAAAACTTCTTCTCGTCCTAACCCTCATCCTGCTCGCTGCCTGCGGCGGCCAACCAACGGCCGACGGCCAAGCCAGCCAGACCCAGGTCGAAGTCACCCGCTTGGTGGAAGTCGAAGTCACCCGTCTCGTCGAGACCGAAGTCGAAGTAACCCGCCTCGTCGAAACCGTCGTAACCCCCGCACCTGCCCCAACGTCGCCTCCGCCGCCCACGGCCGAAATCAACCTCGCCGCCTACATCGCCGGCAGCAACATTACCCCCGATGACCTCCCCGCCGGCGATCCTGGCCTTTCCGTCATCCTCACCGGCGCGCCTAGCGACTTCGGCAACATCCCTGTCGTCGTCCGCAACAACACCGACGCCCCCGTCTACAACATCGAAATCTCCGCCACCGCCCGCGACGCCTCCGGCACGATACTCGGTACCGGCCTCGCAATCCTTCTTGCTCCCAGCTATATCCCACCAGGAGGGATTGCCTTTGGCACCGTCGCCTTCCAAGATACCCCACTCGACGGGGCCGACCTGGAGTACCTTGTCACCGGAAATGATGCACCAGCCAGCTTCCTCGCTCGCCGCGACCTGGAGATCGTTGAACACAACCTCATAGGAGATAACATCGCCGGCCTTCTACTCAACTCCAACACCTCTCCCCTTGACCTCATCCAAGTAGCCGTAATCTGCTTCGATGATACCGGCACACCCGTAGCCACGCCCAGCTCATTTACTGACCAAGATCGAGTCGACGCCGGTGCTGAATTGCCATTCAGCGTAGACCTATTCGGCAATGCAGCCCAATGCGGCCGCTACCTCCTCGCCGCCCACGGCTTCGAAACCGACTAAATCCACGCTTGCTGTCGGCAAGTGCCCTGGATATACTACTAATATCTCCCCTGACCTCGGCTGCGTTCGGCGGTCGAGCACGCGAAAGGCGTGGGCGGCTGAAACGGTTGCCTGTCAGGAGCTACAAACGAAAGAGGCCACCATTCCCCCTGGTGGCCTCTTTCTCATCACGTCAACATATTGTGAATTACTTGCGCCGATCGGCCCATCATGCTGTATACTAAGCAGTACGCTAATAGAAAGCTTGGAGGGTCTCGACTCCTCCCTCATCGTCTGCGACACAAGACCAACAGCCAATCTAGATAACCGCCTGACGCGTTCGGCCCAAGACTATCAACCATGAAAGACGGCCTTCTGATCCACGCCGGGATCAACTTCATCTTTGTTCCTCAGCCGCCCCTCAGCAAGCGCACCGGGCCGGTCTTTCAGACCGCGCTCATCGAGCACGGCGTCGACGTATCCGAGTCTCGATCGGCCGATGATGGTATTCTCGTCGGTAGTCGCGAGCCATTTCCCTATGAGGCCCGCATCATTTCCCTCGCCCCCAACGTCGGCCAGCTGCTCATTCTAGCGGCCCAAGGCACCGGCAGCATCGATATCTTCAGTCAAACCGCCGAGGCTATTCTGCAAGCCTACGACCAAGCAATTCAGCCTGATCCCAAACAATTACTCGCCTGTGACGTCACTCTGCGATTTCTCTACGAAACCGACGCTGACCATGCCTTTCGACAGCTCTGGGAAAATCGCTTGCACCAAACAGCCGACTCCCTCGCCACTCTTGGCGGCCCCGTTCTGGGCGGCGGCTTACGCTTCGTCGTCCCCCTGGTCGAGCCAAATGAGGAGCCGTGTCTCGTCGAGGTTAAAATAGAATCTCTGCTAACTGACGCCCCCAAACTCTATGTCGAAACCAGCTTCAAGTGGGACTTTAGTTCCAACCCGCACGCCCTTCCTGATGCGACTCGTCGCCTACACTTAGTAGATGACTACGTCGAAAAGAAAGTAGGTGCATTCATGGATTGGGAGGAAAATCCAGATGACAACCACGACCTTACAGACTAACCAACCCAAGACGAACCCAAACCCGACCGACCGTTTCGAGAAGTGGATTCAGGCCCCTCTCACCCACTACCGTTCCGCCTACATCGGCAGCGAATGGCAACTCTACCTCGCCCAGTCGGTCACATCCACCTCAGCCAGTCAGGCCTCGGCGAACAGTCTAACCATCTCCCTGCCGGCGCTTTTCCAGGCAATCGCGGCCGAGGCCGAGAACAATCTCCTTCTCTCCGGCTGGCTGGGCGTAGCCGAGGGCACCTTCAGCTTCTGGGACAACGACCTCGATGCCGACTACGACGATCTATAAACAGGGCGACGTCCTCCTGGTACCCTTTCCTTTCACCGACAGCGCCGGCGACAAGCAACGGCCGGCGCTTGTCGTTTCCGCCAACTGGTACAATCGCTCCAAGGCAACTTACATCCTCAGTCCCATCACCTCCTCCATACCGCCCATACTGGCCAAAGACGAATTTCTGCTACGCGGCCGCGACTACAAAGAGGCTGGCCTCAAATACGAATCCATCATCCGCTGCGGCCTTCTCTTTGCTGTCGACCACCAGCGCATCGTCAAACGCCTCGGCTCCCTGCCCCGCGGCACATTTGACCAACTACTCCCTCTTTTCGCCGCCCTCTTCACCGACTCATAATCGTTGACCGCCCGCGTCGCTGGCAGCTCCTCCATTTTTTGGTGACCGGGGCCAACGGCCCTCGTCTTCAAAACAAGTGACCATTTGCGCGCAAACAATCCATGCAAATTTGCCCCGATCGGCCGACTTTGCTGTATACTTCTACCATTCTGTTCGTAACCCTGCATAACCGACGCGAGAGGCTGGGGTCTCGGCAATGCCGATCCCCGTTCTGATTTCCGAGGGTTCGCAAATCTAATTCGTTTCATTACTTGGGCCTGGTGCATCCCTATGACTGACGTGATAATTAACGCCAGCCTGAACGGTCCGGCAGTCGAACAAGGAGGCGTCGAATGGCGGCGCCTCGTCCAATTTGGCGATGCGCTCCAAAAAGCCATCGACCGAATGGCTTACTCGCTCGAGAAAGAGCAGGGGGCCCGTCGCAAATTCAACGAAGTCCTTGCCGACACCAAGCTCCGGCTGCTCGATACAAAGCACGGCAGCTTCGAAATGACGTTGGGCTTCATTCGCCCCTCCGTCCTGTTCGAGGACTATTACGATCTTGCCTCCAGGTCGGCTTTAAAGCTGGTAGCTGGATTGGACTTGTTACGAGCCGGTCAGAATGAGACGTTGCCGGAAGGCTACGACCAGGGCGTGCTCGTCGTCCTTCAGGAGTTCGGCAAGTTATTATCTCATGGCGTTGACTCAATCGATCTTGCCGTTAGAACCAAATCGCATGAAGTATCCGGGGTCTACGACAGCCATACCTATTCAACTGTCAAACAAAACATCATTGAGCCTGAAGAGAAAATTGCCGCCGTCACCGGTCATCTACTCATGGTCAATTTCGGCCGCGAGAGATATCGCTGTCATCTTTACCAGACCGATGACCAATACGTCTCCTGCACCTTTGATGAAGACACAATTGATGAGGTTAACAGCGCCGTCCGTCGTCTTGTCAACGCCATTGGCATAGCCACCATCGACCCTGTCACAGATGAGATCAGCTCCCTGCACATCAAGCGCATCATCGTTCTCGATGAACCCGGCCATCCACCCCTAGATCTGTCAGCAGCCTTAGACGAATACATCGAACAGAACGATACATTGGCAAGCTTTCGTCGCAGCTGGGAAGAAGTTCGAGCTGGCAAGCTTCGCCCCATAGCCGACTTATGGGACGACATCGATGCAACAGCGTGACTGGCTCCCAATCTCGATTCTCTTCTCTGACGAGTTCCGAAAATGCCTAAAGCACCTCGTCAAGAAAAACAGCAAGATAAAAGCTGATGTCCAGCCCATAATCGACGAACTACAGACCGGCCACTTTACAGGGGATCGCATACCCGACGTTGGCCACCAAGTCTACAAAGTCAGGATCAAGAATAGCAGCTCGGAAAAAGGAAAGCGGTCCGGTTATCGTCTGATTTACTACGTCAAGGACTTTCAAACGGTCATTCTACTGACACTCTATTCCAAGTCAGATCAACCCGACATTAGCACCGCCCAAATAAAACAAATAATTCGAGAAAATGAGGGATAGGCAACCCCTCCCTCCTCGCCCTCAATCCGTTGGACTCTCCACTATATTTTGAAGACCAGGACGAACGCCCTGGTCTTCAAAACAAGTGGCCACTCGAGAGCACAAAAGCTGGGGAAAGTGTCCCTTAGCACAGACGATCAGCGCCTAAATGGCTATGGGGTCTACTACAAACAAAAAAGCCCAATCGAGTTGGGCAAATTGAAACCGCTATAGCTAGATAAGGTATTTAGAGATATAGGGACATTTCTATCCACACGGCATGAAGCCGATTTTTGTCTCTAAATACGCAATCATCATAAACCATTTATGGACGCTAATCAATCCCCCAATCCCTATGTCCCAACCAACCATAGGACGAGCAGCCTTTGACAGCCAACCATCAACGGGGTAAGCTGAAGGTTACCCCGTTGATGCCTCAGCCTTCTCCATATCCCTGACTCCTGATCCTACGGCCACCTCAAAACCCACCCCCCAAACGGCGGCAACGACAACGACTCACACGCGATCCCATTCTCATTCCCATCCAGATTATGCACATCATACCCAACCTGCTCCATACAATAGTCGAAGCACGCCTGCGCCTCCTCCTGCTCCTGGAAGTCGCTACAGTTATAGGCATCATGTGAGCAGACCGTGCAGCCCCCCGGCGCTCCCTGCGTCGGCGTAGCCGTCGGCCGCGGTGTATTAGTCGGTTTCGGCGTCTTCGTCGGCGTCGCCGTCCTTGTCGGTGTTGCCGTGCTCGTCGCCGTCCGAGTCACCGTCGCCGTCACTGTGGGTGTCCCAGTTGCAGTAGCCGTCCTGGTTGCCGTCGCCGTCATCGTAGGCGTCCCAGTTACCGTAGCGGTCTTGGTTGGCGTCGCCGTCATCGTAAGCGTCCCTGTCGGCGACTGCGTCAAAGTCGGCGTCCCCGTCGCGGTCGGCGTCACAGTGGCCGTCGCCGTTGCCGCCGGCGGCCCCTCCCGCTCCCCCATCACCACCGGCAAAAACGCCCCCACCCCCTCCTGACTCATCGCCCAGATCAACCGGCCGCCACCAAGCAGCACAATCATCAATCCCACCACGAACCATCTCCCACCTCTACCTGCTGCCATGCCCACCTCCTGACCTAGAAAACGCAAACGGCCAGGTGACTTGTATCACCCAGCCGTCCGCCGCAAAACCGAAAGAACAGAGAACCAAAACCAGTATAGCACAACCGTTCGATTCTGGAATATACTAATGGACTGGAACTTCTGATCTCCCAGACACTTGACTAATGATGACCTTGAGCATACACTATCATAAGGTAGTGACTGGGAGGTAACCGGATGAAAACGTCTGTCCAGGAAGAGGAAGGTAAGGTGCGAACAACCATCACCTTGCCTAGCAGCCTCTACCACCGGATTCGTCGTGCTATGGGAGTCAGCAAGCGAAACTTCAGCGCCGAAGTCGAATATGCGATGGAAAAGCATGTCGAAAAGGTCGAGACGGAGCAGGACTTAGCTGATAAACATTTGCGCAACGACCGGTCCGAATGACCCCGCGGCCTCGGCGGCCGACGACGCCGACTTGATAAGAGAAATACGGCAGGAGCGCCCAGCCGCAAACCAAACGCCCCTGCCTAAATGACGCACCTTTACAGCCGAATACGAAGCGAGAGCCAAGCATTCAACCGCAGGCGGCCAATCCGTCGACGGGAGTCGAACCCATCGGCCGGCCCATGCCGGCTACACCGGTAACGGCTATTCAGTTGACGGACTTCCCATACGAATAGGACAAACCACTACACATCTAATCAGTGGCGCCAGATGGATTTGAACCATCGACCTAGGGCTTATGAGTCCCCCGCTCTACCACTGAGCTATAGCGCCGATCTGACCATGAATTATAACGGGTTTGTTGCCGTCTGCCAACCCTAGCCCGCCCCGGCAAAGGGCAGCGGCACGAATACCAGGAAGAACACTGCCAGCGTGAAAAAGGCCAATGCCCGCCGCCGTGGGTCGAGTTCGGTCACGTCCTCCAGCGGCCGGGCGTGGACGCGCCCCAGGAAGCCGATCAGGAACATCCACAGCAGCCAGGTGGGCACGAAGATACCCCGCAGGTAGGAGTAGAGAGTGATGGCCCCCAGCCCCAGGATGACCGGCCAATAGAACCAGCGCGCCCGCTTGCCGAACAGGGCGTAGGCCACGTGGCCGCCGTCGAGCTGGCCCACCGGCAGCAGGTTTAGTCCGGTGACGAACAAGCCCACCCAGCCGGCCAGAGCGGCCTGGTTCATAAAGACGTCGATGCCGCCGCCGGGTAATATTTGGCCGAACACGGCCAGTTTGGCCAGTAGATAGAGCAGCGAGTTGCCCTCGAAATTGGAGTTGGGCGGGATGGGGCCGATGTCGGACGTC
>CXWJ01004541.1_pt1 | contig 21749 bp, 21 predicted proteins | sample 590841 | NCBI WGS metagenome assembly CXWJ01 (sample SAMEA3498367, study PRJEB10139) | wastewater metagenome | biome: wastewater treatment plant; material: activated sludge | place: Austria | collected 2015-01-21 | reverse complement strand
CGCCACGACAGAAGCGCGTGCTCGCCGGAGATGTAGGTGTCGTTGAGGACGATGTTATTGCGGCTATGACGGCCGATGGTGGTGATGGGCGCTAATTCGACGAGGGAGTCCACCGGCGGGTTCCCCGTCCGATTGGACAGCACCCGCAGCGAACCGAACGTGGCCGGCTGACCGCCGGCCTCAAGCCTCGTCGCCCGCAGATCGGCGTAGAGAAAATAAAACAACACGCCCAGAAAGGACAACAATGCCGCCGCGCCGAGCAGACGCAGCAGAAGGAGGATGGTAGCCGAACTCATTCTTCCGGTTTGAGCATGGTCGAATCCATGCCATCGGCCGCGGCTGGATTCGCGCTGCCCGGCTCGTCGCGCCCTTCGCCATAGACCAGGAGGATGTCGCTCAATGCCACGACGTCGCCGGGACGCAGGACGTGTTCCTGAATCCGCACGCCGTTGACCGACGTATTCCCCTGGCCGCTCACGTCGTAGAGGACGAAATAACGTTGCCGCCATCTGATCTGGGCCTGCTGGCGACTGATAGACGGCAGGTCGAGCACAATATCATTGTCAACCCGCCGGCCGATGCGGATGACCGGTTGATCGAGGGCGATATGCTGCCGCCCTTGAATGATGAGGAAGGCATCGGCGGCGCGAATGGCCTCATGGATGGCCGTCCCGTCGCCGGTGAAGAGGATGCCCGTCTCCGAGGGATTGTCGGGCGAATCGAAGTGGGCCACGATATGGGCGGAGCGCGCCGCCTCCTCGGGCCGGGCCTGGATGGCGACGGCCGGCGGTTCCTTCAAATCGAAGCCGCGCCGGCGGGCCATCAGGACGACGTAATCGGCCACCTGCTGCTGGAAGGCGGGCAACTCGCGCTCGATGTCGTCATAATCGTCGGGACTGATGTAGACCGTGAACCGCTGCGGCGCTTCGTCCTGGGCCGCGGCGTGCTCATACTGGCGGGTCAGATGGGAAGCAAGTTGGAACGGATCGAGCGAGCCGCCGCCCAGCCAGGTGAACGGCTCCTCGACCACCCGCCTGATCAAGCTCTCGACACGTGCCAGCGGCAGATATTTCATAACCGATCATTATAGGTGGCCGCCCGCCGCCGGGCAACGTAAATTGCCGAATCATCGACCAACAGTATACTTTCCGTGGCAAGCGTTAAGGTTTACACGCCTTATCATCCCGCTTGTTCTCAGAGAAATATATGACCGGTAAGAAGATTCGATTGACATCGTTGGCCTCGTGCGCGGGTTGAGCATCTAAGCTGGCTCCGGCGGCGCTGGAGCAACTGCTCACCCCCTTGCGAGGAATGTTCCGGGCGGCCGATTTTCCCGACCTCCTGGTTGGTCTTGCCGCGGCCGATGACGCCGCCGTCTACCGTCTGAACGAGACGCAGGCGATAATCGCCACGACCGATTTTTTTCCGCCGGTGGTCGATGATCCCTACGACTTCGGCGCGATTGCCGCGGCCAATGCCCTATCCGACATCTATGCCATGGGCGGCGAAGTCTTGTTCGCCATCAATCTGGTAGCCTTCCCGGATACGCTCGATATGTCGATTCTGAGCGACATCCTGCGCGGTGGCGCGGCAACAGTGGCCGAGGCCGGCGGCATCATCGCCGGCGGTCATAGCGTCAACGACCGCGAACCCAAGTATGGTCTGGCCGCTATCGGTCTGGTTCAGCCCGACGCCATTCTGCGCAAAGGCGGCGCCCGACCGAGCGACAGCCTGGTCTTGACCAAGCCGTTGGGCGTGGGCGTCATCACCACGGCCTTGAAGCGCGAGCAGGCAGCGGCCGACCACGTGGCCGCCGCCGTCCGCAGCATGAAACAGCTCAACCGCGCCGCCGCCCAGGCCGCATCGGCCGCCCCGGCCCACGCCATGACCGACATCACCGGCTTCGGGCTGCTGGGTCATGCCCACGAGATGGCCCAACAAAGCGGAGTTGATTTCCATGTGCGCCTGTCCGCGTTGCCATGGCTGCCCGGCGCGCCGGACTATGGCGCGGCGGGTGCGTTCCCCGGCGGCATGGGCAACAACGCCCGCCATTTTGGCCGCCACGTGCGCTTTGCCGAGGGGATCAGCTTGCTATTCCAGGATTTGTTATTCACGCCGGAGACTTCGGGCGGCCTGCTGGTGGCTCTCGATCCCGGCGCGGTGGCCGCTTATGTGGCCCAGGTTCCGGGCGCGGTGGAAATCGGCCGCGTGACGGCGGGCACTGGGCAAATCTATGTCGAGCATTAGGATATAACCACCATGACAGACAGAGTGACGCAGGTTCGAGAAAGCTTGGAAGGTTGGCAGGTCGATGCCCTGCTGATCACCAGCGCGGCCAACCGCCGCTGGCTGAGCGGGTTCACCGGTTCGGCCGGCCGATTATTGGTGACGCGCGACCGGGCCATCCTGGCCGCCGATTCCCGCTATTGGGAACAGGCCGCGCATCAGGCCCCCCAATTTGAAATCCATCGNNAAGCCCTATCGCTGGCGCGCCTTGCCGACGACGGTCGAGCCGTTTCGCGCCGTGAAAACGGCCGATGAACTGGCCGCTATTCGCCGGGCGGCGCGCATTACCGATGACACGGTTGCCCAATTCCCCCGCCTGGCCCGCCCGGGTGTGTCCGAGCGCGCCCTGGCCTGGGAATTGGAGAAGTACATGCGCGAGACCGGCGCCGATCGGCCCGGCTTCGATATCATCGTCGCCTCCGGCCCCAACAGCGCCCTGCCCCACCACCGCCCCGGCGACAGGCTCCTGGAGCCGGGCGATATGATCGTCGTCGATCTCGGCTCCGAGGTGGATGGCTACCGCAGCGACCTCACGCGCTCCTTCTATCTGGGGGATAGTCCCGACGACTCCTTCTGGGCCATCTACAACACCGTCCAGCAGGCGCAGGCCGCGGCCATACAGGGCATACGGGCGGGTGTATCCGGCAAGGCCGTCGATTCACTGGCCCGCGATCTGATCAAGGCTGCCGGACATGGCGACCATTTCGGCCACGGTACCGGCCATAGTCTGGGGCTGGAGATTCACGAAGAGCCGCGCTTCAGCATCCTGTCCGAAAAGACGATCATCCCGGCCGGCGCGGTGATGACGGTCGAACCGGGCATTTACGTGCCCGGTTTCGGCGGCGTGCGCATCGAAGACCTTGTGTTGGTGACGGCCGACGGCTCGGAACACCTGAGCGCCGCGCCCCAGTCGCCGCTTATTCCGCTGTAGCTTCGTCAGGGTAAATCTTTCTGAGAGTTGGGACGATCTGCCGCCAGTCGAACCGGGCCGCGAAGGCGCGCGCGGCGGCGGCCATTTCGTCCCGCCTCTCAGGGTGGTCGAGTAAGTCCACGATCGCCTCTACCCACTCCGCCGCCTGGTCGGCCAGAATGATATTCCGGCCGGGCGAGACGGCGAACCCCTCTGCCCCAATGGTCGTGGAGATGACCGCCTTGCCGGCGGCCATGGCCTCGATGAGTTTGAGGCGTGTCCCACTTCCTATGCGAAGGGGTATGACATAGACGGACGCCCCCGCCAGATAGGGCTGCACCTCCGGCACCTTGCCGGTCAGCGTGATGCCGGCCATCGCCCGCAGCGGCTCCAGTCGCGGGTGTGGCCGCTGGCCTACAATGGCGAAAGTGGTCTGGGGACGGCGCTGCCGCACCCCCGGCCACACCTGCGCCGCAAACCACAGGATGCCATCGACGTTGGGCCGGTAATCCATCTTGCCGGTGAATACCAGATCGTAGCGCAGGGCCGGGTCGGCCGGCGCGGCGGTGGCATATTCGCCCACGTCGATGGTGTTGGGGATGACGGTGATCGGTTTACGTCCCTCGATCATGGCCAGAAGACGGTCGCGGTCAGTCTCGCTGACGGCCATCACCGCGTCGGCCACCTCAAGCGCCCACCGCTCGAACCGGGCCAGCCGGCCGATTTGCATCCCGGAGTACAGTGCCGCCGGCCAGCGCGACGGTTGGCCCAGGTCGGTCCGCAGGGCGCGCCGTTGCAGCGCCGTCTCGGCGTTGTGGCAGTCGAGCACGATCCGCGGCGCGGACGGGTGAGCGCGAATCGTGCCGATGGTCGCGGCCAACTCGATGCCCTCAATCTGCACCGCGTCGTACCTGTGCGCCGATAGAGCCTGATTCAGCGCCCGGTCAAACTCCCGGCTGGCGAGGCGCAAAGCCACGTCCGGCCGGCGGTTGGTGAAAAGTTGTCGCAGGCGGTCGGCCGTCGTGCGCGTGGGAGCCGGAACGGGAGACAGCACACGGCAATAGCGGCGCAATGGCTCAAGTTGTGCCGGGCTGCCCGCCTCGACGAAACTCAACAGCGTGATGCGGTGGTGTTCGGCCAGGGCGCGCAGCATGTGGAAATTGCGCAAACTGGTTCCCTGCTGAGGGGGCCAGGGCAACTGCGGGGTCAGCATCAAAATCTCAGCCATACGCATCATCCGTTGCGACCACGATACACGGCCACGGTCGCGTCGGCCGTCTTCGCCCATGAGAATTGCCGGGCCTGCGCCCGCCCGGCTCGTCGCAAGCCGTCCGCCAGGCCGTCATCTTCCAGAACCCGCTGGAGAACTTCCACCCAGTCATCGACGTCATTGGGATCGAGCGACAGCGCCGCATTGCCAACCACCTCCGGCAGCGAGCCACGGTCGCTGGCAACCACCGGGCAATCGCACAGCATGGCCTCCAGCGCCGGCAGGCCAAACCCCTCGTAATGGGATGGGAAGGCCAGAACGCCGGCCGCGTGATAGAGGTGGGCCAACTGGACATCGGCGACCCCACTCAGGTGAAGGACGTGATCGGCCAACCCCAAGCGCGCAATCGTCTCGTAGATCGCCGCGTCATTCCACCCCTTGCCACCCACCAGCACCAACGGGACTTTGACCCCCTTTTCCCCCCGCAGCCGGTGATAGACCGCGAACAACGTTTCCAGATTCTTGCGCGGTTCCAGCGTGCCCACGGTCAGAATGAAGCCGCGGGCCAGGTTGAATGCCGCCAGCGTCCGGTCAATGGCGTCGGCCGCGTATGACTCACTGAAGATGGGATTGGCCGCCAGGTGGATGGTCGTCACCTTATCGGGCGCGACATCCAGCAAATTGATCAGATCGGCGCGGGTGGCATGGCTGTCGGCGATGATGTGGTCGGCCACCTTGACGGCCCACGCAATCTGGTCGGCGTAATAGCGGCGGCTTTCGGTCGTCAGGAATTGCGGGTAATAGAGGAATGTCAGGTCGTGGACCGTAATCACCCGGCGCGCGCCGGGGAGAATTGGAGGGATAAAGTCGGGGCTATGATAAACGTCCAGCCCCCGCCCTGTTAGCTCGACGGCCAATGAAAACCGTTCGAGCGGGTGATGGCAGGGCGTCCACAAATTACTACGCGAAAATCTGTTGTTGTCCGGCAAAAAGGAACGTGCTTCGCCGCGCTTATGAAAGATCGTGTACCGTTCTGCGCCGGCCAGCGCACCCAGCGCCTGAATCAGATAGATGGTGGCCTGGCTGATACCCCCCATACGGTACGTCGGTAAGCGACAATCGATGCCGATGTGCATGGCGTTGAATTGTATGGCGCATGAGCAAATGAGGGCAAGTTGGATTGCCCCCCCGCCGGTAGTATAATGCCGCCAGCAAAGATGAATGAATTCAACACGGAACCTCACGGTTTACACGGATGGCAAGGCGATGAGTAAGAATTCAAACCCGAGGCCGGGCGGCAGCAGCGCCCTCGATCAGGAAGTGGGCGAACTGCGCAAACGCCTGGAATGGCTGGACGAAGAGCGGCGCAAATCGGCGCGCAAACTGGCCGAATTGGAACAGCGCGGCGAACTTCAGGAGCGCGAATTGGTCAGCCGCGACCGCCGCATCCAGGACCTGGAAAAGCAGCTATCGGTTGTCAGTGCCCAACTCTCGCGCATCCCGATGGTCGATACGCAGTTGTCGCAATTCAAGGACGACATCGTCAAGATGATCGAGCAATATGACAAGCGCCGTATCGACGCCGAGCGGGAGCTTGACCGCCTGCGGCGCGTGGAACACGAGGCCACTTCGCGCGAGATCGCCGATATTCGGAAAGAGTTGCCGGCCATCGGTCGCATCGAACAAGTGCTGCCCCTCCGTCAGGCGGAGGAAGCCCGTCTGGCAAACCTGATTGGCGTCCAGCAAAACACCCTCACCCAGCTAAACTCAATGGTGGAAAACGTCGAGCGGTCGTTGACCTTCCTGGAGGAAAAAGAGAAGCAGGACAGCCGCAACATCGGCGAGGTGCAGGCGGTGCTGTTGGAAATCAGCAAGCGCTGGGAACCGATCACCAACCGCCTGGAAATCCTGGGGCAAAATCTTTCCAAGGTACAGACCACCGCTCAGACCACCGGCGAGGCGCAAGTGTTGTTGCGCAAGAGCATCACCGATTGGACCGAACAGGTTCAGATCGGCGAACACGAACGCAACCAACGCCTGGCCGGCTGGCAGCGCGCCATGGACGAGCACGAGACGGCCTTCCAGCGTTTCAATCAGGACTGGGTGAAGTTCAACAATCAATACAATGAATCGCGCACGGCCGTCGAGACGATGCGCTCGCTGCAAACTCACCTGGAGCAGCAACAACGGGAAGCCAACGAACTGGTCCGCGTCGAGTCTAAGCGTATGGAATCGCGCTGGGAACAGTTTGTGGTGGAGGATGCGCGCAAGTGGAAGAACTTTGAGGCCGACGCCTTGCAACGCCTGTCAATCAACGACCGGCGCGAACGCGAACTGCGCGAACAGATCCATGCGCTGGAGGAAGAACTGGAGCGCCTTACGGCCGATCTGACCCAAATCACCCGCATCCAGGCCGCCCAATCCGACGCCATCAAGAAGTGGCCGGTCGTGTGGCTGGATGAAGTGGAGAAGGCGCTGGAACAAAACCCCAATCGCCGCCGCCAACCGGCGCTTGTGCCGGTACGCGAAGAGTAACCGCCGCGCATCGTGTGAATCACTCTATGCACGTCATCGGCACGGCCGGCCACGTCGACCACGGTAAATCGACCCTCGTCCAGGCGCTGACCGGCATCGATCCTGACCGGCTGGCCGAAGAGAAAGCGCGGGAGATGACCATCGACCTCGGTTTCGCCTGGCTAACCCTGGCCGGCGAAGAGGTCGGCATCGTTGACGTGCCCGGCCACCGCGACTTTATCGAGAATATGCTGGCCGGTATCGGCGGCATCGATCTCGTGCTCTTCGTCATCGCCGCCGACGAAGGCATCATGCCCCAAACCCGCGAACATCTGGCAATAGTGGACCTGCTGCAAATCGAGCACGGTATCGTCGCCCTGACCAAGTGCGATCTGGTCGATGACCCGGAGTGGCTCGACCTGATGACGCTGGAGATTGGCGACGTATTGCAGGGTACGGTGTTGTCCGGCGCGCCGATCGTGCCTGTCTCGGCCCGCACCGGCCAGGGGCTAGATCAGCTAAGTCAATCACTGGCCCAGGCTCTGAGCCAACTCGAACCGAAAACAGACCGTGGGCAGCCGCGCTTACCCATTGACCGCATCTTCACCATGTCGGGCTTTGGAACTATCGTCACCGGCACTCTGATCGACGGCCGCCTGCGCGCCGGCGACGAGATCGAAGTCCAACCGGGCGGGTTGGCCGGGCGCGTGCGCGGCCTGCAAACGCACAAAGTGAAGCGCGACGTCGCCCAACCAGGCAGCCGCGTGGCCGTCAACCTGGCGAACATCAGTCGCGAGGAGCTACGGCGCGGGCAGGTGATCGCGCCGCGGGGCGTCCTGCGCCCGTCCCGTCTGCTGGATGTCGCCTATCGCCACCTGCCCGATGCCGATGCCCCCCTGACCCATAACGCCGAGGTGAAAGCCTTCATTGGCGCGGCCGAAGTGACGGCCCACGCCCGCCTCATCGGTCAGGAGGCCATACCGCCCGGCCAATCGGGTTGGGTGCAGTTGGCTCTGGCCGAGCCGCTGGCCGTCCTGCGCGGCGACCGCTTCATCCTCCGGCGCGCTTCGCCGGGGACGACGCTGGGCGGCGGCCGCGTCCTGGACGCCAACCCCGGCCGGCGTCACCGCCGCTTCCGAGCCGACGTGGGCGAACGATTCCGCGCCCTGCAGGAAGACGCGCCGGATGAATTGCTACTAGCCGCCCTGCTCCGCTGGGGGCCGCTCGCCCCGGCCACCCTTATCGAGAAGTCCGGTTTGCCACCGGCGGCCGGCCGGCTGGCGCTACAAACCTTGATCGCCGCCGGCCAGGTAACAGATCTGGGCAAGACCGTCATCGCCGCCACTAGCTGGCGCGGTCTAATAGAGCGTGCGCCACAGGAATTGGCCGATTATCATCGCCAATATCCCCTCCGTCTGGGGATGGAACGCGAGGAACTACGCGCCCGATTACAGGCTCCGGCAGCCGCCTTATCTGTACTATGCGAATTACTGGTTCGCAATGGAGAAATAGTTGAAGCGGGCGCTGTTTTACGACGGCCCGACCACCGCATTACTTTTACGCCGGGCCAGGAAGACGCCATAGCCCGGTTGATGATTTTCCTGGATAGTCGTGGCATTATGGCCCCCAGCGTCAAAGAATGTCAGGAGATCGTCGATCCGGCTACCTTTCTTGCCCTGAGTGATCTGGGCCGGGTCATGCCGATCACGGCCGATGTGGTCTACGCCACTGACCTCTACGACCAACTGATTGACCGATTGACTACTTTTCTACATCAGCAAGGGTCAATCACCGCCGCCGAAGCCCGCGATTTGCTGGGTGCCAGCCGTAAGTATGCCATCGCCTTACTGGAGCACATGGACGAACGGCGCATCACCCGCCGCGCCGGCGACGTGCGAACCCCAGCCCGCCCCCTCCCCACCGCCTAGCCCGGCCCACCACACCATCACACACTTGACATATTGTTCTCAGAGAACTATTATTATGTCATGTGTCTTCAGCGCGATTATTCGTGCTGGTTAGTCCCATTTGGCCCTCGCCGATCGAGATGGCGCGAATGTGCGCCAACAGGAGAATTTCAATGGACAGGTGGCATGGTTTCGGAAGAGTGCGCAACGTCCTGGCAGCAATCTTTCTCTCCGCCTTTATTATCGCCGCACTGAGCAGCAGCTCCCTTAACCTGAGCGCCCAGGGCGGCGCCTGGGAAGGTAAATACTGGAACAACCGGAATCTGTCCGGCAATCCGGTGCTGGTGCGGCAGGATGCCGGCATCAACTTCGACTGGGGGGCGGGCTCCCCGGCTATCGAAGTCTTTACCGATAACTTCTCCGCCCAATGGACGCAGACGGCCAATTTGCCGGCCGGCACCTACCGCTTCTCGGCCACAACCGATGACGGCATGCGCGTCTGGGTCGATAACGTACTGATCATCGATGTCTGGTTCGATAGCCAGGCCCACACGGTCAACGCCGACGTATTCCTGGGCGCGGGCAACCACACCATCGTCGTCCAGTATTACGAGGCGGGCGGCGTGGCCGTCGCCAGGATGAACTACGTCCAGGTGGGCGGCACAACACCGCCGCCGACCAGCGGCCAGCCGTGGTTCAATGAGTACTTCACCAATACCAACCTGAGCGGCACGCCGGCGCTGACCGGCACGACCTCGGCCGTCAACTTCAACTGGGGCTTCGGCACCCCCGCCCCCGGCTTCCCGGCCGATTTCTTCTCCGTGCGCTGGGTGCGCAACCTGCCGGTGGAGGCCGGGCGCTACCGCTTCAGCGTCACCTCCGATGACGGCGTCCGGGTGTGGGTCAACAATATCCTCATTATCGATCAGTGGCGCGTCCAGGCGGCCACGACGCATCAGGCCGACATCGATCTGCCCGCCGGCAACATCCCCATCAAGGTGGAATATTTCGAGAATACCGAGCGGGCCTATGTTGTGCTGAATTGGACGCGGCTATCGACCACCCCGCCGCCGGCTACTGGCGCATTCCACGCCGAATATTTTAACAATATGAACCTGGGCGGTTCGCCCGTCCTGGTGCGCGACGAGGCGGCGATCAATTACAACTGGGGCCACGGCTCGCCCGCGGCCCAGGTGCCGGTCGACCGTTTCTCCGCCCGCTGGACGGCCAACCTCACCCTGACCCCCGGCCGCTACCGCTTCTCGGCCACCAGCGATGACGGCGTGCGCGTCTGGGTCAACAACCAGTTGCTCATCGATGCCTGGTTCGACCGCCCGGCGCGCACCTTCACCGGCGAATACGACGTCGGCGCGGGAGTCATCCCGGTGCGCGTGGAGTATTACGAGAATACCAATCTGGCCGAGATGCGCTTCGGTTACTCGCTCGTCTCCGGCCAGCCCGGCACCGGCGGCCAATACCCCGGTACGGCCACCGTCACCTCCTACCGGCTGAACGTGCGGCGCGGGCCGGGCACGAACTTCGCCGTCATCACTAAGCTGAGCACGGGCAACGTCGTGAACCTGACCGGCTACCGCAACGGCGACGCCACCTGGGTGCAGGTCGCTCTGCCCAACGGTACGACCGGCTGGGTCAGCGCGCTCTACATCCGCACCAGCATCCCCATCAGTGGCCTTATCCCGCTGACACCCACGACGCCCAACCCACCGCCGCCCACAACCGGCGGAACCGGGACGGTCATCACCGGCATGCTCAACGTGCGCACCGGGCCGGGCGTCGGCTATGCGGCCTTCACCACGGTCAGCAACGGCGCGACCGTGACGCTGCTGGGGCGGGATGCGTCGGCCACCTGGGTCAAGGTCATCCTTCGCGACGGCCGCCAGGGCTGGGTGAATGCGTCCTATCTGACCACCACCGTTCCGGTCATCAATCTGCCGGTTCTCAACATCTAGCTCCACGCCGTCAACGAGCAAGCCTCCCCGGTCGACGACCGGGGGGGCTTTTTTATTTGGCTACGCTACGCAGGCAAAATAGAATACAATTTCACTCTACCGTTAGCGGCGGCTCGCCCGAAACATCTGATGTTCTCCTTCGAGTTCCCCCCACTGACCGGCGACATCCTGCTGGGCGCAATCCTGATTTTCGCCTTGCGCGTCGTCGGCATCTCCATCAGCACTCTGCGCGTCCTGGCTATGATGCGCGGCAAACGGGCCGCCGCCTTTGTGGCCGGCTTCTTCGAAGTCCTGACCTACGTCATCGCCATTGCCGAGGTCGTGAATAATCTTGATAACATCTGGAATGTCCTGGGCTACTGTCTGGGCTTTTCGGTCGGCACCGTGGCCGGGATGATCCTCGATGAGCGAACNNATCGTCGAGGAGATTCATCAGGCCGGCTATGGGGCCACCGTCGGCTGGGGACACGGCCGTGGCGGCACGGTCGGCATGATCGTGGCCGTCGTGGGGCGCAAAGATGCCGACCGCATTTGTGCCATTGCCGAGAACGTCGATGCCAACGCCTTTATCACCATCGAAGATACCCGTTCCGTTCGGCGTGGGTATATCCAGATGAATCGCCTGGAAAGATAAGTTGCCGGCGTGAAAGGAGCAAAACCATGAACGCGATTACCCTTCTGGACGGTAGTTTGAAATTGTCGATTTATTACGATGCATCGGACCGCGAATTTGACGACGATATCTGTCTGTCATTCGAGGAAGATTGCCCGGAAGAAGAAAAACTATTCAAGGCGGATGAAGTCAGCCTCTATCTGACCCCGGAGCAAACGGCGCTGATCGTCCTGGAACTGAATCGGGCTTTGCAGGCATATCGCCGCGACCAAACAACCGATCAAGGCCACGCGCCCGGCTGACAAGTGGAGCCGACGCAACAACCAGACCACAGTCTGGAATGGGAATACTGTATGACGCGTAACACGAACCGCAAAAAAGTATCGCTCCTCGATTTGCAGGCCAAGAAACAGCGCGGCGAACCGATCACCATGCTGACCGCCTACGATTATACCGGCGCGCTGCTGGTCGATCGGGCAGAGATCGACACCATCCTGGTGGGCGATTCGCTGGGGATGGTCGTAATGGGCCTGGACAGCACGGTTTCGGTGACAATGGATGAAATGCTCCACCACTGCCGCGCCGTCGCCCGTGGGGCAACCTATGCCCATTTGATCGGCGATATGCCGTTCATGTCCTATCAGGCTGACGTGAGCGAGGCCGTGCGCAACGCGGGCCGCATGTTGAAGGAAGGCCACGTCGATAGCGTCAAGCTGGAAGGGGGGCGCGAGATGGCCGCCACGGTGCGGGCCATCGTCGCCGCCGGGATCGCCGTCATGGGCCACATCGGACTGACGCCGCAATCGCTCAGCAAACTGGGCGGCTTCCGGGCGCAGGGGCGCACGGCCGAGGCCGCCCGCCGGTTGCTCGATGACGCCCTGGCCCTGGAAGACGCAGGCTGCTATGCCATCGTCCTGGAGGCCGTGCCCGCGCCGGTGGCGGCCGAGATCAGCCGCCGCCTGCGCATCCCTACCATCGGCATCGGCGCTGGGCCGGATTGCGATGGGCAGGTGCTGGTGTTCCACGACATCCTGGGGCTGTACGATCGCCTCCAGCCGCGCTTTGTCAAGGAGTATGCCCAGCTCCAGCGGCCGATCCTCGACGCTTTCGTTTCCTATCGTGAGGACACGGTTAACCACCGCTTTCCCACGGCCGAACATTCCTTCTCCATGAATGCCGAGGAACTTGAGGCTTTCCAAAAGAGCCTAGAAGAGTAGGCGGCCATGAAAATCGGCATCGTGGGCATCGGCGCGTTGGGCTGCTTGCTGGGCGCGTATCTGGGCGACGTGGCCGACGTCGTCCTGATCGGCCACTGGCCGGAGCAAGTGGCGACCATTCGCGTCGCCGGCCTGTGGCTGGAGCGACTTGATGGCCGGCGCACGCGCCATTCTCTGCCCATCACCTCTGACCCGACCGGGATAGGGCGCGTGGATGCCGTATTGATCGCCGTCAAGAGCCGGCAAACGAGCGCCGCGGCCCATCTGGCTGCCCCCCTGCTGGACGCTGACGGACTGGTGGTCACCTTNNCGGCGCTTGGCCCGGCCCAACGGGAGCGATTGCCGGGCATCGTCGCGCTTTTCAATAACGCCGGCTTTGAATCCCACCTGGTGGCCGATACCGACGGCCTGGTGTGGAGCAAGCTGGCGGTCAACGCGGCGATCAATCCGTTGACGGCCCTCCTGCGCGTGCCCAATGGCCTTTTGGTCGAGCACGACGCGCTGATCATGGTGATGCGTGGCGTGGCCCAGGAAGTCGTCGCCGTTGCCGCGGCCCAAGGCATCCTCTTGCCTCTGCCCGACACGGTTGAACGTCCCGGCATCGTGGCCCAGGCCACGGCCGCCAACCGCTCCTCCATGCTCCAGGACGTGGATCGCGGCGCGCTGACGGAGATCGACGCGATTTGCGGTGCGGTGGCCCGTCTCGGCCGGGAGCTGGGCGTGCCCACGCCGCTGAATATCCGCTTGTGCCGGCTGGTGCGACAGGTGGAAGAGGGCCGGCCGCCGCTGCGTGAAGCGGGCGACGTGGCCGGGTTATTGGCACTACTGAACGACGTAAGCGAGTGACGTGATGAGGATATTGCATACCATTGCCGAAGTGAGGGATTTTCGCCGGGGCCAGGGTCAGGCGACATTGGGACTCGTGCCTACTATGGGCTTTCTCCATGAGGGGCATTTGGCTCTGGCGCGTCAGGCGCGGGCGGAAAACGAATCGGTCGCGGTCAGTATTTATGTCAATCCCAAGCAGTTCGGCCCGACTGAAGATTTGAGCCGCTACCCGCGCGATCTGGAGCGCGATCTCGCTCTGTTGGGCGAAGAAGGGGTGGACTGTGTTTTCATTCCTGATAATGAAGCGATGTACCCGCCCGATTTTCAAACCGGCGTGGTGGTAAAAGAGATTACCCAGCCGCTGGAAGGCGCGCGCCGCCCGACCCATTTCGAGGGCGTCACTACCGTCGTCGCCAAGCTGTTCAACATCTTCCAGCCAACGCGGGCCTATTTCGGCCAGAAGGACGCCCAACAAGTGGCCGTCGTGCGGCAGATGGTGCGCGACCTGAACTTTGGGCTGGACATCGTCGTCGGCCCGACGGTGCGCGAGGTGGACGGGTTGGCGTTGAGTTCGCGCAACAAATACCTGACGGCCGAGCAGCGAGCGGCGGCCACGGCGCTCCATCGGGCGCTCCGTTCGGCCGAGGCCCAATGGCATTCAGGCGAACGGGATAGCGACGCACTCCGCTCCACCATGCGGCAACTGCTTGAGTCTGAGCCGTTGGCGCGGGTCGATTACGTCAGCGCGGCCGATCCCATCACCCTGGCCGAGTACGATAGCATCATCCCACCCGGCGCGGGGGCCTTGCTGTCGATGGCGGTATTTTTCGACCGCACGCGATTGATCGACAATTGTCTGTTAACCAGTGATTCAACGGGTTAAGATGACGACCGACTCGTGGACATTCCCACCTGAATTAGTGGAGCGGTTGCGAACGGCGACCAACGTGGTCGTGCTCACCGGCGCGGGCATCTCGGCCGAGAGCGGCATCCCCACCTTTCGCGAGGCGCAGACCGGCCTGTGGGCGCAATACGACCCGCAAGAGTTGGCGACGCCGCAAGCCTTCCGGCGTAACCCGCGGCTGGTATGGGAGTGGTACGCCTGGCGACGCGTGCTTGTGGGGCAAGCCACCCCCAACGCCGGTCATTACGCGCTGGCCGAGTTGGAGCGCCATGTGGCCCACTTCACCCTGATCACCCAAAACGTGGATGGCCTCCACCAGCGGGCGGGCAGCGGCAGCGTGATCGAACTACATGGCAATATTGCCCGCATAAAGTGCGCCGCCGAAGATCGCGTGGTGGAACAGTGGGCCGAGACAGCCACTCCCCCGCCACGCTGTCCTGAGTGCGGCGGGCTGCTGCGGCCCGATGTGGTCTGGTTCGGCGAAATGCTGACGGCCGCGGCGCTGGAGCGGGCTTCTCAGGCTTCGCGCGCGGCCGACCTATTCCTGACGGTGGGCACGTCCGGTATGGTGCAGCCGGCGGCCTCTTTACCGTTGGAAGCGATGGAGGCCGGGGCGATGGTCATCGAGATCAATCCTCAGCCCACGCCTCTCTCAAGGTGGATGGATTTTTCATTGCGTGGTGCCTCCGGTAGCATCCTGCCCCAGCTGCTGAGAGCGGTATGGCCGACACTAAATTGATCTCAATGTACGCGGCGCGGCGCGTATTCATTGGCTTACGCTTGCCGTGTCTGCTATCATGGTTTTCATCCACTCCCCGAGGCCAATCATATGACCGAATCCAAAGTTGCTACTCCGATCAACCCGCTCCTTCTGGAAATATTGCGCTGCCCGGTGGCCGTGCGCGTCGCCGGCGCCGGCGCTGATCCCGGACGGCTGCGGCTCGTCGGCGATTTCTGGCTGGTATGCGACGAATCAGGCATGAAGTACCCCATTCGCAACGGCATTCCGATCATGCTCATCGAAGAGGGCGAGAAATGGCGCGATACGGCCGAGAGCGATCTGCCGCTGCCCCCGCCCGCCGCTTGAGATCGCGCCCGCGATGATTCGCCATGACAACCATATTGCAGATCGAGGATAATTACGCCAATCGCCGGCTGGTCGAGCGCGTGCTGGAGCCGACCGGGTATCGTCTGATCCATGCCTTCGACGGGCAGAGCGGTATCACTGCCGCCCTGCAAGATCGGCCGGATTTGATTTTGCTCGATATGGGCTTGCCGGATATGGACGGCCAGACAATCGTCGCGATTCTCCGCGAGTCGCCCATGCTCAGTGATGTGCCCATCATCGCCCTGACGGCCTGGCCGCCCACGATCGCCATCGAGATGGCCGCTCGCTATGGATGTGATGGCTGCATCACCAAGCCGATCAACGTGTCGGAATTTCCGGGACAGATAGCCGCTTATCTATCGCCCTAATCGTGCTCCACCGCCCGGAACGCTATTCACCCCGCAATCAGCCTCATGGATCTATATCCAGCAAGCGAATTCTCCCTAGAAGAACTCACCGAAGCCTATAATCAGACCCGCGCTGATTATCTCATCCCGATGCCGATGAACTCCGTTCGGCTGCAAGAGTACATCCTGCTGTATGATGTCGATTTAGCCCGTTCGCGGGTGGCGATCGTGGATGGGGCGATTGTCGGATTGGGGATGCTGGGCTTGCGGCCGGACATGGGCTGGCTCACCCGGCTGGGGGTATTGGCCGAGGGGCGTCGCAAGGGCGTAGGCAACGCCATTATGCAAGCCCTGCTCGACGAGGCGCGCCACATCGGCTTGCCGGTTGTCTGGCTGGAGGTGATTCTGGGCAACCAGGTAGCCTACGATCTTTTTATCAAGAATCACTTTCGGACGACACGCGAGCTAATCGTCGCCCGCCGCTCGCCCACCACGGAACGCACCATGGCCGCGGTCACCGCCGCGCGCAAAATCCATTATCTCCAGCACGACGAGGCCATCGACCTGCATTGCCGCCGCGGGGAACGCATGAATTGGCTGACTTCGGTGGATACCATGCGCAACGTGCGCCGCCTGTCAAATGCCGTTGCCCTGGATGATTACGAACAGGGTTTGCCGCAGGAGATGCCCCATCTATCGGGTATCTGGATTGAATTCAACGACGGTTCGCAGGGCTGGGTAACCTATATGGCGACCAGCTTTCAATTAAAGAATATCAGTGTGGAAGTCGTGCGCGGCGACCCAACCCGCACGACGGCCAACCTCCTGGAATTCATGCACCGCCTGCATACATCCCAGGACGCGATTGTGGAAAACATACCGGACGATGCGCGCTGGCAGGGCTTTCACCAGGCCGGCTATTTCGAGGTATTTCGTCGCATCGAGATGGTGTGCGAATTAAGCGCCCAGTCAAACAAAGCCAGCTATGGAGGATGAGGGGAAGTGATGATTTCGCCCGAAGCAGTAGTGAATGCGGCCGACCGCATTGCCCACGTTGCCCACCGGACGCCGGTAATGACCTCCCGGACGGTCGACGAGCGCCTCAATTATCACGTATTTTTCAAATGCGAGAATTTGCAACGCATCGGCGCGTTCAAATTCCGCGGGGCCTACAACGCCATCAGCCGCCTGAGCGCCGCCGAACAGGCGGCGGGCGTCGTCACCCATTCCAGCGGTAATCATGCCCAGGGCGTGGCTTTGGCGGCCCGGCTGTTGGGTGTGCGGGCCGTCGTCGTCATGCCCGAGGATTCGCCGCCCAACAAACGCGCCGCCACAGAAGGCTACGGCGCGGAAATCGTCACCTGCCCGGCCATGAGGCGCGAGGAGGTGACGGCCGATCTCATCGCCGCGCACGGCTACACCCTCATCCACCCTTACGATAACGATGACATTATCGCCGGGCAGGGCACGGCGGCGCTGGAACTGTTCGACGAGGTAGGGCCATTGGATTATCTGTTTGTGCCCGTCGGCGGCGGCGGGTTGATCAGCGGCAGCGCCCTGGCCGCCCAAGTGCGCGCGCCAGGTTGCCGCGTCGTGGGCGTCGAGCCGGCCTTGGGCGACGACGCCGGGCAATCCTGGCGCGATGGCCGCATCCACAAGCTCGAGGCCGTGCCGGCCACCATCGCCGACGGCTTGCGCACGCGGGCCATCGGCCAACGCAATCTGGCGATCATGGGCCGCTACGTCAGCGACATGACCACGGTCAGCGAGGCCGAAATTATCGACGCGCTGGAGTTCATCTGGTCGCGCCTAAAAATCCTCGTGGAGGCGAGCGCCGCTGTACCCTTCGCCGCTCTGCTGGCCGGGCGCATTGCTATACCCGCCGGGTCGCGCGTCGGCGTATTGCTCAGCGGCGGCAACGTTGACGTCGCCGGGCTTAGCCTGTTCGCACGGCCATCAGCCGATGCCGCCGACCAGCCCGCGGCCGAGCAGCCGGCCCGTCCTCTGGCTACCAAGGCCCGCAAGCCGTCGCGCATTCTCCTCTGCGCGCCCATCGAGGCCGCCGCGCTGGACGTTCTCCGCGCGGCCGGAGAGGTGGACATCATCCCCGCCGATGATGAGGAACTATTGCTTTCACGTATCGGCGACTCCCACGCCCTGATCGTCGGGCGCAACCAGCGCATCACCGCCGACGTTATCAAATATGGCTATAACCTGCGGGCCATCGGGACGCTCGATAGCCATCTGGATAACATCGACGTCAGCACCGCCCGCGCGCTGGGGATCGAGATCTGCTACACGCCTGATAGCCGCTCCGTCATCATTGCCGAGCACACGCTGGGCCACCTGTTGGCCCTGGCCGGCCGGTTCACCGACGGCCGTCTGGCCGGCAAAACATTGGGACTGATCGGCTTCGGCCTGGTGGGGCGACAGGTTGCCCAACGCGCCGCCGCGTTCGACATGCGGATCCTGGTCAACCAACCGCGCCTCACGCCCGAATTGGCCCTGGCTTCCGGCGTGGAGGCGACGGATCTAATCCACTTGCTGGCCGCCTCTGACTTTATCAGCCTGCACGTGCCCTTCACCGAAGAGACGGATGCCATCATCGGCGCGGCCGAATTGGGCCACCTAAAGCCGACGGCCGTCCTGGCCAACATGGGCCACACCGATCTGGTCGATGAGGCCGCCTTGCTCCGCGCCTTAGAGGCGGGGGAGTTGGCCGGGGCGGCGCTGGCAACCCTGCCCGCGGTGGTGCGTGATCCCGCGCCGGCTTCGTTGGCCTTACGGGACCATCCGCGCGTCCACGTCGCCCCCCACGTCTCGGCTTTGCTGGATAACCAACTGCGCGATTCCTCGCTCAACATCGCCCGGCAGGTGGCTGCGGCCCTATCGGCCCGTCGCACCAGCGAGACCCTCGAACTGGAGCTTGTGCCCATCGAACAGGTCGTGCCGCATGAGCACATCGACATGAAGCGTGTGGCGCGGCTGGTCGACCGGCTGGAAGAGGACGGCCGGCTGATCAATCCACCCATCACCACCTACTGGAAGGGGCGCTTCATCATCCTCGACGGGGCCACCCGCTACAGTTCGCTCAACCAACTCGGCTATCCCCACGCCATTGTGCAGGTCGTCGATAAGGATCGCGAGGGGTTCCAGCTCCATACCTGGTATCACGCCGTATCGGCCGAGGAAACGCCCGACGCCGAAGACACTTTCCAACAATTGTACACCCGGCTGGCGCAGATCGATGGCCTGATCCTCAGTCCCACCAACGCCGACGACGCTCAAATCGCCCTGCAACGGCCGGAATCCCTCTGCTTTTTCATCGACCGGCAGGGAGGCATGACGCTGGCCGAGGCCGCCCCCGGCGCGTCCAAGCTGGCGGTGATGAACGGCATTGTCGAAACGTACAACGCCTGGGGCCGGGTGGAGCGCACCCTGCTGACCGACATCGATCGCCTCGTCGCCCAGTTTCCGCGGCTGGTGGCTGTGGCCGTCTTCCCCCAATTCACGCCCGAGGACGTATTCGACGCCGCGGCCAATGGCGATCTGCTGCCCGCCGGGCTGACCCGCTTTGTCATCCCCGGCCGCATCCTGCGCCTGAACGCCGACCTGGAGCGGTTGAAGCGGGATGAGCCGCTGGCCGACAAACGGGCCTGGTTCAATGAGTTCCTGGCCGGCAAGCTATCGCGCAGCCGGCTACGGGTCTACCAGGAGCCGGTGGTCTTGCTCGATGAATGAACCCATTCAGGCGATTATCTTCGACGTGGGCGGTGTCCTGGTGCGCACCCAGGATCAATCCGGCCGGCGGGCCTGGGAAGAGCGGCTGGGGCTGNNCAGATAACGGATGATGATCTGTGGGCCTGGGTGAGCCAACGGTTCGGGCTGGGGCATGAGCTGGATGCTTTCCGGCGGGACTTCTGGCGCGGCGACGCGGTGGATCAGGGTCTGGTCGCGTTGGTGGGCCGCCTCAACCGGCGCTATCAGACCGCCATCATCAGTAATGCCACCGATGCCCTGCTGACGACGCTGGAAGATTACCAATTATTGGCGGAGTTCGATCTGGTCGTCGGTTCCGCCTACGAGGGGCTGATGAAGCCGGCGCCGGCCATCTTCGAGACGGCGCTGATCCGGTTGGGGCGCGCGGCGGCCGAAACGGTGTTCATCGACGACGCCCCGGCCAATATCGCCGGGGCGCAAGCCGTGGGCCTGCAAGCCATCCTGTTCACCCCGGCGCTCGATCTGCCGGCCGAACTAGCCGCGCTGGGTGTCCGCAGCGATTGAGCGGCGAGAGTTCCGGCGCGGCTTACTTGATTTCCTGAACACCGTCGATGGCTCGCTCGGCGATGATCCGGCCGTCTTTCACGAATTGAATGCCGGCGACCGCCTCGTCGGCGGCGATGCCCGGCGCATAAGCCAGCAGCAAATTGGCCGACACGCCCGTTTCTTCGGCTTCATATAACTCGGCCGGGAACACGCCGAGCGATTCGCCGCTGTCGTTAAATAACTCAACCTGATAGTCGCCGCTTGAATCCCGCGACTGATAGGAGTGCTCGACCCGGTAGACGGAGTGCATTGTAACCGCCGCGCCATCGAGCGAGGCGCGAATCAACAGCCCATCACCGGACAGGCGGGCGCGTGTGCCCTGGCGAACCTGGTCCTGGAGCAGCCCTTCGTAAGTATAATCCGACACCCATTCCGGCCCGCAGTAGCTCATCATGTCGCGGGTCAACGCCGGATCGAGCAGCGTTTCGTCCGTGGTGTCAACGCCATAGACGCCGATGGAGGCATTGGGATAGGGGAAATGGGGATCGATGTTGCTGGGATTGCCGCAGGGCGCGTGGTCGCGGCCGAAGTTGTGGCCCAGTTCGTGCCCGGCCGTCGCCGCTGTCTGCTCGCCCACGTCGAGGCCCACCGAGACGCGCAGCCCATTCCAGCCCAAACCCGACACGCCGCCCTCGAACCAGCTTTCGCCGCCCAGACCCCGGTTGGGAATGAGACCGAAATAGGCGTGGGGCGATTGAGCGCCAACTTCGGCCGCCCATAAATCCGTCAACTCTTCCAGCAGCCGCTGCCACTCATCGCCCTGGCGTAAATCGCCCCGGAAGGTAATGGGCGTGTGGATCGTGACGTTGATTTCGCTGACGGGGAAGGCCGAAAGCAGCCAATCGCTGACCGGATCGTGGCCCGGTTCGGCAAAGGTGACGCCGGTCACCGTATCGATGTAGTGGATGGGCACGATGGTCAAATCGAGCGGCGGCACGGCCTGGAAGGCAAACGTCATCCGCAGCATATTGTTGATCTCGTTCGGCTCGGCGAGCAGGTCTTGATGATCAATCGTCGCCGTCAGAGTGATCTCCCCACTGAGCCACTCCAGCGGCAGCTCGAAATTGAATGTGGAATCGAGATTGTCGGCCGACGGTGTTGACGAAACGGTTTGGGGGCTGATGGTCAATGAGCCGATGATTTGACTATCGCGCTCGGCCACGACGGTCACGTCGGCCAGAATGGGGCCGGAAGAGGTGGAGGATTGAGCGTAAACGCGGAGCATGGCGGGCTTGTGGGCCACAAGGGNNACTGGTAATATCGGTAGATAGATTGTGTTAGTCCGATCCGGTTGCGCCGCCGCCAGAACACGCCCCCCATATCCGAATAAGATACAGACGCCGCACAGCAGCAACACAACAAAGGCCAATCGCCTAGTTGTCTGCTCTCGCATATGTTTTCTCCGTCTCGATCTTTAGTACGGCCGCCGGCAGCAGACCGGGGTATCGTCAAGCTCCATGCCCCCATGCCTGCCTGGTGGTTACGCCGTTAGCAACACAGCAGGGGTAGCGCCGTACCTAGCACATAGTAGCCAGGCAAAATTACAATCCGCGTTACAGAAAATCTGTAACGCGGATTACACTGCCGCTATCAATTGTAGATGAGAGGG
>CXWJ01031271.1_pt1 | contig 21765 bp, 20 predicted proteins | sample 590841 | NCBI WGS metagenome assembly CXWJ01 (sample SAMEA3498367, study PRJEB10139) | wastewater metagenome | biome: wastewater treatment plant; material: activated sludge | place: Austria | collected 2015-01-21 | reverse complement strand
CGCGGTCGCCGCCATGTTGGTGGCGTCGGAGGAGGCCACTCCCGGCTCGGTCATCGTGAACGCCGACCGGATCCGGCCCTCGAGCAAGGGGTCGAGCCACCGGTCCCGCTGCTCCTGCGTCCCGTAGCGCAGCAGCACCTCCATGTTGCCGGTGTCGGGGGCGTTGCAGTTGAACACCAGCGGCGCGATCGCCGAGCGCCCCATCTGCTCGGCCAGCGGTGCGTAGTCGAGATTGCTGAGCCCGGCACCTCCGTCGGTGCCGTACTTCGCGGCGTACTCCCCTGCGTGCTCCTCCGGCAGGAACAGGTTCCACAGGCCCTGGGCCCGGGCCTTGGCCTGGAGCTCGCCGAGCACCGGCAGCGGCTGCCACGGGTCGCCCGTCCGCCGCGCCTCCGCGAGGTCGTGGTGGTACGCCGGCTCGATCGGCGCGATCTCCTCGGCGACGAAGGCGGCGACGCGGGCGGTCAGATCCGCCGCCCGGGGGGAGGGGGAGAAGTCCATGATCCGACCCTAGTCCCGGGTGCCGGCGGGCGGCCGAGGCCCCCGTTCGGCCGCTGCTCGGGTCCGGGACAGGTCGGGGGTGGTCCCTGATGTGCCCGCCGGCGCAGGCAGCGCAGGCTGAGGTCATGCGTAGCTATCTCGCGGCGTCGGCGATGCTGGGACTCCTGGCGGTGTGGGGGTCGGAGAACCTGTTCTGGTCCGCGCCCCCCGTCGCCCTCGGGCCGGGCGGCCTGCTCGTCACCTGGTTCGCCTACACCCTGTGCGCCGCGGCCGCCCTGTCCGCGGTCCTGGTGACCGGGGTCCAGGGGTGGCGGGCGGCCTTCCTCGGCGGCGCCCTGCTCGGCTGGTTCGTCGAGGGCGTGGTGGTCGACACGATGTATGCCGCCTTCCCGTTCCAGGTGGTGTGGACCCCGCTGGCCTGGCACGCGTTGGTGACGGGCGTCCTCGTGGTCGGCCTCGGCCGGGTGGCAGGGGGCTGGCGGCTCTCGCGCCGACTCGCCGCATGGACGGCGCTCGGGCTCTTCGCCGGCCTCTGGGTNNTGGTGCCGCTCGCCCAGCTGGCGCTGGACCGGATCGGCACGCTCGTGCCCCCGCGCCCGTGGGTGCTGTGGATCGCTCCCGGGCTGATCGCGCTGGCCTGGCTGGCGCGGGTGGCCGCCGCGCCGCACCCGGTCCACCTGGTGTGGCCGGCGCTGCTGCTGGTGACGGTCGCGACCATGTGGCGGCTGGGCGAGCCCGCGGTGGGTCTGCGGTTCGGGTCCGGCCACGGCCTGGCCCGGCACTCGGCGGTCCTGGTCGCCCCTGCGGTGACCTCGATCGTCGCCGTGGCGCTGTGGGCGGCGGTGCCGGCAGGCCTGTCCGTGCACGTGCCCGTCGCCCTGGTCACCTGCACGGTGTCGTTGGGGCTCGCCTTCCGGCTCGGGTGGCAGGCGCTGCGGTCAGGCCGCGACCGTCATCACGATCCGAGCGCGCTGGAAGGGGTCCACCCAGGTTCGCTGGGCGAGGAACAGCCGGCCCAGTGACCAGGCGAGGAACGGGATGGCGAAGGCGATCGAGAGGTCCCAGTAGGGCAGTCGGGCGAGGCCGGAGAAGACCAGCCCGGTGAGCGTGGTGCTGATCGCGAGACGCGCGGAGTAGCCGAGCATGACCACCGGCGGTGCCGGTGTCGCTCGCGCCGACCGCATGTCGACCGAGAACGGCCGGGCGGCCGACCAGCGCATGGACGCGCCGACCACCTGGACCGTCACCACCACCCAGGTGGCCAGGAGCGCCGAGAGCTCGTGCGCCTCCGGCAACCCGGCCCGCAGCGAGGCGAGCACGAGCGTGAGGCCCGACGAGGCGAGCAGCCACTCCGCCAGGACCATCACCCGGGCGGAGAAGACGACGCGGGGGCTGCTCGGGAGGCTTTCCCGCCACAGCGCACCCCGCGCGTCGAGGCACCAGGCGTTCACGCCGAACAGCAGCGCGGCGCCCGAGGCGACCAGCCCCGGCAGGATCGTGAGCGTGTTCCACTCGAGGTTTCCGGCCAGCGCCACCAGCCCCGGCCCGATCGCCAGCACCATCAGCCCCCGGCGCATCGGCACCGACCGCCAGATGGAGCCTCGGTCGATCCGCACCAGGGCCATCAGGTCTGAGGTGGGGTTCGTGCGCGCCGGGCGCGAGCCGGTCTCCGCGGTGAGCTCGTCGCGCGGCGTACGTCGGGCAGCCAGATGCGCCGGCACGGCCCCCGCCACCACCGCCGCGACGATGATCGCGAGCAGGGCGGCGACGGTCAGCGTCAACCGCAGCCACTGCCCTTCCGTCGCGGCAACCATGCCGAGCATCACGGACACGGTCGGAATCTTGTCGAGGACGTCGGTCAGCCGACCGGCCAGCTGCAGCCAGACGCCGATCGCGCCGAGCCCGATCAGCAGCCCACGGACCACGGCGATGCCGTGCGGGCCACGCCGGATGGTCTCCACGGTCCAGGCGATCACCTGCGCGACCGCGGTCGCGGTGACCACCCACAGCAGGGCGACCAGCTGGACCCCCCACAGATGGGTGGGGCCGAGCGCATAGGCACCGATACCGAGCAGCGTCCACGTCTGGAGGAGCCAGGCGATGTTGAGGGGGGCGAGCAGGAGGGCGCCCAGGTGGTCGGTCGTCGGGCTGACCGCGAACGCGACGCCTTGCTCCCGCGACAGCAGCTCGCGGCCGCCGCCCGAGGCCACCGCCGACACGATCGCCAGGCCGAGCAGCCCGGCCAGCGCGGTCGGCAGCAGGATCAGGAACTCCTGGGCGCGGGAGAACTCCCCTTCAATCAGGACTCCGGCCCCCTCGAGGTACGCCGGCACGGTCGCGGCAGCGAGGGTGACGACCACCAGGAGCGCGATCGCCCAGCGGGCCGCGGCGCGGCGGCGCACGGTCGCCGAGCGGAACCACAGCAGGTGCCGGACGTCGCCGACCGCCCGTCGGGCCGCCGCGACGTGGCCGTCAGTCGAGAAGGGCGCGATAGGCACGCGCGCCCTCCTCCCCGGCCATGTCGCCGGCGCTCACGGTGGCGACTCGCTCGCCTCCGCGAAGGACGAGCACGGTGTTGCAGGCCTCGATGGCCAGCTCACGCAAGTGCGTCGAGACCAGCACGCAGGCCCCGCGGGCGCGAGCGTCGGCGATGACGTCGAAGGTCGCCTCGACGCCGATCGGGTCGACGCCGTCGAAGGGCTCGTCGAGCAGCAGCACGAACGGCTCGTGGAAGGCGGCCAGGATCACCGACAGACGTCGGCTCATCCCGTGGCTGAAGCCGGCGGTCACCCGGTGCGCGACGTCGCCGAGCTCGAAGCGCTCGAGCAGGTCGCGGCCGCGGTCCTCCCAGTCGTTCATCCGGCGCAGCCGGGCGGCGAGCTGGAGGTGCTCCCACGGGGTGGCGCGCGGGATCAGGCCACCGACGTCGGGGCAGTACCCGACGGCGTGCTTCACCCCGAGCGTCTGCCGGGTCACGTCGAGCCCGGCGACGAAGACGTACCCCGCGCTGGGCGGGACGACGCCCGCGATCACCCGCATCGTGGTCGACTTCCCGGCGCCGTTGCGACCGAGCAGCGCGCTGGCCTGGCCGGCGTGGGCCTGCAGGTCCACGCCCGTCACGGCCTCCACCTCGCCGAAGCGCACGTGCAGGCCCCGGACGTCGATGACGGGCTGAATCTCGGGAGCGATCACGCGCTTCAGTCTCCCCGAGCCGGTACGGCCTGTCAGGGGAATCCGGCGACTCGGCCCAGCCCGCGCAGACCCATGTCTACTGGTGCGTACGGCGCAGCCGGCGCGTCGTACACACCAGTAGACATCCCGGACCCGCCCGCGGCCATCGCCGCCGCCGAGCGGCGGGGGCGGCGCCGGCTCAGGCGGGGAACGTCTCCCCGGAGGCCGCCATGGCTCGGAGCCGATCCGTGGGCCGGAACCGGTCGCCGTACGCCGCCGCGAGCTGGTCGGCCCGCGCCACGAACGCCGCCAGCCCGATCTCCCCGGCAGCCGACAGGTAGCCCGTCATGAACTGCGCAGCGCCACCGGTCGCCGGCGGGAAGCCGATGCCCATGATCGACCCGATGTTGGCGGCAGCAGCCGAGGTCAGCACGCCCTCCTCGAAGCAGCGAGCCGTCTCCAGCGCCTCGACGAACAGCATCCGCTCCGAGACGTCGGCGAACGGGATCGGGTCCGCGGACACCGGGAACTCCGACGCCAGCCCCGGCCACAACCCCACCCTGCGTCCGGACTCGTCGTAGTCGTAGAACCCGGCGCCCTTCAACCGCGACGGACGGCCGAGCTCGAGCATCCGCCTCACGACCCGCTCCCCCGGGTGCGAGTCCCACGCCGCCCCGGAGGCCTCCACCGCCTCGCGGGTCGCCTTGGTGATCTTCGCCAGCAGCTCCATGTTCAGCTCGTCGGTGAGCTGGAGAACCCCCACGGGGTAGCCCGCCTGCATGGCCGCTCGCTCCAGCGACATCGGGTGCACGCCCTCGGCCAGCATCGCGAGCCCCTCGTTGACCTGCACGCCGATCACCCGGGAGGTGTAGAACCCGCGACTGTCGTTGACGACGATCGGCGTCTTCCGGATCTGGCGGACGACGTCGTAGGCCTTCGCCAGCGCCTCGTCCGAGGTCTCCTGGCCGCGGATGATCTCCACCAGCGGCATCTTGTCGACGGGTGAGAAGAAGTGCAGGCCGATGAAGTCGGCCGGGCGGTCGACGCCGGTGGCGAGCCCGGTGATCGGCAGGGTCGAGGTGTTCGAGCAGAGCAGGGCGTCGGCGTCGACGTGCGGCGCCACCTCGGCGAACACCCGGTGCTTCAGCGTGGGGTCCTCGAAGACGGCCTCGATGACCAGGTCGCAGCCCGCCAGGTCGGCGGCGTCCGCGGTCGGCGTGATCCGGCCCAGGAGCACCGCCTTCTTGTCCTCGTCCGAGCGACCACGCGCGATCGCCTTGTCGAGCAGCCCGGCGGAGTAGTCCTTGCCCCGCTGGGCGTTCTCGACCGAGGTGTCCTTGAGGACCACCTCCATGCCGGCTCTCGCACAGGAGTAGGCGATCCCGGCGCCCATCATCCCGGCGCCGAGCACGCCCACCCTCCGGGCGGTGTACGGCGGGATCCCGGACGGCCGCAGCGACCCGGAGTTGATCGCCTGGAGGTCGAAGAAGAAGGCCTGGATCATGTTCTTGGAGTTCTGCCCGGTGATCAGCGAGGTGAGGTAGCGCGACTCGATCCGCGAGGCGGTCTCGAAGTCGACCTGCGCACCCTCGACCGCCGCCGACAGGATCGCCCGCTGCGCCGGGTAGACCGCGCCCTTGCTCTGCTGGCGCAGGAGTGCCGGGAAGGCCGGGAGGAAAGCGGCGAGCGCGGGTGTCTTGGGGGTCCCGCCCGGCATCCGGTAGCCGGCCCGGTCCCACGGGTTCGCGGCGGCCGCCTCGTCGCCGGCGTGCTCGAGGATCCAGGTCTTCGCCGCGGGCACCAGCTCCTCGACCGTGCCCACCAGCTGGTCGATGAGGCCCTTCTGGGCAGCGACCGCGGGCTTGAACCGGGCTCCCGGCAGCAGCACGTCCATCAGTCCCTGCTGGAGTCCGAGCATCCGCACCACCCGGGTGACGCCGCCGCCACCGGGCAGCAGCCCCAGGCTGGCCTCGGGCAGCCCGACCTCGACGCGCGGGTCGTCGACCGCGATTCGCCGGTTCGCCGCCAGCGCGATCTCGAACCCCCCGCCCAGGGCCGCTCCGTTGATGGCGGCAACCACCGGCCGCGGGAGCCGCTCGAGCCTGCGCAGCGAGTCCTTGATCGCCTCGACGGAGGTGAAGATCTCCTCGGCGTCACCCGGTCCGGCCTGGACCATCGCGCGCAGGTTGCCCCCGGCGAAGAAGCTCTTCTTGGCGCTGGCGATGACCACCCCGGTGACGTCGTCGACCTCGTCGTACACACGGTCCACGGCCGCCGCCATGGAGCGGGCGTAGAGCTCGGTCATCGTGTTGGCGCTGGCCGTGGGGTCGTCGAGGGTCAGCGTGACGATGCCGTCGGAGTCACGGTCGTAGCGGACGGCGGTCTCGGTGGTCGTGCTCATCGGGGTCCTTGTCTCTGGTGCCGGATCCGAGCCGCGGGCGTTCGATCCCCGCGACCGGCGGAGTACGTCGGTCAGACGCGCTCGACGATGGTGGCGATGCCCATGCCGCCGCCCACGCAGAGCGTGGCCAGTCCGCGACGCAGGTCGCGGCGCTCGAGCTCGTCGACCAGGGTGCCGAGGATCATCGCCCCGGTGGCGCCGAGCGGATGGCCCATCGCGATCGCGCCGCCGTTGACGTTGGTGATGTCGGGACCGATGCCCAGGTCGCGCATGAAGCGGAGCGCCACCGCAGCGAACGCCTCGTTGATCTCGAACAGGTCGATGTCGCCGACCTCCAGGCCGGCCTTCGCGAGCGCCTTCCGCGAGGCGGGTGCCGGACCGGTGAGCATGATCGTGGGGTCCGCCCCGGAGACCGCGGCCGAGACGATCCGAGCGCGGGGCGTGAGGCCCAGCTGCTCACCGACAGCCTCGGACCCGATCAGCATCAGGGCTGCGCCATCGACGATCCCCGAGGAGTTGCCGGCATGGTGGACGTGGTCGATCCGCTCGACCCAGTGGTACTTCTCCAGGGCCACCGAGTCGAAGCCGCCCTGCTCGCCGAGGTCGGCGAACGACGGCTTCAACCCGGCCAGGCCCTCGGCGGTGGTGTCGGGGCGGATCGTCTCGTCGTGGTCCAGGACCACCAGTCCGTTCCGGTCGCGCACCGGGACCACGGACTCGGCGAAGTAGCCGTTGGCCCACGCCTTGGCGGCCCGGTGGTGGGACTCGGCGGCGAAGGCGTCGACGTCGGTGCGGGAGTAGCCCTCGAGGGTGGCGATCAGGTCCGCCCCGATGCCCTGCGGCACGAACCCGGTGGTCAGCGCGGTGGCCGGATCCATCGCCCACGCCCCGCCGTCGGAGCCCATGGGGACCCGGCTCATCGACTCGACGCCACCTGCCAGGATCAGGTCCTCGAAGCCGCCGCGCACTCGGGAGGCCGCCTGGTTCACCGCCTCCAGGCCGGAGGCGCAGAAGCGGTTGAGCTGCACGCCCGCGGTCGTCTCGGGGTAGCCGGCGGCAAGGGCGGCGGTCTTGGCGATGTCTCCGCCCTGGTCGCCGAGCGGGGTCACCACTCCGAGCACCACGTCGTCGACCAGCCCGGGGTCGAGCGAGGGGTTGCGCCGGCGTACCTCCTCGAGCAGCCCGACCACCAGGTCGACCGGCTTCACCTCGTGCAGGGATCCCACGCTCTTGCCCCTGCCGCGCGGGGTGCGCAGGTGGTCGAAGACGAACGCTTGGTTCATGCGGTGGCTCCTCGGTTCGCGGCGGACGCCGGCTCTTCGGCCATCGTGTCACGCGGCTCCGAGCGCGCGGCACGTCGGATCGGGGTCGGCGAGGGCGTCAACGGTCCAGACCAGCTGGTAAAGAATTCCGTGTTCCGAAGAAATGGGGCGTTCGGGCCATTTCGGGATCCGCTCCGCGGGGCGACAATCACAGGGACGCCGGACTGCCGGGCCGTGGGGGGCCCTGCAGGCGGTCACACACATGGGGAACCTCGCTATGGGAAGCGCTCTGCGCATCGCCGGGGGGCTACTGGCCGCCGTGGCCGTGCCCTTCATCACCGTCCCGGCCGCCGGAGGCGCCGCACCGGCCGCCCTGGTGCCACTGGCCCAGGTCAGCTTCGAGATGAACGAGCAGGCCGACGCCACCGTCATGCTCGACTCCTCCGGCAACGGGCTCAACGCACCGATCAACCAGGACGGCCTGGACACCGGGGCGTTCTATGACGGCGCCACCGGCTACTCCTGGACGCGTCGCAACCCCAACGAGCCGCCGGCGTCACCCGAGCGGGTGATCCAGGTCCCCGACAGCCCGCTGATCGACCCGGGGTCGGACACGTTCACGGTCGAGATCCGCTTCCGGACCAAGGAGAAGTTCGGCAACATCACCCAGAAGGGCCAGTCGGCGACGCGCGGCGGCCAGTGGAAGATCCAGAACCCGATGGGGATCCCGTCGTGCCTGTTCAAGGGCTCGCAGGGTCNNTCCCGATGACCATCGGCGGCAAGATCAACTGCAACCAGACCACGATCACCTGCGACTACTTCTCGGGGATGATCGACTACATCCGGATCACACGCGGGTCCTGATCCCACCGACCGACGAACGGGCCGGCTCCGGGCTGGGGGCGGCCCGTTCGGCGCGCGATTAGGGTTGGGACATGAGCGCCCCGGGGGACACGACCGTGCTGGTCTCCGGCGCCACCGGCTTCGTCGGCCGGCGAGTGGTCCCGGCCCTGCTCGAGGCGGGGTACGCCGTGCGGGCGATGACCCGTCACCCGGAGACGTACGCCGGCCCGGGCGAGGCCGTGGGTGCCGACGTGTCCGACCCGCGGACTCTGGGTCCGGCGCTCGAAGGCGTCGACGTCGCGCTCTATCTGGTGCACTCCCTGGACACCGAGGACTTCGAGGAGCGTGACGCGGCTGCCGCGCGTGCGTTCGGCGAGGCCGCGGCGCGGGCGCGAGTCCGCCAGATCGTCTACCTCGGCGGGCTCGGCGCCGACGGAGCCGACCTCTCCCCGCACCTGCGCAGCCGACGCGAGGTGGAGGCGTTGCTCGGCGACGCAGGGGTGCCGGTCACCGTGCTGCGCGCCGCGATCGTGGTCGGGCACGGCGGCATCTCGTGGGAGCTCACCCGCCAGCTGGTGAAGAACCTCCCGGCGATGGTGGTTCCCCAGTGGGTCGCCACCCGGACACAGCCGATCGGGATCGACGACGTGGTGCGCTACCTCGTCGGCGTCGTCGACGAGCCGCGGGCCGCGGACCGGGTGTTCGAGATCGGCGGGCCCGACCAGCTGACCTACCTCGAGATGCTCCAGATCGCGGCCGAGGTACGCGACGGTCGCCGGCTGCCGATCGTCTCGGTCCCGGTGCTCACGCCCCGCCTGTCGTCGTACTGGCTGGCCCTGGTGACCGACGTCGACGTCACCACCAGCCGCAACCTGATCGACTCGATGGGGACCGAGGTGCTGGTGACCGACGAGTCGATCAAGGAGCTGGTGCCCGGGGAGCCGGTGTCCTACGCGGAGGCCGTACGCCGCGCGTTGGAGGAGCGGGGTCGGGACTGACGACCCGGACGCCGTCACGCGGAGGTGCCGAACACCACCGGAAGCACCAGCAGCATCGTCAGCGACCAGGTGACGTGGGTGAGGATGGGCGCCAGGATCCCGCCGGAGGCGCGCCGCTGGAGCCCCACGACGGCGCCGAGCACCACCGCGGCGAAGGTCAGCATCACGTTTCCGGTCGCGAGGGTCGCCAGCGTGTAGGCCACGGTGGTCACCGCCACGGGATGGCGGGTGGAGGCGGCGTATCCCGCGCCGCGGAAGAACAGCTCCTCGGCGACGCCGTTGACGACGGTGATCGCCATGATCAGCGGCCCGACACCCTGGTCGGCGTGCTCCAGCACCCAGCGGACCTGCTGGTCCAGCGCCGGGATCTCGCGGACGATGAGCCCGCCCACCACGAACACCCCGGCCAGCAGCAGGCCGAGCAGGATCGGCGTCGCCACCGGGCGGCGAGGCCCTTCGGGATGCATGATCCGGCCCAGGTGCAGCGGCCCGGAGGCGAAGGCGCCGACGATCCACACCGCGGCCAGCGCGAAGGTGGCGGGATAGAAGGCCGCGCTGCCCGGCTCGATCCGCAGCGACCAGCCGAGCACCCCCGCGCCGAGCAGCAGGAACGCGAGCACCACGAGCTGGCGGCGTCGGAGGTCCTCGGGGCTCTCACGATGGTCGCGGGGGACCATGTCCCACAGCGACCGACGCAGCCAGGAGTGCACGAGGGCGACTCTACGGGCGTCGTTCGGCCGATCCGCGGTCAGCGCGAGAAGATCAGCTCGCCGTCCTCGATCTCGCCCCGGCGGATGGTGCGCAGGTCGTGGAGGTAGTTCTGCCGGAGCATCCACGGTTCCCGGTCGCCCTGCCGGGGCAGCTCGTCCAGGGCGCGCAGCACGTAGCCGGCGGAGAAGTCCATGAACGGCCGCTCGCCCACCGTCGGGTCGCGGCGCGGCTCCACCGAGCGGTATCCGCGGGCATCCAGGTGGTCGAGCAGGCGGCAGGCGAACTCCGCCACGAGGTCGGCCTTGAGGGTCCACGAGGCGTTCGTGTAGCCGACGGTGAACAGCAGGTTGGGCACGCCCGAGAGCATCAGCGCCTTGTAGGACATGGTCTCGGGCAGCGTCACCTCCACCCCGTCGACCTCCATCCGGATGCCGCCGAACACCTTGATCTTCAGACCGGTCGCGGTCACCACGAGGTCCGCCTCGATCTCCCGGCCCGACGTCAGCCGCACGCCCTCGCGAGTGAAGGTGTCGATGCTCCCGGTGACCACCTCGGCCCGCCCCGCCGAGATCGCCTCGAAGAGGTCGCCGTCGGGGACCAGGCACAGTCGCTGGTCCCACGGGTCGTAGCGCGGCCGGAAGTGGGTGTCGACGGCGTACCCCGCGGGNNACCCTGCGCAGCCCGCCCGCGATCCGGTCGATGCTCGGCACCGACACGATGTAGGTCGGCGATCGTTGGAGCATCGTCACGTGCGCCGCTCGCTCGGCCAGCGCCGGGACCAGGGTGACCGCGGTCGCGCCGGACCCGACCACCACCACGCGCGTGCCGCTGTGGTCCAGATCCCCCGGCCAGTGCTGCGGGTGCACCACTCGTCCGCCGAACTCCGCGAGTCCGGGCAGCTGCGCATCGTAGGGCTCGTCGTAGTCGTAGTAGCCGCTGCACGACCAGAGCAGCCGGCAGGTCAGCCGCACCTCCTCCCCGTCATGCCGCCCGGTCACCGTCCATCGTCCGGTCCCGGAGTCCCACGAGGCCGCGACCACCTCGTGGCCGTAGCGGACGTGACGGTCGATGTCGTACTCCCGCGCCGTCTCCTCGATGTAGGCGAGGATCGACGGCCCGTCGGCCAGCGAGCGCTCGTCCTTCCACGGCTTGAACCGGTAGCCCAGGGTGAACATGTCGGAGTCCGACCGCACCCCGGGATAGCGGAACAGGTCCCAGGTGCCGCCCATCGCCGAGCGGGCTTCGAGGACGGCGTACGACGTGCCGGGGCGTGACCGCGTCAGCTGCGCCGCCGCCCCGATCCCCGACAGCCCGGCCCCCACGATGAGGACGTCCACGTGCTCTGGCTGCTGGGCTGCGGGGTCGCTCACGGGTGGATCGTAGGCCAGCGTGGGCGGGGCCGCCTCACTCCGAGGCGTAGAGCTCGACGAAGCGGGACAGCAGCCGCATCGGCTCGGTGACCTCGCTCGCGTGCGCCATCGCCTTGAGCGAGTCGACCTCGTCGGGGTCGAAGTAGCCGTGGTGCTGATAGACGTCGACCCGGGTGCATAGCCCCTCGACGTCGAGCTCGGGGTGGAACTGGGTGGCGTAGACATGGCGGCCGAGGCGGAAGCCCTGAACCGGACAGGCCTTCGAGGAGGCGAGCAGGACCGCCCCGTCGGGCAGCCGGGAGACCGCTTCCTTGTGCCCGAGGAACGCGTCGAAGCTCGTCGGCAGCGCGCCGAACAGCGGGTCGTCGCGGCCCTCTCCGGTCAGCGTGATGTGCGTGCAGCCCACGGGCTCGGTGTAGGTGCGGTCGACCACCCCGCCGCGGTGGACGCCGAGCGTGCCGATGCCGTAGCAGGCACCGAGGAACGGGAAGTCCGCCTCGAGCACCCGGAGGGCCAGCCCGTGAAGCTCGGCCTCGACCCGACGCTGGGTCGCAGACTTGGACTCGTCGGGGTCGCTGACGTTGAACGGCCCGCCGCCGAGGATGATCCCGGACCAGTCGGCGAGGTCGACGGCGCCGAGGGGCTCCCGCTCGATCCGGCGTCGGTGCAGCTGGTCGGCCTCGAGGCCGGCGTAGCGGCGTACGGCGGCGTACTCACCATCCGCGGCGTCGTCCTCGGCGCGGGTGCCGAGGAACAGGAAGGGCCTCACGAGCACCCGAGCCTAGTGTCTCGAGAGCGCTAGGCCCTCACTCGGGCGAGAGGTGCAGCCAGGGGCGGGCGAGCGCGAAGCGCCGGCCGGACAGCTCGGTGGGCCGGATCTCGACGACGTTGTACTTCAGCGTCGGCACCCAGGGCCGCAACGGGACGTTCTCGGCGCGGTGCTCCTCGTCCTCCTCCAGCTGCCGCGCGGTGCCCCGCAGGATCACGCTCACGGCGGCGTCCTCGTCGTACTGGTCGACCTCGAAGGCGATGTCGGGATTCATCACCACGGCGAGCAGCTTGGAGCCCTCGGACGTGCGGAACAGCAGGGTGTCGTCGTCGACGGCGTAGTTGATGGGGGTGATGTGCACCTGCTCGGCCAGGTGGAACGCGAGTCGGCCGAACTCCTGGGAGCGCAGGAACTCCCAGCACTCCTCGTCGCTCAGGATGTGGACGGGGTTCTCGTCGCTCATGGTCGACTCCTCGGCGATCGTTCCGGACGCCTTGTCGATCCGGGCGCCTGGTCCGAACCTACGACCCGGAGTCGTAGGGGCGCCAGGGGATACGTCACACTCCGGGCAGCACGCGGCGCAGGAACTGCTGGGTCCGCGCCTCGCGCGGTGCCGAGAAGATCTGCTCGGGCGGCCCGGCCTCGAGGATGGCCCCCTCGTCCAGGAAGCACACCTGGCTGGCCACGTCGCGAGCGAAGCTCATCTCGTGGGTGGCGAGCACCATGGTCGTGCCCTCGCTCGCCAGGTCGCGGACGATCCCGAGCACCTCGCCGACCAGCTCGGGGTCGAGGGCGGCGGTGATCTCGTCGAGCAGCAGCAGGGCCGGCCGGGTCGCCAGCGCCCGCACCAGCGCCACCCGCTGCTGCTGACCGCCGGAGAGCCGGTCGGGGTGCACCGCGGCCTTCTCCGCGAGGCCGAAGCGGGTCAACAGCTCGGTGGCCCGCTCCTCGGCCTCGCGACGTCCCACGCCGTGCACCTTGCGCGGCGCGAGCGTGACGTTGTCCAGGACGGTGAGGTGCGGGAACAGGTTGTAGGACTGGAACACCATGCCCATCCGGCTCCGGACCGCCCGGCGGTCGCAGCGCGGGTCGGAGACCTCGGTGCCCTCGAAGAGGATCATGCCGTCGTCGATGTCCTCGAGCAGGTTGAGGCAGCGCAGCAGCGTGGACTTCCCCGAGCCCGACGAGCCGATCAGGCAGATGACGTCCCCGGCCTGCACGGTGAGGCGCACCTCGCGCAGGACGACCCGGTCGCCGTAGGACTTGCGCACGTCGCGCACCTCGAGCAACGACGTCGCGGCGGCGCTCACCGGGCCCCCGCCCGTTCGCGCTCGGCCATCCGCGCCTGGAGCCAGTCGGTGAGGCGTGCCAGGGGGATCGTGAGCACGATGAAGTAGCAGGCGACGACGACGTACGGCGTGTAGTTGAAGTTGTACGCCGCGTAGTCGCGGGCGCTGAACACGGCGTCGAAGAGCGCCACCGAGCTGACGAGCGCGGTGTCCTTCTGGAGGGACACGAAGTCGTTGAGCAGCGGCGGGATCACCCGGCGGACGGCCTGGGGGACCACGACGAAGCGCATGGTCTGGCCCCGGCTGAGCCCCAGGGCCTCGGCGCTGGCCACCTGCGAGGGGTGGATCGACTCGATGCCCGCGCGGAAGACCTCGGCGACGTACGCGCCGTAGGACAGCACCAGGGCCATCAACGACCAGAAGAACAGGCTGTTCGGGACGCCCTGGAGCTGGAGCGCGGGCATCCCGAAGCCGAAGAGCAGCACCAGGAGGATGGTGGGCACGCCCCGGAAGAGATCGGTGTAGACGACGGCGGCCACCCGCACCGGCAGCAACCACGGCGACCGCGCCCTCCGGGCCAGTGCCACCGCGAGACCGAGCACCAGGATCAGCGGCTCGGCAAGGAGGAACAGCTTGACGTTGTAGGTCCAGAACGCGTCCCAGATCTGCGGGAACGACGCTCGCGCGTGCTCGGCGTCGAAGAACAGGTCACGCACTCGCGGCCAGCCGGGCGAGGTGGTGATCGCGAGCCAGACGGCGGCGAGCGCGACCAGGGTGACCCCGGTGGCGATCGCGATCGAGCGGCGTCGCTGGGTGCGGCGGACCTGCTGCCGCTGGCGCTCACGCTCGCTCGGCAGCCAGGTGGCGGCCGAGCGCTCCGGGCCGGCGGTCACTGCAGCTCGGGCACCCCGACGGTGTCGGACAGCCACTCCTGCTCGATGTCGGCCAGCCGGCCGTCGGCCTCGAGCGCCGCGAGTGCTCGGTTGACGCAGTTGACGAGCGGGCTGCCCTTCTCGAAGAGCATCCCGAACTCCTCCTGCTCACCCGAGGTCGGCTGGAACTGTCCGACGATGCTGGCCTTCGGGATCTCCACGGCCGTGATGTAGAAGGCGGTCGGCAGGTCGGCGAGGATCGCGTCGACCTGGTCGTTCTGCATCGCCTGCTTGGCGGCGTTGGTGTCCTCGAAGACCAAGGGGTCGCTGTCGGGCTGGATCACGTCCCTGATGGCCGTCAGCGAGGTGGTGCCGGTCTGGGCGCCGAGCCGCAGCCCCTGGAGGTCCGCCAGGGAGGTCGCAGCGGCGGCCGGGGAGTCCTTGAGCGCGATCACGGCCTGCGCCGCCTGGTAGTACCCGTCGGATAAGTCGACGACCTTGGCCCGCTGCGGCGTGATCGAGATCTGGTTGATGTCGAAGTCGAAGTCCTTCGCACCGGGCTTGTAGGACGAGTTGAACGGCACCTTCACCCAGGTCACCTGGTCCGTGCCGAAGCCGAGCTCCTCGGCGACGGCGTATGCCACGGCCGACTCGAACCCCTGGCCGTTCGACGGGTTGTTCTTGCGGAACCACGGGTCGTAGGCCGGCGAGTCGGTGCCGATCGTCAGCGTTCCCGGCGTGAGCGTGGCCAGCGTCTCGGTGGCGCACGGGTCTGCGGCCTCCGACGGCGAGCCCGACTCGCTTGTCTCGGTCGGGTCGGCGGCGGTCTCCTCCTCGACCGGCGCGCAGGCGGCGGCGAGGAGCAGGAGGGNNCCCGGTGGCCCTGGAACACGCCCTGCTGGTCGCGCTGAGCGAGCAGCCCGCCGCCGGACTGGACCTGGCTCGGCGCTTCGAGCGCTCGATCGGCTTCTTCTGGCACGCCACCCACCAGCAGATCTACCGCGTGCTCGCGCGGATGGACGCCGACGGCTGGGTGGAGGTCGAGTACGTCGAGCAGTCCGACCGCCCCACCAAGAAGGTCTATGCCGTCTCGGCGCGCGGCCGGGAGGTCCTGGCCCGGTGGCTGGCCAGTCCGACCCCGATGGAGCCCCTGCGCTCCGAGCTCGCGGTCAAGCTGCGGGGCGCCTCGGGCGGAGACCGCGAGGCCGTGCTGGACGTCGTACGCGCCAACCTCGCCGAGCACCAGGCCCGGCTGGCGCACTACGAGACCCTCGCCGCCCGCGACCACCCGGCGCCGGCGGCGCTGAAGGGCCAGGAGCTCGACAGCTTCCTCGTGCTGCGCGGCGGCATCCGGTTCGAGGAGTTCTGGATCGCCTGGCTCGAGGAGTACCTCGCAGCCCACACCCGCGACCCCTTGGGAGCCCGATGACCACCCCGCCCCAGCACCAGCAGCAGCACCAGCAGACCTATCCTCACCTGCTCTCCCCGATGCAGCTCGGATCCCTGACCCTTCGCAACCGGGTCGTGATGGGGTCCATGCACACCGGGCTGGAGGATCGGGTCTGGGACCTGCCCGCGCTGACGGAGTACTTCGTCGAGCGGGCCCGCGGCGGAGTAGGCCTGATGATCACGGGCGGCTACGCGCCCAACCGTCGCGGCTGGCTGAAGCCGCTCGCCTCCGAGATGACCAACCGGCTGCACGCGATGCGGCACCGCGACCTCACCGGCGCCGTCCACGACGCCGGGGGCGCGATCGCCCTCCAGGTGCTGCACGCCGGGCGCTACGGCTACCACCCGCTGAGCGTCAGCGCCTCGGCGCTGAAGTCCCCGATCACGCCGTTCAAACCGGCCGCGCTCTCCACGAAGGCCGTCGACGCGACGGCCACGGCCTTCGCCCGCTCGGCGGCTCTCGCCCAGAAGGCGGGGTACGACGCCGTCGAGGTGATGGGCTCGGAGGGCTATCTGATCAACCAGTTCCTCACCAGCCGCACCAACCACCGAGACGACGAGTGGGGTGGCTCCGCCGCGGCCCGGATGCGGTTCCCGGTCGAGGTGGTCCGCCGATCGCGGGCCCTCGTCGGCGACGACTTCCCCCTGATCTATCGCATCTCGCTGCTCGACCTGGTCGAGGACGGGCAGACCTGGGACGAGACCGTCGAGCTCGCGCACCGCTTGCAGGAGGCCGGCGTCACCGCGTTCAACACCGGCATCGGCTGGCACGAGGCCCGGGTGCCGACGATCATCACCCAGGTGCCGCGCGCCGCCTGGCGCTCACTGACCGCCCGGCTCAAGGCGGAGGTGACCGTCCCGGTCTGCGCCTCCAACCGGATCAGCACCCCCGAGGTCGCCGAGGAGATCCTGGCCTCCGGTGACGCCGACCTGATCTCGATGGCGCGCCCCCTGCTCGCCGACCCGGACTTCGTGGCCAAGGCCGCGGCCGGTCGGGCCGACGAGATCAACACCTGCATCGGGTGCAACCAGGCGTGCCTGGACCACGTGTTCTCCAACGGCAAGGCTTCCTGTCTGGTCAACCCGCGCGCCTGCCGGGAGACGACCCTGGTGCTGCTGCCCGTCCCTCCTGCCGAGCGCCGCCGCACCGTGGCTGTCGTCGGGGGTGGCCCCGCCGGCCTGGCGGCCGCCGTCTCCGCCGCCGAGCGCGGATTCGCCGTCACCCTGTTCGAGGCCGGGCCCGAGCTCGGCGGTCAGTTCCGGCTCGCGATGGCGATCCCGGGCAAGGAGGAGTTCGCCGAGACCCTTCGCTACTACCGCCGACGGCTCGAGGTGCTGGGCGCCGAGGTGCGGCTGTCCACGCTGGCCACGGTCGACGACCTGACGGACTACGACGAGGTGATCGTCGCCACCGGCGTCGTCCCGCGGCGCCCCGAGATCACGGGGGGCGACCACCCGTCGGTGGCGTCGTACGCCGATCTCCTGGCGGGCCGGGTGACGGCGGGCCACCGGGTCGCGGTGATCGGCGCGGGTGGCATCGGCGTCGACGTCGCGCACTACCTCACCCACGAGCCCGGGGAGACCCTGGCGGACTGGATGGCGCATTGGGGCGTGGGCGATCCCGCCGTCGACCGCGGCGGACTGACCTCGCCTCGGCCCCGCAAGCCCGTCCGCGAGGTCACCCTCGTGCAGCGGAAGGCCACTCCGATCGGTATCGGGCTCGGCAAGACCTCGGGCTGGGCGCACCGCGCCGTGCTCAAGCAGAGCGGGGTGCGGATGGTGTCCGGCGCGACCTACGAGCGCATCGACGACGCGGGTCTGCACCTGCTCGTCGACGGCGAGCCGGTGCTGGTCGAGGCGGACACGGTGGTCGTCTGCGCGGGCCAGGAGTCGGCGCGCGGCCTCTACGACGAGGTGGCGCTCACCCGGGACGCCGGCCTGCACCTGATCGGGGGAGCCGACGTGGCCGCGGAGCTCGACGCGAAGCGCGCCATCGAGCAGGGCACCCGGGTGGTCGCGGGCCTCTGAGCGGCCGGTCGGCCACCGGCGCGCGGATCACCGGGCGCCGCCCACGGATCTACTGGTGTGTACGGCGCGCCTGGTGCGCCGTACACACCAGTAGCCTCCGGCGGAGCGAGATCCACGCTCACGCGAGAGACCCGAGGGGTCAGAACTCGTAGCCGAACAGCTCGATGTCCCTGGCGAAGATCTCGCCGACCCGCTGTCGAGTGACCTCGTTGTAGTAGCCCTGGTGGCTGCCGTGCTTGCTGACGTTGTGCTGCTCGGGCTCGATCAGGGGCAGGTCGAAGCGCGCCAGCACCGCCCGGATGTCGGCGTTGAACGTCTCGGTCCGTCCGATGAAGTCGGCCCGACGGCGCTTCGCGGTCAGGAAGTCGATCTGCGGGGTCCGGAGTCGTCGGTGCTCGTCCGGACCGCGCATCACGAACTCCTCGAAGTCCTGGTAGGAGTCAGCCGCCACCCAGAACGGGTTGACCCGCTTGTCTCCGTGGTCCTTACCCGATCGAGGGCCGTTGAACTTGTTCCACTTCTCGATCATCGACCACCACGAGACCATCCTGGTCCACGGGTTCCGGACGAAGCCGAAGGTCCAGTAGTCGTGGAGCTCCGGCTCGGCCCGCAGGATGCGGCTCAGCGTCGCGTGCCGGGAGGAGACGGCACGCAGATCGTCCATGTGGGCCCGCAGCATCCGGTCGATGGAGACGCCGCCGGTCTTCTGGACGTGGACGAAGAGCATCCGGTGATGGTCGGAGATCAACACGGTGCGAGGCTACACGCCACCGGCGGGCGCGGACCTCGCCGCGACGGAGCCCTTCGTCCGGCCGCTGCGGCCACCTCGCCGGGCCACCTCGTGGGTGGCCCGGCGAGTGTCGACCGGGTGGGAAGGCCCCTGCGGTGGCTAGCTCCGTCGAGGCAGCCAGTAGGCGCGGCCGTCGAGGTCGTCGACCGGCGTGATGCCGAGCGCCCGCAGCAAGGTCGGCATGATGTCGACCGAGCGGACGGGAGCGATCAGGTCCCTCGAGCCGAGGTTGCCCCCGGCGAACACGATCGGGATCTGCTGGGTCCGACGTTGGATGCCACCGTGGTCGCCCGCGACGGAGTACGTCGTGTCGTCGATCAGGGTGCCGATGATGTCGGGCCCGGTCGGTCCGGCCGCGGTGTCGACCAGCCGTTGGGCCCACGTGCGGAACCAGGCCCGTTCGGACCAGGTCATCCGTGACCAGTGGACCTTGCCGACCCGTTGGTAGCGGTCCCCGTCGCGGACCCAGACCGCCGAGACGTCCGGCATCTCGCCGACGATCGCCGCCGCCTCGGAGACCTTGGCGGGGCTGGTGTCGGTCAACCAGAAGGCGAGCTGGCTGTCGGTGTAGGCCTGGGCCAGGTTGCCGGTGTCGACCAGAGGCTGGATCGCGGGGCTCGGCTTCAGGTACGTGCCGTTGGCGCCGGTGCCGTAGTACCAGTTCGTGTACCCGCCGTTGATGGTGCCGTCGTTGATCCCGTGGAACCGCCGGCCCGGAACGGAGCCGTGGTCGGCGGTGAGCACCACGAGGGTGTTGTCGAGCTCTCCGCTGGTCTTGAGGTAGTCCATGATCTTGCCGATCTGGGCGTCGGCCACCGCCGTGGCGTTCTCCATGTGGCTGATCGGGTCTCCACCCTCGGGGTCGTCGATCGAGCCCCACATGTGGGCCGCCTTGTCGACGCCCGGGAGGCTGACGAACACACCGCTCCAGTCCTCGTTCTGCATGGCCGCGATCGCGGCGTCCGCCGACCAGACGTCCGAGCCCTGGTGCTCCGGGTCGTAGCCGTTGGTGTAGCGGTCCCCGTCGAGCGGGTACATCCACGCCGGATCCGAGTTGGTGTCGTAGTACTTCGAGCTCGAGGAGTCGACGTAGTAGCGACCGCAGGCAGGATCCGAGAGATAGGTCGGGACGTTGACTCCCGTGGGTCCTCGCCAGTTGTTGACCCCATCCCCGTCGCAGTCGAAGCTGCGCCCCGAGAACGTCACGACGATGTCGGAGCTCGGACCGCCGTACGCATAGGCGGCGTACGCCTTCGGGCTCACGGTGATCACCTTGGAGCCGGGCCGCATGGCATGGAGGTAGTCAGGGAGCCGCTGCTTGCCGACGGTGTTCTGAACCGCGAACATCTGGTCCTTGGACCAGTCGGAGGTGAACCAGTAGGGGTTGGCGTTGAAGCCGCTCAGCGTCCCATTGACGTCTCGGTACCCCTCGGAGGACCACCCCATGTTCTTGGGGAGCAGACCGGTGGTGATGACGTTGTGGGTGACCACGGTGACCGAACCGGTGTGGCCCAGGACGGCGTTGCGCGAGTTGACGCCGCGGTCCATCAGCTTCTGGGCCTGGTCCATGTCGTACTTGTCGACGATCTCCCGAGACAACGCGTCGACGAGGATGACCACGACCCGATCGGGTCTGGTCGCGGGCTCCGGGCCGGCCGCGGGCGCGGGGCCGGAGGTCAAGGTGAGGCCGCAGAGTGCAGCAGCGGCCACGATGGCGAGCAGGATGCGTTTCATCTGGGCAACGTAGTGATGTGGGTCACACCTTGTCGAGAGCCTGGATCGCCTCGTCAGTCGGCGCGGGCGACGCGGAGCAGGGTCGCCCGGCCGACCGTCCGCGTCACCACCAGTCGTCGGCCCGCGTGCTGCTCCTCGACCCACCGCCGCAGGATCGCCTTCTCGTCGGGGCGGTTCGTGTCGTCGAGGACGACCAGAGCACCATCCGCCAGGCGATCGGCCAGCAGGGGGAAGGCCGGATAGCGAGCCTGGGGTGCGATAGAGCCGATGGGGCCGTCAACGAAGACGATGTCGATCTCACCGATGTCGGGCAGCGTCGAGACGTCGTACCACGGGGTGCGGGCACCGTCGGGGAGCACGACCTCGGTCACCGGAGCATCGACGACGACCCCGAACTCCTCGGCCCCGTGAGCCTGCAGGTAGCCGCGGGTCTCCTCGCCGAAGGTCGGGTCGGCCTCCAGCGCATAGACCCGCCCGCCTGCGCCACGCTGTTTGAGGAGCAGGGCCTCCAGGACCGTCGAGGACCCGGACCCGCAGTCCACGACCGTGACCGGGCCGGGAGCCCGTTGGATCTCCTCGACGATCGCGAGCACGCTGCGCGCCGTGGCGGCCCACCCGCCCAACGCCGGCAACGGCAACGACGGGTCCGCGGTGTGTGCCACCAATCGCTGGAGGTACGCCGTGTCGCTCGGCAGCTGGTCGAGGTGACGGTGCACCATGGCTAGCTCCCGGCGAACCCGGCCGGCCTGCCGACGGACGGTGTCACGGTTCCGTTCGAGGAGCGAGGCCAGCCGCTCCTGCTCCGCACCCCGCTGACGGCCCTGGCGGGCGACGGCAGCCATCCGCCGCTCGAGCCCGTCCAGGCGCAGGTGCCCCGCCGTCAGCGCGCCTGCTAACGCGAGGAGCCCCATCGCAGCCGACTCCTTGAGGTAGCCGAGCTCCGCGGTCACGGCGGCAAGGACGGCCAGTCCTGCCGCCACCGGAAGGGCCAGCCTGAGCAGGCGGTGCAGCATCGCGCATCGTCCTCCAGCGGGAGACGGGGGTCGGCGCCAGCCTAGGGCACCGACCCCGGCGGGTGGATCCGGTCCGCAGGCCCGCTCGGCACCTCCCTAGACTCGACGCCGTGCGCATCACGGTGATCGGCTGCGGCTATCTCGGGGCCACCCACGCAGCCAGCATGGCCGAGCTGGGCCATGAGGTTCTCGGCGTCGAGACCGACCCCGAGAAGCGGGCGGCGCTCGCCGCCGGAACGGTGCCGTTCTACGAGCCCGGGCTGGGGGAGCTGCTCGCCCGCCACGTCACGAGCGGCCGGCTGCGCTTCACCGACTCCGCCTCCGAGGCGGCGGACTTCGGGGACCTGCACTTCCTGTGCGTCGGCACCCCGCAGTCGGCGTCCGGGCTGGGCGCCGACGTCAGCCAGGTGGACGCCGCGATCGACGCTCTGGCGCCGCACCTCTCGCGGCCCTCCCTGGTGGTCGGGAAGTCCACCGTCCCGGTCGGCACCGCGGCCCGGCTGGCAGCTCGCCTCGCCGACCTGGCTCCGGCAGGCGAGGATGCCGAGCTCGCCTGGAACCCGG
>CXWJ01007682.1_pt1 | contig 21834 bp, 12 predicted proteins | sample 590841 | NCBI WGS metagenome assembly CXWJ01 (sample SAMEA3498367, study PRJEB10139) | wastewater metagenome | biome: wastewater treatment plant; material: activated sludge | place: Austria | collected 2015-01-21 | reverse complement strand
TATCGACTCGCAATTATTCGGTCACGAGCGGGGGAGCTTTACGGGTGCGAGCGAAATGCGTCAGGGTTGGTTCGAGCGGGCCGACATGGGGACGTTATTTTTGGACGAAATCGGTGAGCTGCCCCTAGATGCTCAGGTTCGCTTTTTGCGGGTGTTGCAAGATGGTTTCGTCGAGCGCGTGGGGGGCACGAAGGCCATTCGCGTGAATGTTCGCGTGGTGGCCGCGACCCACCGCGACCTGGCGGGCATGGTACGCGAAGGTGAATTCCGAGAGGATCTTTGGTATCGTATCGCCGTCTTCCCAATCCTACTGCCGCCGCTGCGTGATCGACTGGAGGACATTCCGGCGCTCGCATTGCACTTTGCCGAGAGGGCAGCAATCCGGTTTGGACTCGCACCGGTCATGCCCAGCGAAGCGGATATCGAGTTGTTGCAATCCTACGAATGGCCGGGCAATATCCGCGAACTGGGGGCCGTGATTGATCGCGCAGCGATCCTGGGCAATGGGGATTCGTTGGAACTGGCGGCCGCCCTCGGTCTGACGACGCCGCGTGGGCCCTACCCTTCCAGCGCGAAGGTCAAAAGCGAGGTAGTGACGATCACGTCCAGCAATGGCAAAATTTTGCCTCTCAGTGACGCCATGCGAGAGCACATCGAAGCGGCGCTTCGAGCAACGCATGGTCGGGTAGAAGGAGAAACCGGCGCTGCCAAACTACTGCAGATCAATCCTCACACGCTCCGCGCGCGAATGCGCAAATTGAATATCAACTGGGCCGCCTTTAGGGAACCGTGGGTGAACGAAGCAGTTTGAACGCAAGCACTTTCTTGGCAATTTTCTACCGCACGATCCGCGTGCCGCTTGTACCATCAAGTGCGTGGCTGAAGCGGTTCAGATGGGCGATAATGGCGACCGCATCAGCGTGAGGCGAATGGCGGACGAAGTCGATGGCCGCTTCGAGTTTTGGCCGCATCGTACCGACGCCAAATTGGGCCTCGTTAAGATAGGCTTCGGCCTCGTCGGCCCCGATTTCTACCAGACGCTGTTCGTCCGGTTGTCCGTAGTTAAGACAGGCATACTCGACCGATGTGAGAATCACCAGCAGCGGGGCCTTAAGGTGCCGCGCCAACAGTCCGGTGGTGTAGTCCTTGTCGATGACGGCAGCAGTGCCGCGGATAATGCCTTTAGGATCGCACGAGACTGGAATCCCGCCACCTCCGCAACAAACAACGATTTGCCCCGCGTCGACCAAGCGTTCAATGGCGGGCATCTCGATGATACGGCGCGGCAATGGTGAAGGGACGGCCCGACGAAATTTGCCATTTCCTTCATCACGAATCAACCACCCTTCGTTCACGCGATATGTTTCCGCCTGTTCGGCCGTAAGTATTGGCCCAATCGCTGTCGTGGCTTCTTGAAAGGCCGGGTCATCATTCTTTACTAGCACTGTTGTGAGGACGGTCGTTACATCGAGCGTCAAATGGCGCTTCCCCATCGCGTTCGATAGGCATTGGGAAAGTAGGTACCCAATGCGGGCTTGCGTGTCGGCCGCGCAAACGTCGAGCGGCGTCGCAATTAGTCCTGCTCGCGCGAGTTGGGCATGATGTGAGTTGCTGGCGATAGGCGTGTCGTTGTCATGAGTGATGATGAGTTGATAACCGCGCTGGGCGGCATCGCACAAGATTTCGGCCGTTTTGCTGATGTGAACGAATTGTTCTTCGAGGGTGGCGATCTTGTCCGGTACGTTAATTGCGTTATCACCCAGTGCGACGACCAGTTTGTTCCGAGAATTCGGCATGATGAATTAACCACGTTGGCAGGGTGGCAGAAGGAAGATACGGCAGGATAACAGGATTGGCCTGCTTGACGGGATATCAGAAATGGTGAGTTTTTGAAACTATGCAAGGATAAATGTAGATGGTGCGTGGGCAGTTCATAACGACTTTGACACGCCACACGATTTGCCCCCGTCGAAATGCGTTCTGGGCCACCTACAACTCACGCCCGACCACTGGTTAGAATAAAGACAGTTCTCGCCCGACCGGCCATTTATTCAGCACACGCCCGCCCTATGTCTTCTACCCCTTCAAAACCTACAACGACCTACGAACGCCCGCCCTACATGGTAACGCTTGGGTTGTTGCCGCCGTACACAGCGGAGGATGTTGAGAAAGGCTATCTCGCTAAGATCAAGGAAATCCGTCCCGACTTGGGAGGGGATCGGGAGGCGTTTTACGCCGTGCAACAGGCGTACGTCGAAGCGCGGGAGTATGTGAAATTTCGCGGCGACCGGCGAGGGTGGATTGCCAAACGAATGGACGAGTATCTGGCCGTGCAAGAGGTGATCGCACGGATGACTGAGTTTGGGGCCCAAGTGCAAACCGACTCGGTCGATTGGTTGCAGAAATCGTTTGGCGATTTTGCGGAACTGACCGAATCTGTGCAGTCAATCCGTCTGCACGACGCGCTGAACGGAGACGAGTTCATTGAGTACATCGTCAGCCAACACCAAAAGTTGCTAGAACTGCGGCATCTCGACTTATCGGGGTGTGTTGTTTCCGATGGGGCGATCCGCCAACTCGGAGTGTTTCGCCGACTGGCTGAGCTCGGACTGAACCGCACGCCCATCACATGGGAAGCGCTCCACGTCATTGAGTGGCTGCCCGAGCTAGATACGATCAGGATTGAGGGGACCGGACTCAAGTGGTTCACGCGCCATCGACTGGCATCGCAAATGAAAAAACGCCGTAAAGAGCGGGCTGCTTTGCGGGCAGTCCATCCCAGCAGCTTACGCTAGGATTCAGAGCGGATGCGGCCGGCTCGCCTGTTCTTGCAACGCAGGTTGGCAGTGCCAATTTCTGCAGCGAGCGCCGATTGCACTTTTCTTGTACCCCCTACGGCCTCACAATAGGCCGACGCCTGTGTCCCATGGGCTGGTCCTTCCTGCCTCAAGAATTGCATCTTTCCATGGAAGAAGCCCATCATTTTCTCGAAACGCTAGCGATCGTGCTCAGCGCTGGTGCCGTTACCACGGTAGTTTTTCAGCGTTTGAAACAGCCGGTCGTACTTGGGTACTTGCTGGCCGGGATGCTAGTGGGACCGTACACGCCGTTTCCGGTGTTTGCCGACGAGCATCTGGTCCATACGCTTTCTGAATTGGGCGTCGTGCTGTTGATGTTTTCGTTGGGAATTGAGTTCAGCCTGAAAAAGCTGCTTCGCGTTGGGCCCACGGCAGGATTTGTCGCAGTGCTGCAATGCAGCCTGATGGTTTGGGTGGGCTATCTGGCCGCGCAGGCGTTCGGCTGGTCGAAGCTAACAAGCTTCTACGCAGGGGCCGCGATTGCCATTTCTAGCACGACGATTATCGTCAAAGCTTTTGCCGAGCGCGGCATCAAAGGGGAATTCACGCAAATTGTGTTCGGCATTCTGATCGTGGAAGATCTGATTGCGATTCTATTGATTACCGTGTTGACGACACTTTCCAACGGCAAGGAATTGGGTGCTACGGAGCTTGCTCTCACAGCGGGACGGCTGAGTTTGTTTTTGGGTGCTGTGATCGTAGTAGGCTTGTTGACCGTGCCGTGGTTAACGCAATTTATCATTCACCTTAAACGAACCGAAACCACGGTCGTAGCCAGCATCGGCCTGGCCTTCGGGCTGGCGTCTCTTGCCACGGCCTTTGGTTATTCCGCGGCGCTAGGAGCGTTCATTGCCGGCAGCCTAGTGGCGGAATCAGGCGCTGAAAGGAGGGTGGAGCATCTGGTCGAACCGGTCCGCGATATTTTTGCCGCCATCTTTTTCGTCTCGGTCGGCATGCTTATCGATCCATCTACGATCCTTCAGGATTGGCTGCTCGTGCTCATTTTCTTAGTGCTGGTGATAGTCGGCAAAGTTGTTTCTGTTTCCGTCGGCGCGTTTCTTACCGGGGAGAGTGTACAGACCTCCGTAAAGTGTGGCATGAGCCTGGCGCAAATTGGCGAGTTTTCATTCATTATTGCCGGTGTGGGAGTCGCAACCAAGGCAACGGATAATACTCTTTATTCGATTGCAGTAGCCGTTTCTGGCATCACTACTTTGCTGACGCCATGGTTGATTCAAGCGGCGGAGCCGACGGCCAAGTTCATCGATCGCAAGCTGCCACGGGCGCTACAGACATTCGCCTCGTTGTACGGCTCGTGGTTGGAACAGCTCAAATCTGGCCCGGCGGATGGTCGAACGGCTGTCATCCGACAGCGCATTCGTTGGTTGATTGTGGATATGCTCGTCGTAGCGGCTGTCATCATTGGTGCCTCGCTGGATATGGAAAGAATTAGTGACTGGGCTGAGAACAAATTGAATGTGCCCGAGCTGTACTCACGTTGGGCTGTGGTTCTGGCGGCAATCGCCATCAGTTGTCCGTTCTGGATTGGCATGATTCGCGTTGCCCGATATTTAGGCTTCGAGCTGGCATTCCGCGCACTGCCGGGCGGGAATGGGGCGCGTGCAGATATGGCCGCGGCGCCGCGGCGTCTTCTCGTCGTCACGTTGCAATTGGCCATCCTGCTCATCGTCGGTCTGCCTCTACTCGCCGTGACGCAACCCTTCTTACCCCCTTTTCGCGGAGCGATGTTGTTGGCCGTTTTGTTGGTTGTGCTGGCGATTTCCTTTTGGCGTGGGGCGTCCAACTTTCAAGGCCATACGAGTGCCGCTGCTCAGGCAATTGCCGAGGCGATAAGCCGCCGAACCCGTAATACGCGCGCTGAAGAGAACAGCAGCCAACTGGAGGATGTAAATGAAATGCTGGTCGGCCTAGGTTCGCCAGTTCCGATTCCACTTCCGCCAGATAGCCCCGCAATTGGTAAAACTTTGGCGCAAACCAACCTGCGCGGCCTTACAGGCGCGACCGTTCTAGCGATTGCCCGCGGCGCTAATTCCGTGTTGGTTCCATCGGGCCACGAGCGGCTCTTGGCGGGAGATGTGCTCGCCGTGGCCGGCACGCACGAAGCAATCAAGGCGGCTCGGCAGTTGGTTGGTATGGAACAATAAACGCAGGGCATCCAGCCGAATCTGCACGGAGACAGGCCCGGTAGAAGGATGTGCGGTATTGAGTAAGTCAACCGACGTGTGGATAGTCGGCGGCGAGAAGGCCTTCTTCTTTCATCGAGGCCCAAAATATATCGGTTACCTTGGTGGCTGAGTGCCCGACGTTTTCCAGAATGCGATCGGGGTGGGATGTGTTTAGCATTACTGCGACGACGCCCGGCGCATTGAGAGCAAATTGAATGCAGGCGTGCGCGGGGGAAATGCCATGACCTTGGCAAAGAGCGGCAAACGATTTTCGCCACGAAAGGAGCGGCTTGTCGATGGTGCTCTCTGCGTCGATGGCACGGTCACAGAAGCACTTGCCACCCACTAGGAAACCGCCTTGGAAAATGGATGAATTAATGATTGCAATTTGTCGCTCGGCTAGTTCGTCCATCCAGGTAAGTAGTTCGGGCGGATGCTGACAAATAGTGAATCCGCCCCTTAGCATGACCCAATCGAGCGGCACTCGGGCGTCGGTTTCCTGAGCGATGTGCCAATCTTTCCCCGCTGCCCCTACCCCGATCACGTGGCCTCCCTGCTTTAACTCGGCCAGCGCCCGATACGCCTCGGTAACGTCTTGAAAGCGGCGCTCACGATCATTGGGTGAATCGGCAGCCGCGAGATATTCATCGAGACCGTCGATCGAGACGAGCTTTGGCCGATAGTTGCGTCCCAGCAACCGGCATCCTTCTTCCCAGCTTTCGAGAATTGCGTCGTAACTGAGAGTATGTGTCGTCAGGTCGCGATTCGGACCGAGCCTGGCGCTGATAACTACCTCATCGGAGACAATTTCCAGCCGGTCCAGCACCTTGGCAATTATTGACAGCGCCGGTAAAACCCCTTTAGAGACCGGAATATCGATGACCACGGGTGGCGACGCATGTCTGAACCATTCGCAGCAGATCGTTCGCTTTGTTGACTCTGGAATGACGCGAAAGGCGTTGCTGAACGCCGTGGTGTCAAACATCACCGGCGGCACGCGGAGGCCTGTTTTCCCGAGAGGCTGATAATCGTTCACGGAAAGCTTCATGGCGATTGCTAAGATAGCGTACTAAAAGATTTCCTGTAATGCGCGTGACAATGGTGAGGCTCGATCGCTACTTCGGAAATTGGCCCTTGCGTGTTCCATCGCAAGCCCCTGCAGCAGCAAAGAATGCAGACAGATGAGCGTAACTGCAACCCAGAACGGCTCAACGGCGCCTTACCTGCAATCGGTTGATGAAGTAATCGCCGGTCTGAAAACGGATCGGCGACGCGGCCTCGATACAGCGGATGCGTGGGCGCGACTGGAACAATACGGCCATAATGAGTTGACGGCAGAAACTCCGGTGCCGGCTTGGCGAAAGTTTCTTTCGCAATTTATCAACTCGCTCGTAATTCTGCTGCTTATCGCCGCGATTATCTCAGCCGGTTTGTGGTTAGTTGAGCGAGAATCGGCGTTACCCTACGAAGCGATCGCGATCTTCAGTGTCGTTCTGCTGAACGCCATTCTCGGCTATATCCAGCAATCGCGGGCAGAAGCGGCTGTTGCGGCCTTACGCGCGTTGTCTGCAAATGAAGCTGCAGTGATTCGTGACGGTGAGCGGCGGCGTATTCCGGCTGCAAAAATCGTCCCTGGCGATCTCCTGATCATCGAAGAGGGCGACACTGTTTCCGCCGATGCGCGGTTAATCCAATCCACAGCACTTCAAATGGCCGAAGCGGCGTTGACGGGCGAGAGTCTGCCGGTGTCAAAAGACATCGCGGAACTCGTCGAAGAAGTTGGGCTTGGCGACCGTCATAACATGATATTTAGTGGTACGGCGGCTACCTATGGACGCGGTAAAGCCGTGGTCACCGCGACCGGCATGCAAACTGAAATGGGCCGCATCGCCGGTATGCTGAAAGATACTCTCGAGGAGACAACACCCCTGCAGAAGGAGCTCGCCCGCGTCGGTAAACTACTCGGCGCGGTCGTTGTGGTCATTGCTGTCGTCATGACTGCCACGATCATATTCGTGGAGAATGTGCGCGGTTTCTCCGCCCTGTTTGATGTGTTGATATTGGGCGTCGCGCTGGCCGTCGCGGCCGTGCCAGAAGGCTTGCCGGCCGTTGTGACGGCTGTCCTGGCCCTCGGCGTGCAGCGCATGGCAGAACGCAAGGCCATTGTGCGACATCTGGCAGCCGTGGAGACGCTTGGGTCGGCCAATGTTATTGCCTCCGATAAGACCGGCACTCTAACCAAGAACGAAATGACGGTGCGGACGGTCGTAACAGCTAGTGGTCGCGTGACTTTTTCGGGCACCGGGTACGCGCCCGAGGGTGAGGTGCACGTGGAGAACGGTTCGACACTGGAAGGCTCCCTTGGTGTTGAGCTGCAGCGGGCGCTGACGGTCGCAGACCTCGCAAACAACGCCATGTTGGAAGAACATGACGGACGCTGGACGATTCAAGGCGACCCTACCGAAGGCGCGCTGCTGGTCGCGGCCCGTAAAACGGGGCTGGAGGCCGAAACACTTGACGCACGATTCGAGCGTGTCGGCGAAGTACCATTTTCGTCCGAGCGTAAATTGATGACGACAATCCACACGGACGCCGACCAACAAGAACGCTTGCTTGTCTTCACTAAAGGCGCTCCTGACGTGTTAATCGCGCGCTGTACGCAGGAGCATTTTGGTGAGCAACCCAGGTTGTTGACTGAGGAGCGACGCACCGACATTTTCCAGGCCAATGAAGAACTCGCCGGCCAGGCGTTGCGAACGTTAGGCGTTGCCGCTCGCGAACTACCAACCGACGCATTTCAACATGAAGATGTGAACGATCAGATCGAACACGAACTGACATTTTTGGGATTGATCGGCATGATCGATCCACCACGCGAGGAAGCAAAATTGGCCGTCGCACGGGCCAAGACCGCAGGAATACGTTCCATCATGATCACTGGTGATCATCCTAAAACGGCCGCGGTCATCGCAGCGGAACTTGGCATCGCGGACGACCTTCGCGTTGTCACCGGCGCCGAGCTGCAGAAGTTGTCCGATGAGGCGTTGGTGGAAACCGTACGTGAGGTTTCGGTTTATGCCCGCGTCAATCCAGAACACAAGCTGCGGATTGTGAAGGCGCTACAACACGATGGCGCCATCGTTGCAATGACTGGCGATGGAGTAAACGACGCACCGGCGCTTAAGACTGCCGACATCGGCGTGGCGATGGGAATTACCGGAACCGATGTTTCCAAGGAAGCAGCAGACGTGGTGCTTACGGACGACAACTTTGCAACCATCGTCGCTGCAGTCGAGGAAGGACGGGCGATCTTTGATAATATTCGCAAATTTTTGCGGTACCTGCTTTCGTCAAACATCGGGGAAGTTTTGGCAATGTTTTTCGGCGTGCTGCTGGGGAAAATGATCGGCCTGCACGGCGATGCTGACGGCGTCGTATTGCCGCTGCTTGCAACGCAAATATTATGGATCAACTTGATGACGGACGGTGCGCCAGCACTGGCGCTAGGCGTCGACCCTGCAGACGAAGGCGTCATGGATCGACCGCCTCGGCCCCACGATGAGGGCGTAATCACAGGTCGCATGTGGGTAGGTATCTTTTACGTCGGCGCGATCATGGCGGCAGGCACGCTCCTGGTACTCGATGCGTCGCTCGCTGGCGGCCTGATTGAGGGCACCGGCGATATGCGTTATGCGCAGTCGATGGCATTCACCACGCTAATGATGTTTCAACTCTTCAATGTGTTTAACGCACGCTCGGATGAGCAAAGCGCGTTCCACGGGCTGTTTCGAAACGGCTGGCTATGGGGCGCGGTCGGACTCTCGCTTTTGCTTCAGGTAGCGGTCATTAACGTCCCATTTCTACAGAAAGCCTTCACGACTACAAGCCTAAGTGTCGCTGATTGGCTGTGCTGTACGGCAGTGTCTAGTTCGGTGCTCTGGCTGCGCGAGTTGTATAAGATTGTCATACGCGCGATGCGAAACCTCTGATCGGGCTAGATACTATTTCATCGACAAAGACAGGAAAGAGGCGCCCTGAGTCGACAGGGATTTCCGATCGCGGTGGGTTTACACTCGTTAACACTGTCACCCGATCTGTCGTTCGAAGGACCGCCGTGCGTTTCGAATTTAGGAGTGGATGCAGGAGACGCCGCTTGACGAAGGTCTTTCGCAGCGTCTCCGAGAAAACTTGGCCAGACAGTTAGCCGTAAAAGCCACGGGCGAAAAAAATGACTGGGGTGATAGGATGGCTATAGAACTTTTCATACGATCGACGGATCCAGTGGGCCATCCGTAACCAATGTCAGTTCGTCCTTATACATTCGGCATCGGCGACGATGTCCACCCGCGGCCGCAGGACGGAGGCGACTGCCCGTCACTTCTACGCCGAAGAACGAATCAGGCAAGAGTATCTCTCTAAATATCGCGCATTATTTGCGGTAGTGACGACCCCATGGTTCCCAACGAGCCGCGACCAGTCGTCAAATATTCTTGCATCGCCCCGATGGCAGGAGGTACACTGGCGTGACAACGACCGGCACGTGGCGCGTGTAGTTTGCAGCTGTCAGCGGTCCGTGCTTCTCTTGTAGTGGATTCTCGCGCAGCCGGTCGGAAGAATCTTTCCGGAGGCCATCGTCATGTCCATTGTTTGCTGGCGCCAGTTGTTCCGTCCTCGTTCCTTGGTGCTAGTGGTTGCGACAGCGAGCCTGCTTTCGCCCGCTGCGCTCCGCGCTGCGGCGCCGATCAAGCTCAACGGCGCCCTGGTAGCGGGTGGCGATGTATTTGACGTGCAATTCAGCCCCGATTCCAGTCGCGTCCTGTATCTGGCCGACCAGACGACGGACGAAGTGGTCGAAATCTTCAGCGTGCCCAGCGCGGGCGGCGTGGCCATCAAGCTCAACGGCGCACTCGTGGCTGGGGGCGATGTATTTGACGACGGCCTGCAGTTCAGCCCCAACTCTAGCCGCGTTCTCTACGTGGCCGACCAGACGACGGACGAAGTGGTCGAAATCTTCAGCGTGCCCAGCGCGGGCGGCGTAGCCATCAAGCTCAACGGCGCACTCGTGGCTGGGGGCGATGTATCTCTCAACTCCCTGCAGTTCAGCGCCGACTCAAGCCGCGTCCTGTACTTGGCCGACCAGACGACGGACAACGTGAACGAAATCTTCAGCGTGCCCAGCGCGGGCGGCGTGGCCACCAAGCTCAACGGCGTCCTCGTGGCTGGGGGGGATGTATCTTCCAGCGGACTAACGTTCAGCCCCGACTCAAGCCGCGTCCTGTATCTGGCCGACCAGACGACGGTCAACGTGAGCGAAATCTTCAGCGTGCCCAGCGCGGGTGGCGTGGCCACCAAGCTCAACGGCGCACTCGTGGCCGGGGGCAATGTATCTAGCAACGGCCTGCAGTTCAGCCCCGACAGTAGCCGCGTCCTCTACGTGGCCGATCAGACGACGAACAATGTGTTGGAAATCTTCATCGTCCCCAGCGCGGGTGGCACGGCCGTCCGGCTCAACGGCGCCATAGTGGCTGGGGGCAATGTAGCTTCCAACTCCGTTCAGTTCAGCCCCGACGGCAGCCGTGTCCTTTACCTGGCCGATCAAGACACCGACGGCGTCGATGAGATTTACGTCCGCATCGTCGAGGCGGTGTGGAACAGCGGCTCGGGCAGTTGGACGACCAATGCCAATTGGAACAATGGCTTCGCACCGGACGAAGTGATGCAGACGGTCATCGACCGCGCGGTCACCGTCACGCTCACCGGTACGGGCCGGGAGGCGTTTAGCGTGGAGGTTGGCGGCGGCAGCGGGGTCTCGATTCTCGATTTGCAATCTGGCGCGGGACTGACGGTCATCAATGGCCTGATGTTGGCTGATGGCGGCGTCCTGCGCGGCGACGGGCATGTAGCAGCCAGCAACATCAGCATGGCCAGCGGAGCAGAGCTGCGGACCGCGACCGGCGAGCGACTCACCCTCAGCGGCAGCGTCACCAGCGCGGGGCGGATCGAGGCTTTCGGCACGGCGGCGAGCCCCGCCGTGATCGAGTTCGATAGCGCGGTGACCAACGTCGCCGGAACGGGGTTCATCGCGGGTGAGAATGCAACCTTCCGCTTCGACGGCGGACTGAGCAATAGCGGCGCCATGGCGCTGAGCTTCGGCACCAGCCGAATCGTCGGGGACGTGACCAACAGTGCGACCGGCACGATCACGGTGGGCGGCAACAGCGGCGTGACGTTTTACGATGACGTGAACAACAGCGGCACGCTGAATGTGGCCAGCGGATCGACGGCGGTGTTCTTCGGCGCGCTGGCCGGCAACGGCAACGTGGGCAACGGCGACGTGCAAACGCTGGGCGACCTGCTGCCCGGCGCCAGCCCCGGCACGATGGAATTCGGCGGCAACCTCACCCTGGGGCCGCTCACAAATCTCACCGTCGAAATCGCCGGCACGGCGCTCGGCCAGTTCGACCGCCTCGTCGTCGAGGGAAACGCGGCACTGGCCGGTACGCTCCATGTCGTTCTCGATAGCTTCTCATTATTACAGGGCCAATCGTTCGAAATCGTCGACGTTGGCGGCGCGCTGAGCGGCACGTTTACCGGTCTCGCCGAGGGCGCCACGCTCGGCAATTTCGGCGGAACGGAACTGTTCATCACGTACTCCGGTGGCGACGGAAACGACGTCGCCCTGTTCGTCCCAGGCCTCCCTGGCGACTACAACGGCAACGGCGCCGTCGACGCGGCCGACTATGTCCTCTGGCGCAAAGGCGGACCACTTGCCAACGAAGTTGACAACCCCGGCACCGTCAACGCTGCCGACTACACCGCTTGGCGAGCGCGCTTTGGTAATTCGAGTGGCAGCGGCGCCGGTCGCGGCTCGACAGAAGCCTCGTCGTCCCAGGTGCCAGAGCCGAACGCGGTTGCATTGGCTATGATTGCCTGCCTGATTGGCGTGCGACCAACGCGCCGCATTCTTTACCGCGAGGAAGAACCATAGCACATGCCGGGGCGTGCAAAGGTTACCCCCGGGGGTGTTCCGCCCTTAGCCTCCGCCCCGAATCAACTGCATCAGGAGGGCGTGACAATTGTCAACTGGAAGGAGAACCCAACAAAATTCGGTGTGGCTCATCGACGCTCGTACGAGAAAGCCGACTCGCTAAGTCGTGTGACGTGAGGCGGTGCATCGCCGCGAACGTAGTAACAGGATTTGAACTACATAATCTCGCGTGGAGAGTGGTTACGGCAAAATCACTACCGCATCTTGGCCGTAGAAGCGGATTTTTTAACCCGACGGACGTAGCTGACCACGCGCTCAAAGTCCTACAGCCAGAGGAAAAAACCTCGTCAAAGAGAACGAGCAAGGTGCTTGAAAAGTCGATAAGCTGGGGTAATAGGACGACTATAGAACTTTTCCTCAACGGTATCAAGGTTCTCGCATTTCAGGTAGCTACTGCGGGAAAGTCACTTCCCGGAATCCTGAATTCGCTCCAGCGATCGGGTTGCGACTGACAGTATGTCGATGCGTGCCCCTGAGTCCTTAGATCGTACGGACCATGCGATCAAAGGGTCCCGTGGGCAACTGGTGCCCAATGTCGGTTCGTCCTTACGTAGCTCGCGAATTGTTGTGCGGCAATGTGAGCGATGTGTCTTTGCCCGACGATGCCTCCGAATGCCTGGCGACTTGATTCCGCAAGACACGATACTGCCGATGAAACCGATCGCTCGCATATTGCGCCGCTGCCACCGTGGTAGTATTTGCAACGCTATTTCAACCAAACAGCCATCAGCCCGGCACGGCTCTTGACGTTGTACTTGCGGAAAATGTCTTTTACGTGGGTGTGAGTTGTATGAAAGCTCTGGCCGAGCTCGGCCGCGATCTCTTTCTCCGTTTTTTCAGAAAGCAGCAGTCGCAGCACTTCCCGTTGGGTTGGTGTTAACGGCTCCTGGGCCACAAGCAGACCGTGGCTGAAGAACATCTGTCGGTGGAACCAGCTCAGCCCGCGAAGCGCGAAGCCGGCCAGCTCCGCATCCGCTTCGCTGAATCGCCCTTCGGTTTCGCGCCGGTTAAAGACGAAATAGGCTTCGGCTTCGGGGCTGATCGGACACCCAACCGAAAGTTCGTCGTGGATTCCAAGGTCCACATAGTTCGCGCGGTAGTAAGCTGTGTTACGGAACTCGTCCATGTCGACAAAGCCTTCATGCAACCGGTTCACGCGAAAGACGCCGCTACCGCGGAGTGACGCAATCGTCGTCATACCAGGATCATGCATCCGCTTATCCATTTCGCGTTGGGCCGCGAGCTGTTCCTCCTCGGTTGGTGGATCTAAAAAGTCGACAACCTTGATTCGCCAGCCATGAAGGATATCTTGCATCGCCTGCTTGCCGTGCAAAAACCGGACGGTGCCGACCCAATACACCATGTCGGCCTGAACCCACTCCGCAATCGACCCGGCCAAGTGGCGCCACGCGCAATCGATTTCGGCGGACGGGAAGGCCGCCAGTTCGTCCCAGAGTTGAAAGACACGCTCTTGATCCGCGCGATTCATGGCTAGATGCTTTACAGCTTATCCTAGAACCGTCGGGGACTGGCTCATTTTGCGGAGTCTTCGGAGCAAAATGTGCCTGTCCGCCTCTCCGCGGACGGTTCTGGGATAAGCTCTTAGCTCAAAATTCGCTCTTGCTTCGATAAAATGCCCGCGGAGGCGGCCGCCGGGCGGAATCCTACCCTAAACAGGCGATGGCGTCATCTCACAGGCCAAACTATCCTGTAAACCACCCTGTTGAAATCATTCTGTGGGAGGGATTTCTGCGCCCGGTTTTCGATCTCTAAAAGCAGTTTCAAAACCGTCGGGGACTGCCCCAATTTTGCGCAGGCCTCCGGAGCAAAATGGGGCTGTCCCCCTCTCCGAAACGGTTTTGAACTGCTTCTAGTCTTGTCGGCGTCCTGGACGACTGGCACAACGAAAACGCGATGGTTTCAACAGTGGCCTGGAGCAGTTGGCGGGGTAGCTGTTGGGCTAACGATCAGGTTGAGCATCCAGGATAGCGGCTCACCTGGGCGGGGTCGCCGCGGCGACCGACCCGCGTGGGCGCGGCGTACAGGTGCGTCAGCAGGATCTTATCTAGACTTGCCAACCGGGAACGCAGGAAAGGAATGCAGCTATGGGTCGTCTCACTCGCAGCGGGTGGTTCTCTGCAATGTCCGGGTCGCGACAGCGGCGCACCAAGCGGAGCCATCCGGCGGAAACCAAAGGGCGGCGGCTGCGCATCGAACGGCTCGAGCAGCGCGCCATGCTGGCCGCTGTCACGGTCAACAGAGACACGAACGTCGTCAACGGTGATACCTCGTCGATTGACGCCCTGATCGCCAACTCGGGCGGGGACGGCATCACGATCCACGAGGCGATTCTCGCGGCCAACGCCACGCCGGGCGCCGACAAGATCGTCTTCCATCATAAGCTGGGCGGGGCCGTGATCGACGCTGTCGGTCTCACGATCACGGACGATGTGGACATTCGAGGCCCCCTACATGGCCCGGCGATTCTCGCCGGCCGGTCAGAGGTTTTCCGAAACTTCAACGCCGAAGGCCGTATCCTGGATATTTCCGCCGGCGTGACCGTGAGCATCCTAGGCCTGACGTTCAAGAATGGCGACGCCACGAACAAGGAGATGTTCCTCCCGCCTGGCAATGCCTTCGGCGGCGCGATTCGCAACGCGGGCACGCTCACCGTCAGGCAGTGCCTGTTCTACCACAACGGTGCCTCTGAACCGGGAGGCGGCGGGGGCGGCGCTATCTTCAACTCGGGCACGCTGACGGTGATCGGCAGCTCGTTCGCCGCGAACTTTGCCGAATGGGGCAGCGGCGGCGCGATTTACAACGCCGGCACGGCGAGCGTGACGGGCAGCACGTTCTTCGAGAATGTCATCGGCGTTTTCGGCGGGGCTATTTTCAACGACACTTTTGCCACGATCACCGTCAACAACTGCACGGTGTTGAATAGTGGGGGCGACCCTGCTTCTCACTTGTTCGCCATTCCGTTTGGCTACCACGGCATTGCCAACCAGGGCACGATGGCACTGCATAACACGATCGTGGCCAACACGCCGATCCACCCGTGGCCCAGCATGCCGGTGGCCACGGACGTCGGGAACACAGGCATCCTCGTTGGCAGCCACAACCTGATCAAAGACGGCAGCGGCGGCCTGCCGGGCACGATCGTCGGCGATCCGATGCTCGAGCCGCCAATCTACTGGACCCACAGCACCTACCGTACACTCACCTTGCTGCCCTATCCGGGCGACGCCGGGCCGCCATTTACGTTTTCTCCGCTCGCGGGCAGCCCGGCCATCGACGCCGGCAACAATAGCGCCGCCAGCTCCTTCGTCGACCAGCGCGGGGTGCCGCGCATCCACAACAGCGTCGTGGACATCGGCGCGGTCGAGGCTGCGATCGAAGGGGTCCCGCCGGCCCCGATCGTCGTCACCACGCTCACCGATGAGCATGACGGGTCGATAGACCCGACGCTCGGCGCCGGCACATCGCTGCGCGAAGCGCTTGCCCTGTTAGTGCAAGACGACGTGACGATCACCTTCGCGCCGGGGCTAGCGGGCACGATCGCGCTCGACCCCTCGTTGGGGCCGCTCCGCATCTTCAATTGGTCCTCTTCTCCGTTCACGAGGGGCGACGTCACCATAGTCGGTCCCGGCGCCGACGTCGTCGCGATCGACGGGCTGCACCAGACACAACTCCTGATCGCGCATACTACTAATATTTCGATCTCCGGGCTGACCTTTAAGCGCGGTTGGAATCTCAATCCCGGCACAAGAGATCTATATAATGGCGGCGCGATCGACGCTCGTAGCTTCATGACGCTCAGCGACTGCGTGTTCTTGGACAACAGGGCTACCGATTCAGGTGGCGCCTTTTACGTCGGAACAGGCGGGGTGACGGTGAACAATTGCAGCTTCGTGGGGAACAGCAGTTACGATGGTGGCGCCATTTACGCCGGCGGGAGGTACCTAATCGTGAACAACTCCACGTTCGTCGATAACTCTGCTGACCACGGCGGCGCCATCGCTATCACCGATGTCCATGGTGGAATGACAGTGGCAGACAGCACCTTTACGTCCAACTCCGCCCGCCGTGGCGGCGCCATCTGGGCGCAATCGTGGGAAAGATCAGCCTCCGACGGCTATGTCCGCCCTAGGATCACGTCCAGCACTTTTTCCGAAAACTCGGCAACCGAGTATGGCGGAGCCATCTTCGTCAGCAGCTATATAGACAACGAAAAAAACGGAGCCCAGTTAACGGTGATTAACAGCACCATCTCCAATAACTTGGCCGGGGAGGACGGCGGCGGCATTCTTGTCTCCGGCAACCTGGAGCTTTACGGCAGCACCGTGTACGGGAATTCGACTGCCAGCGGGGCCGGGGGCGGAATCTCCATCAACGACGATGTAGACGCCGATTTAGACTATGTAGGGACGGTGACGCTCGTCAACAACATCGTGGCGGGCAGCACTTCCGGCGCTGATTTGAATGTTTTCATCACACATGGCGGCACCTTCACCGGCAGCCACAACCTGATCGGCGACGGCAGCGGAGGCCTGCCGGGCACGATCAGCGGCGACCCGCTGCTGGGCCCGCTGGCGGACAACGGCGGAGCGACGCACACGCACGCAATCCTGCCGGGCAGCCCGGCGATCGACGCGGGCGACCCGGCGTTCGATCCGGACGATCCCGACGGCGATCCGACGACCGACGATGCGCTGCCATACGACCAGCGTGGCAGCGGATTCACGCGAGTCATCGGCAGTGCCGTCGACATCGGGGCTTACGAGGATCACCATCCAAGGCCCATCCTGAGCCCGACCGCGCTGGCCAACGGCATTTATGGCGCCCCGTACAGCCAGACCATCACGGCGGCCGAAACCGATTACACCGGGGTGTTCACCTTCGCCGTCACGGCCGGGGCTCTACCCCCCGGCCTGAGCTTGGCCAGCGACGGAACGCTGAGCGGCATGCCGACGATGTCCTCATGGCTTGATCCGTTCACCTTCACACCCTTCAGCTTCACGGTCACAGCGACGGACGCCAACGGCTACACGGGCAGCCGCCAGTACACCCTGGCCATCGACCGCGCCCAGGTCGTGTCGTCGGTCAGCTCGTCGTTCAACCCTTCGGTGGTGGGCCAGCCGGTCACCTTCACGGCGACGCTGAGCACCGTCGCCCCGTCCACGCTGCCCCCGGCGGGGTTGCAAATCGACTTCTGGGACTTCCTTACGCTCCTGGGCACCGCCACCACCGACGCCGCAGGACAGGCCACGTTCACCATCAGCACGCTGGCCGTCGGCGATCACCCGATTTATGTCCTATATGGCGGTCATTTCAACTACGACGTCGGCGGTGGCTTCTCGCCGAATTACATCCAGACGGTCTTATCTGCGCCGGTCAACCCTGGCGACTACAACCGCAACGGCACGGTCGACGCGGCCGACTATGTCCTGTGGCGCAAGACGCATGGCACGACGGGCGTGACGCCGTACAGCGGCGCCGACGGCGACGGCAACGGCTCGATCGAACAGGCCGACTACGCAGTCTGGCGAGGCAATTTTGGACTCACGTTGCCGATGGGCGCGTCCNNGATGGGCGCGTCCGGGACTTCGAACGTCGCAAGTCAGGGATCGACCGCCGCCACAAGTGCGGAGGCGCCAAGCAACGTCGCCGCAGCACCTGCAACGACGCCGAGTCTGCCTCAATCAAGTGGCGTCGAGCAAGAACCTCTGATCGCACCCGCAACTACAGTCAGCGCTTCGTCACAACGCGGTGCGGTGCCAGGGACCGGCCTCGACTTGTCTTGGCTCGCAGACGTAGCAGGCTCGCCACAGATTCGATCGGAGCGGCATATAGCACCGACGCTGGGAAGAGTCGAACCGCTGCCGCGCGATCACGCGCTTTTAGCCTGGCACTCATCGTACCAATCGAACAACCAGGTACCGACCGAGATTTACAGCTCTGTTCATCGTTCCAACGAAGGCGCTCGAGAAGTCGAGGGCACTGAGTACAGCGCCCTCGACGAAATCTTTGCTGACCTAGGAGATGTGGCCGGTATTGAGTTGTAAGTTAAGGCTTCACCTCGATGTATAGAGACAATGAGACGCATTACCCGGCATACGCCCGCTCTGGTGGGCGTGTCTTGTGTCAACCGGAGCGAGAACCCCAGCACAATTCGGTGCGGCTCATCGAAGTACGTACGAGAAAACCGACTCGCTTCGTCGCGTAATCAGTCGAAGCCGAGGAGTTCATCGCAACGAAAGTTGTAAAGGGATTTGAACTACATAAACTGCCATCGAGTGAACAGTTACGGCAATTCACTGCCGTACAGCGACCACAGGTGCGAGTTTTTTGAACCGGATGGATTTCGCTGACGATATGCTCCAAGTCTTGCAGCTAATGGAGAAGCCTTCGCCAATGAGAGCGAGCAAGGTGCTTGAAAAGTCGAGAAGCTGGGGAACTAGGACTCGAACCTAGAATGGCAGAGTCAGAATCTGCAGTGTTGCCAATTACACTATTCCCCAAAAATGGCTCGATAGGCCTCACGTTTTGACAGTCAGAATGGCCCGGTGGAAGTCGGTTCTCCAGGCCGTAAGTGATGACCGCGACTGCGATTACGGTAAACTCACCAGTGAAACTGGTCAAGACCGGCGAAACGTATCTGCGATTCGTCCGATATTCAGGTTCGTGCAGCTAAGGTCGCAACTCTGATCCAGGCCTAGATTCAATTGTACCCGGTCGACCATGGCGGGCCGAGTCCCCTAGTTGCTCGCGGTCGGTTGATCTGCCCGCAGTGCAATCTCTTGATGACGTGGGAGTTGGCGCGGGGAGTTGGGGACTTGCGGGCGGCCCGCGAGTGAGGTCGGACGTGGTTGCTGCGCATAAGTAGGGGTGAGGCTTCTGCGCAGTGGATCGGTTCAAGAAGAATCGCGGGCAATGTTGGGGAAAATTTCGGCGCGCCCTCAAACGGTGCGCGCGGAATTTTTTGTTAGGTTTTGGCCACCGTTTGTGCTAAGGTGGGCGGCGTGTCGATTGCGGATTTCGGAATGCGGATTGCGGATTAAGAGTGAGTTCGCGCTGGAAGCCAGGGCAGCCATGGATCAAGCCAGCTCACCACCAAGTCACAAAGTTCACGAAGAGCCAGAACCATTGATGCTCGTGGACGGCCCTCTAACTCCAACTCTCCAATGCTCAAGGTTCTCTGCGGCGATGGATTGGAGTGCGTCGCTAACGATTGCGCCGCTGCTCTCTCTGCTTTGATCGTTCCTCGTCGCTGAGGAGTTGTCTCTAATCCCTTGCTCGCGCTGCGGGCTGCGATCTTGTCGTTCTGGCCAGTCCTGCTTATCTTACGACCAGTTCCCCTGGCGGTCCGTGTTGCTTTCGCGTTCCGAAAATGGTCTGTTTTGCGGCGTCACCGCAAGCCAGCGCGATGACTTGTTGACGCTTTCTTGATTGCGTCACTTACCCGAACGCGTTTGGGCGGGCGCAGGTGACTTGCCATTTGAAAACGCCCGGATCGCCCGCTCCGGTGCGCTGCCTAGTTCGGGTGGATTACGACTCTGGATCGAACGCGATTTCGCGGACCTCTTGTGAGCATCGACAAGCCTTGGCGAATCGCGCGGCCCAAACGAGCGCTTCTTCGCGCGAGGGCACCTCGATGATCGAGAACCCGCCGATAACCGCTTTCGTCTCAGGCAGAGGTCCGTCGCTCGCGGTTCCACCGGTCGTAACAATGCTCGCCTTTTGGCGGAGGATCCCACCTCCGAAGATCCAGATTCCTGCAGCCTTCGCCTCTCGGACCACAGCGCGTGCAGATTCACCCACCTCTGGCAAGTCTTCGGCAGGAATGTGGTCCATGGAGCCATCGTCGAACGAGATCAGGTATCGCGGCATCGATTTGCACTTTCTGCCAGGACACTGCTTGGTTAAGGCCGAACACCACAGCTCAGTTGCCCGGCGCCCGGGGGCAACGATTGCAACCACGACGCCATGCCGGGTTCGCGGGGTAGGCGGCAGTGCGGGGTTTACTAAACCACTTCCATCATTGGGCGTGTCCGCGGGGCTGGAAGATCGCGCCCTTGCTGTTGGAAGTGGTCGATTGTTTCTTGGATCACTTGTCCCAGTTCTTTAAAGACCTGGACGGGATCATCACCATGGATTCCAGTAATCAGATCGGGGCACTTCCCGACATACACTTGGTCCTCGTCGCTCCACTCCACCCAACGATGATACTGGTCGATTGTCTTCATTCCTCGACTTCCTCAATCGCCCGCTTGACTTGCTTCTCTTGATATTTCTTGACGTCATCGCCATCTTTGCCGCTGACGGTGACTGCCCCTGGATACTTCAGGTGCGTGAACTTCCGATGCGAACCTTTACCGCCGCCGGTTACAAGCTCGAAGCCGGCGTCACGGAGATCCTTCACCAAATCGCGTACTTTCCTCGGCACGACTAAAATCCATTATACCATTCGACGGCATCGATCTAATACCTAACCACCCAAGTTTAGCGACCCGGCGTACGGGACGCTACGATTGCAACCATGACGCTCCCGCCGGGTTCGCTGCAGCGCATGGTTAGGCGAAGATTCGTGCATGAGCAGATGCCGCTTGAACTGCGATAACCGCACCAGACATGAAATCAACTGCGGTCAGCCACTTGGGGTCGGGCGTCTGGCTCGGCTCGGCGACGATGGCCCCGTCCGCCCAATCCTCGTCCGTCCAGTAGCCAAAGGAACTCACGCAGTCGTCCTCGGTGAACGCTGCGCAGAATCGCGGGGCTGAAAACGAAACTCGCTGACCTCGCGGAACTCGATGGTCACGGAGGCAGGCGTGCCGGAAGCGACCCACTCACCACGTGAACGCCGCCAATGCAACTGAAGCGTCCGATGCTCGACCGAGTAATTAAGGCCGAGGAAGTCAAAATTATTGTGCAGGTCTAGCTCGTGCGGTGACTGAACGAGGTAAATTCCCTGCGTGATCTCAAAGTCGCGGCGCATAGTCGCATAACTTGTTATTCGACACAAAATATGTGGATAAGGCCGTCTTATCCACAATCAAGTTGAATAAGACCTCTCGACAATTGCGCCGCCTAAAGTATCCATGCGTCCACATTCTGAACTCTATTCAAGCGGAGGCCGCGTTGATGAACGAAGCTTACCCAGTGATAGGCGAGACGGCAACTATTCCACCCATGACATCGCCATCTCCTGCCCCCAAACNNACGGGGCGGGGCATCCAGGATAGCTCGCGGACTCGCAATCGTTGGGATGAGAGATGAAACCGCTTCGCGGTAGGGGCGGCGAAGGGCTAGCCGATTTGTGATTCGGACCGCAAGGTAGGGCTGGTTCAAAGCTGTTAACAAGCAGCGGCTCGGCGGGAGCCTCGCCCTCCCTGGTCGGAGACAAGCACCGGCTCGGCGGGAGCCTCGCCCTCCCTTGTCGGAGCTACGCCCTCACTGACGCCTCTTCCTTCCTGGTGTCCGCTGCGGGGTTCGTGAAGAGAGCTACAGCTTAACGCAGATAATTGATCGACCGTGATCTTCAATCCACGCATAGTTGACGGTTGGCAGAAAAAAGCCCTACAATAGTGATCTCTATTCATCAAATTCCGCAGGGATTCGATCGAATCGCAATCGTCAGCGCAGCTCGCGTCGGAACCGCCGCAAGGGGTAACGGGCGAGAGAGGCGGGCCGGCTCGATCGAAGCGGTGACGCATGACGGCATTTTTAGAACTCATTAAAGGGA
>CXWJ01001077.1_pt1 | contig 21869 bp, 23 predicted proteins | sample 590841 | NCBI WGS metagenome assembly CXWJ01 (sample SAMEA3498367, study PRJEB10139) | wastewater metagenome | biome: wastewater treatment plant; material: activated sludge | place: Austria | collected 2015-01-21 | reverse complement strand
GTATTCATAATACATGGCTTGCCTTGTGGATGAACTCAGGCATTGTTGGATTGGTGCTTTATATTTTTGGCTTTTTTAAATTATTCTCACGCGTAATCGGTAAATTTCCGCTTGCCATACCTTTATTATTTGCTGTAATTTTTTCGGGAAGTTTTGAAGCATGGCTCATGGGTTCTTTGAATCCATTTCACATAGTTTTCGTTTTACTGTTCTCAATTGTTATTTACGATCAATATGCAACAAAACAAGAAGAAAGCACTGTTCCTGTACTTTGAGCTTTCAGGCTACTTTGTTTCTTGTCTGGAAAAATTAGTTGAGCAATACAACATTGAAGCGCACGTTGTTCGACTTCCTGTTAACCCGTTGGCTCCTTTCAATTTTGAATCGCGCAACAATATTTTTTACTACGAACGTAAAGATTACGATAGCGATTCATTGCTTGAACTAACAAAAAAAATAAGCCCCGATTTTATTTATTGCAGCGGCTGGTCCGACAAAGGTTATATGCATGTTTCAAAAAAAATGATGGGAAAAACACCTACCGTTTTAACTTTTGATAATCCGTGGCATGGAACCTTTAAACAACATATTGCAAGTATTACAGCTCCGTTTGTTTTACCAAATTATTTCTCTCACTGTTGGGTGCCCGGTAAACCACAGGTTACCTATGCAAAAAAATTAGGCTTTAAGGACAACCAGATTTTTACCGGCATGTATAGTGCAAATACCGAACTATTTGATTCCTTTTATAAAAGCTCGATTGGCGAAAAAGAAAAAAAATTTCCTCATCGTTTTCTGTATGTGGGAAGATATATTGAAATAAAAGGAATTTATGATACATGGAAATCATTTGTAGAATTTCAGGAAGAAACTCCAAGCGATTGGGAATTGTGGTGTATTGGCAAAGGCGAAAATCCTGATGAGTTTCCTAAGCATCCAAAAATTAAAGACATTGGATTTGTCCAGCCATCAGAACTGATAAAATATATTAACCAAACAGGAGTTTTTGTTTTATCGTCATTAGATGAGCATTGGGGTGTTGTAGTGCATGAGTTTGCTTGCGCAGGATACCCGTTGTTGTGCAGCCAGCATGCGCAGGCAGCAACTACATTTTTAAAAGAAGGTGTAAACGGCTACATGCACGAAACATCAAACATTGAACATTTAAAAAATACATACAGAAAATTTGTTGCGCTAAGCGATGAGCAATTGATTGAAATGGCTCATCAAAGTCATAAAATTTCCAAAACAATTACTCCTGAAACATGGAGCAATACCGTTTGGAATTTTTGTAATATTAAAAATGGTAATTAGGGGATTAGGGTAATTAAGTAAAAAGCAATATTTAAAATTTCAATGGTCAAAAACATAATTCAATCCCCTAACCTCCTCTATCACCCAATTACCATAATTACCTTAATCCCCAAATACCCCAATTACTAAAAAAATGTGTGGCATAACAGGCATCTACGGATTAAAAAATAAAGAACAATCATCACAAAAAATAAAAGTGATGAATGCAGCTATTGCGCATCGCGGACCCGATGATGAAGGTTTTTTTGTTGATGATAATGTGGCGTTAGGACACAGAAGGCTTGCCATTATTGATTTGTCACCCGCAGGGCATCAGCCCATGCAATGCAATGAGAATATTTTAGAAATAATTTTTAATGGCGAGATTTATAATTTTAATGAGGTAAAAAAAGAGTTAACTGAATATCCCTTTAAAACAAAAACAGATACCGAAGTAATTCTTGCCGCTTACAAAAAATGGGGAAAGCGATGCGTACATAAATTCAATGGCATGTTTGCATTTGCCATTTACAACAAGCACACGCAGGAACTTTTTATTGCCCGCGACAGGCTGGGCGTAAAGCCGGTGTACTATTACAAAAAAAATGAGTTGTTTGTGTTTGCAAGCGAGGTTCGTGCTTTGCTTGAATCGGGGTTAGTCCCTCGCAAAATAAATTTGAATGCCCTGCGCGATTATTTTTCATACCAGACTATTCATGCGCCACAATGCATTGTTAAAGATGTATTGATGCTTATGCCGGGACATTATGCAAGCATTAAAGGCAATCAATTGCAGATTGAAGAATATTGGAGCGTTACAAATAATATTTCCAATGAATCGGAAGGCAAATCATACACTGAGGTTTGTGCTGATATAAATAAATTGTTTTACGAATCAGTAGAAAGAAGACTAGTAAGTGATGTTCCATTTGGTGCTTTTTTATCGGGCGGGATTGATTCAAGCGCTGTTGTTGGCATGATGAGTAAAATAATGCCTCAAAAAGTAAAAACATTTACCATTGTTTTTGACGAGGAAGAATTCAGCGAAGCAAAGTTTGCTAAAATGGTTGCCGATAAATTCAATACCGAGCATCATGAGTTTTTATTGACTCCCGAAGACTTTCTGCAACAGTTGCCGGAAGCCATGAATGCGCTTGACCATCCAAGTGGTGATGGACCCAACTCCTACATTGTTTCAAAAATTACCCGCAATGCAGGTATTACCATGGCGTTGTCAGGCTTAGGTGGCGATGAATTTTTTGCAGGCTATCCTGTTTTCAAAAGACATTTAAGTGTGCAGAATAAAAAATGGTTGTGGAGTTTGCCGGTTTCTCTTCGCAAAATTGCAGCGGGTTTAATTGTTACCATCAAAAAAGATGTGGCAACAAATAAATTTGCACAGTTGCTTTCGTCACCATCAGCTTCGTTAGCAGATACGTTTCCTGTTTTCAGGCAGGTGGGTGCAATGGACAGGATAAATGAGTTTTTAAAAACCAACCCTACTGATGATGCCGTGCATTTAATTGTAGCAAAACTTTTGCGCGAGGGAAATTTTGCAAACAAAAAATTAACGGAAGTAAGTGTAAGTGAAATTTCCAGCTATATGCAAAACGTACTTTTGCGCGATGCCGACCAAATGAGTATGGCTGTTGCGTTGGAAGTACGTGTTCCGTTTTTGGATTACAAACTTGCGGAGTATGTGCTTGGCGTTAAAGATGAATACAAAATGCCCAGCTACGCAAAAAAATTATTTGTAGAAAGCATGGGCGATTTATTGCCGTATGAAGTGGTGCACCGCCCTAAAATGGGTTTTGTTTTTCCTTGGGCTGTGTGGCTGAAAAAAGAATTGCGTGAAATGTGTAACAACAACATTCAATCACTCGCTAACAGAAGTTTTATTGATGGCACACAGTTAAAAAACCAATGGCAGCGCTTTTTGAATAATGACCCATCTGTGCGTTGGTTGGATATGTGGCTGTGTGTGGTGCTTGAACATTGGTTGGCGAAAAATAAAATGGAGGTGTAATGCAATCTCAAAAATCCATTGCCATATTAGTTGACTGGTTCCTACCCGGCTACAAAGCCGGAGGTCCCATCCGTTCCTGCGCTAATATTATTGCTCATCTCAAAAACGATTTTAATTTTTCTGTTATTACTGCTGATTGTGATGCAAACGAAAACACACCGTACCAGGGAATAAAAAGCAACGCATGGAACATGCGCCACGAAGGAACGAATGTATTTTATTTTTCGAAAGCATTTTCAACATATAAAAACCTGAAAGCACTTTTGCTTAATGGTGGTTTTCAGGTTTGGTATATGAATAGTTTGTTCTCTGTTTTTTACACACTTTTTCCATTAATAATTGCGCGCTTTAATAATGTAAATGCAAAACTAATAGTCGCGCCACGCGGTATGTTGGGCGATGGTGCTTTACAGATTAAGCCATTTAAGAAAAAAATATTTCTGTTGGTTTCCAATATGCTTGGCTTGTATAAAAATGTGGTGTGGCATGCCTCCACTCAATTAGAAAAGGAAGAAATACAAAAACATTTTGGTAGTAATGCTATTGTTGAAGTAGCGCTTAATCTCTCTGCTCCTTCTGAAATTATTTTTAAAGAAAGAACTAAGCAGGAGGGCAAATTGAAATTAGTTTTCTTTTCACGCATATCTATCAAAAAGAATCTGCATTTGATATTTGAGTTTTTAAAAAATATAAATTCTGCTTACAAAGTTGACTTTGATATTTATGGATTAAAGGAAGAAGAAAGTTACTGGCAGCAATGCGAAAATGGTATCAGACAACTGCCTATCAATATCACTGCAAACTATAAAGGTGCAATTGATAACCAACAATTAAAAGAAACATTATCACAATATCACTTTAGCATTTTGCCTACCATGCACGAAAATTACGGGCACAGCATTGTAGAAAGCTGGGCTGCCGGTTGTCCCGTAATTATAAGCGAGAATACGCCATGGAGAAATCTTGAAAAAGAAAAATGCGGTTGGGATATTTTACTCAATAACAGTAATAAATTTACCGATGCATTAAACACTGCAGCCTCAATAAATCAACAAGCTTTTAATGAATGGAGTACTGCATGTGTTGAAAAAGCAAAACAAGTAATGCAAAATAATGAAGCAGTAGAGGCTAATAGAAAACTCTTTGCAACGTAGCTATAACAAACCACCAACTTCTTCGTAGAAACCACCAATGAAGCCAGTAAAAATTTCAGTCGTTACCATTACCTACAACAGTTCAGCCACTGTTGAGGATACCATTAAATCGGTAGTTGCTCAGGATTACCCAAACATGGAATATTTGATTATCGATGGAAAATCAAAAGACAGCACATTAAGCATAGTTGATAAATACAAAGGCAAAATTTCTAAAGTGGTGAGCGAACGCGATGGTGGTTTGTACTTTGGATTAAACAAAGGTTTGCAACTTGCATCGGGCGATGTGGTGGGCGCATTGCACAGCGATGATATGTACATGGATGAAAAAGTGATCTCAAAAATTGCTGCCAAGTTTAACGAAGACCCAACCATTGAGGGCGTATATGCCGATTTGGTTTTTGTAAGCCGCGATGATTTGAATAAACCCATGCGCTTTTGGAAAGCAGGAGAATATGAGGAAGGTGCTTTTGAAAAAGGATGGATGCCTCCACACCCTACTTTTTTTGTGCGTAAAGAAGTGTATGAGAAATACGGCTATATAAACACGGAACTAAAACTAAGTGCTGATTATGAGTTGATGCTTCGTTTAATACACAAGCATAAAATTAAAGTAGCTTACCTACCCGAAACCATTGTTAAAATGAGAATGGGTGGCGTGAGTAATACCAGTTTCTTTGTTAAGCTCAAAGCAAACATAGAAGATAACATTGCCTGGAAACTCAACAAACTTAAACCCGGAATTTTTACCCGCATACGCAAGCCCCTTCGTAAAATAGGGCAGTACTTTAAGCGGGTTTCGCAAATGTTTTGATTCTAACTTCTGCCAAGTAATTGGTTGTTAAGCACTTCTTTAATTTTACTCTCAACCCAAATTTTAGGGCTACTGGAATCGTTTGATTCTTCCTCCCTTATCCCATGAAAGATCATGAGTGGAAATATCTTTTGTTTACTATTCTAAAAATTAATTCAAATTTAATATTGGGATATTAAACAAATACTCTATTTTTGTTTAAGTTTTTACTTAAAACATTTAAACAAAATGAAACCACTTGAATTCAACACAGCCGTACAAAACCAGTACCGCCCATTAAGAGGCTTTGCCTTAAAGCTTACCCAAGACAATGAGGATGCCAACGATCTTGTTCAGGAAACTATGCTTAAAGCATTTAAAAATTCAGAAAAATTTGAAAAGGGCACCAACCTCAACGGATGGCTTTACACCATTATGCGAAATATCTTTATTAATAATTACCGCAGAATGGTTAAGAGTAAAACTTTTAATGATGATACGGACAATCAGTATTACCTCAACTCAGGCAAAAACACTGACCGTAACCGTGGGGAAGGAAACATTGCACTAAAGGAAATACATACAGCCATCAATGATTTGAACGACAATTTAAAAACACCGTTTATGATGATGTTTAATGGATATAAGTACGAAGAAATTGCCGAACAACTATCCATTCCGCTTGGCACTGTTAAAATCAGGATACATTGCGCCCGTCAAAAACTAAAAGAACAATTAGCAGTGTATAAAAATTTGAGTGTTTAAAAAAAACAAAAAGAGTCTGATTGATTTCAGACTCTTTTTGCTTTTAGATTGTTCACAATCAATATTCTTTAACAAAACTCTCGTGAACAGACATAGCTGCGCCAACTGCTTTTAGGTACGCAGACATTATATCTGCCTTTAGCTTGCTTTGTTTGCGCTTGTAAAAAACTACATCGCGGCTGAATAAGTCCCAATTAGTACCAGCCAGTAAATCCATTGCTATACTTATTGATGGCTCTAAACTTCTTGCAGTGTGCCACCATCCTTTAGGCACATACACCGTTTCACCAGGCGCTACCACATCACTCATTGGGTTGGCATTTTTAAACAATGGATACTTTTGATAATCAGGGTTCCAGTATTCTTTTATTGTACTCATCCAAGGATTTTCAGGATCGGGATACATTAATTTTTCTTCTTCCGGTTTCCATAAAGTAAATTCTTTACGCCCGTAAACCTGAGTTACTATAGCATACAATCCGTACAAATCGTAATGTATGTAAGGAAACCAGCCCGATGCTCCTCCAAAAAAAACTTCAAGCGTAGCTGCCTGCGGTATCAGTGCTTTCCTGAATAACGGACTCTTCAACCTGTTCTTCTTCATCACTTCAAAACCAGGTTCAATATATTTTTTCAATTCAGGAAATGTTCTGTCTAAATCAACTTTAAAAGGATACGGTGCCGGATTTTCTGCTGTTGATGTCAGCATCATGTCCACATACTCGCCAAGTTTATACTGAGTACCTTTTATAGTTGCCATTTTCTCAGGAAAGTTTGTTTTAAAAAATTCAGGTTTAAAAACTTTGTGCGCTTCCCATCCCTTGCTGGCATCAGTTAGTATTACAGGGCGGTTGGGTATTACATACTCATTCATAAACTCTTTATGGCTAAGCCCTGTTCTTCTGTCTATTTTTCCCATTTTAAATAATCTAATTTTAAGCTTATACGTAAAAATGTACTTACGGTTTAAAAATAATTGATTTATACGTATGAGTTAATGGAAATTACTTTGTCAATTAAATATTTTTACACCCGTATTTTGCGTTTAACATTCAGAATCACAACAAATATTTAATGACTGGTAAAAAAAAGGCGGCTTCACCAACCAGAAGCTACATAAAATGGTTTTGGATAATTATACTCTCTCCGTTTGTGGGCTTAGCTTTAATGGTGCTGCTCGCAAGTTTTAATGTATTTGGCGTACTGCCAACCTTTGAAGAGTTAGAAAATCCTGATCCAAATCTTGCTTCCGAAGTTTTTTCGAGTGACATGATTGTGCTTGGAAAATATTTCTATCAAAACCGAAGCAATATCAAATACAAAGAACTTTCGCCCAATGTAGTAAATGCACTTAAAGCAACCGAAGACATCAGGTTTGAAGAGCATAGTGGTGTTGATATACGTGGATTAATGCGCGCCATAGCAAAAATGGGACGTGCCGGTGGTGGAAGTACTTTAACACAACAGTTAGCAAAAAATCTTTTTCACGAAAAACCAAAAACAAAATTAGGGCGTATAAAACAAAAAATTCAGGAATGGGTAATTTCTGCAAGGCTTGAGAAAAGTTATACCAAGCCCGAAATTCTTGCCATGTATTTAAACACGGTTGAGTTTGGACATAACGCTTATGGAATAAAATCAGCGGCAAAAATTTTTTTTAATAAAACTCCTGCCGAACTTAAAGTTGAAGAAGCCGCTCTTTTGGTTGGAATGTTGCAGGCACCTTCACGTTACAGTCCGTTGCGCAAAACGGATGGCGCTACCCAGAGGCGAAATGTAGTAATGAGCCAAATGTTGAAATATAAATTTATTTCTCATACACAATACGATTCTCTTAAAACATTACCCATCAAACTAAAATTTCAGGCCGAAGATCATAATCAGGGATTAGCTACTTATTTTAGAGAAGTATTAAGACTTGAATTAATAAAATGGTGCAGAGAGCATAAAAAGGCTGACGGAACTACGTATAATCTATACCGTGATGGATTAAAGATTTATACAACCATAGACTCACGCCTGCAAGCATTGGCTGAAGCAGCTTTAAAGCAGCACTTAAAAGATTTACAAAAACAATTTGATGATCACTGGAAAAACAGAAACCCTTTTGCTGAGCACCCCGAAATTATTACCAACGCAATGAAGCAAAGCGAACGCTACATTACTCTTAAAGCAGAAGGTTTGAGTGAAACGCAAATTGAAAAAAATTTTAAAACAAAAACCGAAATGACCATTTTCACCTGGAAAGGTGAAGCGGACACAATGATGTCACCACTTGATTCAATAAAATATTATAAAAAATTCTTACGCTCTGCTGTAGCATCTATTGATCCTCATACAGGTCAGGTTAAAGCTTGGGTTGGCGGAAATGATTACAGGTATTTTAAGTATGACCAGGTTAAAGACGGGAAGAGACAAGTAGGCTCAACCTTTAAGCCATTTCTTTACACCTTAGCCATGCAGGAAGGATACTCTCCATGTTATAAAATTCCCAACGTACGCGTAACCATATCTCAGGTTGGCTCACCAGATTGGAGCCCCGAAAACAGTGATGGGAAATATGGTGGTATGCTAACTTTAAAAGAAGCACTTGCCGAATCAGTCAATAGTATTTCGGCATACCTTATGAAACAATTTGGTCCGCAACCCATGATTGAAATTGCACGCAAAATGGGAATTACTGCCGAAATACCGGCTGTGCCATCTATTTGTTTGGGAACTCCAGATGTCTCTTTACTTGAAATGGTAGGTGCCTACTCTACTTTTGCAAATAAAGGTGTGTGGACCGAGCCAATTTATATTACTCGCATTGAAGATAAAAATGGAGTTGTGCTGCAAGAATTTGTTCCTAAAAATAAAGAAGCCTTGAGCGAAGAAACATCATACCTTATGTTAAACCTTATGCAAGGCGTTACAACAGGAACGGGTGCAAGGCTTAGGTTTCGTTACAACCTTACCCAACCTATTGCAGGTAAAACAGGCACTACTCAAAACAACAGCGATGGCTGGTTTATGGGCATTACACCTGATTTAGTTACCGGTGTTTGGACCGGTTGCGAAGACCGCAGCGTTCACTTCCGCACCACACAATTAGGACAAGGTGCAAACACTGCGTTACCTATTTGGGCATTGTACATGAAAAGCGTTTGGGCTACCAAAGAACTAAAATACTCACAACAAAATTTTGAAGACCCAAAAGAAAAACTAAGCGTTGAATTAGATTGCAGCAAATACGAACAACAAAACAGCAACAGCACAAACTTTGAAAGTAAACCGGATTTTTAATGTGATGCGTGAATGGGGGGAATGTGCTAATGTTGAAGATCCCTTAATTAGGACAATGTTTTGATACTTTTAATTATTTAATTTGCCATGATTAAAAATTTACTTGATGAATAAAACTGTAAAAGATTCCATTGCCGCAACCTCTGATATAAAAGATGGTATGACTTTAATGGTAGGAGGCTTTGGCTTGTGCGGCATTCCTGAAAACTGCATTGCTGCATTAGTAAAAATGGGAATAAAAAATCTTACTTGCATTAGCAACAATGCAGGTGTTGATGATTTTGGTTTAGGACTATTACTACAGAACAAACAAATAAAAAAAATGATTTCAAGCTATGTTGGCGAAAATGCTGAGTTTGAAAGACAAATGCTGAGCGGTGAACTTGAAGTTGATTTAATTCCTCAGGGCACACTTGCTACACGTTGCATGGCCGCGGGGTATGGTATGCCCGTGGTGTTTACCCCCGCAGGTGTAGGAACTGAAATTGCCATTGGAAAAGAAGTAAGAAAATTTAAGTTTAATGGAGAGGAGAAAGATTATTTGATGGAGCATGCCTTTGAAGCAGATTTTGCGATAGTAAAAGCATGGAAAGGAGATGCACAGGGTAATTTGGTTTACAGGAGTACTGCGCGTAATTTTAATCCAATGATGGCAATGGCCGGCAGAATAACTATTGCAGAAGTTGAAGAGCTTGTTCCGGTTGGCACGCTTGATCCCGACCATATACACACTCCCGGAATTTATGTTCACCGTATTTTTCAGGGAGGTAATTACGAGAAACGAATTGAACAAAGAACTGTAAGAAAAAAATAAATCAATGCTGGATAAAAACGGAATAGCAAAACGTATTGCGCGTGAGGTAAAGGACGGAATGTATGTTAACCTTGGTATTGGCATTCCCACATTGGTTGCCAACTACATTCCACAGGGAATTAATGTTGTGCTGCAATCGGAAAACGGAATATTAGGCATGGGGCCATTTCCTTTTGAAGGTGAAGAAGATGCCGATTTAATTAATGCCGGAAAGCAAACAGTTACACTTTTACCCGGAGCATCTATTTTTGATTCGGCTATGAGTTTTGGAATGATACGTTCGCAAAAAGTAAACCTTACCATTTTAGGTGCAATGGAAGTGAGTGAAAACGGTGATATTGCCAATTGGAAAATTCCGGGTAAAATGGTGAAAGGAATGGGAGGTGCAATGGATTTGGTGGCATCTGCCAAAAATATAATTGTGGCAATGCAGCACGTTAACAAAGCAGGAGAAAGTAAACTATTACCTAAATGTACATTGCCGTTAACGGGAATAAAATGCGTAAAAAAAATTGTAACCGAACTTGGTGTGTTTGATGTATTGCCAGAAGGAGGATTTAAATTATTGGAACGCGCACCTGGAATTAGCGTAGAACAAATAAAAAATGCAACAGCCGGAAAATTAATTACCACAGGCAACGAACCCGAAATGCCAATTTAAATAGTCCAATAATCACTTTAGGAAACTAATCATGATTGATCTCTCCATCATTATTCCCATTTACAACGAAGAAGGAAACATTAACCTGCTTTACGACCGTGTAAAAAAAGTTGTGCAGGATATTTCTCCATCACACGAAATGATTTTTATTAATGATGGTAGCCGCGATAATTCTATTTTACTTATTAAACAACTTGCTTCAAAAGATTCATGCGTTAAGTATATAAACTTTGCAAGAAATTTTGGTCACCAAATTGCAGTTAGTGCAGGGCTTGACCATTGCACAGGAAACAGAATTGTAATTATTGATGCCGATTTGCAAGACCCACCAGAATTAATTTTTGAAATGACAAAAAAAATGAATGAAGGTTTTGAAGTGGTTTATGCAAAGAGAAGAAGCCGTGAAGGAGAAAGTTTTTTAAAAAAGTGGACAGCCAAATGGTTTTATCGCACCCTAAAAAAAATTACTTCAGTAAACATACCTGTTGACACTGGCGACTTCCGCATAATGGATAAAAAAATTGTGGATGTGCTAAAGCAAATGCCCGAACAACATAAATTTTTGAGAGGACAAATAAGCTGGGTGGGATTCAATCAAACATACGTAGAGTATGACCGTTCAGAACGCAATGCCGGTGAAACAGGATACACTTACCGCAAAATGATTCGGTTTGCACTAGATGGTATTACCGCATTTAGTACCACTCCGTTAAAATTTGCTACTGCATTGGGCTTTTTTGTTTCTATTGCAGCATTTATTGTAAGCCTTTATGTATTGTTCGCAAAGTTTATTAAGAATGATGTAGTACCCGGCTGGACATCATTAATGCTTGTAGTACTTTTCCTTGGAGGTGTACAACTTATTTGCATTGGCATCATAGGAGAATATATCAGCCGCCTAAGCACTGATGTAAAGCAACGCCCGCTATATGTAGTAAGAGAAAAAAATCTTTAACGGTTATGCTAAGTTTAGCAGAACTCGTTATATGCCTCTTTTAAATTTTCTGCAATCATTTCTGCCGAACGCCCTTCAATGTGATGGCGCTCAACCATGTGAACCAATTGCCCGTCTTTAAACAAAGCAATAGCTGGTGATGATGGAGGAAAAGGTATGGTATATTTTCTTGCCTGTGCGGTTGCTTCCAAGTCCTGCCCTGCAAAAACTGTAACTAATTTTTCGGGTTTTTTATCTCCTTTTAAGGAGAGTTTAACTCCGGGGCGCGCAGTGCCTGCTGCACAACCGCACACAGAATTTATAACTAATAAAAGACTTCCCTTAGATTCGGGAATAACAGAATCAACCTGCTCCGTAGATTTAAGTTCTTCAAAACCAACATTGGTTAAGTCTGCACGCATTGGGGTACATATTTGTTCGGGGTATGGCATTTTATTATTTATTTATTGGTGCAAAAATAAGATTGAAATTTTAAAAACTATAACAAGCGCATACTAAAAAGGTTTTTTTCATCAATTTTCTAAAAAATCTTACATAAATACTTGATAGCGGTTTAGCCTTAAACAAATTTTTTTGAGAGTGTGGTTGCATTTCGAGCAATAATTTATAGGGTAATTTTTCTTTAAACCTTACAAATGCAATAAAAAAGCACTCAATAGGTGTAGCCTAATTGCATTTCCTGCGTTAAACTACAGACAAAAAAAACTCAAATTCTTATTGCATGCAGACAAAAAACGCAAAACACAAACACGACATTAACATGTTTCCAGTTATCAAATTCAGTCTTGATAACAAAGTAATTTATCACAACACCGCTGCCATGGCTTTCATGTCGGTATGGGGTTGCGAGTTGGACAAAAAAATTCCTTCGCAGCTTACCCAAGTGTTGCCGGGGGTTTTTAATGCATCTGAAAAACTAAATACCAAGGACGTAAATATTCCTTACAAAGAATATTTATTCCGTTTTTCGATGGTACCGTTTAAAGAAGCAGGCTTTATTGGTTTGTATGGTTACAGTGTAGAACTTAACGGAATTATACAACCCGAAAATGAGCTGCAAAAAATTACGGCATAGTTGAAAACAAAACACATCATACCACAAGCTCTTGATACTGTTGCCGAAATAAATTTCAGGCAAATAGTAAATAATTGTATTTACGGATTAGCCTCTTTTCCGGGTGCCGATGATATGGCTATGGAGTCATCTGTAAACACAAGTAAAAATTTCTATTCCAATCCGCAACTGATAGCAATAATGTTAAACAGTTTGCTGATGAATTGTTTTAAGTATAAAAAAGATGGCGTTGCGTCTAAAGTAAAAATTGCAATTGAGTTTGATAACTACAAAGCCATAATTACCATTACCGACAATGGTAAAGGAATAAATGAAAAAGAAATAGGAAAAATTTTTGAACTGTTTAATAAAAACAATAATGCAGGTGCAGGAACCGGATTATATATGGTTAATGAAATAGTAAAAAAATTAGGAGGCAAAATAGCAGTAGAAAGTGTGGAGAACGTAGGAACAGAATTTATTATTGAAATACCTAACCAAATTCACCTGCAAAACGTATTACAAGCTCAACCAAAACCAAAAAAAGAAGTAAAATATTTTTATTAAAAACTATTATGGCAGAAAAAAGATATAACAATGTTTTATTGATTGATGATAGTGAAATTGATAATCTTTACAACAAAGGAATTATTGAAAAGAATGGCTTTTGCAAAGCCATTTCTACCAACACCAATGCGCGTACTGCCCTAGAGGAAATCAAAAATACACCGGTTGAAATTTTACCTGATGTAATTTTCCTGGATATAATGATGCCAGAAATGGACGGGTTTTCTTTCTTAGAAGAATTTTCGAAACTACGTTCAGATATTCAGAAAAAATGCAAAATCATTTTGCTATCGAGCAGTGATAGCTTTAAAGACTTGAACCGTGCCAATAAAAACCCTTTGGTTCGTAAATTTTTAAACAAGCCATTAACCGAAAAAATGGTTGAGGCTATATATGTTTAAGATTTACTCACGCTTTTTTCTAAAGTAGGCTTTTAAAATTTCGCCACATTCGGTTTGCAATACACCGCCCGCTATTTTTGATGAGGGATGAAGTATTTTTTTATCAATAAGCGAAAAACCTCTTTTATCGTCATAGGCTCCAAAAATAATTTCAGGTATTTGAGTCCAGAACGCAGCGCCTGCACACATTAAGCAGGGTTCAAGCGTAACATACAGTTTACAATCAGTTAAATATTTTGAATTGAGATAGGAAGATGCTGACGTAAAGGCAATCATTTCGGCATGAGCGGTAACATCATTCAGCCTTTGCGTCATGTTATGAGCACGTGCAATAATTCTGTTTTTGCAAACAATAACAGCACCTACCGGTATTTCGTCATTTTCAAAAGCAATTTTTGCTTCCATTAATGCTTCCTGCATAAAATGTTCATCACTAAAAACGCTTAGCATAATCTTAATGTATTCAACAAGAGGTTATTAACACATATATGGGTAAAAATCATGATTTATTATTTTGAAGGCAACACTATCGGAATTAGATTTGACCCCAACAAAACTAAAAATTCAAAAAATTATGAGAAAAATTTCAAAAGTATTAATAGCTACTGTCCTTGTAGCTTTANNGTCCTTGTAGCTTTAACTTCAAACAGCCTGATGGCTCAGGTAGAAAAAGGAAGATGGATGATTGGCGGAGCAGCCGGATATAATTCAAACAAAGTTGAAGATGCCGATGCCTCAACTTCTACTATTTACATTGGACCTTCTATAGGTCATTTCTTTATGGACAACCTTGCTGCCGGATTAAATATTGGATTTACAAGCGTATCTTATGATGGCGAATCAGCAAGTACAGTTGGAATTGGCCCATTTGTTAGATATTATTTGCCAATGAAAGTATTTGGTCAATTAGGTTACGATTTTAACAGCACCGATTACGGAAATGATGCGAAATCGACCGGAGGTACTTTAAGAATTGCTGCCGGATATGGTTTATTCTTAAATGACAATATTGCCATAGAGCCCACAATTTACTATGGAATGAATTCTGAAAAAGCTGATGGCGCTGATGAATCAGTAAAATCTTCTGATTTTGGAGTGATGATAGGTATTCAGGCATTTATTGGTGGCGGAAAATAATATCAGTGATTAATATTTAAACTCATCGCTTGCAAGAGAGGAGCTCACAAGAGCTCCTTTTTTATTGCCTTTAATTTTTTGATTTTTGCACTATGGCTAAAAAAATTCTGAGGATTGATTATACCGATAGTTTCGATTTTTTTTTAGCCGGTATTGTTTGCGGATATAAAGATTACAGATTGTGCTTTGAGCTAAACAAATTACTAGGAATACAATTAAAAAGACTTAGCGACCATAGTATTAATACCGGAAAATTAGGAGCCAAATCTTTTTACCCCTTTTACGGATTTAAAAATAAATTCGGGAATGAGTTTTATATTCTTACAAATAAGNNCCCTTATCCCTGAAAAAGCTACTATTGATTATTTTTTGATTCTTAAATCTGAAGAAAAAAACATTGACTTTAAAAGTATTTTGAAAATGGTAAAGACTCTCGAGGTTATTACTGCAATAACAGAAATTGATACAGCTAGCTTAAAGTCTGCCGAGAATCTTTTATTTGATTAAACATGTTTAAAAAAACTTTTAGTAAAACAAAAATTGTAGCCACCATTGGCCCTGCATCCTCATCAAAAGAAATGATGGAAAAAATAATTGATGCCGGAGCTGATGTTTTAAGAATAAATGCATCGCATGGCGAACATGCTGTAATGCAGCAAATAGTAGAAAACATCAGATTAATAAATGAGGAAAATGATTCTCACATAGCCATCTTATTTGATTTGCAGGGACCCAAAATAAGAATTGGAGAAATTGAAAACGGAAGCTGCGAACTGAATGACGGAGCACAGTTTATTCTTACAACCAAGCTTTGTATTGGAAATGCAGAAATGGCTTATATCAAGTACAGTTCATTTATTAATGATGTAAAAAAGGGAGATTTGATATTAATTGATGACGGAAAAATACAGTTACAGGTAGAGAATATATTGAATGATACCGAAGTAACCACCAAGGTAATTTATGGGGGAGTTTTGTCATCACGTAAAGGTGTAAATCTTCCAAACACAAAAATTTCGTTACCCTCACTTACCGAGAAAGACCATGCTGATTTAACCTTTGCGCTCAATAATAACATTGAGTGGATAGGATTATCGTTTGTTAGAAGTGCACGTGATATTTTATTTTTAAAAGAAATAATTAAAAAGCATGGCAAACAAACAAAGGTTATTGCAAAAATTGAAAAACCCGAAGCGGTAGATAATATTGATGCCATCATTACTGCAACAGATGGTGTAATGGTAGCACGTGGCGATTTAGGTGTTGAAGTTGAAATGGAAAGAGTGCCCATCATTCAAAAACAGATTGTGAGCAAATGCCGTGAGGCTAGCAAGCCTGTTATAATTGCAACGCAAATGATGGAAAGCATGGTTAGTAATTTCAGACCAACAAGAGCGGAAGCTAACGATGTTGGTAATGCCGTTTATGATGGTGCTGATGCTTTAATGCTAAGTGGTGAAACTTCGGTAGGAAAGTTTCCGGTGGAAACCGTAAAAGCCATGCAGAAAATAATTTTAGCAGTAGAAGCTGATGAGAGTATTTACTATCGCTTTTGGAAACCCGATGGCAAGTCAAGAACATTTATTTCTGATTCTACGTGTTATAATGCCTGCGTAATTGCCATGCAATCGGGCGCTGTTGCCATTGCAGCTATGACGCATAGTGGTTATACTGCTTACAAAATATCAAGTCAGAGACCCAAAGCCAACACATTTATTTTTACAGATAACAAACCTATTTTAAATACGCTGAGTTTATTTTGGGGTGTTCGTGGTTTGTATTACGATAAGTACGAAAGCACCGATCAGACCATAACGGATATAAAAAATATTTTAAAGGAGAATGGTTACGTCCATACTCACGAAATAATAATACACGTGGCAAGTACTCCGCTAAATGAACGCTCTCGCGCCAATACCATTAAAATTAATAAAGTTGATGATTGAGTTTAGCCCTCAACAAGGGTTCCAACCTCATTGCCTTGAACAAGGCTCATAAGGTTGCCTTTCTTATTCATATCAAAAACAATGATGGGTAATTTATTTTCATGGCAGAGTGTAAAAGCAGTCATGTCCATCACTTTTAAATCTTTTTCAAAAACCTCGTTAAAAGTTATTTTGCTATAGCGTGTTGCCGATTTATCTTTTTCGGGATCGGCAGTGTAAATGCCATCCACACGTGTTCCTTTTAAAATTACGTTTGCTTCAATTTCAATGGCACGTAACGATGCAGCAGTATCTGTTGTAAAATAAGGATTACCTGTGCCGGCTCCGAAAATTACAACCCTCCCTTTTTCCAAATGGCGCACAGCCCTGCGTCTGATAAACGGTTCGCATATAGCTTCCATTTTAATGGCAGATTGCAAGCGCGTGTTAATTCCTTTTTGCTCTAATGCACTTTGCAAAGCCATGCTGTTAATTACTGTTGCAAGCATTCCCATGTAATCACCCTGCACCCTGTCCATACCACCTTCTGCTGCTTGTAATCCTCTGAAAATATTTCCTCCTCCAATTACAATAGCAACCTGAACGCCTTGATCAACAATAGATTTTATATCCTGAGCGTATTGAGATAGACGAGTATTGTCAATACCAAAATTTTTATCGCCCATCAGGGCTTCGCCACTCAGTTTTAAAAGGATTCGGTTGTACTTCATTTATGCAGTGCTTTTGTTGAGTTGCGCGCGAATATACAACTGAAAAATAAACGAAAAAAAATCACCACTCCACTTCTACCATATTTTGTAAAATGTGATCAATAGTCTCTCTTTTCCTGATAAGTTGTATTTTGTTCTTGTAAATTAAAACTTCGGCAGGGCGCGGACGAAGATTATAATTGTTACTCATTGTATAGCCATAGGCGCCTGCATTTTTAATGCAGAGAATATCTCCTTCGCGCACTTCGGAAAGCTTTCTGTCCCAGGCGAAAGTATCGGTCTCACAAATGTTTCCTACTACTGTATATATGCGAGGCGTTCCGGTTGTGTTAGAAATATTCGTGATGTGATGATAAGCATCATAAAACATAGGACGGATCAAATGATTTTGCCCTGAATCAACTCCCGCAAAAACAGTAGCAGTTGTCTGCTTTACCACATTCACTTTAACTAACAGAAATCCAGCTTCGCTAACCAGAAATTTTCCTGGCTCAAACCATAGTTCAAGTTCCTTACCGTACTCCTTACAAAAGCTTTGGAAGCGTTCGGTTATTGTCTTGCCTAACTCTTCAATGTCGGTTGTAACATCATCCTCTTTATAAGCTACTTTAAATCCACTCCCAAAATCAATAAACTCAAGGTCTTTAAAATTAACTGCTGCATCAAACAAAAGTTCGGCACCACGTATAAAAACACCGGCATCTAAAATATCGCTTCCTGTGTGCATGTGCAATCCGTTAATGCACATGTTCTCCTTTTCTACAATTCTTATTATATGACGCAATTGATGAATGGATATACCAAACTTAGAATCTATGTGCCCGGTTTGTATATGCACATTACCCCCTGCAACAATATGTGGGTTTAACCTTATGCAACAAGGTACGGTGTTGCCATACTCATGCCCGAATTGTTCAAGGATGGAAATATTATCTATATTGATTTGTACGCCCAGTTCTACCGCCTGTTTTATTTCGTCAAACGAAACTCCGTTGGGAGTAAATAAAATTTCGGAGGCTGAAAATCCCGCACGCAATCCAAGCTGAACTTCGTAAATAGATACAGCATCTAATCCTGCTCCTTGTTGTTTCAGCAGTTTTAAAATGCTGATGTTGTTTAATGCCTTAAGTGCATATTTTATTTTAAGGTTGTTGCCTGCAAATGCATTTTTGAGTTTATGGTATTGAGAAATTATTTTTTCAGCATCATAAACATAAACCGGAGTGCCATATTGATTGGCAATGGAAATGAGTGTTTCGTTGTTGGGTTGCATGTAAATAAATTGCAGGGTAGATAAATATTAAAAAATGCGTTGGGAATGTTGTACTTAAGAATTATAAGAGATTGGTATATTAAACAAATGTCTTCTTAAAAATTGTACTGCGTCATTTTATATGTAGGAAGTACTTTATTGAAATGCAATATTTAAAAGAAAAACCGAAATAAATTTTTTATTGAATACTTATTGAATAGTTTTTAAGTACTCTTCAGGACCATTAAAGTAAGTGCTTTTGAAAATGTTTGAAATAAACAACTAATGAACCACTTAAATAATTAACGCATAGTTACTCCTTATCAACCGGTTTTTTTGACGCCATTGAATTGTTTAAGATTGATGCAAAAACAGTCTTATCGCTAAGTGCTTCTACAGCTTTTCGAATTTCAACATCATGGTCAAAAGAAGCTTCAACTTGTCCATTTTGAAAATAATATCTCGAAACAATTTCGCTTTCCAACATTTCTGTTATCTCATCTTTAAATTTTTTAAGGTCTGCACTTTTATCATGCATTATTTTTTTCTTTAATGCATCGTATTCTGTTTTTACCGATTCAAAATATTTTTCTTTTTCGGCTGTAGCTCTTAACTCTTCCATTTCCTTTTCGCTCTTGGTAGTATAATCGTATTCCTTACCTGAAAGAAAGGAAATGAAATCGTTGTAATCTGATTCTGTCAGGTGAAATGTTTTTGCAGGAGCAACGGTTGGATGAGCCATCCGGTATTTTGTAGCAAAATCAAAAATATAATATTTGCTTACAAGGCTTTGAGAAATGTTGCTCAACATTCTTGACTCTGTAACAAAGTCTGGATAAACACCACCGCCATCATACACTGTTCTGCCACTTTTGGTTTTAAATTCAGACATCAAAGAGTCAGGAATTTTTCCGACACTGCCATCATCGTTTCTATGAGTATAATCCAATGCCTGAATACATCTGCCACTTGGTATATAATATTTTGCCGTGGTTACTTTTAATTGAGAGTTATAGCTTAAAGGTCGTGTTGTTTGTACTAATCCTTTACCGAATGAGCGTTGACCTATTATTATTCCTCTATCTAAATCCTGAATTGCTCCACTCACAATTTCAGACGCAGATGCACTGCCGCTGTTAACCAACACCGCAATAGGAATTTCTGTATCAACTGCCGTATTTAACGCTTTGTATTGTTTGTCCCATTCCTTTACTTTTCCTTTGGTGCTTACCACATCAGTTCCCTTATTTACAAAAAGGTTAACAATGTTAACTGCTTCGTTTAACAAACCACCAGGGTTGCCTCTTAAATCTAACACAAGAGATTTGATATTGTTTTTTGTTCTTAGTTCGGTAAGAGCTTCTTTAACTTCATTACTTGCATTTTCAGTAAAGCCGGTAAGTCTTATATAACCTATACCCTCCTGAATTACGCCATAGTACGGAACACTTTTAATTTTAATATCATCGCGTTCAATATCCTTTATAATTGGTTGCGTTTCTCCCTCGCGCTTTAGGGTTAGTTTAACAATCGTTTTGGGCTGTCCTTTTAAAATTTTACTAATGTCATCATACTTTTTTCCCTTAATTGATTTGCCGTCAATTTCAAGAATAACATCACCGGCACGCACATCGGCTTTTTGTGCCGGAAAATTTTCGTAAGGGTCAGTAATTATTACATCATCTCCACGTTGCCCAATTAACGCGCCAATTCCTCCATACTGGCCGGTAGTCATAAATCTGTAATCTTCAATATCAGATTCAGGAATATAATTAGTGTAAGGATCAAGGGACTCAAGCATGGAGTCAATTCCCTTTTTCATAAGGTCGCCAGGTTTAACCCCGTCTACATAATAAATGTTTAGCTCTCGAAAAAGAGTAGAAAAAATGTCGAGGTTGCGTGATATTTCAAAATAGTCGTCAGTAAAACTGTAAAAAGAAAAACCCGAAACGGTTATGGCTACCGTTACAATTGCGATTTTAAATTTTTTAGAAATTTTTTTTAGCATGATATTAAATTGAAGTTGAAGAAAACCTGTTGGACATTTTTTTAACGAATCCTTAAGGAACGGGATCGTGCCCATGTCCGCCCCAAGGGTTACATGAAATTAATCTTTTGGTGGTAAGATAAAAACCTTTGATAACACCATGTTTACGCAACGCCTCTATTCCATATTCCGAACAGGTTGGATAATAACGGCAGGACATTGGCAATAAGGGTGAAATGGCGGCTTTGTAAAATTTAAGCAGAAGTATCAGTACTTCCTTTACTGGATTCATTTGTTGATTTCAAACGTTGTAAAAGTAGAATTATTTTAGTTGCGAAAATGTTAAAGTCAGCCTCTGCTTCTTTACCGGTAAAAATAAAAAGTAAGTTGAACGTCACTATATTTGCCCCCGCATAATCAACCAACAAATATTTGTTGATGCGGTAAGCTTCGCGAAATAATCTTTTAACACGGTTTCGGTTAACTGCCAGCTTTACTTTTTTTTTGGGAACGCTAATTGCAATTTTCACAACAGGTGCTTTTAGGTTTTCAAGTTCAGATTTAAGATAAATTAATTTAAAAGGATAAGCGTTCATTGATTTCCCTTCAGCAATAATTTTTTCAAAATCCTTTTCCGATTTAATTATCTCGTTCCTTTTAAGAGAAAATTTTTTGTTCATTACAAATAAAATAACAGCAGTTTAAAAACTGCAATTTACCTGAAGCACAAAACTACGTGGTGGTTGCATATCTGCCGGACGGCTAACATATTCATGATTGGTAAGGTTTTTACAAATCAAAGCAACCTTTACGTTTTGATCAATCATATAGCCTATGCTTGCATCATAAACCGTGTCGCCTTTACTGTGTGTTTCTCTATAGTGAAGAACTCCGGGTATCAGTAGATTAAATACCGCATCAATGTTTTCCATAAAACTATTATACTTTACTCCTATTCCAATATTTATTTTTTTAATAGTAACACGAACATCTGCTTTTAAAGTGTGTTTATAGCGGTACTTTAAAATATTCTCGTTGCTTGAATTTTTTCCAGTGTCGCGCTCTGCAA
>CXWJ01000112.1_pt1 | contig 21879 bp, 20 predicted proteins | sample 590841 | NCBI WGS metagenome assembly CXWJ01 (sample SAMEA3498367, study PRJEB10139) | wastewater metagenome | biome: wastewater treatment plant; material: activated sludge | place: Austria | collected 2015-01-21 | reverse complement strand
GGCGGAATTCTTTTTCATACTGGTTGAACTGCCGCCGGACTCTCATGCCCGCGCTTTCATACAGTTTCAACGCACCGGTGAGACTGCTCGCATCCACGCCCAAGCCCGCGCGTTTTTTGCCATCGGCGTAGAACGCGGCAAAGGCATGTTTGAGCAACGCAAGACCCAGCCCGCGTTTGCGATAGGCGCGACGCACGCCCAACTCGCCCACCCAGCCCGATTCGGAATCTTCGGTGTCTTCGCGGCGGCAAATGCAGATGCCAGCCATGTTGTCTCCGTCCATTGCCACAAACCACATCTCCGGGGTGTAGCCGGGTTCTTCGACCATGTTGTGTTTGTATTCGGCGAAGCCTTTGTCAAACGGCTGTTCGATGAAACCAAAGTGATCGTTGAATGTGTCCACAAACGTCCGGTAGACTTCTTCCATTTCCGTTTCAGGATCGAACGGGCGGATGATAATGCCATCGGGGAGTGCTGGCGTCTCGGGCTGAGAATCCAGATCTGCAACCATGCGATAGAACGAGCGGATGTGTTTCCAGCCGAGTCCTTCCATGAGCGCAACACCTGTTTCGTTGTGCGCCTCTGTGCCTGTACGCGGCGCGACTCTCAGGTCAGGCGCGCATTTTTCCAATGCGATATGCGCATGATCCTCAGCCCATGAGTTAATATGACTTCCAATCCCTTTGCCCCAATGGTCGGGATGCACGCATCCATAGATCCACGGGTGGACAGGCGGCTGTTGCGTCATCCAACACTCGATGAACGCGACGAGAGTTCCATCCGCCGCGAAGACCATGTGGAGGTCGGTTTCTGGGTTGAAGCCTTCGTTCAGCCAGTCGAGGCGGAGCAATTCGGGATCGTTCAAGTCCACGCTGCCGTTCAGGTGCATGGAATGAAGGTTCAACAGTTCACAAGCGATCTTGTAATCGTCAATGCTTCCGCCGCGCGCAGTGTAGCCCGCAGGGAGCGGAAGGATATTTTGTTTTTCAAGAAGTGTGTTCATTTGATTCTCCTACTCATCATGTTCTTCGAGTTCACGTCCGGGACGCAACTCTTTTTCATAGGTGACAAATTCGCTGGCGGCGCGCATGCCCGCTTTTTGATACAAGCGAGTGGCGCCTGTGGGACTTTGCGCATCCACACCGAGACCGATGGTTTTGGTGCCGCGTTTATAGAACTCGCCAAAGGAATGGATCAACAACGAGTAACCCAATCCCTTCTTCCGCCACGGGCGGCGGACTCCCAGCGTGCCGATCCAGCCGACGCCCATGCGGTAACGGTTCTGCGAGAAGCCCGCGATCTGTTCGCCGTCCCATGCGATCATCCACAACGACGGGTCAAAATCTGAGCGGCTGAACTTGCGGAGAACCCAGCGGTCAAATGGAACGTCGTGGCTTCCCCAATGGTCGCGGAAGGCTTCGTTCTGCGCTTCCCAAACCGCGCGATCATGCTCGCCCTTGATAAAGGGACGCAATTCTATACCGCTGGGGAAGGTCACAGCAGGCGGAGGCGCATCGAGATCTGCCTGCATCCGCCAGTGATAACGGATGACCTTGTACCCTTCGCTTTCGTGCACGCTTTTTCCGCTTTCATCGTGGTTATCCAATGTGCTTTGCAAATACACGCGGACATCCGCTTCAGCCAGCGCGATCTCTCTGCGGGCGCGTTCTTCGACGGCTTGCATCATGGACGTGGCGATTCCCAATCCCTTGAACTGCGGGTGGACGTATCCGTCTGTGCGGAGTTTGGAATGTTCATATTCATTCGCAAACTCTTCGAAGCCCACGATGCGTCCATCCTGCGTGACGGCGACGATGCCGTCTGTTTCAATGTTGAAGCCGGGTGTTTTCCATTCGAGCGCCATCTCTTCCTCGGTCACAGCGACGGTTGTATCGCCGTCTGCTTCGCACACATCATAGACGAGCTGTGTAACAGCCGAGAGATCGTCCCATGTCGCAAAACGCAGGCTGATCGTTGGATCAAGAAACGTTTCATTAGTTTGTAGTTTTGTTGCCATATTGCCTCCAATATTCATTCCAATCAGACGGTCGAGTAGGCGGCGGGTATCGTACATCTCTACGAGATCACTCGACTACCGCCGCTGTATCGAGACCCATCCATTCTTCGCGCAAGACGCCCATGAAGAGCATATCCCAGCGCTTACCTTCCTTGTTCAGAAATTTTCGCATCCGCCCTTCATGGCGGAAGCCAGCTTTTTCATAAGAACGGATCGCGCGTGGGTTGTACTCGAACACATTGAGCGTGACGCGGTGCAAATTGACCTCGAGAAATGCGTATTGCAACAACAGACGCATCATCTCTGTGCCATAGCCTTTGCCCCAATTCTCGCGCTCGCCAATGGTCAAACCGACGAAGGCGTCGCCGCCCGCCCAGTTGACCACATGCAGGATCATCTCGCCGATCAGCGCGTTGTCTTCCAAACGACGCACGCCGAAGAAATAGAGACTCGCGTCAAGCTTATCTATTTCTTTCTCAAAAAATTTGGTCGCGCCTTGCGCTGAAGGCATGTGAGCGGGGCTGGTATCCATCAACCGCCAGTATTCCGAATCACGCGTCCAACGTGAAAAGGCTTTGCCCATCTCTTCGGGATCATACGCCGCGAGGCGCACAAGTTTTCCAACGAGAAGATCGTTCATAACAAATACCTCAACTTCTTCTTTTGTGATGGTGGTTTCGATACGTCCCGCGACGAGCATCGCGGGACTACTCAACCACCATCGCATTCATCGCCAGCCACTCATCCCGCAGGATGCCCATCCACAAGCCGTCGGTGTGTTTTCCTTCACGCAGGGTATCTCCGCGCGTGCGACCCTCCAGGCGAAAGCCTGCCTTTTCATACGCCTTCAACGCGCGCGGATTATATTCATGCAAGCCGAGCGAGATACGTTGCGCGCCCAACTCCATGAACGCATAACGCACACCCAACTTCATCGCCTCTGTGCCAAACCCTCTGCCCCAATACTCGCGCTCGCCAATGCCGATGCCCACCCACACCTCGCGGTGGATCAGGTCGTACCATAAACTGATAAACCCGATGAGCTTATCGTCTTCCAACGCGCGGATCGAAAAGAAATATCGCGCAGGGTTAAAGCCGCCTTCGGTGGCTTTCTCGATCCACTCTTTTACTTTGTGCGCCGAATACATCTCCGCCGGGGCGGCGTCAGCCAGCCGGTGAAATTCCGAATCGCGCTGCCAATTCGATTGGACCTTCGAGCGCGACTCGGGATCTTCCGATGTCAAGCGGACAAGTTGTCCGCGAAATAGATCGTTCATCTTTTCCTCGATTCACTATTGGACGCTCTCGCGTCTTTCTACGGGGATGCCTGGTTCGCCCATTCATCCTTCAACAAGCCGAAAACGATTAAGTCCCAGCGGCGCGCATCGCGTTCCATGGATTTCCGTCGGCGCACCTCTTCCACGAAACCGAACTTTTTCGCCAGCGCCAGCCCGCCCTCGTTGTACTCCGGGATATACGCCGAAACGCGGAACATGTTCAACTCCGAAAACGCAAAACGGAGGAGCATGTGCGCCGCCTGTGTTCCGAATCCTTTGCGGCGATCATCGGGCGAACCAATGCCGAGGCGGATGGCGCAGTTCCCATTCGTCCATTCGATGCGGTGGATCATCGCCTTCCCCATCAAGCGGTCATCCTCCCTTGCGCGGATCATGAAGTGATAGAAATCCTTATCGTCCTCCATGTCCTTCTCGAGTTTTTCATAACGCTTCTTCACGATCGCCGCCGACATCGGACGCGCCGGCTCGGGATCGTATAAACGCAAGAACGAAGCGTCGTGCGTCCACTTGGATTCGATCTCCGGGTCCTTCTCGAAATCAATGGGACCGAAGCGAATATCTTTTCCTTCAAATAGTTGTGCGGCAATACCAGACATAGATCGACTCCTCCCTTACCCCTGCCATCTCCCGCTGGGAGATGGCAGGGGTAAGGTACAATAAAAACAGCCACGGGGGCGCCGTGGCTGTTGAATACGCAAAACGTATCGTATCCTAACGAGTTGCAGGCGCGGTCCCAGGTTGGGTGAATTTCGATTGACCAACAGTGAACTTGCTGAAGAACATGGGTCGCGCCTCCTTTCTTGAAAATTTGATCTGCGCGAGTGTAACACGCCGCTTGGAATCCCGTCAAGATACTAGAAAGGCAAAGCTAAATGGTAGCCTGGAAAACCGACACAAATACAATTCCTCTCCATACCGTATTGATCGTTTCCGACCAACCAAATTCGGTTGCGGCATGGGATGCCCTCTTCAGCCAGCGGAATTGTATTGTGCTCAGCGAATCAAGCCCGCGATATGCGATTCAAGCCGCCCGTCTGGTTGCCCCGTCCCTCGTGTTGGTGGATATCCAACTGACGCGGGATGAGCGCATGGAACTGATCGGCGAGTTGCGGAAAGCCAGCCGCGGTCCCATCATCATGCTTGTTTCGGCAAATACTGCCCAATTGGCGATCGAAGCCAACGAGTCGGCGGCGGATGAATACCTACTCAAACCGGTAAACCCGGCTGTGCTGGTCATCAAAGCCATGGCATGGCTTGCTCAAGCTCGTTAGTACGCTATCCTTCAGGATAAACAGGTATTTCGCCTGGCGTTTCTCTCCCTCCTCCTTCTAAGTCCAACACTCCCGTGAATGTTCACGGGAGTGTTGGATTCAATCACGGATTGTTGATGTTGATCAACCCTTGTTGAAGTTTATCGAGCATTTCCTGCACATCCTTCTGCTTACCGGGGCTGAGCAGGCCGGGGTCCACGTCACTCAGCCCCAAGGGGGATTGAACCGTGATGCCTCCCTGTCCCGCTACAAGTTGAGGCCAGGCATTTTGAATAGCTTTAATCACATCCGGCTGAATCGTCATCACCCAGCCGCCAGGGCGTTCTTCGGGAGTGGATGTGCCGATGAGAAGCGCCCCGGTCGTGCCGATGTATGTTAGCAGGTCTGGGTCTGCCACGTCCGGGTAAACGAAAAGCGTGTCCACTTCTCGTTGGANNTCACCCCCTAACACGCTGACGTTGCCCCCGGGCTGGATGCCCGGGATATTGATCGAAAGGAATTGCACGTGTGGCGCGCTGGCGGCTAAAGCCGCAATACCGGGATCAGGAGGAAGCACAATCACGATCTTTAGCCCTGGCTCCGTTAGATCTGCCTCGGTGATGGAATCCCGCACCTGGAAGCGATACCCTGAACTCTGTGTAAGGTCATAGACTGTAGTTTGGTAGAGGTTCGATGTTTCAGGGTCAAGATTCGCCGGCAGGATAAGCACCGCCAATGGAATTGTCGGTGTTGCGGTAAGGGTCGGCGGAATGACCGGTGTTTCTGACGGCAGAGGTGTGGATGTAACGGATGGTTCATTTCCTCCACAGGCATTTAGAAGGAATATCAGCAGTAAAGCGGCTCTTTGGAAGATGTTTCGCACAAGTTCTCTCCGAGGTTGGGATGAACAGATTATACACGTTGCAATAAGAGGAACATGGTCGCACAGTGACGCTGGAAACGAGAACGCCTGTCTCGCTAAATCAGGGTGAATTTCCGTACTACAATTCGGGGAACCTTCTCGCCTGGCAAGACGTCGCTTAATTGATCTTTTGGTGATCTTTCAAGCGAATCACACTAATTAAGGAGTCAGTATCATGAAATACACTTGGATCCCATTCTTGATCGTAAACTTATTCTTGTTGGTAGGTTGCGGAGGAGGGAGCGCTAGCGAACCAGTCTTAGATGCGCCCCAAGAGCCGCAACCTGTTCCGACTCAAGAGATTGCTTCAACTCCGGATAACATCCTTCCCCAGTCAACTCCTCAAGAAAACATCGACTTTTCTAACGCGCCGGTAGAGAAATTTATCAGCATCGCTAAAGACGACCTTGCCCGCTCTTTGGGAATCACGGTTGAGCAGGTTGAGCTTGTGAACGCTCAAGCAATGACCTGGCTCAATTCTGCGTTGGGATGCCCCGCGCCCGGAAAAATCTATGCACAGGGGCAGGTGCCCGGTTACCGAATCGATTTATCAGCAAACGGGCAGGAATATACTTATCACACCGACCTAAACGGCAATTTTGTGCTCTGTCCCACCATAGATCAAGAAGAAGGTTTGCCAATGGGACCAACCACCGGACCCAACATCGGCGTACCGATCCCGTGAGCACATCAGGCTGATTAAGAAATGGCGCCCCGAATGAATTCATTCGGGGCGCAATCTTTAAATCTGATCTTACCGTTATCTTACTTTGGCGCGACGAGCACGTACGCCCAGCCGTTCCATTCACTTACAACCGTGATGGTAACGCCAACACCGGGCAACGGAACGCTCGACCAGCCGTTGTTGCCAATGGCAGGATTGGGCGCTTCCCAATACCCCAACGTATCGTCGAAGCGGGAATTACCCGGATAGCCGCCATAGCACTTCTTGACGGAGTTGACGTTCAAACAAATCCGGTCAACACGGTTGACGCCAAATGTCGAGTCAAATGACTGAACACGCGGACGCCATGACGTTCCATCGGGGCGGAGCATCATCTTGGAATGCGCGTCGATNNAACAAGCCGTCTTGATACGGGTAGTGTTCAACCCAATTTCCCTTGTTCGGATCGTTGAGGAAACCGAAGTTGTATGGGCCCGTCTTGAGAGACTTGTCATACCCGATGTACTTGCGGTATTCAGCGATGTAGTAGTTGGCGTAGAACTGCGTTACGGTACCATCGGTGAGCGAGAAACCGCTGTACGCCCAACCCGCATCGCTCTCACCGCCATCGACTGAGAGACCGGTAATGGCGATTTCATCCACCGAGAAGCCTGTGCCTGCTACGGCAACATCGGTCCAATAGCGGAACCCAAGGGTAACTGTCTGACCGGCATATGCTGAAAGATCGGCGGTCAAATCCACCCATCCGCCAGACGCGCCGGTGATACCTTCACCAAAGTTCTGACCATTCGGATCATCGTTTGTGGAAAGGTTAGTGGCTACGTTTGTGCCGTTGACCGTGAGATATGCATAATCCCAATCTATCTCAATGTCATAGTTCACTTTCGCAGAAAGAGACACAGTGCCAGCGGGCAGGGTCACATCGCGAGTCATGCTGTTGTCGAGGTCATTCCCAGCTCCGGAGAAATAGTAATAGCTTCCAGCGTAGGGATCTCCAATGAAGCTTTCCACTTCCTTATCGGGCAGAAGCACGAGAAGTTGTTGCGGATCGGCAGAGTTGAACTCGGCAGGACCCATCTTCAAGAAAGCTGTCTCGTCATAGTTTACAACCGCGGCATTCGACCATCCCAAGTAGAGCTTCTCGTACGCGCTCATGTGTATCGGTTTGGTGCCGATACCGTCAGCCGCTTTGCCAGAAGCGCCATAGGAACCGCTGGACATGAGGGTCCAGAAGCCCGTGGAGTTCTCAGCGCCGCCGGTGTTACCGGATGTATCGTAGAGATCGGGAAGGCCCAAATCATGCGCAAACTCGTGAGCAAATACGCCTACGCCGCCGTTCTCAGGCTCGACCGTGTAGTCGCCGATCCAGTAACTGGATCCGCCAACTTGAAGACCACCCAATTTATTAAACGCAGGTCCTGCGCTTCCCTGAAGGGTATAGAAGGCGTACCAGCGATGGCTCCAAATAGCATTGGTGCCTTGCGCGCCGCCACCGGTCTCCTCGCCTTCGCCGGCGTGAACAGCCTGGAAGTGGTCGATATAACCGTCTGGTTCGTTGAAGTTGGCATCGCCATCGTAATCATAGCGATCCCACACATCGAANNCCAGGTTGTAGCGCAGACAATGCTTCCGCAATAATTTGCGCCGTAGCGAGCCTCGTTATAAGGCACTGTGACCCAGTCTTCAACTTCGCCGTTTACCGCATACCGGCCGGACGACTGCTCGATGTAGAAATTGCGCATCGAGTTGGCGCCTGGGGTACCATCGAAAAGCATTTTCTCGTACATGCTTTGGCTGAAATCCGCTGTCCAGATCGTGGTGTTATCCACTGAGCGATCAGGCTCGGGAATTTCATTGTGAAGAGGTCCGGCTACATCGCCGTAGGAGGGGTGGATCTGAGTACCGAACTGCCCCAAAATGGTCCAGATCGTGTCTTCGCCTTCGCGCTCCAACTCAACATAGCGGTCGCGATAGAACGGGTAAACATGCTCGCCCCCGTCCAAATAAATACTACCATCCCCCGCCTTGCCATGGAACTTCGCTTCCAAGCCCCTCAATGTTGCAGCATATTGCCGTTCACCAAGCGGATGCGGCGCGTTATCGACATCAGAGCCGAGCATCGGGTCGGCTGGAACGGGAGGCGCCGCGCTTGCGATAGGGACGACTGCGATCACTAAAAGCGCCGCAATCATTGTTACATGAAACCACTTTGCTTTCATAACTATTACTCCTCTTATAGTTTGACTTGCATACTGTGGATTGGATTGTGACTTATTCGTTATGGATTAGGAGACACCTCCTAGATTGAATTTCCGCCATGTGTACAATGGCGGTCTGGCGGTCTTCCAACTTCTACGCAGAAAGATGGGAGATCCATGACTTTGCGTCCCCACCTCACGATGGGTTTGCCTTTTTGACAGATTAAATATATATTAACTCATGGTAAAAATCAAGTAAGATGTAACCTTTTGCTCACAGTACAAGTGGGTGAGGAAGGAAAGCATTTAGACCGAACACCTAATTATTTCAACACGCTTTCCAAGCAAGCGCATCCATCCGGTATAATGCCACACATGGCAAAACGACTGGTAGGTGATCGTGAAATCATCATCCCGATTGGAATTGCGATCTTCTCCATCGTTGGAATACTCTCTGTTACATTAATTGCTTTCATCAGAAAACCACAGGCAGAAATTCCAACCAAAGCAACATTGACGCCGTTTAAATTCCTGTTCCTTGGAACCCTCACTTCAACTGATAAGCCTACCGGAGCCGCTCAACCCCATAAGGATAAAACTTCCACAGCCTTTACAACACCTACAACCGAAGCGAACCAATCATCAGACCGGGCGGTTACAGCTACGCCTCAACTGCGATCCGTTGTAGGAACAAGTAGCCCAATACCTGCTTCATCTATTACATCCACACCAGGCGGAACTGGCACACCTACAATAAATGCGACAACATCCTCCGCGATCAAAATTGACGATTTCGACGATTTCATTCTTTACGACGGCGGGTGGATCAGCGAAACCGTCGATGCGGCGTATGAAGAAACCCTTTCCATCTCCATCTTCATCGGCGACACGGCAACGTTCACCTTCACAGGAACTCAATTCATCATTGGATATGTGGCAGACCCCCAGCTGGGAGCCATGACCATTGCCATCGATGGGAATAATCAAACCCTTAACCAATCCACTGGGTCAGAATGGTCATCTCCAAAATTATCATCGGGTGAACATTCAGTTACCCTCACCCATGCAACCGGCGAAATTATCTATCTCGATTACATCACCATATTGGGTTCGCCTTGACACCCAAAGGTATAATTCAATCTCATGTCGAAACGCTTTTTGATAATCTCCATCATCCTCGCGGTATTGATAACGGCGCTGGCAACCGCCTACTACATGTATCGACCCAATGCCGAACGAGTGATCAAATTCCGAACGTGGATGAACGATCCCGCTTCGCACCCCGATTGGAAACTGGTCGCCGGTTCCCAATGCGGGTCCGCCCCTTTCCTCTTCCCCACCGAAGGATTCGCCGGATTCCTGTGGGGTGATTCCTTCGGGATTCGCCATACCCATCAAGGCATCGACATCTTCGGCGGGACCGAGGTTGGCATCACGCGCGTGATATCGGCATATCCCGGCTACCTCACCCGCCTGCCGGAATGGAAGTCGGCTGTGATCGTGCGAGTGCCCAGCGACCCGCTGAACCCCGGCGCGCAGATCTGGCTTTACTACACCCACATGGCAGATCGTTTCGGCAACTCATTCATAGCGGAAGAATTCCCCCCCGGGGCGTCTGAAGTTCCAATCGAAGCCGGGACGTTCCTCGGCTATCAGGGTGATTACTCCGGTGACCCGAATAACCCCGTCGGTATCCATTTGCATTTCTCCATTGTGGAAGATGATGGGACAGGGCAATTCAAAAATGAAATTGAGATCAAAAACACGTTGGATCCCTCGCCATATTTGGGATTGCCGTTAAATGCCAAAGAGAATCCCGATCAGGCGCCGTTTTGCGGTTCGTAAATTTTCCCCAGAATATAGTTGTTCGCGCAAGGCGTTGCGGAATGCGGCGGCACGGTCAAGGTTCGGGACGAGGAATCAGCCTGCTTATGGCGAATCAAGTTGAAATTGGAAATGAAGCGGCGCGCACATCCAGTATGAAACGGTCGAGGTCACCGTCAGAAAAATGTTTGCGTCGTTGGAGGAATAATGAAGGAACTTTTGGATTATCGGGAAAAACTTCTTGCGCGCCTGCTCGAAGCGGCTAAGCAATTCCGCCGCGAATGTCTTGCGGCGAAGAATCCCTTCGCCCCGTTGGAGGAGAGCGGCTGGAACACACATCAGATTGCCGCGCACGCGCGCGATGTCGACGCGCTGGCATATGGCTTGCGCGCGCGCCGCACAGCGATGGAAGATAACCCTGAATTTCCAGGTTTCGATGGTGACGCTCATGCCGCAGAACATTATGATGCGGGCGAGCCGCTAATCAATCTGCTCGATGGTTTTGTCGCCAGTGTCGAATCGTTGGTTGAGTTTTTGCGGCAACTCCCACCCGCGGCGTGGGCGCGCGTATCGCGTCATGCAGAATTAGGGAATGGTTTTACTTTGCAAACCTGGGTGGAGCGCGATCTCGCGCATCTTGAGGAGCATTTGGCGAGCGTGATGCAAGGGAAATGACCTTACAGCGCACTGGGTATTTCGTACTGTATGATATTTTACACAGCGCTAATTTTTACCAGAGAGGGAANNCAGGGCGACGATTACTCCTAACACCGCGCCGGCGACGATATCTGAAACATAATGTACGCCCATTGCCACGCGAGCCAATGCGACCAATGGCGCCCACAACCACAAGAGTATGGCAAGCCCGGCAGGACCAAACCACGCGGCGACAACCGCGATGAAGAACGAACGCGCCGCATGCCCGGACGGAAACGAATGGGGGTCGGTGTTGCGATAGATGCTCCCCCACTCGCCTTCGGGACGGCTCCTCCGCACAGTGAATTTGATCCCCATCACCAGCGCCGCCAGCCCACCGATGCCGATGAACTGAATTACCGCCCATTCCTTCCAAAACGAATTGCCCAATGACCATAAGATTGCCATGGCGATCCACCAAAACCACGAATCGCCGGAGTGCGCGAAGAAGACCGCCAAAGCGCGCAATGCGCCTGGCTTCTCAGCCACGCGCATTTGATCGGAAAGACGCGCATCCCATTCAAGGATGGTTCGAAGGTTCATTTACGCTTGGCTTTTGGCTTGAGCCGCGCGACTTTTGCAACCATCGCCTTTTTCTTGGGCGCGACAGAAGTCTTTTTTGTTGTTCTCTTTGCAACCGCCCGCGCCTTTGAGGCGGCTTTGCGCTGACCTTTCACAAGATCGGCGCGCAGGAGTTCGAGTTGATGCGGCTTGTCCACATCCATTGCGGCTTCGGCGTAGGGCCAGATGATGGCGCGCCCTTTGATGCCAATCCGTTCGCTGATTCGTCGAACGGCATCGTCGATGGTTAGTTGTCGCATGAAGAGGGAGAATAACAAACCCAGACCGAGTTTACTAGCCTGTTTGAGCGGACTTTTTCGCGCGCCAAGCAGGTCTTCCCAGGTATCCAAATGTTCGGTTGCCATGCGAACATGGGTAACATTGACATCCGCTCCGCACACCTCCATGCCTTTGAGCTTGGTGTAGGTGCGGTTCGAGCCGGGAAAGCGCGCTTCCATCACATCTTTCAAGCAAATGCCGTAGTAGAGGTCGTCTTGCGTTTCCATGGCGGTATCCACGAGCCAGTCCACCATGTGGGCTTTCAATGCGGGGATGTCGGAGGACACGACCAAGACGTATTTGCTTTTCTTATCCAATTCAACAGATTTGTTGATGCCCGCCACGATGTTGGAGAGCATACGACCCTGGTTGGTGAGGTAATGTAATGGTTTCTTGCAGATCAGCTTGTTTTTGGGTGAAAGCCCGACGAGGATAACGTTCTTCACGCGTTGGGATTCGCTGAGCGCATCGAGCACCCATTGCACCATGGGTTTTCCGGCAATATCCACGAGCGCTTTGGCGTCGCCTTTCAGGTAGGTGTATAGTGGGTCTTCCGGGTTGGGTATTCCGCCCGCGATCACGACTGCATCCATAAATTCTCCTTCGATTTACGATTTTGAATTAATTCAATTTTTGTAACTGTGGTTCCAAGCCTAGTTGGTCGATCAGGGAATTCAATTCGTCGTTCGTCAAGACGCGCCCTTTGCCCGCTATAGCAATGAGCGCCGCTTCCAACATGTTGGCGCCAAAGGAGCGCCCTTCGATATTAAGCGTGGTTGTAACGAGATATTTCACGCCGCGTTTTTTGAGGAATTCCACATCGGCGGGCGTGGTGGTATTGGTGACGATGATCTTTCCGCGCATATCTTCCGGCATATGTTGTTTGACGTAGAGAAAGTCGCCACCGGTGACGGTGTTGCCTTGGTAATATTTTTCGTATTTGGGCGTGACCTTTTCCTGCTTTTCCCCGGTGGGATAAAGCATACTGAGCGGCATACGCCCTACGACCGGCATGAGAAGTTTTGCGGTGGTTTTGAGCGCGCTCATTGTGTGAATGGCGAGGGGGATATCCAAGCCGAACATCAGGTCGCCAAAAACGCATAGATAGCCAGCCTTGATGAATGATTCGGTCATGCCATAGCGGGTGATGCCTGCAACAAGGAATGCCGTTTTGGGTTGGATCTCGTCGCCGATCTTCTTTTCGAGCCATTGCATGACGCGCGCCTCGAGGGTGTCTTTCACTCCGCTTCCATCTACGTACGGTGTGCGCTTCACATCCTGCACCAGTTTGAGCGCGCTATGGAGGGGATAAAATTTCCAAGGGGTGTGCACGCCGAGGTCGATGCCGCCCACGCCGAACGCGTCCACACTGCCATCCATGTCGCGGAACATTTGACGCGCTTTGTTTTCGTCGCCGTCTGTGCCGATACGTTCGATACGAATTGTTTCACCCAGCAGGCTGATTTCGACAGTTTTATTGCGAGTAGCGGAACCCAGGCTGATACTGACGGCACGCTTCATGGAGAGTCCTCCTCAGGATGAGATAACTGATTATAGTCTGAATCAGTTATCCCCTGCGCGGGAAGCGTGAAGTAAAACGTTGCGCCATTGCCCGGTTGAGATTCCACCCAGATGTTGCCGCCGTGAAATTCGACGATCCTCTTGACGAGGGCGAGGCCGATGCCTGTGCCGTCTGATTTGGGGTCCAGTTTGTTAAATAAGCCGAAGATGCGTTCATGATGCTCAGACTCGATCCCCACGCCGTTGTCGCGCACAAAAAGAACGGGCATGCCATGTTGCCAGCCCGATGCGCCGATTTCGATGATGGGGTTTGGCTGTTCTCCCATGAATTTCGTGGCGTTACTGACCAGGTTTTGAACTACTTCAAAGATGCGCTGACGATCGCCTTGCACATTGGGTAAGTTGTCTTGCACGCGCACCTCCGCTCCGCGGTGATGGATCTGCCCGTGCGATAAATTGAGCACATCAGAAACGAGCTGTTGCATATTGACCAGCGCCGGTTCGTTCATGAGCCTGCCTACTCTCGAAAGTTCAAGCAGGTCGTTTAGTAATTGTTGCATTTTGTCAGTCGCATCCACAATACGCTGGATATCGGCTTCCAGTCGTTCGGTGTTCCCGGAGAGGGCATCTTGCCGGAGGTAGCCGAGAAAGCCTCGAATGGTAAAGAGCGGCGATTTCAGATCATGCGATACGGTGTAGGTGAATCGTTCGAGCTCGGCGTTTTTCGATTCCAATTCGCCGATCAGTTTTCTGCGCTGGTGGAGTTCGTGCTGGAGGGCGGCTTCATCCAATTGTCGTTTGATGGCAGTGCCGAGAACGTTCCCTGCAACCTGTAACGCGTCGACCTCTGTATTCGTCCATTCTCGTTCGAAGTTTGTATCGTCGAATCCAATCGTGCCCCACCATTTGCCATCTACAAATACCGGGAAGTCAAGGAGCGCTTTCATGCCGCGCTCAAGCAGGGAGTTCATCTGTCTTTTGCTGAGACGCTTGACATCGCCGATATAGGGTAGCCCGGCAAGCATGTTCTCATACCATTCTTCGAAGTCGATTTCTTTTACAGGGATATTTTGGTATACCGGGTCATGAAGATCGCTCGTCAGGGAGGGCGCAGTCCATTCGAATTGCATCGAGGAGACAATGTGACCGTCCGACAATTCATGGTTTTCGAACACAAAGACATGGGAGGCGTTGATGGTGGCGCCAATCTTTTCAAGAACATCGTCGATCTCATTTCGCCAGTCAGTCGATTTAAGGAACAGGTTCGCCGCATCGGCAACGACTTCGAGGATGGCTTCGCGTTTTTGCAAATCGCTCGTCATTTGTTTGCGGTCATGAAGTTCTACTTGCAAAGCGTGCTCATCTTGCTGGCGCTTGATCGCGGCGCCCAGAATATTTGCGGCGATCATCAACGCGTCCACTTCAGCCGGGTTCCACTCACGTTCTTTACTGAAATCGTTGAAGCCGATTGCCCCCCATTCCTTGCCGCCAACGAAGACGGGCACTTCCAAAAGCGCTTTGATCCCATCTTCTTGCATAATTTGTTTTTCAATAGGGTTAAACGTGGATAAGTTACCCATGCGCGCCTCCCCTTTGCTAAGCGCTTCAACCTGTTCTTCGAAACCTTCCTGGTGTACCGGCGAGTTTTGATAACGGTTGTCAGCCAGATCGCTGGGATATCCGGGCGCTGTCCATTCAAACCGCATGGATGTAAGCGGTTCGCCATTGGGGCCCAGATGATCCTCGAAAAGGTAGGCATGAGTCGCGTCGATGGTCTGCCCCAGAGATTTAAGCACGCCATTAATCTCATCGCGCCAATTGGTTGATTTCAGGAAGAGGTTTGCCGCATCGGCGACCGCTTCAAGGATCGATTCACGCTGACGCAATCTGGCTTCGATCTGCTTTCGCTCCCCCAGCTCCTTTTGCAGGGCTTGTTCATGCCTTTGGCGGCGGATGGCGTTACTTAATAAGTTTGCCGCCACTCGCAGGGCATCCACCTCGAAATGCGTCCATTCGCGCACATTATCGTAGACATCGAAACCGATCGTTCCCCACCAGCGTCCTTCCACCATGAGAGGAACTTCCGCGTGGGCTTTTATGCCGATGGCTTCAAGTCGAAGTTTGTCAACGGGCGAATAGGTATTCAAATTACCGGCATAGGCTTCGCCGCGTTGCAGGTATTCGTTGGCGCTGCCCGGCAGAACCTGGATGATATGCGCCTCGGCGTATAGCTCATACTCTGTTGCGGTTGGGTAGCCTGGAGCGGTCCACTCGCGGAACAACATTGCCCGTTCCAAGCCATCGGGACCGGTGAAGTTTTCAAACAAGTAGGCTTGCGTGGTATTCATCGCCATGCCAAGACGTTGTAAAACGACTTCGATGACCTCCCTCCAATTGGCGGATGTCAGAAACTGTTCTGCGGCAAACATCACCGCCTCGAGCACTGATTCACGCTGGCGAAGGTTGACTTCGGCAAGGGTCCGTTCGGTTAACTCGGTTTGCACATCGGAAAATAGGCGGGAATTTTCGAGAGCGATACCGATATGCTCGCCCAAGGTGGAGATCAATTTAAAATCGGCTTCCGTTAATTTCACCCCCTGCGTGCTTTCTACATTGAGTATCCCAACTAAGATTCCCTTATCAAATAGCGGGATGCAAATTTCAGAGAAAACGCCTTCCACCGCTTGCCGATACAGTGGGCTGGTGGAAACATCCTCAAGGAAAGTGGGAACGCCAGTCCGCGCGACCTTGCCGATCACGCCTTCATCGAGGGCAATGGTCGTATAGGGTGTTTCATACCCCACCTGGTGTTGCATGACCAACATCTCGTCTTTCAGCAAATACAGGCTGACCTGTGTGTACCCAAACGATGCGGCGATCGATTCTACAACATTGAAGAGCAACCCGTGTCGATCGATCGATTGCGCCATGGCATTTCGCACCCTGCCGATCAGAGCGAGTTCCTGCGCCTGTTTTTTTGCAGTTTCATACAGAAGACGATATCGCTGTTCTTCCTCGATCAACGCCTGCTCGGCGCGCTGACGCTCCAATAATTCGGATTGCAAGTCGGCAAATAAGCGGGAATTTTCAAGCACGATGGCAACTTGATCGGCAAAAATTACCGCCAGATCGGCGTGGTGGTGTGTAAACTGATTCTTCTCGCGCCCATCCAGGGCGATCACGCCAAAGACTTCTCCGCGCGCTTTAAGCGGTATCGCCAGCCATGAATGAATGTAATTGTGCGGCGGGATCTGAAAATCTTTCATTTGGTTCTGCACATCGAGTTTCAACAAATAAGAAACATCGCCCCTCAAAATCGGAAGGACGGCATTATCGTCATCGATCTCAAACGTGTAGCCCCCGATCAATAACTCGGCAGGCAAATTCCGCCCCGCGATCAATTTTTGATCGCGCCCATCGATCCGCCAAATGGATGCGCTATCGTATGGCACAACCCGTTTAATTTGATCGAGGATCTTCTCGATAATCTCGAAAAATTCCAGCGAGCCGACGATCCCCGCCAAACTTTCGCGCAAGGTTTCCGATTCTTGATTCTTGACCTCTAACTCATGGATCAAATTTTCGTCATCATACGCAAGACGCTGAGATGAGCTCGTATTCCGCAAAATCAGAAGCGCCGATGTTTCGGAGCAAGCCGTGATTCGCATTTCATATCCGCGAGGCTCCGAGTCGCTGGGCAATTGAAATTCAAATGGGCGGACCAGTTTGCCATCCAACACGAGCCGGATGGCAGATAAGGCGGCTGAGCAAATTTGGGGCGGCAAAAAGTCGCGGAGATTCCCTCCATCCCTGTGTAGCCTAACAAAAGGAGGTTGCGCATTACGGGCAGGGATCAACTCTAGCACATCGCCGTCTGTAGAAACTTCAAGAAGCGTATCCGGCAACACGCGCAACAGATCGCGATCACGCGCCGTCGGCATAGACCCTTGAACCGTTTTCTTTTTTATTTTCATGAGATCGATTCGCGCGAAAAGACGCAGGAAGCATTATAGTGGAATCCCATCAGAATTGCTTCACAATTTCGTTGAAATATCAAGGCGTGCAAACAGCCTTGAACGTTTCCCGGGTAGTTACAATATTCGGCTCAAGCGTTTGGACAACCAGGGCATAATCTCGCGCGCTCCGCACCTGATAAAAATCCTGCACACGTTTTATGCCACCCTCCTCAAACTGGACAGACATCGCCTCGGAGGTATCGCCCGTGCTTTCCTCCTTCCACATCCAAACCACATTGGATGGACCGTATGCCGCGATTTCCACGGTGATGGTGACGACTCGGGGGAACGAGTCGCACGCCACGTTCATCACCCCCGGGTCTATGCTCACGAGTACGGCTGATACAGTGACCTGAGGCGCTGTCGCCACTGGAACCGCGTCGATGTTACCCTCCGTATCTGTGAAATCGGAGGAAAGCCAACAGGTTGTCGAGGGATTGTTCGGGTTACGAACCTGCCACCACGCAAGGTCGGGACTTTTACCGATCACTTCGGCAAATTTTCCTGGGCTGAGTTCTCCCACAACCGAATAGGCAATGCTCGGACCGAAACGGCAATTCACGATCTGCTCTTTTGGGAAGGCGACCACCAACCTCAGGGGCAGGGTTGGCGTGGGGGTTGGCAATGCGTAGGTTAGGAAGGTTTCGATCGGGATGACCGAAGGCGTGGTATTGCCCGCAGGCGGCGTATCAGTTTTCAATGGGGGGAGAGGCGTTTGTGTCCCTGAAGGTAAATTGCACGAAGCGGAAATCAAAATGAAAACGGCGGCGTATCCTATGATTCTCCTCATTCATCCTCCTTTGTGCAGCCATCTTAGCGCGAGAAAAAAGTTACAGCAATAGGTCTTATGGTCTGGCAAAATTGTGATACAATGAAATTAGAACATTTTTTCTGTTTTTGAAAGGAGACCCAATGAGCAAACGAGTCCTGATATTAGTTGGCACGACCAAGGGCGGGTTCATTTTCGAGAGTGATGAGAACCGCAAAACGTGGCGCATGAGCGATATCCAGTTCAAGGGTTGGAATGTGATGCACATGCAGATGGACCCGCGCGACCAACGGCTTCACGCGGCGACGAGTCATTTCGTGTATGGTCCAACCGTCCATCACTCGGACGATCTTGGCAAAACATGGACGCAAGCAAGGCAAAGCCCTGCCCTCATGCGCGCGTCCAATTCCGGCAGACCGCCCAGCACAATAGATGAAGCGTTCATTTCTGAAGGCGGCGAGAGCATTCAAGATAAGCCCGAGAAAATGATCAAGGTGTGGAACATCAAGCCGGGTCGCGCGAGCGAGCCGAACGTGTTGTACGCCGGCGCGCAACCCGCTTCGTTATTCAAATCAAACGATCGCGGCGAAACATGGTCTCTGAATGAAAGCCTGTACGATCATCCGCAACGCGGCGAATGGGGACCGGGCGCGGGCGGGTTAACTCTGCATACAATTTTGCTCGACCCGACGAACGACAAACGTATGTACATCGCTGTCTCTGCCGCGGGTTGTTATCGCACCGACGATGGCGGGCAGACGTGGAAGCCGTTCAACAAAAATGTGCGCGCCGATTTTATGCCCGATAAATACCCCGAGTTTGGTCAGTGTGTGCATAAGATGACGATGCACCCTTCCACGCCAAATGTGATCTATCAACAGAATCATTGCGGCGTGTATCGCAGTGACAATTTCGGCGAAGATTGGATTGACATCGGCGAGGGCAAATTGCCGACGCCTTTTGGCTTTGCGATCGGCGTGCACCCGACCGATCCGCGCACGATCTTCACCGTTCCGGAAGAAAGTCAGGAATATCACATCAGTTTGGATGGACAGTTTGCCGTGTGGCGCAGCCGCGACGCGGGCGATTCGTGGACGCGTCTTACCACGGGTCTGCCTGAGCGCGCCTACGTGGACGTTTTACGCGAAGCGATGGGAATCGATCCGTTCGAGGAGGCTGGCGTGTACATCGGCACGAACACGGGTCAATTGGTGTACTCGCGCGATTCGGGCGATCACTGGGAAATGCTGGCAGATTTCCTGCCACCGATCCAATCGGTGGAAGCGGCGGTGGTCGGATGAAAACGTAGGACGAGATACGCTAAGCATCTCGTCCTACGTTTTTATTGCAACACACTCACAAGTACAGGATTTTACTTACCAATAGAGCGGAAGTAGGCTTTTTTCGACCCATCGCCCATCTTTGGTTTCCAAGATTAGGCGATAATATTCGGTAAAGTAGTGTTCATCCCCGTCATAATAATGTTCGACCAAGAATAGAGATTCGAATCCATCAGAGTAGACGAACGCAAAGAATATCTTGGGAATCGAGCGTTCTTGAAAATATCTTTCCAAATCCTCGTTTGTACACGCCCGGTTTGAGTAGGTCTCATAAAACCAGCATTGTTTCACATCCTGCCTGCCCGATGGCACCCCATACGACACAGTGCCTTTGACCTCTAATTGTGAGAGGATAATCAAGACCGTGCGGCTGTAACTAATGTTCCTAGCGGCGATGCGCGCGACGAATTCTTCCACACTTTCGTTTTCGAATTGAACGAGAGGATCTTGGATCGGGGGTATCCCAATGAAAACTTCAGAAGTAGGTTGTTGCCGAATCGACGTGACGGTAGGTTCAGGCAAAACGGTCGGAACGGGTTTAGAGGCGCAACCTGTCATGACCAACACGCAAACCAAAGGGGCGCAACCTGTCATGACCAACACGCAAACCAAAGGTATGACCGCAATAGACTTCTTATCAAACATTCTTCACCTGCCAATCTTGAACTGATTCACTCGCGCTTCACCATTAACATAATAACTCCTTTGGCTTGCTATCACATTAAAATCGGGGGACGAAAGATTCCTTAGAGACGGCATCATACTCTTTTTTTATTCCGCAGCCAGCGGGGGTTATAATCGCCGAGCAATCGTAAATCGTAAATCTCGAATCGGAAAACGGAGAATTATGCACATCCTCGTAACCAACGATGACGGCGTTCAAGCGCCGGGACTGCTCGCCCTCGCGCAAGAAGTTCGCAAACTTGGCAAAGTGACCGTGTTCGCGCCGGACAAAAACTGGTCGGCTTCGGGACATGTGAAAACGCTGGATCGTCCATTGCGCGTGCGCGAAACGACTCTGGCTGATGGCACACATGCGTTCATGTCCGATGGCGCGCCATCGGATTGTGTGGCGCTTCCCCTGCTTGGGTTTCTTGAGGAAAAAATTGACCTGGTCGTTTCGGGAATCAATCCCTACTCGAATATTGGTCATGATGTGACGTATTCAGGGACGGTGACCGCCGCCATGGAGGCGGTGATCACAGGCGTGAAGGGAATCGCATTCTCGCTGGCTTCGCAAGACAAACCCGCAAATACTCAAACCGATTACAGTCATGCGGCGCAGGCGGCACGAGTTGTGACTCAAAAAGTGATCGAGCAGGGATTGGCTGAAGGCGTGGTGTTGAACGTCAACATTCCGTATTTGAGTTTCGATTCGATCAAGGGATATATCATCACGCGGCAGGGACTCCGCGTCTACCGCGACGCGCTCGATAAACGCATCGACCCGCGCGGGCATCCGTATTTTTGGATCGGCGGCGAGGAGCCGACGGGAGTCAACGAAGAGGGGACTGATGTCGGCGCGCTGGCTAGCGGTCACGTTTCGATCACGCCGTTGCAATTGGATCTCACGAATTACAAGGCGATGGATGTGTTGAGGACGTGGGTGTTTTGAAATCAGTGAACAGTAAGCAGTAGATAAGTAGATTGGTAAACAGGTAAACAAGTAGACAGGGAGACAAGGCAATCTCTAGTCTCCAATCTCCAATCTCTAATCTCTAATTCTCTTTTCTCTTGCCCTCAAACCATCAATTACCAATTACTAGAAGTCATCTCAAAAATGTCACCCTGAGCGTCAGCGAAGGGTCTCTGCTGCCCAAATAAGAGACTCTTCGGTCGCAAACCCCGCTCCCTCAGAGTGACACGGTGTTTTTGAGACAAGTTCTATTTACCATGAGATTCACCTCCCCTCCCAACCAACAAGCCTATTACGAACAAGTGTGGGCGCTTGTACGGCAAATCCCGCGTGGGAAGGTTGCCTCATACGGGCAGATCGCGTTGATGCTTCCGCCGCCGAATGGCGTGGAGTTCGAGGCGTATAAGGCGTTCGGTCCGCGTTGGGTGGGCGGCGCGATGGCGAATTGTCCCGACGATGTGCCGTGGCAGAGAGTCATCAACTCGCAGGGAAAGATCAGCGAACGCGCGGGCGCGGAGAGACAGCGTCAGCGTTTGGAGGATGAAGGCGTCGTGTTCGTAAACGACAAAGTGGATATGAAGAAGTACGGCTGGCATGGACTGGATGAGGCAGATACGCCGAAGCAGGCAAGTTTGTTTTAGCGCCTGGCGTTACAAACTCTTCGCGGTTAATTTCTCCGCGACATCGTATCTTCGTGGCGCAAAGCAGCGCAGACGGAGCGCTCGGTGAAATTTGTCATGCGGCGTCTCGCTGTTCGTCGTTTTTGTAATAGGTAAAAGCAAAGTGAACTTTGCGGTATAAACCTCAATATTTAACTTGACAAGCATGGCAAGATTCGTACAATAGCCGCCAGCATGAAACCGACGA